>JAEEGG010005913.1_pt1 | contig 28812 bp, 27 predicted proteins | sample 9134161 | NCBI WGS metagenome assembly JAEEGG01 (sample SAMN16246543, study PRJNA631951) | gut metagenome | biome: gut microbiome; feature: rumen; material: CR-attached | host: Bos | place: Iran: Karaj | collected 2018-10 | reverse complement strand
GCCGCCGTGTCCACCGTACCCCCGAAAACCTTCCGCACGGCAATGTCGCGGGATTTTTCATTGGCATAATAGGTACTCATGGCGACCAGACCAAGCAGGGCGATGATAATAGACAGGAGCATAAAAATCTCCACCAGACGCATGTTGTTGCGGGCCGGTTTCCATGCCTCGGCGATGTTCTCGTCAACCCAGAAAGCTAAGCTGCCGTAGATCTGCTTGCCCTTGATGCAGTTATCGTAAGCTTCCATGATCTGCGCTTTCGCCGCTTTCCGGTCCGGGGTGGTTTCTATGACCCATCCAGCGAAAGGAATGTCATCAGAGCGCATCAGCGAAACGATGGCATAGTCTTCTTCCCCAATATTGGCATTATTCGTCGGGAAAGATTTGAAAACGCCGGCAACCTGTTCGCAGCCCTTCGTCCGTCTGCTCAGCGTGCCGCTGATGTCGTGATAGTCAGAGTCGAAACCGGTAGCGGTAAAACTCTTGTCCGAGAACCAGACACTATTGAATTGCGGGGCATGGAAGTCTTCCAGAATCTCAAATCCGAACATCGAGAAAGCAGTACTGTCCAACCTGAGCAGTTTGTAGAGAATGTCCTGCCCATCCCGGGTGGTGCTGTACTGGCCCATATTGATACTGCCGGGCACTCCCGAACTTCTTCCAATCCGTCTCACGCAAGGAAGCGCCTCAAGGGCATCTTTCAAAGGCGTATCGTCTTCGCCGGAAAAATCCTTGAGGAAGAAGATGTCATCGATATTGCAGTTCATCGGCCGCGCCTGTGTCTTTCGCATCTGCGCCTCCATTGTGATTGCCAGTGCAATAAGGATGACCGCCAGCGCATTCTGCAGCACGATGAAAACCTTGCTGAATACCATTTTGCTTCGGCGCCGGTATCCTCCTTTCATCACGTCCACGGGTTTATAGCGGCCCGCCATCATTGCCGGGAAGATACCGCAGAGCACTCCCACAAGCAGAATGATGACGATATATGCAATTACATAACCCGGAGACCAGATGACTTTTATCGGGATATCCGGATTGTTCAAAAGCGCATTCATAGCCGGGCAGAAGGCTTCTGCAAGCAATAGACCGGCCGCAAAGCATACTGCGGTAAACGCAATGGATTCAGCCACGTACTTCCAGATAATGCCGGCCCTTGATGCTCCGGACAATTGCCTCACGGCCATTTCCTTTGCCCTCTTTCCAGTGAGTGCGACAGACAGGTTGATGTAGTTCAGAATGGCCGAAAGAAGGAGCAGAAGCCCAACCAGCATCAGAACTCTGAGTGTTGCTTTGTCTCCATTTCTGAAAAATCCCTCCGTCTCCTTGAAAAACAATTCATCATATCGAGAGAGTTCCAGATGTTCAAAGAAAGATTGCCCATAGATACTTGAATATACATCCTTGCAAACACTCTCAAGTTTATCATATAGCTCTTTTCTGTCAGTTGCAGGCCGGACCTTGATCAGTGTAACCGTACTACCGTAATTATCGAATGGCTGCCACTCGTCTTTGTAAACAGCAGCATTGAGGAATATATCATAAGGCTTGATGACCGTACCCTTCAGGTCCTCCAATATGGCACCCACCACATAGCTGCTCCCACTGATGTCAAGGGCATCACCCATCGAAAGACTGTATTTTTTAGCAAAAGAGGCTGAAAGAATGACATTGGTCGGAGCTGAAAGCACATCTGCTGAGCCTTCCGCAAAGCGGAGCTGAGGACATATCTCAAAGAACGCAGGTTCTACGCCGACGCTTTCTGCATCCGTATTCTCTCCCCGAATGACAGGATGTACTACTACATTGCACATCCTGGAAACGGACTCGATTTCCGGAATGTCCCCAATGGCATCAGGGAAACCGTATGTCAGCGCAGGGAATCCCGGTGTTCCAGGCACATAGACTCTTACCCTGTCCGGATTCTCCCACGTCACGGCATATTGCTGCCATACATAGGAACCTATGATGATCACAAACGCCAGGCTCACAGCCAGCCCCACCGCCTCAATTGATGCATATAACTTGTTTCTGCTGAGGAATTTGAAAAAGCTTTTCATTTTTATTCTTTTTTATTCTTTTTTCAGCACTCCGGCCGGGTTGAGGCGGGTGACCCGTAGGGTCTGAATGGAAACAGCGGCAAAGGAGAAAGCAACGATAATCAGCAAAGCAGCAATGAAGAACCAGGCGCTTAGATTTACTCTATGGACATAGACAGAAAGGAGATCTTTACAGATATACCAGGCCAGAGGAATTGCAACAAGGCAGGCTATCACTACCAGAATCATATAACCCCTGACATTTTTCCAGGTCTCTGAGGAAACTGTACCGCCAAAGACTTTCCTGACTGCAATGTCGTGTTCCTTCAGCGATATGAACCAGGTGCTCAGGCCCGTCAGGCCGAGTAAAGACAGTATGAGCATAAGACCGGCAAACATCAGAATAAGAATCATCAGCGCATGTTCATCCTTCAGATGCTCACGGTTCAACGCGGGAACAAAACCCTTGCTGTGAGGCTCCTTGTAGATACCCCAGGACTGGTCGAGAGTGTTCTTGAGGCACTCCATTATCTCCTTTTCAGCAGCGCCGTGGTGACCGTTGACCTTGATGGCCAAAGACTTGTAATAAGCAGTCGGGTTCACATACCAGTCATCCATTATGCAGACATAGGTAGCATTGTCGTAATAATAGCTTCCCCTGAAGTCCTCTATAATTCCTCCCACTGCCGTAATACCCAGGTTGTCAAGCTGATCCTGCGTAGGCTGGATGTCCTCAGGGTTGAGCCCCATCAGCTTGACCAGGCCTTCAGTCAAGTATCCTACCCTGTCTTCTTCCCTCTTGAAATCCTTCACGATCTTGAAGCCGTATGCTTCAAAGGCTCCACGGTCGCAGTAGAGTTTGGATACGTTGTATCCCCGTTTTTCCTCCGCACCATCGGAAGTATTTACAATCATCTGGGTGGAACCCGATTCATCCGTGATGAAAGCCCTTTCTGAAAGAGTGCCCGGCTTGTCGTCACAATATCCAATCTTTTCCACGAAAGGCAGTTTCCTGAGTGCCTCAATCGCAGGGTCAAGCTCGTGATGGGCGTATGGCCCGTACAGATAATAGACATCTTTCACATCTGCGCCCAAAGGTAGAGAAACCATCTTCCTGTACTGGAACACATAAACCAGAGAAGCCGTCAGAAGAACCATAGTCACAAGGCACTGGACAAAGATGAATACCTTGCTGAACACCATTTTGCTTCTGGCCCTCATCTCTCCCTTGATTACCTCTATTGCCTTGTATCGCGATATAAGTATGGCCGGAACAAACCCTGCAATCAGGCCCACCACAACACCAAGCGCAACGTACATCAGAAGGCTCTGCCAGTTATAGCCCACTCTCACGTCAAATCCCAGCCCTGTAGTACGGAATACTGCATTGATTTGAGGCACAATCAGATATGAAACAGCCACACCAAGAACGAAACAGATGGAAGTCAGTATCAGAGACTCCTTCAGAAGCTTTCCCAGAACATCCTTCCTGGAAGACCCCAGAAGCCTGCGCGTAGCCATTTCCTTGGCCCTGAAAGACCCCATTGCCACATTGAGAGCTATGTAGTTGAACAAGGCGAACATAAGCAGCACAAGGCTGAGTATCAAAACAAAATCAAACAAATAGCTCTTTGATGCTGTAAGACATCCTCCTGAAGTATCCGACAGCTCATCGTAGCGGAAAAGCTTGACCTGCTCCTCCAGGATCCTTTTAACGTCCTCTTCCGAGGCTTCTTCAAGATATAACGCTCTGCTATAATTGTTTCTGGCCGCCGAGCGGATCTTTGCAATCAGTTCATCCCGGTCTGTGCCATCTTTCACCTTGAAAAGGCAGAGGTCTTTCTGGTGCATCCTCTGTGGATTCTTCCAGTAATACTGGAGAGTAGGTCCTGCAATGTTGATTACCACATCGTGAGGCAGCATCAGAGACCTCTCATAATCGCCGATTATGCCTTCTACCGTATATTCCAGATCATCCAGCACAAAGTGCTTGCCCACGGCATCTCTGCCCCAGCCCGCCTTGCGGGCGAAGCTCTCGGACACCAGAGCGTTAGTGTTGTCGCTGAGAACATTGCGGTTTCCTGAGATGAACCTTGTAGGAAAGAAGTCAAAGAAATCCAAATCGCACAGAAGCAGCTCAATGCTGTAGCTTTCCTCACCAATCTTTATGTCCGCAGGGCGGGTGGCGCTGAAAAGAGTCGTCTGCTCCACTTCCGGAATGTTTGACTTCAGAAACTCCGGCTGGTCGAAACATCCGCCCAGATACTTGCCCCACAGGGTCATCGTGTATATACGGTCATAGTCTTTGTTTTCGTGGTCCAGCCTCCACAGGTCATTGGTATAGCTCAGAAGCGGGATAATGAAAGCCAGAGCCACACTAATGCCTATGATTTCTATCAGAGTATAAAACTTGTGTTCCTTCAGGAAACGGAGATATGTTCTCATAATATTCTTTAAAGCAGATTCTTAACGTCGTTTACTATACGTCCGTCAAACAGGTCTATCACCCTCTGGGCAAATGTGGAGTCTTTCTGGGAGTGGGTAACCATCACGATTGTGGTTCCCTCCTTGTTCAATTCACTCAACAGGTCCATGACCTCCTTGCCGTTCTTTGAATCCAGGTTACCTGTAGGCTCATCGGCCAGAATCAGTTTAGGGTTGGACACCACTGCTCTGGCAATTGCAACCCTCTGCTGCTGACCTCCTGAAAGCTGCTGAGGAAAATGCTTTGCACGGTGAGAGATATTCATCCTCTTGAGCATCTCGGTAACTCTCTTTTTCCTCTCCGATGCAGATATGTTCAGATACCTTAGAGGAAGTTCAACGTTCTCATACACATTAAGTTCATCGATGAGGTTGAAGCTCTGGAAAACAAAGCCGATATTGCCCTTGCGGAACTTTGTCCTCTCCTTTTCCTTGAGAGAAGCCACCTCGGTTCCCAGAAGCTGATAGCTTCCGCCCGTAGGATTGTCCAGAAGGCCGAGGATGTTCAGAAGGGTTGACTTTCCGCATCCGGAAGGCCCCATTATGGCCACAAACTCCCCTTGCTTGATCTCAAATGAAACACCGTCAAGTGCAGTGGTTTCGATTTCTTCCGTACGGAAGACCTTGCTAAGATTAGATACTTTTATCATAATGTATTGTTTATTAGTTATTTCTATCTGATTTTCAAACTCTTATTCTTTTTTCAATGCCTCGGCGGGATTAGTCCGTGCGGTCTTGATGCTCTGGTAAAGCACGCTTACCGCCGCTATGACGGCAACCGCCAGTCCAGCAAGTGCAAATATCCACCAGTGAAGGCTGATACGGTGACCGTATCCTGAGAGCCAGCGGTTCATAATAAACCAGGCAACCGGAGCTCCAATAACAAAGGCAATGCCCACATTCTTCATAAACGACAGCACCAGTCCTTTCAACACACCTGAATATTCGGCCCCGAAAACCTTTTTTACGGATACGCTGCGAATCTCCTGCTGCATATAGTAAGAACTCATTGCAAAAAGGCCGAGAGCACTCACCAAAATGGAGAGCAGCGTAAAAACAAGCACTATTTTGAGCACTCGGCTTTCATCCTTGAAACCATCTGCAATCAATTCCTCAATATAACTGGCCTGGAACAGATGGTCTGGAAACAAATCCTTAGTAATGATTTCAACCCGCTTTCGGGCTTCTGACTTGTCGCCTATAGTTTTCACGACAAGAACCCAAGGAGAATCATCATCCGGATTTTCTCCGCGATTGTGGATTAGTGCCGCACTCTGGTCATTTTCAAGGGGACGGATTTTGAAATCGTGGTAAATACCACCTATCTGAATTGTCCCGAATTTGGCAGTCTGGAACTCAGTGGCTGATTCGTCTATGCCTATCTGTTTAAATGCATACTCATTCAGCCACCAAGTGTGAGGCTGATGATTGTCGTGTTTGACTTTCAAGCCCAAAATATCAAAGTATTTGTCATCTCCCTGAATCTGCTGGAAAGATACCCAGCGGCCGTCAGGCATTTCAATAGTCCAGTTGTTCGTGCCTTCCAGCGGAATGCCGTCGCCTTGCCCAACTTCTTCCACGCAGGATTCAGCACGGAGACAATCCAGCAGCGGGCGGATATCGCCAGTCTTTCCAAACGCATTGTCCACCACAAGGACATCTTTCGTATTGTAACCCAAGTCTGAGGTAACCAGATGCCGAACCTGAAGCCACATGGTAATTGCGCTGACCAGCATAACAATAGCCACCACATTCTGCACAACGATGATTATCTTGCTGTAAACCGTCTTTGTCTTGAGCCGGAGTGTTCCGCGCACAATTTCTATTGGCTCAGCCCTTTGGATTAACAGAGCCGGGACAATACCGGCAAGTATGCCCAGTACTGCAATAAACCCAGCCACCAGTAAAATGTTTGTTGGCGTAACAGCCTCAAAAATGGACACTTGATATTCAAGAACACGGGATGCAAGAGGAGAGATCACCTGGGCAAGCACTATAGCCAGAAGCATAGAAATGCCGCAAACAAGAGTACTTTCTCCAATCATCTTCAAGAAGATACTGCGTTTACCGGCACCTGAAAGCCTACGGGTAGCCATCTCCCGGGCCCGAAAACCAGTCAAGGCAGTAGTAAGATTGATGTAGTTCAAGACGGCAAAGACCAGAAGGAGAATGCACATCGCCAGAAGGAAATTCACGAAATTCCTGTTACCGAACTGAACGGTCCTTGTCCCGTCATAATTTCCGTCTTTAAGGAAATACATATCCTTCAATGGAATGATACGGACCGTATCGTACTCCTGCTTATATACCCAGAAATTTTCTTCCAGCCATTCAAGGATTTCGCCCTGCTTTGCCTTGATGTCTGCATTGGGATAAGTCATAACGAAACAGATACCGGCACCCGCATTGCTCATTTCCTCATTGTTGGCGGAATTCATTTTAGTCATCATTTCGCCGCGCAGAAGAATGTCCTGAGCTTTAAGTATGGAATTCCCGAAGTCTTTGTAGATGCCGCAAACAGTCAACGGGACTTCATATGCGTTATTGATAATTACCTGACCTATAGGATCCTTGTCGCCGAAATGTGCATTGGCAAACTCCTGGCTTATCATACAGCGGTCCCAGGAAACCTTCCAGTCGGATTTACTGCCAGCCACCAGATCGTAGCTGAACATCTCGAAGAAAGTGCTGTCGGCTGCCATAACACTTCCATAGACCAGTTTCCCATTTATTGTATAAGCGGAAGCAGAAGAGAGATTGGCTACGCAGCACCCCTTTTCAATTTCTGGGATATTATTCTTCAGGTGTTTGTCTAGCCAATAACCCATTGTAACCCGATTGTCATTGGCTATCACATAAATCCGGTCCGCGTTCTGCTGGAAAGAATCCGTGGACAACTGCCGATGAATATACACCGCCAGCAGCAGCACGAAAGCCATAGACACCGTAAGGCCAACAAGGTTTACCGCCCCGTACAACTTGTTCTTCTTCAAAAAATTCCAGAAACTCTTCATAGCTTAGAATACAAGTACATCGCTGTCACCGTAGTTGTCATAGCTTGAGGTGATTACCTTCTCTCCTGGATTCAGGCCTTCCAGCACCTCAAAGTACTGAGGGTTCTGCCTGCCGATCTTGATTTTGCGCTTGGTTGCGCCCTTTCCGTCCTTGTCCATCACGTAAATCCACTGTCCGCCGGTCTTCTGGTAGAAGGAGCCTCGGCTGATGAGGATGGCTTCCTCGCTCTGTCCGAGCTGGAGGTTCAGGTAATAGGTCTGGCCGGTTCTTATGTTGTCCGGCTGGGCTCCCGTGAAGAGGAAGTCTGCCTTGAACTTTCCTTCCCTGACCTCGGGATAGACTTTGCGGATTACGGTGTTGTATGTCTCTCCCTGGCGGTCGAAGGAAGCTGAAAGGCCGGCTGTCACGCGATCTATGTAATGCTCGTCGATCTGAGCCTCTATCTTGTAGGTTTCGAGGTTGTTGATCTGGCCAATCTTCATTCCGGCGGCAACATTCTGGCCAAGTACAACATCCAGAAGACCGAGTTCTCCGTCTATAGGGGCGGTAACGGTGAGGTTGTTTTTCCTCTCCCTTATCATATTCATATTCAGACGCATATTGGAAAGGCTCTCGTTCATCTGCTGGATTTCTACGGAGCGGTAAAGGCTGTCTTGCCTTTCCCTTTCTTTGGTGAGCTGGTAGTTTTTCTGGCTCAGGATGAAGTCTTCCTCAGCCTTCAGATACTCGTCTCTTGAAACAAGCTTGTCTGCATAGAGAGCCTTGTACTGATCGTATGTACGCCTGTTCCTCTGGACTTCCATCTCCAGGGCAAGCCTCTCCTTTCGTACGGAGAGCTTCTGCTGTTCCATGGAAATCATAGTGTTTCTCAGGATATTCTCCTTCTCGGCCAGGTCTGCCTCGGCGTTGAGGATCTGAAGGTCCAGATTGTCGTTTCTCAGGCGGACTATCGGATCGCCCTTCTTTACGGCAGTGCCTTCCTCTATGAGAATCTGCTCAACCACTCCGCCTTCCATAGGGCTGAGCTGTATGGTAACCATTGGCTGAACCTGGGCGTTGATCCTGATGTAATCTTTGAACTCTCCCTTTTTCACTTCGCTGAGAGTGATGCTCTTGGCATCTGCCCTGAGAGTCTTCTGGTTACCCTTGGCAAGAAGGTAAACCACAAACAGCAGCACAAACGCTCCCAGCCAGTATGGAAGAGCTTTCATTGTGAAAGCCCTGCGTATTCCTTTTTTCTTTTCAATAACCCTGTCCATATTTATCGCTATCTCTATTTCTTGACTATTTGTGTTTCTATCGCTGAGACAGATAACTCTGCCCCTGATAATACCTGAGGACCTTTTCCTTGATCATATATGTGAGCTGTGCCTGAAGCCTGTCGGCCTGAGCCTGAAGCCAGGTGTTTATTGCAGTCTGATACTCTATGGATGAAATCATGCCCTGCTCGTATTTCTTGACATTGAGTTTATATGCTTCTTCCTGAACCTCTGCCCTTTTCTGTGCCAGTTTCCAGGAAGAGAGGGTGTTGTCCCTGTCCTGTACGGCCCGTCGTACCTCAGAGGCAAGCTCGGTCATTTTCTGGTCTCTTTCGGCTACAGCCTTGTCATAAGCGTTTTTTCTCCTTCTTACAGACGATTGAGACTGAAGTCTGTTATATATCGGAATGCTTATGCTAAGCTGAAGGTATTCTCCGCGATTGTTCTTTAACTGTTCCCTGAAAGGAATTGGAGTGTAGCCGGCCCTTCCGGGATAAGTGAAATATGTTGTTGACCAACCACCGTTTAGGCTCAAGCTCGGAGCCAGCTGCCATCTGGCTGTGGAAAGCTGCCTTCTGGCGTTGCTGACATTTCCCTCGGCGATTATTGCCTGGGGATTGTGGGCCAAGGCGTAATCTACAATCTGACTGATGTCTTCTTTCGTGCCGGCGGACTCATTTGCAAGACGGGACGGCTCGTTCTCATCCAGGACAAGAGGCTCCTCCATCGGCCACATCATCACGCTCTTAAGGGTAAGAAGCGCATCTTCCGCACGGTTCTTGGCCTGAAGATTCTGATATTGCTTGTCCGAAAGTTCGGCTTCCATCTGGACCACGTCTGCGTAAGCCTTCCTGCCTAGCTGCTCTTCCTTTCTGGCTTTGGAAAGAGACAACTCGGCGGCTGCTACCTGATCCTGGAGAATCTTTGACAACTCAGTATAATATAGCACGTTGCTCCAGGCTTCCATAGTTGCCAGACAAACCTCATCCTCAGTCTGTTGCTCCCGGCTGATCCCCATAAGAAGAGAAGTCTCTGCAATCTTCATATTGTTGACTGCCTGGAATCCGTCAAACAAAGTAAGGCCGGCTGAAAGAGAATATCCGTTGTGGAAAGACTTGATGTTGCTGTAGGTGTTGGTCTCAGGGTCAACGCTTCGGCCCCAGTTGTAATAGCCATAAGAAGATGCACTCACAAATGGAGTGAAAGTTTTCAGAATCGCATCTCTACGCTCCACTCTGGCATCGGAAAGATCCGCCTGGGCCATCTTCATCTTTGATGAATGCTCCACGGCATATTCCATACACTGAAGGAGAGTCATCGGCATTGGGGACTCTGCGCTTTCCCCGCCGCCAGCCATATCTTGTGCCGAAGACCGGACAGTTGAAAAAAATGTCAGGAAAAGCGCGAGAGACCACGCAAACAAACATCTAACTGAAATAACTTTAACCATAACCTGAAATCAATCGCCCTGAATTGCAGCACCACCCGTGCCACAAAAGCCAAATCGCTGAGAAACAGGTGATTTGAGAAAACGCAAAAAGAAAAGGGTGTAAACTTTCTTTACACCCTTTCTCAATTGTTTACAGGTTGGATTCAAGTCTAGGCTTTCTTCTTCTTTCTCAAGGCCCTGATAACAATGTCTATCAGTATCAGGGCAAGGATGCAGAGCCCGCCGAAGATTATGTACGGCAGGTAACTAGGTTTATTTTCAGCTGCCGGAACAGGATAGCTGTCGCCGAGAATTACTTTGTCTCTGAGGTAAACGGCATAGGCGTACCATTCCTGGATATCTGCATTGTCCAGAAACCAGCCAGCGGCATTGCCCCTTAGGCTGCAATGCGTTTCAATGTCCGGAACTACCTGACCTTCTTTGTTCTTAGGCTCCAGACTCAGAAGGCCGTGGGATTTTTCACCTGCCAGAGAGATGTTGTTTGCCGTGTAAAGATCTGTGACAACAGGATAGAGATCTGAAGATACTATTTTCTTTCCGTGAACAAAAACATCCTTGACTCTGAAGAACTTAGGCATACGTGAATTGTATGTGTAGTTCAGGCCGTAGAAACTGATGTGGGTGTCTGGATTCTCGGCGGCGGAGGAGGAGTTGAACTCGCAGATTTTCTTGATTTCGCTTCCTTTGAGATAGCATACAACCAGCTGGCTGCCAGGGTTCTTCCTGGAATCCCTTCCCAAAGACAGAGAATTGAAAATGTCGTTGTAGGTAATTGGTCCTTCTGGCAACTGCTGACGCAGAACTCCGTCTGGAACCACAGCCACAAGGCGGGCAGAATCTATGTTGATTTCGTTCAGGAAATAAGCGGCGTTGAAGATTGCCTTTGCAACATCATATCCAAAAGGATTGAATCCGGTGGAATCCGTATGTATGGAAAGCGGAGTCTTTATAGTATCAATTACATCAAAAGGATTTGAATGATAGCGCTTTCCGAACTGATCCACAACCTTTTCCTTCAGGCGGTCAAAGATAATCTGGGTGGCCGGATCAGGAGTGATGTTTTCTGGAAGCGGAAGGAGCTTGTAACCGGAAACGGCAACGGAAGAACCATTCTTTATAAGATCAGCCTCGCCGATGAATTCTCCGTTTGCTCCCGCTGAAACTATGGCGGTGTTGCCAACCATATAAGGCTCTGCAAGCGCCTCGTGGTCGTGACCGCTGACAATCAGGCTAATCTCAGGGCATTCACGGGCCAAGCGGGCATCCTCGCTGTTTTCCCTTGTAAGGGCTCCGCTGTGAGACAGGGCTATAATGCAATCCACTCCAGCGCTTTGCATTGCAGGGATCATCTTCTTTGCAACCTCAACAGGATCTTTCCACGGCATCTTGCCCTTAACGGCGCTGGTCTCGTAGGCGTTCTTTCCAAGAATGCCAAAAATGCCAACCTTCATTCCGCCTTTCTGGAGAATGATGTATCTCTGGTGGTTGATATAAGGAAGAGCCTGGGCAAAATCCTTGTTCTCTCCGGCATCTATGTTGGCCGTAATGTTCAAAGGCCAGTCTACCAGCTTGTTGGTTACAGGATTAATGGAATTGCCCTGGATGCGGGAATTGTAGAACATATAAGACAGGGAAGTCAGCCCAAGGTCAAAATCGTGGTTTCCGAAAACAAAGGCATCATATCCGGCAAGAGCCAGCTGGCGGTACTCTGTAGCGTCTATCTCCGTGAAAGCGGAATAAATAGAGCCAAAGGCAATGTCTCCGGCATCCAGGGTAACCACTCCGTAACCCTCAGCCTGAGCTTTTGCCCTCTCCTGGTTGATGAAGGCGGTAAGCCTAGGGTATTTCTCCGCGCAGGAATGCAGGTCGGAGGTGAAAATCACCTTAACCTTCTGGGCAGCTGACTGGCTGCAGAAGAAAAAGGCTGCAATCACCATCGCTGAAATTGTCAAAAATCTTCTCATATCTCAAAATGTTGTTATTCCAAAAAACGCTTCATTTCACAAGCCATCTCCTCCGCCTTGATAGCTGCGGTCTGCGCAAACTTTTCGGTTGAGTCTGCGTAAATTATGCCTCGCGATGAATTGACCAACAAGCCGCAGGAAGAATTCATCCCGGCCTTTGCCACCTCCTCGACAGTGCCTCCTTGAGCCCCAACTCCTGGAACCAGGAAGAAGTTGTCCGGGCAGATCTGCCTGATTCTGGCCAGTTGCTCCGGACGTGTGGCGCCCACCACAAACATTATGTTCTCCTTGCTTCCCCATTGAGAGGACTTGCGTATAACCCTCTCGTAGAGAGGAACCTCCATCTGTGCATCATACTGGTCTTCATTCTGAGAGACGGTAAGCATAGTCTCAAAATCAACCGCCGTGACATTGGAAGTCAGAGACAGCAGAATCACCCACTTGTCCTTGTATTCAAGGAAAGGCCGGATCGCGTCTCCGCCCATATATGGAGAAAGCGTAACAGCGTCGCAGTCCATTCTCTCAAAGAAAGCCTTGGCGTACTGGCGAGCGGTATTTCCAATGTCTCCCCTCTTTGCATCGGCGATGACAAAAATGCCTGGATAAGTATCTCTGATGTACTGGACAGTTCTCTCCATCTCCATCACGCCCTCCCAGCCGGCAGCCTCGTAAAATGCCGTATTTACCTTGTAGGCAACAGCATAGGGAACCGTGGCGTCTATAATGTCTTTGTTGAAAAGGAAGATGGCCTCGGCATCGCTCATAGTTACATTGCGTTCCTTAACACAGGACGGAACCTTTTCCAGGTCCGTGTCCAGTCCAACGCAAAGGAAACTTCCCTTCTTTTTTATCTGGCCGTATAATTCGTCGTAAGTCATTGTCTTGTTAATTTTTAATTAGGCTTGCAGCAACAAGCCGCCGGTGAAAGAAGCCAGCTTTTCCCTGGCGTAATCCGGAGTTACCCTGAAGCACTTCTTGCCGGAAGACGGGGCATCGTACATAGCATCCACCATTATTGCTTCGCATATAGACCTAAGGCCTCTTGCTCCCAGGTTATACTTGACAGCTGTATCTACAATAATGTCAAGCACTTCTGCTTCCACTTGAAGGTCAATGCCATCCATCTTGAATATCTTCTCGTACTGCTTCATAAGGGCGTTCTTAGGCTGAGTAAGAATGTCCATCAAAGCCTCGCGGTTCAACGGATGGAGGAATGTAACCACAGGAAGCCTTCCAATAAGCTCAGGAATCAAGCCGTATGAACGAAGATCCTGCGGAGCAATGTAACGCAACAGGTCTTTCTTGTCCACGCCCTTGGTCTTTTCCTGCACTCCATAGCCTACCACCTTGGTGTTGAGCCTCTGGGCAATCTTCTTGTCTATACCTTCAAACGCTCCGCCGCAAATGAAGAGTATGTTGTTGGTGTTTACGGCTATCATCTTCTGCTCGGGATGCTTTCTTCCTCCCTGCGGAGGAACGTTTACTATGTTGCCCTCCAGAATCTTGAGCATTGCCTGCTGAACTCCCTCTCCGCTTACGTCGCGTGTAATGGAAGGATTGTCGCTCTTGCGGGCTATCTTGTCTATCTCGTCTATGAAGACTATGCCCATCTCCGCCTTTGCAACATCGTAATCAGCATCCTGAAGAAGCCTTGTGAGTATGCTTTCCACATCCTCTCCAACATATCCTGCTTCTGTGAGGACAGTTGCGTCAACAATAGCAAAAGGAAGATGCAGCATTTTGGCTATGGTCCTGGCCAGAAGAGTCTTACCTGTTCCAGTAGGCCCAACCATAAGAACATTAGACTTCTCCAGCTCAACTCCGGAGCCGTCGTCATCCTGGCTCAATATCCTCTTGTAGTGGTTGTAAACCGCAACACTGAGAAATTTCTTTGCCTCGTCCTGACCTATGACATACTGGTCCAGATACTTGTGTATTTCCCTCGGCGACAGAAGCTTGAACTCCTCTTTTACCTTGGACACATAGCTCTTACCCTTGCTGTCTCCGCTGGCAGTATTGGAGTGAATGTAATCGTGGATATTGTCTACGCAGTCTGTGCAGATGCATCCGGAAGAACGGCCTATAAGCAATGCCCCGTCCTTCTCCCCGCGTCCGCATATTATGCACTTGGGAGCGGTGCGGCTTCTTCCCGCGCCCTTTTCTCCGGCAGTCATCTTACTTCTTCTTTGCCTTGGAGAGAATCTCGTCTATCATTCCGTACTCCTTGGCTTCCTGAGAAGTCATCCAGTAGTCTCTGTCAGCATCTTTCTCTATCTGCTCCAGAGTCTTGCCGGTATTCTCCGCCAGAGATTCGTAGAGTTCTCTCTTTGTCTTGATGATTTCCCTTGCCTCAATCTCAATGTCTGAAGCCTGTCCGGAAGTTCCTCCCATAGGCTGGTGAATCATTATCCTGGAATGAGGAAGCGCGCTGCGGCGGCCCTTCACTCCTGCAGCCAGAAGCACGGCAGCCATAGAAGCGGCCATTCCTGTGCAGATTGTGCAAACCTTAGGGTTAACCAGGTTCATGGTGTCGTAGATTCCCCATCCGGCATATACCTGTCCGCCGGGAGAATTGATGTACAGCTGGATATCAGACTCAGGGTCTGCAGATTCCAGGTAGAGGAGCTGCGCCTGGATAATGTTGGCCACATCATCGTTGATAGGCACTCCAAGGAAAATGATCCTGTCCATCATAAGTCGGGAGAAAACATCCATAGAAGCTACGTTCAGATGTCTTTCCTCAATAATCGTAGGATTGATGTATGCAGCGCTGAAGCCTGCATAACCATCAAGTTTCAAGGAGCTTATTCCCTTGCGGTCCTGTGCGAATTTCTGAAAGTCCTTTATCATGTCTTAATCTTTATTCTGCCTTCTCTTTCTTGGCTGCAGCCTTCTTTGGAGCGGCCTTTTTCTTAGCGGGCTTTGCCGGAGCGGCGTTGTCGTTCAGAAGAGCCAGCTCCTCGCGGGTAACCTGCTTTACATCTGCCTCAACAACTCCCTTCACCCAGTCCAGAACCTTGTCTTCCTCGCATTTTTCATATACGCGGTTAAGATCCTTCTCGCTGGCAAGCATCCGCTCTGCGGAGCTAGTCAGGTATTCCTCAGGAACATTCGGCATTCCGTACATTGCAAACTGCTGGGCTGTCATGGCCTTTGCGGTATTGAGAAGATCTTCCTTGGCAATCTTCATCTTCTGGTCGTCAAAAAGCTTGCGGCTGACCATCTGCCAGCGGAAATCCTGCAGGAAGAGAGGGAATTCCTTCTCTATCTGCTCCATAGTGAACTTGCCGTCGTTGACCTTGAAAAGCCACTTCTTCAGGAAGTTCTCAGGAAGCGGAAGGTCTGCCTTCTTTACAAGATAGTCTATAAGGTCTCTTCGATAGCGCCAGTCGCTCTCCTGCTTGAATTCTCCCTTAAGCCTCTCAGAGAGAGCCTTTTCAAATCCAGCCTCATCCTTTACGGCATCTTTGCCGAACAGGCGGTCGAACAGGGTCTGGTCTACCTTTGCCGGAACAAATGTCTGAACCTTTGCTATGGTGAGCTTGAAAACCGGATTCTCGGCGTCAAATTCTTCCTTCTTGATTCTCAGCAGAGAAGCCCTGTCTGTCTCGTTAGGGAAGCACTTTACAACATCAATGTCGAAGCTGTCGCCGGCTTTCTTTCCGATGAACTGCTTCTTGTTCTTTGCATCTATGCTCTTGAGGGTGATGAAGGTGTTCTCAACCTTCTTCTCTCCCTGCTCCAGATCTACCTGGAGGAAATCCTCCTCGCCTGCCTTCTCTGTGTCTTCCAGAGAGCCGAACTGGCGCAGAATGTCTTCCTTGTACTTTGCAAGGGCCTCGTCATCAACCTTGATGTCGTAATAAGTCACCTTGTCAGACTTGTCCAGAGAGATCTCAACCTTTGGCTTTACGGCCATATCGTAAACGAACTCAAAGGTCTCGTCCTTCTCAATGTCTATCTTTTTCTGGAGTTCCTCGTTAGGAATCGGTTCGCCGATAAGGTCAAGGTTATTGTCCTTTATGAAACCGTTGATTCCGTCTGTGATGAGCTCATTCACGGCCTCGTTCATTGCCGTTGGGCCGTAAAGCCTCTCTATCAGCCCCATAGGAGCCATACCCTTGCGGAATCCCTTAAGTTCTGCCTTTCTGCGATACTCTTTCAGCTGTTTGTCTTTCTTTTCGTTTGCTTCTTTCTTCTCAAACTCTACCGTCAAAAGGTAGGTCAGCTGTTCTGTTTCTTTCTTAGTTACTTTCATATTGTCTTTAATTGTAAATATTCTAATAGCCGATGGACATAAATGTCCAAGACCCGCAAATTTAGGCATTTTTTGCTACTTTTGCAGCGCAAGAATAATTATTAACATCAAAAAAATACCTCAAAAGATTATGAGACAGAAAATTGTTGCCGGAAACTGGAAGATGAACACCACAGTGGCAGAAGGAATTGAACTTGTAAACCAGATCATTGGAAAGATAGAGGAAGTTCCTCAAGACGTAAAGCTTATCGTTAACACTCCTTTCACCCACCTGTTTCCTGTCAGCAAGATAATCGGAGACATCAAGTGCCCATTCTGCCGTTCCAAGATTTCTCTGGGCTCCCAGAACTGCGCAGACAAGGAAAAAGGCGCTTACACCGGAGAGGTTTCCGCCAAGATGCTCGCATCTGTAGGCAAAGCCGTTGGAACTGTAGCCGGCGCCCCTGAGGGAGCAATTGGAGCACCTGTTGAATACGTAATTCTCGGCCACTCAGAAAGAAGAGGCTACTACGGGGAAACCAACGCTATCCTTCTTGAGAAGATCAAGCTCGCCCTCGCAGAAGGCCTGAAGGTCATCTACTGCGTAGGAGAGGCCCTGGAAGAAAGAAAGGCCGGCAAGCACTTTGAGGTTGTGGCCAATGAAATAAAGGAAGTCCTTTTCAACCTCAGCGATGATCAGATGAAAAACGTTGTTGTAGCTTACGAGCCTATCTGGGCCATCGGAACCGGCGAAACCGCCACCAAGGAGCAGGCTCAGGAAATCCACGGATTCATCCGCAAGACCTTAAGCGAGAAGTTCGGCGCCCTTGCAGAAGATACTTCCATCCTCTACGGCGGAAGCTGCAAGCCATCCAACGCCAAGGAGCTTTTCAGCCAGAAAGACATAGACGGCGGCCTGATCGGCGGCGCATCTCTCAAGGCAGATGACTTCATCGCCATCGCCAAGAGCTACTAAAAATCCGCTGCCGCTTAACAGTCTGGCAATCAGCATAAAAACAAAACATCCTCCCTTGGTTTCAGGGGAGGATGTTTGCTTATATCGCTGAGTGTCAACAAATTAAAGGGCAGGCATTACTGCTTTTCACTTGCCGCAGGTTTTTCTTTAAGCTTCAGGGTGCCGTCAAGCTTATAGGTACCTTCAACAAAAAGGCTCTTCTTTTCAGTTTCCACTTCCAAAGGAGCAATCTTTACGGAATCATTGCCGTACTGAGGACTCTGCTCAGGGTTGTCAGACGAGCGGTAAACCACATACACCTCGTCTTTGTCAAAACTGTAGAAAATTTCTTTATCCACCGTCAGCACTCCGTTCGTATCCGTTTTTTCAGCAATCATTTCCGTATTGTCAGACTCAGACGGTTTGTGGGTTCTGATTCTCAAAGTGGCATTCTTGACAGGATTGCCCTCACTGTCCTGAACGTTGACTTTTAGCTTGAACACCGTGTGAGGCGCCCCATACTCGCATATTACTTCTCCATTATTACCGCCCCTGTTGCAGGTGCAGGAAGACAGCCCCAGAACCGAGATGACGCTTGCCAGCAGATACTTCCAAAATGCCTTGATTCTCTTTGCCATAATAAAAACAATTACTCAGCGATTGAGGTATTTCCCATCGCTGAGGACAAATTTATAAAAAAAATCTGAGAAATTATTTCAGGCGGTCGAGGTGGCAGAACTGGAGGCTACCGTCTGAATTCCTCAGATGCATTCCTCCGCCTTCGCAATAGCGGAAGAACTTGCAGGAGCCGCACTGGCCTGTCTTCATCCAGGATCTGTCGCGATAAACCTGGAAACGGTTGTTCCACACTTCCATAAAATCGTCCTTGTAGATGTTGCCCTGGTTGTAGTCTGCCCTGATGCTCACGCAAGCGGAGATGGAACCGTCGTTGAGCACAGAGCCCACATTCACTCCGGCGTGGCAGCGGAAAAGATGGCCTCTCACCTTTCCCTCCAATGGCCCCAGAAAGCCCTCGCAGGCATAGTCGCACTTTATGCGGCCTTCCTTGCGGGTATCTTCTATGAACTTCATCACGCCCCGGAAACGCTCGTTGTCCAGCTGCATCATTGGATCGTACTTACCCCTTCCTGACGGAAACACGGTGAATACCCTCCACCGCTTCAGCCCCATCGAAATGAGCATCTCCTTTATCTGGTTGAGTTCGTTGTAATTTCTTTGATTTACGCAGGTTACCACGTCGAAGGCCAGGTCATCACCAGCCGATATCGCCAGCTTTATTGCTCCAACCGCTCTCTCGTAGCTGCCTTCACGGCCCCTCATCCAGTCGTGAGACTCCTTAAGGCCGTCCAGACTCACCGTCATAGAATGCAGGCCGGAAGCCATCAGCCTCCTGAACCTGTCCGGAGTCATTGCAAAGCCGTTGGTTACCATTCCCCACGGAAAACCCTTCTGGATTATCTTGTGCCCGCATTCCTCCAGGTCTTTGCGCATCAAAGGCTCTCCGCCGGTCAGTATCACCAGTATATGCCCAGGGTCATCCCCTACTTTCTCGCAATAGGCCTTTACGGAATCCAGCACCTTCAGAAAATCCTCAGCCTTCATAGACATTGCAGACGGCAGAACCTTGCAGTCGCTGCCGCAGTGCCTGCAATGCAGGTTGCAGGACAGCGTACACTCCCAGAAGAGCTGCTTGAGCTTATGTTCCTTGATGTCTATGTGCCTGATTTTCCGCTCTGCCTCGCAGGCCAGCCAGGTCTTGAAAGGAAGCCCTTTCATTTATCCTTAAGTTTTAGATTGAAGTTTATCTCATAATCTCCGTGATCCCAGCGGCCATCTCCTTCATCCAATGTTTCAGTCTTAACAGTAACGGAATCGTCCTTGAACCTCCCTCTATGCTCCGGGTTATATTCCTCATAGTAAACCACATTGGCCTCGGAAAGATTATCAAGTTCATAAGAGAAATACAATACTTTTGAAACCGTGCCGTCATCCTCTGTCTCCACATCGTGAAGAATCAGATTATCCTTCAGATTCTTGATAAACAGCCTTGTCTTCCCCACCGGATTGCCTGCCTGATCCACGACCTTTGCCGTTACTTTAAGAGTTGAGTGCGGACATCCATATTCCACCTTTGGAGCACAACCGGCAAAACCCATCAGCGCCAGCGCTCCTACCAGTATCTTTCTAAAAACTCGCATATTATTCCTCAAAAGACTTCTCAAAGATACTATTTTCATTCAGAAAATCAGTCATCAGCAGATTTTGGCCTGAGTTTCAGCTGGATATCTATCTTATAGTCTCCCGTATGCCAACTCCCTTTGCCCTCCTTGTACACAGATTTCACCCTAACGGAATCATCCTTGTACTTATCTGCCAATCCCGGGTTGTTCTTGCCGTAAAAGACCGCATTAACCCCATCCTTAAGGTGATCCTCCTTGTAATCAGGACCTCCATAAATCTCGTGGTAATATGATAAATTACCCTTCAGGTCTGACGTAATCACATGATAATTGAGATTGTCTTCCAGATCTTTGAGCTCTAGCCTGACATTGGCAACAGGATTGTTATTCTGGTCTGTAACTTTACCGGATATCTTGAGATTTGAATAAGGAGTTCCATAGGCACAGCAGCCCATCAATGTGCTGAAACCAGCCCAGCTTACAATTAAAGCCAATATCTTTCTTGTTTTTAGTTTCATTCGTCCAGTGATTTAACTTTTCAAAGATAGAAAAAACGATGATTTTTTTCAATCTTTCAAACAATTAGTCATCGGCAGATTTTGGCCTGAGTTTCATCTGGATGTCTATCTTATATACACCCTCATTCCATTCATCCCAATCGTTGTTGTTACGCTTGTAGTTTGAGTAGGCTCTTACAGAGTCGTCCTTGAACTTGCCGGCATATTTGGGATTATTCTTCTCGTAATAAACTGCATTCACGCCGTCTCTCAGCTTTCCTTTCAGGCTGCCATACTCAAAATCAGACTTGTAGGAAATGCGGCCTTTGGCATCGAAATACAGCTCCAAAGCCCTTTCATTGTGCCTTAAATCTTTTAGCTCCAGCCTTGCGTCAGGCACCGGATCACCATTCTGATCCGTTATTTTTCCTTCAATCTTGATTGTCTTGTAGGTTGATTCTACGCAAGATGCCACCAGCAATCCGCAGAGTAGCATAGCTGCAAATGTTAAGACTTTCTGTTTCATAATTATTCGCTTTTATCAAACAATAATTCCAGCAATAATACTCTTTGTTATCTTCCAGCCGCAAATATCACGCCGCAAGTGCAGCGGCTATTGATAATTAGCGGAAATAATGTACCTTTGCAGTCCAATGCGGGTATGGCGTAATTGGCAGCCGCGCCAGACTTAGGATCTGGTGGAGTAATCCGTGGGGGTTCGAGTCCCTTTACCCGCACAAGGGGACTGCATCACAAAATGCAGTCTCTTTTCTTTTTTTATAACTCTCTGATATTTTGCGGCATATTGAGAACACAGAATTCTCTTTTACGGTTAGATATTCATTTTTGGATTTGTCCCACAAAATACCATCTGGAAACACCAAATTCTGTACTCTTCGGCATATTTCCAGGTTTCCAGCAGCCCATAAAGTTCCTAAATGTGAGCACAATGCGATTACATCTGCTACCCTATTGGGAAGGTTAGATAATTTGCTCCCCAATTTTTCAAGATTTTCTTTCAGTTTTGCCCTGTCTTGGCTCAGCTCAGAAATAGCCACATTATACTCTTCATCATCTATCTTGCCGACTGCATGCCTAATCTGAATGTTCTTGATGTCAGTTTCTATTTCAGTCAGTCTCTTCTTCAATATAATCCTATCCTTATCAGATTCGCTTTCCAGCACTCCCATCTGAGCCATCACTACCCTTCTGAACAAATCCTGAATCTCCGAGATTACATTATATCCTTCTAGCAATTCCCTGTACTTGCTGTGCAGTATCTTCGCTGAGGTATTCTGTCCGCACCCCTTGAGATTGCACTTATAGTAATCTATATTCTTTTTCTTGTTGGTATATGCTGTGAAAGGAGTAAAATCCTTGCTGCATAGCACATGATGTCTTAATGGAAACTTCGGATTCTCCTTCTTATGCTTATACCGCCCTGTTCGCCCTGAGAGTATTTCTTGCACTCTCAGGAACTGGGTATATGTTATTAGAGCTGGATGCTTTCCATCTACGATTTCATCGCCTATAAGATGATTCTTAATCTTTCCTGCATAAAACGGATTGGTAAGAATCTTATGCAATGTCTGCTTTGAGAATTCAAGCCCCCTGTCTTTGAGCCTTTGCACTATCTCTTTATTGGTTATGCCCTGTAGCTTCCAATGAAATGCCTTCCTCAGCAGTTCTCCCTTTTCATTGATGGTATAGACTGTGTTGATGCTCTTGCCTGACTTGTCATAGCCAAGCGGAGCCCTGCTGCACCATACTCCCGAAGACATGCAATGCCTTCTTCCCGACAGAAACTTATCTACCCTATTGGTATTGTCCCATTCAGCCGTACAGAGCAATACACCTAGCATCATTTTGCCTATCGGAGTGGAAGAGTCTATTCCTTGCTTCACCGATAGAATCGCCACTCCATATTTTCCAAGCTCATCTATGATAGACAATGCCTGAGCCGCATTCCTGGAAAATCTATCTACTTCGGAGACTAAGATATAGGATATAGACTTATCTTTCTTTACAGCACTAATCATCTCCTTGATTAGCGCACCTGGTGTCTTTGCGGATTCGTGTGTTCCGCCATATTCACCCTTAACTACAAAGCTATGAAGAGAAGCATACTGCAAGCAGACTTGATTCTGATTGTCAAGACTGCCCCCATTGTCTTCCTGGTACTTAGTACTCACCCTTGTCCAAATAAAACAATTCTTACTCATACTCTTTCTCTTCTAACTCCTTATTCTCAAGGCAGGAAATCCCTATTTCCGCCAAATCGCTGAGGTAAGATATCAGTATCTCACCTTCTTCCTTTGTGATTCCTAAAATTTGAAAATCTTTCTCATAATCCGTTATGTTTAACATGACTTAATTGTGGATTACACTCCTTACGTCCCGTGTATGTTGGTGACTAAGGTTATTATTATCTCCCCCTTGAGAGAGAGTAGGATTCAGGCACATTCACCCGCCTACATTTAAACATTAAGTGTAACCCTCATAAAAGTCAAGCATATTTCTTCAACTTTCTCAAAGTATTTATTGATGTGCCTGTGATGGCTGTTATATTCCTAAGCGATATTCCCTTCTTTAACAGAGATATTTCCTTGTTGTACTGACTCTTGTAGGATGCTTCTGATTTCCTGTAACTGGCAGGACGTCCCATCTTGATACCTTCCTTCTTGCACCTTGCGATATACTGATTTCTCCCGCTCTCCATCCTCTCCTTGATTGTTAGTCTTTCCATTGATGCTATCTCAAGCAAGATGGTGCAGATAAGACTGGCTACAGGATTTACCTTTCCGTCTGTGAGTGTTTCAAGATTGTAGTTCTTCACATAGAGTGACACTCCCTTATCGCTGAGGAGTTGGATAACCTTCAACGCCTCCAATGTATTTCGCCCAAGTCGGCTAATCTCAAGGCAAACAACCTTTGAAATGTCATTGCTCTTTACATACTCAACCATCTCCATTATCTCTGCTCTCTCCTCCATCTTCTTGGCTCCGCTAACCTTGTTACTGAATACTGCTTCTACGCTCCACCCCACTTTGTCACAATACTCTCTTAACTCGGTGACTTGCCTTTCATACTCCTGCCTATCGGTGCTGACTCTTGCTAAAATGACTACCTTTTCCATATCCGTTTAGTATCTGATTTCTGTGGTAAAGATAGTGCTTTTATTTAATATATGCAAGTATTTTATTGCAAATTTTGATTATTTGCCACTTTGGTATATCTTAGTAGTATAAAAAGTATCAGGATGACTGAATCAAAGAAGCAAGAAAGAGCCATTGTCCATCTTGAGAAAGACGGACAGCATTATTACTATGGAAATTTGAAGGCACTCTGTGACCATTGGGATAAGGATGCTATCGGTGTATCTTACTCCTATCTTAAGAACCTCAACATTCAGGAAGATACTCCCTACTCCAATTCAATGTGTATCATTAGGCGGGGCATTATCATCACATCCCCAAGATATAACCGAACCGATGAACTCTAATGAAATTCATTTATTACATATTGTACAGACTTTATGATTTCTATCTCTTCTTTGGGACAGAAGATGATGATATGGTGTGTTTTCGTGCTAAAGCGATACTAAGTCTTATCTTGGGGCTTAATTTAAATGCGATTATAGCATTTGTTTTATATGCTTTTAATATAGAGATTACAAAAGCAATAATAATTTGCGTGGCTATATTTTCCTTTGTTGTATGCCTGTCCATTAAAAACCGAAATATTCTTACTTATGGGAAAGAGTATAACAACAAATGGATTAAAAAACTAAGGGGCTGGGCTACTATTATTTTATTAGTTTTCAGTTTAGCATTTTACACAACTGCTATGTTTATTACATAATGCTAAACGACAATCGCTTTTTTGTGAATTTAATACAAAATCATAAGGTGATACATCTGTAGCTGGTGTATTACCTCTATTTTAATCTTAAACTGATACATCTTCAGTATTGATACATAACTCTGCTTTCTGGGGGGGTATTGTTATATACCCTCAGGCGACAATTTCAAGAGCTCTTTCCATTGTATTTTTCTCCTGCTTCTGTCCTTGAAATGGATTACTGAATCTAAAAAGTGCAGGAACATTTCTAAGAGTTTCTGCTTATCAAAAATCAGGTTCAAATCTTCTTCCAAACCATTCTTGATGTGGTAATCCTTAATTGACTGGTATGGAAGCCTGACTTCAAGACGATACAATCTCTTGGGGTAATCATAGTGTTTAAGAATATAGTATTTTTCAGAGCTATTTTCTATCTCAGCTATCTTATTATACGCCTGTATTTCAACCCCTTTTTCCTTATGCGCTTTCTCTTGCTCAATAGTAACTGTTGGATACATCAGCTTGGTCAGCGAAGTGGAGTATTCAAAGCAGATTCTCCTTATGACTTTTTTCCTATCACTAACAACCTTGCGATTAACTACTGTCGTTATGCTTTCGTCTCGGAGCATCTTCTTAATCAGCGATGAAACATTCTGCTGAGAGTCCAAAGCTATATCCAGTTCTGAATAATTATTGAATCTGATGCTGTCTGATAATAGAAGCGGAAGATTGACAACCTCAGCCAGCTTATCAGAATATAAGACGTGGTTATAAATATGATACATCAGATACACATAATCTCTATTCCTATCAATGGCATTCCCGAATTTGATGCTAGCTACAGGGGCTTCAGGTTCTTCCTGGTTCAGCCCCCAATTACACCAATCCCCTATTTCATCAATGTCAAAAAGAAGTTCTCCTGCATTGGACTCATAGACTTTATAGCAATAGTCAAATCTGTCATCCATAGCTGGCTTAAGCTTATAGCCACCTACAAATAGTACTGATGGCTTCTCCTTCATGTATTGAAGTTCCTCAACTGGTACCCGAAAGCATAGCTTTAACTTATCTATCTGAATGTTAGTTTCATTCCTCCGCATCGTTTAAGGTTTGACTTGCATTATTTTCAGGGCGATGGGGAACGGTTTGCCAATAGTCCAACATCGCCTGGCGAATGTGCTCTTTATGCCATTCACTTTTCTTCTTGCCCCTTGAGCTGAGGCTGATTTTCTGTTTTGTTTCATCGGGCAGCTCCCGATATTGTCTCTTATATTCAGTCATAATCTTATTGTTTTTCTATAAATAGTAGCAGGTTCAGAAAAATTCGTAAGAGTAGTAAAATTTGGTTTCAACGAAAAGTCAGATAGGCTTCGTTCATCCATCTGAATGATACCTACAATGGTTAGTATTCGGCTAATTTTCTAAGGGGGCTTATGCCTAAAAAATGCAAAAGTGGCGGGGGATGCTAAAATCCCGCTTCTATGCTATTGTGAGCAGGATTTTTGACAAATTTTTAGAGGTCTTTGAGAGCAGGGCATTTTTCCGTTTCTTTTTTGATAAATCACTTAGCAAAATAGATATGGTAAAGAATGCAGAATTTGTCCATCAGAAGAAATATGCTATTTTTATACTCGCATAGAAAAAGCGTTTCTTATGAAAAGAATCTTGTTGATATTGCTGGCATTCTGCTTTGTCTTAACTACGGAAGCAAAAGCGCAAGATAGATTGTATCCTCCTAGAGCTAACTCTTACAAATACCTATCTTGGAATAAGAATAAAGGGGAAATAACAAATTTTGCATTTGTTATCGAATCATATACTTGTTATTATGATGATAGTGATTCTGTCCTTGTCTTAGAAGTATATAAGGGCACTATTTCTAATTCTTTGATAGGCAAGATAAAAAGGCTTTTTGGAAGAGTAAAATATAAAGCCAATATCAAAAAGTATCGTTGCCCAATATCGCCAGAAGCAACAAGATGCTTTAGGGAATTGTTTTTATCTGCAATTTACTCTTCATCATATCTAGCAGACCCTTTGGGAAATGATGGATATGAATATAGAGTGTATGCTGAAAGATTCGGAAGTATTGGATGTATTGTTATGGCTGAAGGTTTTAGCCCATTTGATGATTATAGTAATTGCGGAAAATTAGTAGAGATTCTGAACAGCATTTCTGAAGCCATTATACAGAATAATCAGCAGGCGTTAGAGAATCTTATTCCTATGGCTGAAGAATTAACGGAGAGGTTCAAGTCCTTATACCCTGAAAAATACAAGCGAAAAAAGTAATCAAAATCGGTTCTGCTACCTCATTCTAAAAGCGGTTATCTATTCTTCTGCAAGCCCTGCTTGATAGTCTTTAAGCCATTGGGAGAAGTAATACATCTCCATAAAGTCATCGTAGAAGGTTAGAGAGTCTGTAAGATAATTGCACAAAAGAGCACAGGCATCCGACCACTAACGGGTGCCTGTTTTGTTATTATAATCGGAATAAACACTATCTTTATATCGAGATACATAGTTTCTAAAATGAATAAGTTGAATATTGCTTTTTCGGTTTTGCTGGGCATGCTTTTCTCTTCAGCGATGGTTTGGGGACAAAAGCATGAGAAAGAGCTTTCTTTTGCTCTTTCAGGAATGGCGGACAATACTTATTCATTTACACGAACGATGAATAAAAGATGGGAGGCTCAAGAACATATTAAAAGAATTGCTACTGACAAAGATTTGGATTCTCTTGCCCGTTATTGCAGCATTCCTGCTGTCAAAGCGTTGGCTTTTCTGACCTTAGCTCAAAAGCAAAGCGACAAGTGCTTTGAAAAAGTTGTATCATCGTTGAAAGACACTTCACAATTTCTTGCTTTTACATACGATATGGGAAGATGGTTAAACATAGCCTCTTTCTTTCTGGATGTTGTCAATGTCAAATATGAAGAAGGAATAAGTGTACTTTCTGATGAACAAATGATTCATCTAGACAGCCTTATTGTATTCACTCCAGGGTTAAGACACATTTATATGACACCTTATGCCACTAGAGTTGCATATCTCCAAGATATTCATGACAGGGTGAAAGAATTGTTCTACGAAGGACATCCAGAGGTCTTGCCATTACTTGCATCCTATAAACGCCCTGAAGATAAATTATTATTACTATCGGCTCTTCGTGAGTTCAAAGTTGGATTGGATGAGAAAGGACGGATAACAGGACGGAAAGGAGCCACAGATGACGCTCTTGAAGCAATCAAAAACTGGCCAGATGAGGCTTTTATCCCTGCCTTGGAGGAAATCAGAGATTATGAACTTGCAAGTAATTATTTCAGCTACAGTGAAACAATTCCGTTGTTCAAAGCAGTAATGGCATACGATAACGACTGGGCTTATAACTTCATTGAAGATATGTTCATTTTCATTACCGTGGCAGCAAAGCACGAATCCTCCTTTTCGGAGTGTCTTTACCGAGCTTTCAAGGAAGAGACAGAAAGACAGCGCTTTAAACCTTTGATAGAAAAGTTCGGTAAGAATCACTTATATGTCAAAGACTGATTTTTGCCGTAAGTACTTGTCGTTTATAAAGATTTCTTTATATTTGCATCGAGTTATTGAAAAAAGACAGCAAGAAAAAAGACAGACATCTATTCTCTCAGTGGATGTCTGTTTTTTGTTTTCTTGGAGATAATTAACCGATGGGAGGTACTGAAGCAAGGGAGCCTTTTGTTTCACACTGTCTTTAATAATTTCAATAACTTATATGGAAACAAAGCAACGCTTGACTCAAATCACCATTAGGGTGTGTGTTGAGAGGAAGGTCAAAGTAAGAGCGCATATACGTCTCCGAAATGGCAGACTCGAAAAGGTTAAGTGCCATTATCGCAGATTGAGAGTTATCTGAGATAAAAGAGGCTGAACCTTAGCCTAACGGCTGACGCTACTCTATCCCATCGGTTTTTTTATTCTCTTCTAAGAATACGAAAACATCTAACGCCCGGGGAAGTGTTCCAAAAGCGTAGCATGAATGTTACGGATGAGAGTCGGGGTGGTGTAGGGGACAAATAGGACTTTGCGGGTGTCGAGGGTGAGGTCGTAGCGGCCGAAGAAGCCGTAGGAAATCAGGAAGGAAAAGTTCTCGGCCAGGCATTCTTCCGGCACGCAGATGTAGTCGGTGTTACGGCCCATCACATCATAGAAACCGGGCACATCCTCAATCGGGATCATGGTATCAGGAGCGTCAAGCGGCACCAGAACGCTTTTCATACAGGCATAGAAGTTTGCGTCGGGGTTGTCCGCGGCAGCCTCCGCGTAGGTGCCGGGATAAACGGCAACCAGGGCGCAGCGGCGTTTCTGCCCATCGATAGTAAACTCTCCCCAGCAGTCATTATGCTCTACGTCCGGGTTCTGCAGCAGCAGGTTGCGGACGGTGGGTCCGAACTCCACATCATGGTCCATCACCTTGAAGCCAATCAGGCCATACATCGCCTCCCTGAACTCAGCATTATTTCTGGTCAGGCAGTGGAAGACTTCGTGGGATATGAGCCCGCGGCCGAAATGGATGAGGTATTCCAGGTAGTCGGCGTCGAATTCCGGATCTGCCTGAAATGCGCGGGCCAGATACTCGGCTTCACCGGCACTGAGGTAAATCTCGTTATTTTGCGTATAGCCGCCCATGTGCCCCTCATCCCCCATGTCGGTTTTGATAAAGATTATTTCTCCGGACACAGGCAGGCGGAAGCCCAACTCGGCTGCGCGGCCTTCAATGAAGTCCATGACCTTGCTGATGGCTTTCTTTTCCTCTTCGGAAAACTCCCTTATCTGCTCTGCGGCAACGGCCTTGAATTCTTCCAACGACTGGCCGGAAGACTGCAACTTCC
>JAEEGG010005912.1_pt1 | contig 28818 bp, 26 predicted proteins | sample 9134161 | NCBI WGS metagenome assembly JAEEGG01 (sample SAMN16246543, study PRJNA631951) | gut metagenome | biome: gut microbiome; feature: rumen; material: CR-attached | host: Bos | place: Iran: Karaj | collected 2018-10 | reverse complement strand
AGCTTGATTCTCTGCCGCCCTGAGAAATTGCAAAAATGCACTTTCCCGGGGCGGTTTTTTGTTTTCTTGCAATTTTGCGGGATTTTTGGCCAGTTGTCGATTTTCTCCCAATAATCAAACAGATATAGACGCCGCAAGCAATCATTCACCAAAAATCGCTAACAGGGCGGAGCAGAGAACGACCATTCATTCTCTGCTCCGCCCTGTTCTGCGCTCGACACTTTAGCCAAAGAAAACAATAAATCCGAGCCCGTTTCCAATTGGAAAAAGGTTCGGATTTTATTGCTGTGGTGCGAGTAACGCTACAGTATCCAAGCAAAAACCCTTTAAAAATCCTACGTTATTCGGCACCTGCAAGTTAATAATTTGCTTCAAAAGGCGCTGTCTTCGGGCGGCGCCTTTTGAATTTCCAAAAAACAAGAAGGGAGAATTCAAATGGCAATTAATCAATGGCAATGGGCAAACCATCTGTGCGGCAACATCTATGTTACCGCATCGGGCTCCGGCAACACGCCGGATCGTTGCCCGAACCTGCTTTATGCAGACAAGCCCAGGATGATGCACGGCAAGAAGCCGCTGAAGCAGTACAACGCTTACTGCTTGGCGGAAGGCCGGTGCAGGAGCCTGGGCTGCGTGTCGAACTTCACCGGCAACTCTCCTACCTGGTGTCCCAGGAGAAAGGAGAAGGAAAGCCATGAATAAAACAACTGTGATCGCCGTCGCCAATCAGAAGGGCGGCGTCGGAAAGAGTACCTCCGTCTTTTGCCTCGGCGCGGGGCTGGCACAGGAGGGGAAGAAGTGCCTGCTGGTCGATGTGGACCCGCAGGGAGACCTGACAAAGATGCTGGGGCAGCGGAAGCCAAATGATCTCCCTATCACCCTGGCGAACTGTATGAACCAAATCGTGGAGGGGGAACCCTTTGCGGAACACCCGGAGATCTATCGTCACCCGGAGGGCTTCGATTTCGTTCCGGCGAATCGGCTGCTCTCCTCCGTAGAGATCGCCCTGGTGAATACCATGAGCCGCGAGACGGTGCTTCGGCGCTACCTCGATACGGTAAAGAAAGACTACGATTACATCCTGCTGGATTGCCGGCCTTCCCTGGGAACGCTGGTCATCAATGCCCTGGCTGCGGCGGATCGCGTCCTGATCCCCGTCCAGGCCGACTATCTGGCAGCCGAAGATATGACGGAGCTGGTACGAACCGCAAGGCTCGTAAAGGCTCAAATCAATCCCCGTCTTACGATTGGCGGGGTTTTCTTAACGATGACAACCAACGCTGTGTTTCGCCGGGATATTGCCGATCTGGTCCGAAAGACCTACGGCAAGCAGCTTCCCGTGCTGGAAACCGTAATCCCTTCGACGGTGCGGCTGGCAGAGGTCAGCACCGCCGACAAGAGCATCTTCCGCCACGATCCCAAGGGCAAGGCTGCGGATGCTTACCGAAATCTTGTGAAGGAGGTGCTGGCAAATGGCGGGCGGCAACAAAAGCGGACTGCTGACCGAGCTCGATGAGCTTTTTACGACACAGGCGCAGCGGGATGACGCCCAGCGGGAGAAGGTCATCGACATTCCCCTGAACGAGATCCACGACTTCCCGAATCATCCCTTCCGGGTGGTTCAGGACGACGCTATGAACGAGATGGCAGAAAGCGTCAAGCAGTTCGGCGTTCTGGTTCCGGCAATGGTCCGCCCCGCGGACGGCGGCTATGAGCTGATCTCCGGCCACCGTCGCAAGATGGCATCTACGCTGGCAGGCAGGGACTCTCTGCCCTGCATTGTCCGAGACCTGAGCGACGATGAAGCGATCATCGTCATGGTGGACAGCAACCTCCAGCGGGAGCAGCTCCTGCCCTCTGAAAAGGCCAAGGCCTACAAGATGAAGCTGGAGGCGATGAAAAGGCAAGGCCGTCGGACAGACTTAACTTCTGCCCAACCTGGGCACAAGTTAGATGGGAGCGATTCCATAACTTCCCGACAAGTTGTCGGAAAGTTGGAAGCGGCTGATTTATTAGGCAAAGACACCGGCGATAGTGGCCGTCAAATCCAACGCTACATTCGCCTCAACAACCTTGTCCCGGAAATCCTTTCCCTGGTGGACGAGGGCAAGATCGGCATGACCCCCGCCGTGGAGCTGTCCTATATCCCGCAGGACGAACAGAAAACCATTTTTACTGCAATCGACAGCGAGCAAAACACGCCGTCGCTCTCACAAGCGAAGCGCATGCGTAAAATGAGCGCCGAGGGCAAGCTGAACGACGACACGGCGCTATCCGTGATGATGGAGCAGAAGAAACCGGACAACTTCCGGCTTGTCCTCGACATCGACAAGATCAGGGGCTATTTCCCCAAGAACTACACCGCCGACAAAATGGAGGAAACCATTGTGAAGCTCCTGGCGGGCTGGGCGCGGCAGCGCACACATGACAAGGGGGCGAGATAATGGCGACCTGGCTTCTAACCAAAGACCCGGCCAAGACCGGCGGCGTTGTCTCCTCCCTGCCGAACTGCGGCTATGACGACGATACGCTGCGGGGCATCCTCAACAGGGGCTACAAGCTCTACTGCGACGGAAAGCCCGTGAAGGTCCTCGGACCCAAGAAACGAAAGAAAGTTGAGAGAGGTGAACGGCAATGAACGAACTGATCTGCGACGCGGGGGGTTCCCGCATGGATTATCCCTTTGAGCTGCAACAAACCATTGAGGATTTCTTTTTACAAGGCGCTGACGCCGAGCACAGCGAGCAGGAGATGCTGGCAAAGCTTGACGCCGTGAATTGGAGCCTTATTCTTCACCCGATCATGGAGAGCGCAGGTCCCTTGTTTGAGTACGTCGCATCTCGTCAAAACGGAAAAGCTCTGTACAAAGGCCTCCGTATCTCCCCGGAGAACGGGTATCGGCTCTATAGCGATTTCGCTCCGGCCAGCGATGAGAACGGCGTCAGCCTCCAGCGAAGCATGGAGCTTTGGCTTCTGACGGATATGACGCTGCTGGTGACGTCTTGTTTTCGCGTGACGTATCAGAATACAGTCACAGAATATCGGGCGGTCAAGGGCTGCGACGCTCTTATCTCCGACTTTGCTGTGGATTACGACGAGGTGGCGACGGTACTGACAACCCTCTCCAATTTGGCAATGATGGGAGGTGCTCCTTTCTATGAGCTCTAAACAGCCCCGTGAATGCTTTATTTACGACAACAAGGCAAGAGTAATCGGCGTTGTCACACGAGGAATGCACGGTTATCGACCGACAGAGCTGTGTGCGGAAGGCGTCTCCATGAAAGACCTTGCAGACCTGCTCAACTGTGTGTTTGGGGTCTCCCGCGCCCAGGCAGCAGCCATGCGAGCCGGTGCAAGGGAAGGCTGGGATCAGCCCGCCGCCAGACCGGAGTATTACAACAAGGACGGCACGAAGAAGATCAGGAGGGCGCTGGCATGAACAAGGAGGTTGAAAAGCTCCTGCCGGAGTGGTCATACGGACAACCCCGTAAGCGTCATAGAAGAAGTCCGCAAAGATAAAACCAACTGAACGCCGAAAGGAGGCCGATATGGAAAAGGCATTCTTGACGGAGTTCTTCTACGGCGACGAGGCCGACCAATACAGTTTCTTCCGCATACCCAGGCTTTTGATTACCAGCCCTCGCTTCCGAGGCCTGTCCACCGAAGCAAAGCTGCTTTACGGCATGATGCTGGATCGGATGGGCTTGAGCCTGAAAAACGGCTGGCATGAAGAGGACGGCAGAGTGTATATCTACTACACTGTGGAGGAAATAGCCGAGGATCTGAACTGTGGGCGCGAAAAGGCGATCAGACTGGTTGCCGAGCTGGATGAAAGCAAGGGCTTTGGCCTGATCTTCCGCAAACGCCAGGGCCAGGGAAAGCCAACAAAAATCTACGTCAAGCGGTTTGCGTCCCGCGAGATTACAGAAAAAGGCCGTGGTTCAGAAGTCGGAAAACCAGACTTCAAGAAGTCTGACGCCGCTGACTTCCAGAAGTCGGAAAACCAGACTTCAAGAAATCCGAATATCCGACTTCCAGAGGTCGGAAAAACCGACGCAAGTTATAATGATAATAATTATACTGACTTCAGTCATACTCAGTCAGTCACTCCTTCTTTGGAAGATTGCCCGCAAAGAGGAGCACAGGACAGACCGAAGGACGGAGGTAGTGAGAGAGAAAGGATTAAAAAACAAATTGATTACGCCGTTCTGCCGTTTCGTCTGAACCGCTGGGAGCTGCGTCAAGCGGAGGAGCTGATAGAACTCATGGTCGAGATCAACATGAACCGTGCGCCGACTGTCAGGATCGGCCAAGCCGAGTATGACACCGCTTACGTTCAGACCAGGCTGGCAAAGATCACTTGCGAGGACATTGAGACGATCCTCCGCAATCTGGACGAGGCTGAAGGGCAGGTCAAGAACATAAAGGCCTATCTGCTGGCGGCACTGTTTAATGCGACAGCAACGTCCTATAACCGAGAAACTCTGGCAGAAGGTTAATGCCGACTGACATCCTTGCGCTTTTCTGTCAAGCATGTTAAGATATAGCCAGAAAGGAGGCGACAGTAATGAGTTCCCTCATCCGCATGTTCTTCAAAATCCTGTTCTTTCCCGTGCGCGGAATCCTTCACCTTCTCACTTTTATCCAGAAGCTGGTTCTGATGCTCGGAAGTGTGGCCGCTACAATTATCTTCTTCTTGTTTGCCCTCGGTGCTGCCGCATCTGCGATCCTGGGCGATTATAAGACCGCTGCCCTCGCATTCGGAATCGGCATGCTGTTCAAGTTATTCCCCTACATTGGAGCTGCGGTCATAGCAGTTTTGCAGACGATTGCTGAGCTGCTGAAGCAGATCACAAGCCCCCACCCGTTCCAAGACCTTGAAGGAGGTATTTACCATGAAGCGTAAGAACTTAATCCCTGCCCTGATCGCACTCCTGCTGGCGATGCTCCTGCCCGGCTGCCAAAACCCCACGGCCCAGGAAGCCAGCGCTCCGACGATCTCGGAACCGCTGGCTGCGGAGAGCACCGTGAATCCCTCTGACGCAACGGAAATCACCGACGTCCCCGCAACGGAGCTGCCTGAGCCTGATACAGAGAGCACCCTGGCCACGGAAGCTCCTGACGAAACTCAGATAGAGCCGGAGACAACAGCTCCCACCGAGCCCAAGGCTACGGAGCCGAAGTCCTCTGAACCCAAGCCTGCGGAGCCCAAGCCCTCCGAATCCAAGCCTGCGGAACCGAAGCCCTCCGAATCCAAGCCTACCGAACCCAAGCCCTCCGAGCCGAAGCCCTCTCAGCCGAAACCTTCCGAAACGAAACCCTCTGAGCCCAAGCCTTCTGAGCCGAAGCCTTCTGAGCCGAAGCCCTCCGAATCCAAGCCTGCGGAACCGCCTCACACGCACAGCTGGGGCGCATGGAAGCAGACGAAGGCTCCCACCTGTGCCAGCTCCGGCGAGGAAGCCAGAAGCTGCGCCTGCGGAGCGACAGAGACCCGACCTGTGGCAGCAACCGGCAAGCACTCCTGGCAGGAAACCTCTCCGACCTGTACGCAGGAGGGCGTTAAGACCTGCACCGTCTGCGGAAAGAAGGAGACCATCGCCGCGCTTGGTCACGACTGGGTTCATCACGATGAAGTGGGGCACTGGCGGGATGTTTTGACCTGCTATTGCGGAAAAGTCTTTTACTCCTATGATGAGTGGTGCGCTCATTCAGACTACTACTGCGAGCTCTATCTCAACGGAGAGCTTTCGGAAGAAGACAATATCCACGGTGGTTATTCCGACCGATCCGAGTGGGTTGTTGACAAGGCTGCCTACGACGTCTGTTCCCGCTGCGGAGCTGTAAAATAAACCAAACATACGATTGAAAGCACGACCTTCGGGCCGTGCTTTTTCTATGCAAACTGGTGTTGCCAGCATTGCTCTGGTGTCCCCTTAAATCCCTCGTGCCGCACGGCCGCCTCATCGACCGTGCCTCCTTGGTTTGTATCCCCAGGTCCACCGGTGGCGGGAACGAAGGAGCCGGTGGTCCTTTGAGTTTGTCCACATAGAACTGATGTTATTGTCAGTCTTCCGGTGTCGCCGCCCGGCCGGAATGCTGTAATCGGGCGGCCTAACATCGTCTGCTCCGCGCTCGCGGCGCAAATAATACATTATACGGAGGAAACAGAATGAAAAACAAATTGATCACAAGCGCGGTCTCTTTGGTGATGATCCTGGTGCTGCTCATCAGCGTATTTCCGCTGTCCGGCAGAATCGGAGCTGCTGCCGCAGAGACCACGGCGGCAGAGGCGACAGCCGAAACAGAGACGGCTGCCGCAGAGCCTGTCACCGAAACGGAGCCTATCTCCGACGCTGAGCCGGTCGTGGAGGTTGAGCCGATCACGGAGGCCTCAACGGAGCCTCCCGCAGAGCCGGACCCGGAGCCGGAACCCGAAACTCCGATTATCCCCTGGCTGGATGATTCTGAGACGCCGGACGCCATTTGGCCGAATTACAAGGTTTACTCCTTCAGCCTTGAAACTCGTGCTCTGATCCACATCTACAAAACCTTCTTCCCGGATGTGTTCTACAAGCAAGGCGGTAAATCCGGTAATTTCCCGGGTGCTTCGTCTTCGGAGCTGCAATATGCAAACGGCACTTTTACGCCGAAATCTGGAGGACAGTGGGCATACTGCTTCCAGTACGGCACACCGGCAACTGCCGGAGACTACCAAAGTCAACCGCTGGAAAACGTAGCGCTCTGGAATCAGAAATCCGCTGCGCAGAAGCTCGGCGCTCTGCTCGCCGTGACTTACGGTGCTGGGAAAAACGGCGGACATCTCGACTATATTGCTACGCAGGTCGTGGTCTGGGAGTATATGGCCGGCAGAACAAGCGCGACTCAAAGCTATTCGCTCGGTTTCAGCTTTTACTCGAACAGCGCCTATACGTCTACTCTTTCCGCGATTAACACAAAGCGAACGGCCCTGCTGAATACCATTGCGGCGCATGAGAAGAATATCGCGTTGGAAGGGGCAAGCACGAGCGGCGTGACGCAGACCAAAACGCTCGCCTTTGATGGCGTAGGACCCGACTATGCCCAGACTGTTACGGACCAGGCCGGTGTGATTGGCAATAACGCCAACAGCAGCGACTGGATTCTGACGGTTCCGGATGGTGTTCATGCCGAAATCTCGGCTGGTAAGATCATCGTTTATCCCACGGCTTCTTTCACCGGCGAAAAGACGATCACGATCGATCGCAAGGCTTCCGGCAACGCTGACGCCTACGCGGCGAACCAGTGGCTCTTTGTTGGCAGCCCCGCAAACCCCTATAAGTTCCAGATCAAGCTGCAAGTAGCCCCCGAAAAGGCCTTCACCCTGAAAAAAACCTCTAATGCGTCTCAGACTACGTTGGAATGCATTGCGAACAATCCTCTTTACACGCTGAAGGATGCGGAGTATGGAGTTTATACGGACGCCGCCTGCGCCAACCTTGCTGAAACTCTGAAGACCGGCGCAGACGGCAGCGTAACCAGCTCCAAAACCTATGCCGTTGGCACCAAGCTTTACATCAAGGAGCTCAAGGCTCCGTCCGGTTATCTGCTGGACACAACGGTACACAGTCTGCTGATCCAGGACGGGCAGAACGTGATTAATGTCTCAGATGAGCCTACCTTTGACCCCAATTCGCTCTCCCTTACCAAAACAGGTGTTTCCAGCGAGCGTATCTCCGGTGCAGTCTTCAAAGTTGAATTCTTCGCATCTTCTTGGGCAAATCCAGACAGGCTGCTGCGGACTTGGTACTTCCAGTCCGATAGCAATGGTACGGTAAGATTCGACGACGCCCATTTTGCCAGCGGGTACTCGTCAGACCCACTTTTCAAGCCCAATGGTCCAACTAATCGTCCAACATTTCCTCTCGGCTGCGTTAAAGTGACCGAGATCAAGACTGCTGCTGGTTATATTCTTCCGCAGGGTCAGACTGCTGCTGTTTTCATGTTTATCACCCAGGGCGGCACCAAGACCGCCCAGATGGGCAAGCCGGCAGGCGCCTATTGGGGCGATGCAAGCGCCAATCCGATCAACTCCACCAATCCCAAGGGCATCTATAAGATGGAAAACGACGCTGATCCTGAGGCTTTGACTGCTGTGAATGAGGATGTGCCTGGCACAATGACGATCCGAAAGGCTTCGGACGACGGGGATGTGGAAGGGTACTGCTTCAAGCTTTACCAGTGGGTCACGAATAAGGTCTGGTTCGGTACCTCTGATGCCAGCGGCAACGTCTATGCGACCAACGCAAGCTATAACGCCAGTGGTGACCCTGTTTACACCTTCGAGGATCTGCACGACGGCTCGTTTACGCTGCTTGAGGTGCTTTCCCGTCACGGCAAAGATAACGTTTGGCCGGAGAGCATCCGCATTACCGTAACAAAGGACGATGAAACCCTTTTCGACCAGACCTATTCCGGAGATGACCTCACGAAAGATGCAAACGGCGACTGCCGACTGCACAAGATCTCCATCACTGGCCTGTCTAAAGGCGGGCTGATGAGCATTACCGTGAAAAACAAGCCTGTGGACGTTCCGGTCGAAATCGTCAAAACCTCATCGGATGGTGTTGTCGAAGGAATCCAGTTCAAGGTTGAACAATATGAGGAGGACGGCATCGGCTGGTGGACAAGAGGCACTTATACCACCGACCAGGATGGCAAGCTCCTGACGCCCGACATTCCCGTTGGGACCGAGCTGCGTATAACGGAGATCGTCCCGGAGGGCTATACCTGCCGGTCTGCAAACCCGCAGATCATCACCGTAGCCGCAGCTGAAAACCAGGTCCGCTTTGAAAACGAGCGCCTGGGCAGCATCCGGATCCATAAGGTGAACGAGAAGGGGCAAGCCTTGTCCGGCGTTGTGTTCCGGCTGGATTACAGCTTGGACGATGGCGTTTCCTGGAGTCCCGTGCAGGCGCGGGCGGAGGATGATCCCGCGCAGCCAGGAACCTGCACCAATGCCGCCGTTACCGATGGCCTCTTAACCACCGACGCCAACGGCTGGGCGGAATACACCGGTCTCTGCATTACAACAGAGGGCGGCGCAATCCGCTACCGCCTGACCGAGGTGGAATCTCGCGAGGGCTATAACCTTCTTCCGGGGCCGGCCTTTGACGGCACGCTCGATTCAGAGGAGGAGGTGGAGCTCACCGTTGTCAATACTCTGATTTTCCAGATGCCCGCGACCGGCGGACTCGGCTTCGGCGGACTGTTCATTGCGTTTGCGTTGTTTGGCAGTTTTGCCGCTGTGCTTCTATTTGCTCTGACAAAAAAGCGGAGAATCAAGGAATAAAGATACCGAAGCAACAAAGACGGAGGTCGTCTGATGATAACCAAAAACAATTCATTCTACCGGAGCAGGGATGCTCCGTTTTTTATACTCTGATCCGCCCAATCCATCAAAAAAAGAAGGAAGGAACAGCACTATGGATTATTCCAAAGACATTTCGGTCCGGATCGACCGGCTCATGGACAAGGAAGACTCTCACCTGAAAGCGCTTGCCAGCGTCACAATCGGCGGAGCCTTTGCGGTTCACGGTGTCCGGGTCATGGACTCTGAAAAGGGTCTGTTCGTTCAGATGCCCCAGCGGGCCTTCAAGCGCGGCGAAGGCGAAACCGAGTACGCCGACGTGTTTCATCCTGTCACAGCAGAGGCTCGCACGGCGATCAATGAAGGCGTCATGGCAGCCTACACCGCGAAGGTGAAGGAACTGTCCGGCGAAAAAGAACATGCCGCGAAACCGTCACCCGCGCATAAGGCGCACAAACCCGCGCCTGAGCGTTAATATCACAAACCAAATAAAAGAAAGGAACTAAAAGCATGAAAATCAAGCGTATCCTGGCGGCCATCATGGCCATCTCCATCCTCTTCTCTCTGTCCATCGGCGTCAGCGCGGCGACTGTCGCGGACTCCACCATCGACTTCACCAGAACCGGCAAGATCGACATCTACAAGTACGACCTGACCATGGCCAACACCGACGACGCCGTGGCCGCCATGCTGGAGTCCTACGTCTCCACCGGCGTCAAGGACGCTGCCCTGGAAGCCGCCATGGACGACGGCACCGTCAACAACCTGGGCAACGGCCAGCAGTCCTACGGCTACGCCATCAAGGGCGTGGAGTTCAGCTATCTCAAGGTTGCCGACATCGTGACCTACTCCGAGACCGAGGCTGACGGCGTTCACCGCGATATGGTCCTCTACAAGTTTGACGACGCCAAGGACGCGGCCCTGCTCACGGCCCTCGGCCTGAGCAACGCTGACGCCTATCCCGTCGTGGCCTCCTATGCCGAAGCCGGTTACCACTTCTTCCAGTCTGACACCCTGATCGACGCCCTGGCTTCTGCTCTGGCAGCCAACGCCACCAACGTGAAGAATTCCCTTGAGACCTACATGGCCTCCCAGAACGCTGCCAAGTTCGCCGAGACCGATGAGCACGGTCACACTTCTGCGGATGGCCTGGACCTTGGCCTCTATCTGGTCGTGGAAACCAAGGTTCCCGAGATGGTGGTCTCTACCTGCAATCCCTTCTTCGTCAGCCTGCCCATGACCACCGTGAACGGCACCAACGCCGACAACGGCGGCGAGGAGTGGATGTACGACGTGACCCTCTACCCCAAGAACGAGACTGGCATCCCCACCCTGGAGAAGACCGTCCGCGAGAACAATGCCGATACCGGCAAGAACAACGGCTCCGACGCCATCGACGACGGCTACGAGCACAACGCTACTGCCTCCACCGGCGACAAGCTGGACTATCTGATCACCGACAAGCTCCCCACCATTACCTCCAAGACCACGGCCCTGACCGTTTGGGGCTGGCTCGATACCCTGAGCAAGGGTCTGGAATACAACGGCAACGAGACCGCCGAAAACGCCGGGCTCCTGAACGGTCACTACAATCCCAACGACGTGGAGATCCATTTCTTCCGGGATGCTGCCATGACCGACAAGATCACCGACTGGAAACTCACCGACGCTGCGCCCAAGTTTACCGTCACCTACGGCACCGGCGAGAACGGCGCGACCACCATGAAGGTGGACGTGAACGAAGCCGGTCTGAACGAGATCAACACTGCCACCACCGTCTACACCGCCCCCGGCGCCACCGACAAGGGCTACTCCAAGTGCTATGTCAGCGTGACCTACTCTGCCACCCTGAATCAGAACGCCGACGTGGTGTTCGGTGACGACGGCAACCCCAACACCGTTGTCCTGACCTGGAAGCGCAGCAACATGAACTATTTTGACACCTTGGTGGACGATGCCCACGTATACACCTACGAGCTGGAGTTGACCAAGGAATTCAGCGACGGACGCGGCAACTTCTCCAAGGTTAACTTCAAGATCCGGAACACCGCCGACAACTACTGGCTGGTTGCTCGGCAGGACGGCGACGGCCTGTACTATGTCACCGGCCACGTCGCCAACGAGGCGGACGGCACGACTTTCGTTCCCAACAGCTCCACCGGCATCCTGATCATCAAGGGCGTGGAGGACGACACCTATGTTCTGACCGAGACCCGGACCGACAACGGCTACACCAAGCTGCGGGACAACATCACCGTGGTGATCACCGCCGCCGATGACGCCAACCGCCCCTGCGGGATCTATGGTACTGACGTGCTCGGGCTGGTGCAGAACGATTCCCGTTACCGCACCTTTGACGGGTACAAGGAACTGGCTCACGTTCTCCTGACCGCCTCTGCCACCGTGGACGGCAAGGCCGTCAACATGGAGGCCGACAACGGCAGCGTCAACGCCATTGTCCCTCTGACCGTTATCAACACCCGCGGCCCGGATCTGCCCTCCACAGGCGACCACGGTCTCTGGATGTACGGCGTGATCGGCGCTGCCTTCCTTGCTGCCGCCTTCAGCCTCGTGTTCCTCGCCTTCCGGAAGCGCAAGCCCGAAGACAACAAGTAATCATCTCCCACCACCATACCGGGCGGCCCTTCGGGGCCGCCCCATCGGAGGCCCTATGAAAAGAATTGTCATTATCCTTCTGGCCGTTCTGCTCGTTCTTGCGGCCCTTGCAGTCGCGCTTTACCCCATGATCTCCAACTACGTCAATGACAAGTACCAGTCCACGGTGCGCACGGAGTATGAGGAGGAACTGCGGGAGCTGGACGACGCGAAGCTCCGGGAAGCCAAGGCTGCCGCCGACGCCTACAATGCCTCCCTTGCACCGATTCAGTTTAATAGCGAGGGCGTAGCAGCCGCCTCTCTCAACTATGATGATCTGCTTAATCTGTCCGGTTCCGGAATCATGGGCTACATTGTGATCGACCAAATCGGCGTCAACCTGCCTATTTATCATGGCACGGGCGAGACTGTCCTGGAGGAAGGCGTCGGGCATTTGATCGGCTCCAGCCTTCCTGTTGGCGGTATTGGCACGCATGCCGTACTAACCGGACACAGCGGTGTTGCCGGAAAAAAGCTGTTCAGCGACATTGATCAGCTAACAGCCGGAGACGTTTTTCTCCTTCGGGTGTTGGGCGAGACACTGGCATATCAGGTCGTGGAAATCAACACTGTGCTACCACATGAGACGGCCCTTTTAGAGCCGGTCAGCGGCGAAGATCTCTGCACCCTTGTTACGTGCACCCCTTTCGGCGTCAACTCTCATCGGCTGCTGGTGCGAGGCAGCCGCATTCCTTATGAGCAGGCAGCTGATATCATCGAGCAGACGAAGGCGGAGGCAAAGCCGACGAAATCGACCTGGGAGGCACAGTATGTTACAGGACTTCTGATCGGCGGAGGCGTCTTTTTGAGCGTTATAGCCGTGCTTGTTATTCTGCGAAAACGCAAGAAAAAGGAGGAGGAGGAGAATGCGGAAGCGTAATGCGCAGCTTGAGGTTTTGATCTCCCTGGCCGTGATATTAGCCCTGATCGGCCTGTGGATCGCCTTGACACCAACGATCAACCGGATCGAACAAAAGGAGCAGGCAGCCTCCGAAATCGAAGCCTTTTATGAAGAACGTGCGGAAGCCGCTTCCCGGCATGATCACAATCACGGATCGTACGAAGCGCCTGTGATGCCGTTATCCCAAGAAAACAATGACGGCACGAATGGAACCGTCTATTCGGAGCTTTTAGCCGCCATGCAGGCTTACAACGATCAAATCTATGCGGATCGCCAGGCAGGCCTTACCGATCCCTGGGCCTATACCGCCCCCGTCCTTAATCTGACAGACTATGGTCTTACTTCGGATGCCCCGGTGGGCGTCCTTACGATCCCAAAAATGGATTTCGAGGAGCCGATCTTTTTGGGGGCCACAATGGAGCATCTTTCCCGCGGCGCTGCACAGCTTTCCATCAGCTCCATGCCCATCGGCGGGGTCAATACCAACTGCGTACTGGCCGGACACCGCGGCTGGCAAGGAGCCCTTCACTTCCGGCACATCGAGCTTTTGGAGGTGGGGGACGAAATCCAGCTCACGAATCTGTGGGAGGTGCTGAAATATCGGGTCGTAGAGATCAAAATTATACAGCCCTGGCAGGCCGAGGAGCTCCTGATCCAGGAGGGCCGCGACCTCCTGACGCTTTGCACCTGTCATCCCTACGGCAGCGGCGGAAAGTACCGCTATATCGTTTACTGCGAACGAAAGGAGTAATCCCATGCAAGAAGTAGAACAAGAAATTGGTCGTCAGTTGGTGATCGTCGTGAAAGGCGCTGCAAAGCTAACGCCGCGTATACTGGCAAAAGCTTTGTCGATTGCCGAGAAAACTGCGAACGCTCCCGCGGAATACCGCAGGAAGAATACAATTAAGAAGGAGCAGAAGCAAACGGCGCTTTTGCGGCGACACGGGAAAATGACCGTGAAAGAGCTTGCCGAGAAAGATAAAGGCATGACCTCGATTGAGCTCCACGACAGCAGCTTCCGGGATTTCAGCCGCATTGCCAGGAAATACGGAATCGACTTTGCTCCTTATAAGGTCAAGGGCGAGAATAAGTTCCTGGTTTTTTTCAAAGCGCCGGACGCGGCCGCCATGACCGCCTGCGTTCAGGAGTACACCATGAATAAGATGCGCAGGGCTTCCAAAAGGCAGTCTGTTCGCAAAAAACTGAGTGATATCCAGGCAGGCCTCAAGAATCCAACCCCGACCGCGGAACGCCACAAGGAGCCGGTTCTGTCATGAATGATCTTGCCCGCAAGCTAATCCTGACAATCCCGTACCCCTTCTTCGGCCTCGCCGCAACTAAGCTATCTCAGGCGGCCCGCCTCTCCCCGGAGCCGTGTCTGCTCCATCTTTCTGAGGGCTTCGACCTTGCCCTGCAAAGCTGGGCACCGAGCTTCCATCCTACGGATCTTCTTGTAGGTCTCGCGGTTGGTTCCGGTCTTTGGCTTGTTGCCTACGTTAAACGAAAGAACGCCAAAAAGTTCCGCAAAGGAGAGGAACACGGCTCCGCACGCTGGGGAACCCGGGCGGACATAAAGCCCTTCATTGACCCAGACCCGCAAAGCAACCTCATTTTGTCAGCAACAGAACGCCTTACTATGAACAACCGGCCAAAACGCCCCAAATACGCACGGAATAAAAACATTTTAGTGTTTGGCGGTTCCGGCTCCGGTAAAACCCGCTTTTTTCTGAAACCGAACCTCATGCAATGTACATCATCGAAGTACCCGACCTCCTTTGTGGTCACAGACCCCAAGGGCTCAGTTATTGTGGAGTGCGGTGAGTTGCTGCGGCGGCGCAGGTATCGGATCAAGTTCTTCAACACGATCAACTTCAAAAAGTCCATGCACTACAATCCGTTTGCTTACATTCATTCAGAAAAGGATATTTTGAAGCTGGTGACAGTGCTGATCGCCAACACGACGGACAAAACCAAAACCGGAGGCGATGAATTCTGGACGAAGGCTGAGCGCTTGCTCTACACCGCGCTGATTGCATATCTCTACTACGAGGCCCCGAAGGAAGAACAAAACTTCGGAACGTTGATTGACCTGCTGGATTCCATGCAGGTCCATGAGGACGATGATGAAGCGGTCGATCCCGTGGACATTCTGTTCCAGGAGCTGGAGCAGAAGAACCCCAGGCATTTTGCAGTTAGGCAATACAAAAAGTATAAGCAGGCCGCCGGAGCTACGGTCAAGAGCATCTTGATCTCCTGCGCATCCCGCCTGTCCCCGTTCGATATTCAAGAGGTGCGTGACATCACTGCCTACGACGAGCTGGGACTGGACACCCTGGGTGATCAGAAAACAGCGCTGTTTCTGATGATGAGTGACACGGACGACACCTTCAACTTTCTCTTGGCCATCTGTTACACTCAGTTATTCAATTTGCTTTGCGAAAAGGCCGACGATCAGTATGGTGGGCGTCTGCCGGTCCATGTTCGCTGCCTCATCGATGAGGCGGCAAACATCGGGCAGATCCCAAAGCTGGAGCAGTTGGTCGCCACCATCCGCAGCCGGGAAATCTCCTGCGCACTGATCTATCAAACAGCGTCGCAGATCAAAACGACCTATAAGGAAGCCGCGGACACCATCATCGGCAACATGGACACGGAAATTTTCCTGGGCGGCAAGGAGCAGACCACCCGTGAGAACCTGTCCAAGGACCTGGGACAAGAGACCATTGACACCTACACCACAGGTGAGAGCCGAGGCCAGAGTAGGAGCTACAGTCTCAATTACCAAAAGGCCGGACATGCGCTGATGAGCCGCGACGAGCTTGCCGTCATGGACGGCGGCAAGTGTATCGTCCAGGTGCGCGGCGTCCGACCCTTCTTCTCTGACAAATATGACATTACCAAACATCCCCTTTATTCGGAGACGGCGGACGCCGACCCAAAGAACGCCTTTCATCTGGAGGCGTTCCTGAAGCCGCAATTAAAGCTCCGTAAGAAAGATACCTACGAGGTCGTTGAGGTCGATCTTTCTGAGGAAGCGGACGAAGACGAATAAACCAACATAATCAAATCTATTGGAGGTACTATATGGAATTCTTTTACTCTGCAATCGACGTTCTTGTTTCTATCGTAACACTTCTTGGCGGTGGCCTTGCCGTCTGGGGTGTGGTCAATCTGTTGGAGGGCTACGGCAATGACAATCCCGGAGCTAAATCGCAGGGCATCAAGCAGCTCATGGCAGGCGTCGGCATCGCGATGATCGCCCTTCTGCTGATTCCGGAGCTCAAAACCCTTTTCTGACGATTACGAATAATCCTAACCGAGAGGAGGGGTTTCATGCTCGCTAAACCGTTAGTCGTTCATTCGCTGGTCGTAGACGCAATCAAAGATTGGCTTCGAGAACTGCTTATCCAAGGAACGATCAGCAATCTTGCCGGAACATTCGACGCAACAAACTCTCAGCTCACAGAGATTTCATCGCAAATTGGAAAAACACCGGAGCGCTGGAACGAAAGCGTTTTTGATATGATCAAGGGCCTTTCTGATACCGTCATTCTTCCGCTGGCCGGATTGATCCTTGCTGTGGTTATGACCCTCGAGCTGATAAACCTGGTCACCGAACGCAACAACATGGCCGAAATCGACACCTGGATTTTTTTCAAATGGGTCCTGAAAACCACGGCGTCAATTCTGCTTGTTGCAAACTGCTGGAATATTGTAATGGGGATATTCAGGGCCGTGCAGAGTATCGTAACAGACGCCACAGGCTACGTTTCCTCTGAGCACCTGACCGACATAAAATTGGAGTATATCGCCGTCTCGCTGACGATGTTTGAATTGTCCGAGGTATTAGGTTTATGGCTGCAATCTTTAGTCATCTCGCTTTGCTCAAACGTTGTTTCCATCGTGGTGTTTATCATCATCTACGGGCGAATGTTTGAGATATACCTTGTGACCTCGATGGCCCCCATCCCGATGGCAACGCTCACAAACAATAAGTGGGGCAATATTGGCGAAAACTATATCCGCCAGATATTTGCGCTCGCTTTCCGCGCTTTTTTAATCATTGTTTGCGTTGCAATCTATGATTTGTTGGTGCAAGGAACAATCGATATTAGCAGTGCAACGGCCATCAAAATCGGACTGTGGCAGGTCCTCGGGTACACCGTTCTTGTTTGCTTTATGATGTTTAAGACAGACAGCATAGCAAAGAGCATTTTCAACGCACATTAAGGAGGAAACATGGCCTACGTTGACGTACCGAAAGATCTTACCCGAGTCAAGAGCAAGGTCTTCTTCAATCTGACGAAGCGGCAGCTTGTCTGCTTTGGCGTCGGGGCGTTAGTTGGCATCCCGTTGTTTTTTTTGACCAGAGGCCCGCTGGGATCCACTGTAGCGCTCACGCTGATGACGCTGGTGCTGCTTCCCGCAATGCTGTTTGGGCTTTACGAAAAAAACGGGCAGCCGCTGGAGGTTATGCTGCGGAACATCGTCCGCAGCAGCATCCTCCGGCCAAAGGCGCGGCCTTATCGCACGGAAAACTTTTATGCCGCTATCCAGCGGCAGGAACGCTTTGAACAGGAGGTGAAACAGATTGTTCAAAAAGAGAGAAAAACAGAAGCAGTTCGTGGAAAAGACGCAGAGAAAGCTGACAGGAACCGAACGCAGACAGATCGAGGCAGCAATCGCCAAGGCCAAAAGAGGCGATAAAAAGGGCATTTCTGCCCAGGACACCATTCCTTATAAGAGAATGCTGTCCAGCGGCGTCTGCCAGCTTACGGACACGACCTGGGCGAAAACAATTCGTTTCGAGGACATCACCTACCAGCTCGCCACGGACAAGGACAAGGAAATCATTTTTGGGCGGTGGTGTAAGTTTCTCAATTACTTCGACCCTTCCATCCGTTTTCAGTTCGTATTCGTCGATCTCACGACTTCTGCGGAACGGGTCGCCGCTACGCTGGACCTGCCCGCTGCAGGAGATGGTTTTGACGACGCCCGCGGAGAATTTTCTGAGATTCTTCGGACGCAGAGCGCAAGGGGAAACAACGGCATCAGCCGCGCTAAGTATCTTTCCTTCTCGATTGAGGAAACGGTCGAGAAGGAAGCCGTGTCACGTTTGGACGCCATTGAGATAGAGCTTATCAACAACTATAAACAGATGGGAGTATTTGCTGACGGGCTGGACGGGACGGCATTCCTTGCCTTACTACACGACATCCTGCACATGGACGCCCAACCGTTTCGCTTTGCTTGGGACTGGCTGCCCCTTTCAGGCCTCAACACCAAGGACTTCATCGTCCCCAGTTCCTTCGAGTTCAAAAACGGGCGACTGTTCCGCATGGGGCAGAAATACTGTCAGGTCTCCTTCCTGCAAATTTTGGCCCCGGAGCTGGAGGACCGAATGCTCAAGGATTTCCTGGATATTCAAAACAACCTTGTTATGACTATGCACATTCAGTCCATCGACCAAGCGAAAGCGATCAAGCAGGTGAAGCGTAAGATCACGGATCTGGACAAATCCAAGATCGATGAACAGAAAAAGGCGGTTCGCGCCGGTTACGACATGGACATCATTCCCTCTGATCTGGCTACTTACTCCGCCGAAGCGAAGGCCCTGCTGCAGGACCTGCAAAAGCACAACGAGCATATGTTCCTGGTGACAATCCTGATGCTCAATGTTGCTGATAGCAAGCGAAAGCTTAAGGAGGCCGTTTTTCACGCTTCCAGCGTCGCCCAGCGTTACAACTGTGCTCTGACACCGCTGGACTTTCAGCAGGAGCAGGGGCTTGTAAGCTGCCTGCCGCTCGCGCAAAATCAGGTTCCTATTCAGCGCGGCTTGACCACGGCAAGCACGGCCATATTCGTTCCCTTCACCACGCAAGAGCTTTTCCAGACCGGACCGGAAGCCCTGTATTACGGCGTAAACGCAATGAGCTACAACCTCATCATGGCGGACCGCAAACGACTCGGTAATCCGAACGGTTTAATCCTCGGCACTCCCGGCTCCGGCAAATCCTTCGCGGGCAAGCGGGAAATCGTTTCCGTAATTTTGTGCTGTCCCGAGGATGATGTTATCATCTGTGACCCTGAAGGCGAATATGGCCCGGTGGTCAACTATTTCGGCGGCCAGGTTATTAAGGTCTCCGCAAACTCGAAGCACCATATCAACCCGCTGGATATTAACCTGGATTATTCGGACGACGATCAGCCTCTTGTTCTGAAAACGGAGTTCATTCTCGGTCTGTGCGAGCTGATTATCGGGAGAAACGAAGGGCTTAGTCCGACAGAGCGATCCATCATCGACCGCTGCGTTGCGGAAATATACACAAAATATCTCCATGATCCCCGCCCGGAGAACATGCCGATTCTGGAGGACCTCTACGACGCTCTTCTCCGACAGGGGGATAAGGAATCTCGCTACATTGCCACTGCGCTCGAGATTTACGTTCACGGCAGTCTGAATGTGTTTAATCATCAAACCAACGTGGACGTAGCAAACCGAATCGTCAGCTACGACATCAAGGACCTCGGAAAACAGTTAAAGAAGCTCGGCATGCATATTGTCACGGATCAGATCTGGAACCGGCTCACACAAAATCGCAAGGCTCACAGATACACTCGCGTTTACCTTGACGAATTCCATCTGCTGCTGAAAGAAGAGCAGACGGCAGCTTATTCCGTGGAGACATGGAAACGCTACCGCAAATGGGGCGGTATCCCGACTGGCTTGACGCAAAACGTCAAAGACCTACTTCGATCCAAGGAGATAGAAAACATCTTGGATATATCCGATTTCATTTTGATGCTGAACCAAGGCGACGGCGACCAGCGGATCCTCGCGCCTCGGCTCCACATTTCGGAACAGCAGCTCTCCTTTGTTACACAAGCACCCCCCGGTTCTGGTTTGATCTTCTTTGGTAATACCATCATTCCCTTCAAGGATCGCTTTCCGAAGGACAGTAAGCTGTATCAGCTCATGACCACTAAGCCTCAAGAGGTGATTTCAGAATGAGCAAACCGGTCAAGTCACAGGGCGGCGTAGGTCTGAAACTTAATCGGGAAACTGAATCAACTGCTCCGAAGCAGAGAAATCACCTTGGGAAGTTTTCAACGGAAACAAGCTCTGGGATGAAGGCCGACACAACCGGGGGAGGTCTTCGCACCGAGGAGCAAGCAACGCTGAAAGGACTGAAATCCGTACCGCTGACTCACCATACGGCTGATTTACAGTCGGATCAAGGTCTGCGGCAGGCAACCGACATAGGGAGCACGACGATTCCATCAAAGGAAAACGCGACAGCTTCCGCCCCGAGGAAACGGCTCTACTTTGACGCCCGTACTGGGCAAACAACGAACCGTCTGCGTTTCCATGAGGCAAATAGAAGCCCCGTGAAACAGGCAGCAAGGAGTGCGTTTCAGCTTGCTGACCGCACGACGCCAGGAGGCGGTGACAGTGTGGACCCAAGCAAGGAGAGCCTCCGTGTAGCGGAAACATCTGCCAGGAGCGCGGTGTATCACGCTGTCAGCGGATCAAATAAACTTCATCAACGTCGCAAGCTCCGAAACGCGAGCGCAAAATTGAACGCGCCAGCGCAGACATCTGAAAATTCTGCATTTCCCGGATCGACCAATCAAATCTCCAAGCGAATTCAGAAAAAGAATATTCAAAAGAAATACGCCGCAGCGAAACACGGACGTTCCGTAAATGTACCCGGACCGAACTTGGCTTCAAAGTCAACTCGGCCCGGAACCGGCTTTGCTCGACGAAGCTCCATACTTGCAAAAAAGGGTAAAGAGTTTGTGCATTATTTGAAGAAGAAGCTGTTCGGCGCGGTCGCGCTGGTCGCTTGCATCGTTTTGCTTCCGATCATCCTTCTTCCGTCCTGCGGCATGGTAATGGGCGGCAGCACCGGAATTATCGAGAGCATGACGTATCAAGCTGAGGACGATGCGATGCTTGCAGCGGAGGCTGCTTATTGCGAGATGGAAGCTGGTCTCCAGCAGAGGCTGAACAATTATGAGGATCAGCATGACTACGATGAGTATCACTTTGAGTTAGACAGCATCGAGCATGATCCCTACGTCCTGATCTCCATGCTTTGCGCGGCATATCCCGGCGCTTGGACACTGGAGGAGGTAACGCCGACGCTGGAAAGCTGGTTTTCCATGCAGTACACCCTGACGGAAACTGTTGTAGAGGAAGTGCATGAAACCACTCCTGATCCGACTGACCCCACGCCAACAAATCCACCATCTCCGCGTCCACCCAGTCCCACGCCGCAGCCGCAGTCGCGGGACGACACAGCAGACAGCAGTTCTAATACAAGCACCTACAAAATCTGCACCGTTACGCTCAAAAACTTCAATCTCTCACATATCCCTGTTTATATCTTCTCTCAGGAGCAGTTGGAGACCTATTCCACGTATATGGCTTGTCTCGGCAACCGGGAGGATCTGTTTCCGGACTCTGCTTATATCGGGCAGTATGGAGAGGGGGCCTACATGGACTATGCGATTCCCACGGAGGCACTCGAAGATGCGGTTTTCTCTGCAATGATGATCGAGGCGCGAAAGTACCTGGGGTATCCCTATGTCTGGGGAGGCAGCACACCTTCTACATCCTTTGATTGCTCCGGCTTTGTCTCGTGGGTAATAAATCACACCATCGTAAATGGAGAACCTTACTGGGGCAACATTGGCAGACGCGGAGCTTACGGCTTGTATGTTTATTGTACGCCGACATCGACGCCGCACCCCGGTGATCTCGTCTTTTTTGAGAACACCTATTCCGCAAATCCTCAGCCCCCTTGCACACACGTCGGCATTTACGTCGGCGTCAACCCCGAAAACGGCCATCGTATGATGATCCATTGTGGAGATCCGATCAGCTTTGCGGATCTCTCAAGCTCCTATTGGACCGAGCATCTATACGGTTACGGCCATATTCCAGACCCATAAATAATAAGGAGGATCCTTATGAACGCATGTCCATTTCTGTCAAAAACGAGCTTCCGTTCTGACCAGGAGGTAGCTGAAGCATGAATCAACGAATCAAGCGCCTGCGAGCAGAAATAGAAAAATACGAACGTAAAATTGCCACGCTGCAAGAAAAGAACCGCGAGCTGAAAAAGGAACTACAAGCCCAGGAGAACTTGGAAATCGTTGGGCTTGTCCGCGAACAGGGTCTATCCCTGGAAGAGCTCGCGGTAATGATGCAGCAGATTCGGGACAATCCTATCCCGCCCGCTTGCCAAACACAAAACAATCAGGAGGTAAACAACGATGCGTAAACATACTATGCGGATGCTGACCGGACTTCTGGCCTTGGCGCTCTGCATCACCGCGCTGACCATCCCGGCCTTTGCCAACCCGGAGCAAACCGAAACGTCCAAGCCTGAGATTGTGACGCCGGTGGAAGAAGAACCGCCCGTAATATCAACCACCGGACACAGCGATCCCGTTCCGCCGGAGACGCAGGCACCCGTCACGGAAGCACCAATGGAGCAGGTGCCCGAGGTAACAGAGCCGGAAACATCGCCTGTCACGGAGCCCGCAGAGCCTGTAGAAGCTGCGGAGCCAGTAGAAGCCTCAGAACCGAAAGACACGCCCCGCAGTCGGTTCCGCTTCACCCCGGACGGCCAGCTCACGCTGATTGACGATTTTGAGTACGTCGGCATGGACGCCGATGGAAACACCCTGTCCAAGCAGTTTTTGACCGTTGAAACCCGCGACGGTCATTACTTTTACATCATCATAGACCGGACCGGTGACACCGAAAACGTCTACTTCCTAAACCAGGTTGATGCCGCAGACCTATCTGCCATCACGCAGATTGAGCAGAGTGGCAACGAGACTCCAATGCCTGCGAAGCAGACCGATCCCACGCCGGACCCCGACCCTACGCCGGACCCCGAAACGCAGCCCGGTGATCCTGGCAACGAGAAACCTGAGGACGAACCTCCCAAGCTGAAGGCGTATCTGTCACTCGGGGCCATCGTGCTGATCGCCGTCGCTGCCGCCGTTGTTCTGATCCTTCGCCGCAGAAAGGCCGCCAAAGCAAGCCCGAAGCTGCCGGAATACGATGACGACGATGACGAAGAGCTGGAAATCGAGCCGGACGAAGACGAAAATGACGCAGACGATGATGACAAAGAATAGGAGGCTGTCGCATGAAACTTGTTATTGCTGAAAAGCCCTCCGTTGCTCAGAGCATCGCGGCGGCTCTCGGCGTAACCTCCAGAGAGAACGGTTATCTGGCGGGAACCGAGTATCTCGTATCTTGGTGCTTCGGTCATCTGGCAGAGCCGGCGCAGCCGCAGGAATACGATCCCAAGTATAAGACGTGGCGGCTCGATGACCTCCCCATCATCCCGACTGCATTTCGCTTTGTTGTGCAGAAGGACACCCAGCAGCAGTTCAACCTTCTGCGAAAGCTGCTGAACGATTCCAAAATCGAGGAAGTTATCAACGCCTGCGACGCCGGGCGCGAGGGAGAACTGATCTTTCGCTCCGTCTATCATCTGGCGGGCTGCACAAAGCCCATGAAACGCCTCTGGATCTCCAGCATGGAAGACAGCGCTATCCGGGATGGCTTTCAGCATCTGCTCCCCGGTGCTGAGAAGGACGGCTTGTATCAAGCGGCCCTGTGCCGCGCAGAAGCCGACTGGCTTGTTGGAATCAACGGCAGTCGGTTCTTCTCACTTTTGTACAACAGCAAGCTGAATGTAGGGCGGGTGATGAGCCCTACCTTGGCTCTCCTGGTGCGGCGGGAAGCGGACATCAGCGCTTTCGTCCCTACGCCCTTCTGGACGGTCAATCTCGACCTCGGCGGCTTTACGGCAAGCACGGAACGATTCAGCGACCGGGCCATGGCCCTGGCGCTGGCTGACGCCTGTTGTAGTCCCGCAACAGTGCAAGCCGTATCGAGAAAGCAGAAGTCCGAAAAAGCTCCGGCGCTCTACGATCTGACCACGCTGCAGCGCGATGCCAACAGAGCCCTGGGCTACACTGCCCAGCAGACTCTGGACTATACGCAGAGCTTGTACGAGAAAAAGCTCTGTACGTATCCCCGAACCGACAGCCGCTATCTGTCTGACGACATGGCGGACTCTGTGCCGACCGTTGCCGCCGTCTCCGCCGTCCTGCTCGGCGAGAATGCAGTCGCGGAGATCCTCGCCGCCCAGGTCTGCAACAGCAAAAAGGTCTCCGATCACCACGCGATCATCCCGACCAAAAACGCCACCCCGAAGGCTGCCGAGGAGCTGCCAGGTGGAGAACGGGAGATTCTCAAGCTCCTCGCCCGCGCAGTCCTCCGCGCGGTCTCGGTGGCTTACCGCTACGAAGAAACCGAGGCCACATTCCGATGCGCCGATACAGTTTTCACCGCGAAGGGTAAGACCGTGACCGCCCTCGGCTGGAGGCGTTACGAACTGCCCAAGGACAAGGAACCGGACACCGAGGAAAAGGAAGCGGACAAGGAACTGCCAGCCTTTGCCGAAGGCCAGGAGTTGCCCGTCAATGCAGCGACCGTCAAGCAGGGCAAGACCAGCCCGCCCAAGCCTTACACCGAAGATACCCTGCTTTCCAGCATGGAAACAGCCGGAGCGAAAGAGACCCCGGATGACGCCGAACGTAAGGGCCTCGGAACTCCGGCGACCCGTGCCGGGATCATCGAGAAGCTGGTCGCCTGCGGCTACATCGACCGCAAGAAGGTCAAAAAGAAGACCACGCTTGTGCCATCTGGCTCCGGCAAGGCGGTCATTACCGTGCTTCCTGAGGATTTACAGTCCCCGCTTCTGACGGCGGAGTGGGAGCAGCGTTTGAAGCAGGTCGAGCAAGGCGATGTAGACCCCGGAAGGTTTATCAACGGGATCGTTGAAATGATCTCGGAAATCATCAGCGGCTATACGATGCCGCCCGGCGCGAATATGCTCTTTCCGAAACCGGAGCAGGCCATCGTTGGATGCTGTCCCCGCTGTCGGAAAAACGTGATTGAGAACAGCAAGGGTTACGTTTGCGAGGATCGCAGCTGTGGCTTTGCGATGTGGAAGCAGAGTCGCTTCTTCAGCGCAAAGGACAAAGCCTTTACGCCCGAGATCGCGAAAATGCTCCTGGAGAACGGCAAAGCAAAGCTCACCGGCTGCAAATCCAAAACCTCCGGAAAGACCTACGATTGCTGGGCCATTCTTGCCGACGACGGTACGACGACGGATTATCGGATCGAATTCATCAATAAGCGTGGAGGGCGGACACCGTGAATAATACTGTGAGGGACGGAAAGCTGCCGACCGGGAACGTGCCTTGAAGGACGGTCGCCGGCCGCCTGGCGGTCGAGGCCAATAGATGCAAAAACCTGTGAAAAAACAAGAGAACTCCGACTGTTATCATAGGAGGTAATTATGCCGGAAAATAAAACTTCAAATCAGGAACGGATCAAAGAAATCACTGACCGGATCGAAACCGGTATCCGGGAAATGTTTGAGAGCGAGCATTACAGCAGCTATCTGCAAACCGTGAGCCGTTTCCACAAGTATTCCGTCAACAACACCATGCTGATCTACATGCAGAAACCCGACGCAACCTATGTAGCAGGCTTCAACGCCTGGCGCGATAAGTTTGAGCGCTACGTTAAGCGGGGCGAAAAGGGCATCCAGATCCTCGCTCCGACGCCGATTATGAAAAAGGTCAAACAGGCCGTTCTGGACCCGGTCACGCAGGCTCCTGTCCTGGACGGCGACGGGAAACCCCTCACCGAAGAAAAGTCCGTTAAAATCCCAATGTTCAAGCCGGTTTCCGTCTTTGACGTCTCTCAGACGGACGGAAAGCCTCTGCCGCAGTTGGCGCAGACGCTGACCGGCGACGTGGAGCATTATGAGGCGTTTATTGAGGCCTTGCGACGATCCTCGTCGGTCCCTATCGAGTTTGAGAGCATGGTCGCCACAATGGACGGCTATTTCAGCGCCGAGAAACATCGGATTGCAATTCGTCCCGGCATGAGCCAGGTCCAGACTGTCGCGGCGATAGTCCATGAGATCGGACACTCCAAGCTGCACGAATATGACCGTCTGCAAGCCGCGGCACGGGATGAAGGTGGAAAGCCCCCTATCGTCAAGGACCGCCGTACCGAGGAGGTCGAGGCCGAAAGCATTGCCTACACCGTCTGCCAGTATTTCGGCATTGAGACCGCCGAGAATAGCTTTGGCTACATCGCCGCATGGTCCAAGGACAAGGAGCTCAAGGAACTGAAGGCCAGCCTGGACACGATCCGGCAGACCTCCTCCGTGATAATCTCCGACGTGGATCGCAACTATGCCGAGCTCTGCAAGGAGCGTGGCATCAGCCAGGAGCGTTCAGAAGAGGACGAAGCGAAGGATGCCCCCACCAAAGAGGCGGAGCCCGCCGAAACTTCCCCCGTGCAGCCGCAAGCGGAAGCCCTGGAAAAGCCGGTTGCCGTGGATACCGCTGTTGTCGCAAAAGACCCTTATCTCGCCTATGCAAACGCCCTCTGCGATCATGCGGAAGAGCTGTATCGAGCTGGATTGATTACTCCACCCTTTCCAGACACGAAAGAGCAGTTTGCGCAGGAATATGCCGAGCTGTTGCGAAGCAGCGGACTTAGAAACGCAAAGGCAGTCCTGGACGATTTTGCGGAACAATCTGGCTATCCAACACCGAAAGTTCTATATCAGCAGATAGAAGCCCTGAAAAAGCTCTGGGAAAACAGCATGACCTACGAGCTCCACACCTCGGAACTCGATCCAAACGTCAGCTACATCACATCCTTCACCCCGACCGGTGAGGTTGACGAGGGCCTCATGTTTTCCGGGCCTACGGCAGTCTGCGAAAAGCTCCTGCGTGAGCTGCGAGAAGGCACCATAACGTTGGAGCAGGCCCGCGCCATGAATCGGCAGTGGAATCATATCCTTCCTCCCGGACCGTCTGAAGCACTCTATCTTGTGGAAGATAAAGCCTTTGTTCATCTTCAAATCACCGACGCCGGATATGATTACACAGTTTACGACGCCACAACCAATGCCCTGCTTGATGGAGGGCAGTTCTCGATACAAAATTCCGAGATGCACAGATCCGCAAGAACGCTGATGGAAGGTGCACTGTTAGAGGTCTGCGTTATACAAGGGCTTGATTTCGTGGGGCATCGTGAGTATTCCCTGGAACGCCTGGAACAGCTACGTGAAGCGAACGAGCACCCACCGAAGCTCGATGAATACCCCATGCCTGATGGTGCTCTGCCCACCGAAGCGCTGGCTGAAGCGGGCTGTGTTGACCCGGAGGGTCTAATTCCGATGTGCAAAGACCAGGCGAAAGAACTTTTTTCCGAGGGCTATACGATCTTTGTGATTGACGAGAACGGCGATCCGCAGATGTGCATTGATGACGCCGATATCAACAATGCCGGAGATAGGCTGCTTGCCCTGGAAAAAGATGATTGGGAGAAAAGTCCTGTGTTCCGGGCTTTGGTCCGGGACCGCCGTCTTGAGCACCAGGCGGAGCGCGAGGCAGCCTTCATGGTCTTCCCCGGCGACGCCTTTGCGATCTATCAGGTCGGCCAGAATGATCCCCAGTGGAGAGACCGGGCATTTACGAACCTTGATACTCTTCGCGAGTACGGTTTGGAGCCTGCGCGGGAGCATTACGATCTGATTTATACCGGCGCGAACAAGGACCATCCCTCCGTCACCGATCCAGAAGCGGCCTTCCAGGTCTTCAATCTTGAACGTCCCAGCGACTTCGGAGGCCACAGCCTTTCTGTCAGCGACATTGTTGCGCTCAGGCACAATGGTGTGGTAACATATCATTACTGCGACAGCATCGGTTTTACGGAAATCCCGGACTTCCAAAAGCCGGAAAACTATCTCAAGGCCGCTGAAATGGCAATGGAGGATGATTACGGCATGATAGACGGGATCATCAACAACGGTTCGAAAGACCAGGGGCCGCCGCAGAACGAGCAGCCCGGAGCATCAGAGCAGCGACCCTCCGTCCAGAATCGACTCCGCGAACTACAGGCAGAAGTTAAAAACCAACAATCAACAGAAAGAGAGCGCCTACGGCGCGAAGAAAGGAAGATTTAAGATGGCAAATTTCGAAGTAAACACGATCCCCTATGACGTTCAGCAGGTTATGGCGATCTACAATGCCAACAACGAGGATGGCACCCGGTTGGGGTTGATCGCCGTCCTGGAGGAAATGCGCGGATACCTCACCACCGACAACGACGCGGACAAAGTGCTGAAAGAGCACACCGACGCTGCGCTCAAGCTCCTCCGGGAAATGACCGACGCCCAGTTCGACGTGCTCGATCTCACCGTGGATTTCCCGTCGTGATTGTTTTCGTCCACACAGGGCCGGTTCCTCCTGCGGAACCGACCCTGTTCGCATTTTTAAGCAAAGAAAGGAGCCCATCATGGCTACTAAAGCAGATTATTTTATATCCCTTGCTGAGCAAACAGCGAGAAAGATCACCTGGAACGTCGGAGAGTGGACCGCTTTTCTCCGTACAGCCGGACGCCTGTACAAGTATTCCTTCCCGGACCAGCTTCTGATCTATGCACAGCGTCCCCAGGCAACTGCCGTTGCGGATTATAACGTGTGGAACACGCGTATGGGCCGCTATGTTCGCCGTGGCACTGACGGAATCGGGCTGCTGGACGATTCCACGGAGCCCTTGCAAGTCAAATACGTCTTCGACGTTGCGGATACGGGCCGACATGAAAACTCCAAAACTCCCTATCTCTGGCAGCTTCGCGCGGAGCATTTCCCGCTGATTGAAACCGCGCTGGAGGATGAATACCAGGTCCCTGCCGAAGAAGGGCTTGTGCAGCAAATCAAAACCGCTGTGTTTCAGCTGACAGTCGAACACTGGAATTCTCTTTCCACCGATATACTGCGCATCGTT
>JAEEGG010005911.1_pt1 | contig 28819 bp, 15 predicted proteins | sample 9134161 | NCBI WGS metagenome assembly JAEEGG01 (sample SAMN16246543, study PRJNA631951) | gut metagenome | biome: gut microbiome; feature: rumen; material: CR-attached | host: Bos | place: Iran: Karaj | collected 2018-10 | reverse complement strand
CAATGAGTTCTACACACGATGAGCCACCACCAAATTGTGGAACTTTATATTTGAGTCTGGGGATATTGACCTCCTTCGAGAACACATCCTTCCATGTATTGAAGGTTTTCTCGTTAAAAATAGCATAACCCTCTTCGTCAAATCCGTCTATTATTCGAAAATCCGCAATAAGATCTTGTTTTTCTCTCTCAGATAATGTAGGAACCCATAAAGTCTCAAATTTAGCCTGAAGCCCAGCCTTGGTATAGCTGTTTACTTTCATCTTTGATGATTTCAGGAAGCGTTCAACAGCACGAAACAACTTCTTCATTTTTGCCCTGTCAGCATAGGTGAAGTCATATTGCGTCACGGGAACAGCCATGTCTGCCAGCAAGTTGTCTGCCGTCAGAAGAGCTTTTATCCCTTCTTCACCTGCAGCGATGACTATTTCATAGATAATCGCCTTTAATATTATTTCTTTTTGGTCTGTCATATAGCTTAATTTGCTTACTTTCTTAATGATATATCACACATTATTGATTAACGATTTCGTTGAACTTCTATTTATGTCAATCCCATTCATCATCTGATTGTGTATTAACAACTTTCCTTGTTTTTCTTTCCCCATCTATTTCTTTATTAATGGTACTTGATAAAGTATCAAGGAGGTCATCAACAGTACTAACAAAAAACAAATGACTATCGTCCTTTACAAATCGTTTTAATGAAGGTATATCAGCATTTTCACCTAATGCAATAGCATATTTGCCTGCGATTTCAAATATATTATTTTGGTCAAGCAAGGCTAGTCCGCTGTCGTAATCGTCAGTTGGACAGCCATCAGACAGAAGAATGATCCCTACTGACTCACCTGCCACTGAATATTTATTTAATGCAGAATCTAAATTTTCGCAGGCTAATCCCAATGGAGTCATGCCATTAGCCTGCAGTTCTTTCCATCCAAAATCCATCACAGGTTTTGGCGAATCATACATCCACTGAGCAGTTTTCCCAATAGTCATTATAGCAAGTTCTATTTTCCCTCCATTGAAAGCGGCCTCTTGCAATGTGACAAGTATATTACTCATTGCATCGTTAAGAGCACCTATTTTGGCACCCTCCATACTACCAGATGTATCAAGAAGAATATATAACTGCATATTAGAACACTTTTGCTATAGCTAAAATATTTAAAAGAAGAGATACTATCAAACCTATTACAAGGATAACAATAAGTTTGTGTGACTTAGCGTTCGCATCAAGTAGTTGTGTGAGGACAGAATCTATTTTGTCATTGATTCTTTTTGCAGATTCTTTATTCGCAGAAGAACTTGACGCAATTTCTGAGGAAATTTTATTTGCGTTTTCTTTCAGTTCGTTTTTAGCCTTGTCAATTTCGTCCGTAATACCTGTGGCATGGGTATTAAATTTGTCAAGAATTGTATTTGACTTTTCATCAATTTTTGTACTTAACTTATCTATAACAGTCTTTAGTTCGACTTCCAGCTGCCCCATTTTCTTTTCCACTCGATCTGAGGCAGAATTATATCGTTCCATAATCGAATCCATTTCTGTTTTAACATTTCTCATGGAAACGATATAATGTTCAACGCTTTTTGAGAATTCAGTAGTTATCTGTCCCATTAAGGTCTTTTGATTTTCAGTTGAGGACGATAGTTCCTGTTTATAATTATCCTGTATTTCTGTTACTGCAGTACTAAAAGCTGTAACTATTCCAGAAACCTTTTCTATTTCCTTAACCGTTTCTTTACGGACTTCATTTAAATTAGCAAGCATGGCATCTACCAAATCCTTCTCAGATTTCTCGATAGATTTGGAAAAGTTCTCGTTAGCGGTGTTGCAAGCACTTACAAAGTCTTGTTTAATCGTATTGGCATCCTGTTCTAACGATACAGATCGAGTATGAAGTACCTTAAAAACAGCATCGGCCTTCTCGGAAACCTCTGTACTTACATTATTCTTACTGTTCTGTATTTCTGAAAGGACATTATTCAATTCTTGATAAATGTCTTTAAAATCATTGGTAAGAACAGTTAACTGAGCCTTTGCTCCTTCGTAGGCATTGACAGTTTTTTCTACCTGTTGCCTGGCAGACTCAATGGTTTTCAATTTTTGCTCTAAATTTGAAAGAGACTTTAATATACTCTGTGCGTCCATATTTTATGATTTTATTGTTTCGTATAATCCTCAGTAAAACTATCAATCCAACTAATATGATCCTCTAATTCTGCTTGAAGCTCTAATTCTTCAAAGTGTTTGTAATCGCTACGTGAAGCAATATTCCGTCCATTTGAATTTAGAAGAGCCTTGAATTTTGCTATACCATCATAAAACTCATCATTATCCTTGATTTGTTCTTTAAAGGCAAGATAACCTTCAATAAAACTCTCATCCATTTCATCCTTCATGTTCCTGTTACTACCGACTTTAAGGGCAAGTAGACAGTAAACATTAAGAAGACTTAGAGTTGGGTTGGTATCTGTTGTTCCACGACGTATTAATCTTACAGCACCTTGCAAGTGCTTTATATTATCTTTGGGAGAACCGGAGACTCCGATAACATCGCTATCGACAACTCTCATGTATTTGAATAGAATATCAAAAGACGATTTACGACCTCTATCTGTTTCGTCTAATAATGAGAACTCTTCATCATTGTCAGTCTTATAGCCTTCACGGGCATATTTCGAGTTGAAATAGTAATATATTTCGTCTTTTAATTCTTCATTTATCTCTTTCCAATCACCATCACCGATACCTACAAGACAGAATCTGCGCATATCATCGATAGCTCTTTTACGTTTAAGGGCCACTTTATCATAAATAAATTCTGTCAGATAGCCCAAACATTTGTGAATTTCATTTTGTCCTTTGCGAACACTAGCTTTCTCCACCTCATTTTCAGCTCGTTCTTCGGAATAATATCTCATTAAGAATTCTTTCAGGCGGTTATAATAGGAACCATTTTTCTTCCTTGTTGAAAGTATACGGAAAGTTTGTGTGGCATAATCTTGAGTGAAATCATCTATCAACCCTATTATACACATACGATAAATGGCTTTAGCTATATCAGCATATGATTCATCTTTATAAGAAATCAAAGTAACGACCTCTGTTCCTGGTTTGGAGTTAAGCACGACATCCAAGAACCCTTTAGTCTTAATATGTTGATCGATTTTGTCTTTCTTATCGTTGCCAATAAAGTATTCCATATCCATTTCACTCCAAAGGGCATTCATTTTTTTCTTTTCCTCAAATTCACCCTTGAAATTATTATCAAAGAAGAACATAACAGTATTATAATCTGCGCCCTGATATTCCAGATTCTCCTTTGGAACACGAATATGAATGCTCGCAAGATAATTTTCCAAATCTTTTATATACATCCATTTGCGTTGATAATCTTTGCCAACATAACGTAATGTACATTTGCTATAGTGGGAACATTGTGTAGTACATTTCCAATATTGCTTTTTAGGATTTCCGTCTTGATCTTTTACAGTTTCTCCGTTATCATCAGTAGTATTGTCTGTATTGCACTTCAATCTAACAATATCACTAAGTGGATTACAGTGGTCAAAATCAGACTCCTTCAATTGTATTTTATATCCTTCGAGTATTTGGAACAGGTCAGATTTCTTAAACCATCTATTCTTTATGTCAGTAATAGGATATGTTGAATTAGTACACCTGTCACTTATCCTTATTAAGTTATAGTCAGACATTAGAATAATAGAAAGAGCCATTTTCCTATCACGGCCAGCACGACCAGCTTCCTGAACAAAACTTTCTAATGAACTAGAATAGTTCATGTTGACTGTAAATCTGACATTTGGTTTGTCAATACCCATACCAAATGCCTTTGTCGCTACCATCAAAGGATACTTATCATCACGGAATTTCTTCATATTTTCCATCGACTCATTCCCTTGCACAGCTCCATCCTGTTCTGAACCAGAAAAGGTGCCAACCTCACATAATTCAGCTAGATTCTGAGAATTTACGCTAACGCTAATTCCTGTTGAATTTACATGAGGACAAAAAACTATTCCAGCTTGATCATATTTAGGTCTCGATTGATAGAAATCATCAGGCATGTCAACATTTAACTTGCTTCCATCAAGATTTTCGAGATTTTCTCTTTCTTCGAATCTTTCTAGAATCCTATGGATAGACTCCTCTGTTTGAAGTTCTCTGATGTAAGCAGGGATTTTGGGAATATAAGTAGCCAAAAATTTTGCTTTCTGATTATTAACACCAGAAGTATCGCCAATATTTACAGCACGTGGATATGTGGCAAGTGTTCCTTTAGGCCAGTATGTTTTATCTTCTTGATAATCAACCTCGATCTTTTCAACTTTGTATTGCAGTTCAAGACGGTTACTATTCTCATAACGCACAATTGCATCAGGATCTAATGTGAAGGCACCGTTTCCTGTCAACTCTCTTTCCACGTCTGACAAGACATCGAAAGATGCCGTTGCTGTCAAGCCGAATAAAGAAATCGACCCTTCCTTAGCTCTAACATAGCTATAAAGGTTTCTTCCTAAGTGCAAATATGAGAAACGGAAATCTTGTCCCCATTCAGATACACAATGGACTTCATCGATTACTCCGTAAGAGAAATACACATTAAGTTCATGCATATTCTGCAATCTCTCTCTGAATTCAAAAATACAAAGTCTCTCAGGCGACATAAATGTGAATATTACCTGAGAAGATTCCATCCGTTGCTCATGGGTATTACGTTCTTCTCTTGATAATTCACCATTGATGAAGGTACATGCATCTATTCCGTTTGCAATCAAACCATCATACTGATCTTGCATCAATGACTTCAATGGGTCTATTACGACTGTAATACCAGGCTGAAGCATGGCAGCCATTTGATATGTCAGAGATTTACCACCACCTGTAGGCAACAAGCCAATAACGCCCTTATTCTGTAAAGCACGATTGAGAATAGGTAACTGCCCTGGACGAAAATCTTCTTTTCGGAACAATAGATGTAAAAAGAATGAAAGATGTGTTACAGTTTCCTCTATCACCTCATGATTACCATTTTGACCAAGTTTTGTTACTGGACTATACGTAATTCTATCTGTTGTGTATATCTCACGACAACTATATGAATCTTTAGACGACCTTACATTAAAATAACAATCATTCTTGGCCTTAAACTCTGAGAATTGAACATTTTCTGCATCTATATAATCGTCTATAGCAAAATCTATAACCATATCATAGATAATGCTTTTATCAATCTGTTTCGATGCCTTATAGGTTTTATTCCCAAGATGTAGATCAGATCCATAGTAATCAGAAGAGAGAATAGACAAATTAACTTTAGGAAAAGTTCTATTTTTGAACTCCTGAGACATGGCTGTAAGATGATTATACATCATCTCTAAATCAGCAAATGCCAAGGCTGCACAAGGTACGTCATTCTCTTTTACGAGTACATTCCATTCGCTCTGCTCAATGGAAATGTGTCCAGTAAGGACTGCCTCTATAATTACTTTCTGAATTCTAGCAATACCTATGGGAACCTTGCATAACAAGTTCTTATTTGCCTGTAGGTGGCCGCTATTTACAGAAGGATAGCTAATCGTACCATATTTTGTCATTCTATCGGAGAAATCAAAAACCTTGTTTAACTCCTCTTCAATAAATGGTGAACATTTCGTAGGTAATCCTCTTGTAACAATATTACTGAGTACCGCCAAAATAGGATCAATATCTTCATAGATACTCGCTCCAATATCGAAAGGAGCAAGAACCTCAAAACATGACATTTTGTTCCAGTATGTATCTGCCTGCTTATTTGTCTTAGACAAGTCACCTATAGCATCAAGTCGGTATGCTCCAAAGAATTGTTTGGGAGGATAGTATGACAGAGGAACCAAGAAAGGCTTCCCTTCTTCTCTAATAATCTGGAATCCCTTAGCAACACACCCATACCACTTTCCATTAGGTAGCTGACGGTACTGACCAGCCTTAAAACTGACAAACATGCCACCACTCTGTATGTCAAAATAGCGTAGAAAAGACTCAATTCGCTCATTTCCAAAATTGACTGGTCCGACACAAACAAAATAATGCCGATAGCCTGTAGAACTGACCATCAAAGCCAGTTCCTTCAAATCTATTGCCGCTATATCAAGGATATTCGAAAACAAATGAATACATATCTGCTCTTCAATGTGTAAACCAGTGAGAACGGGCCCATCGAAATCCTTATTCGTAGAAGGAAGATAATTGTTTACCTTTTCAACAAAGACATTTTCACCCACTGCAAGACTAACATTTAATTTAGCCCTTTCAAGGGCAACAGGAGAAGGTTCAATAAGAGTTACCTTTTGAAGCTTTCCAATAAGACCATTACGCCTTAGTTGGTCAATCATATATACGCTGGCGATGCCTTGTCCACATCCCCAGTCAATGATTTCGCAGTCTGTGTCAATGTTTCTAAATGGGAACTGGCTGATGGCACATTCTAGTTTGCCTCTATGCATTTCACCGTACGCAGCCAGATAGCAACAGAGTTGTGCTTCATTTTCAAGTGTTGCAGTACCGTGATTCAATCCTGGACAATACCAAGGAGCTTTTAGATACTCCTTGGGAACATTCTCCACAGCCGTCCTAATGATATCGTTAAAAGTAAGTGGACTATATGCTTGTATGCGGTCTATGTAACTCATTCCTTATTGTCACCTAATATGTTCTCACAATCTGGATTCTCTTTATGTTTGTTCCAATTCCTAACAGCAGTTGCCTTACTTGTATTCGCATAACAGTACTCGCACAAATGGACACAAGTGTTATACTGACCAATATCTTTGCTAACGATGCAGCCGCAGAACTGACGTTGTCCTTTGTCCTTGTTGTCCTTTTTACGTCGGACATATACCGTATCGGTAATCTCTATGGCGTCTTCTGGTATGATTGCTCCAAAATCTTTGCCAAAATGAGTAACAACCTCCATTCCTAGGAAATTCATTAATGTTGTGTCCTGATAGGCTATTTTTGCAATCAGTGCATCATCCACACAGTGATTATGAACTACGTGATACTCTTCCAAATTAATTCTTTCGCCGCATGTTGCCAGTTCATAACCCCACTTAGAATTAAGCTTGTCAAGACCAGCAGCAAACTGACGCATAGTTTCCTCCGTGAAGAGTTGATAATTAATATGATTGGCTTCAAGATTGCTCTTGACTTTTCTATATTCTGTGATATCAGCAAAACTGAAAACTAACTTCTCAGTGAATCCTACTAATTGATTGCCTATATTCTCTACCTTTTTCAATAGTTTCTCTACTGTTATCTGATCAGTTAGAATCAAAGGGTCGAATCTCCAAATAACACTTCCTTTACCTAAGATGTTCACCAGTTTTTTGAATGTTTCTATTCGTTCTGCAAGTGCTGGAACCCCTTTTTCCAATCCTTCTTCCTCATAATCATTTAAAGTATACTGAATGTAACAGTTAATCCCACGTTCTTTAAGGTAGTCTAAATGAGGAATTAGTTTTTCCGGATTCTTTGACCAGAACACGATAAATCTGGTCTTCGCATAACTGACATAGCTTTGAACCCCATTAAACGGATTCGTCCATGCCGAATAGCCTTTCCTTAACCGATTGAAAAACCATTCAGCATAAAAAGCCGGAATATCTGTACTTCTACTTGCTGATATAATAATTGGAGCCTGAGCATCGGCTTCTTGTCCATTATCTCGTAATATTTTTACTTTATCCCATCCCATAGCGAATAATTAAAAATCAAACTCCTCACCATACAATTTAAAAATCTTTTTGTCTGGATTAAATGTGTATGGCATGTCCACATTTATCGGATTGATAAGAACTGAATGCGCATTATTATCTGAACCATCAAGGAAAGTAACCTTGCTTATACTATCAATGCGGAATGTTCTTTGTTCCTGTCTTGTATGACAAAAAGCAGTAATATGAGAGAATCCTGTTCCCCATTCACTGGAGTATGTAATATCACTAAGTTTTCTCACAGACTCGATACCACTGTTATTAGTATAGGTGATCTCTATTGTTGCGCCCGTATCAATTGCTCTTTGAATATCTTCATATACCATAATCAGTCCTCCTACTTGAATCTAACTAAACGACCCAACGGGTCTGTTTCTCTTGAATGTGATTTAATGTAATCCACATTACAAACTACATAAAGCGTACTTTTGGCACGAGTGACAGCTACATTCACCAGATTAGGAACAGAAAAGTCTATCCACCTTATTTTTGAATTTGGTGAATTGTCTGTAACTACTAAACTGTAAACCATAATATCTTTCTCATCGCCTTGATATTTGTGTACCGTATTAGCATCAATCTGATCTGCGAACTGAGCTGGAATAAGGCTGTTAATCCGTTCTGCCTGATGCTTAAACGGCGTTACAATACCAATTGTTGCGTCTGGATATTGTGAAGCCGTACGGGTGGCAATCTCAATAGCTTTCTTTGCTTCGTCCTCATTAACATTGGTACTATCGCTAACTTGTTTACCCCGAACATCAACCAAAACAATTCCCTGCGGATTGGCCTTTAGCTTCTTCACATTAGTCTTTATGTCAAGTTGATGACCGTAAAATGCTTCATTAGAATATTGGATAATATTGGGGAAACAGCGATAATGAGCGTGCAGCATTAGAGCCTTACTCATACCGTCAGTTACTTTTCCTAAAAGTCCTTCGCAATAATCCCAAAGTGATTTCTCAACATATTGCAAGTATTGTCTGTTATCAAGATTAAGATGCTTTCTTATCTCATTTTCTTCTGCTGTTTTAACAGTCGTAATATGTCTGAGCTGATTTGGATCGCCAATGACTACCAACTGCCTTGCACGCATAATAAGAGGGATGGCAGATGCGATGTCACACTGAGATGCTTCGTCGATAATCACCATATCAAACAACTCTGTTGACAAAGGGAATGCGTTCTTTGCAGACAAGCTTGTTACAGCGCACAATCTAAAAGCCCCGATAAACTCATGTGTTGTACTTACAAAATCCGAATATGGAGCATCCTGCCAAGGGATATTTTCCGGAATATATTGCTTATAGGCATTAGCCTTCCCAACTGCTCTTTCGGTTAATTTGTAATGGTGAATATAGGCTGACAGCAACTGTTTGCCATGTTCTTCAATCCATATCCTACAACTCTCAATACTTGAACGTATGAGTTCCTCCCTGCTGGATAGACTATCAAATTCATTTTGCTTATTTGAAAGTTCTGTAGCAACTAATTTCAGCTCTTCTTCCTTTTTTTGTTTCTCTGCATTATACCTTCTATTCTCTTGCTCTATCTCCTTTTTGAGATTTAGAATCCTTGAAGCCTCGTTGCTTACAGTCATGCAATAGCTTATCATATCATCAGCAGTGTGGAAATCTGATATATCAGTAGAAGAATTTTTAGTAGATATATGAGCTTTTAATGCATATGGAAAGCGCTCAATTGAATTAAGCAACAGCATGGCATACTTTTTCTTGTAAAACCAATTGTACCAGAAGCCAAATGGCCCACCAAATTTAGCGGATATCACATTCTTTTGACTTCTTACTTCTGATAATATATCATTAAGTTTTGTTTCTGAAAGTGACAGAAGTGGCGCAATATCCTTTTCTGCCGCTTCCTTATTAGCAACAAGACTTTTATGTTTCTGCTCAATGTCGTTTAACTCCGATTCTTTGTCTGATTTCTTTTTTTGTAGTTCGGGAACAAACTTTCTTAATTCATCCAGTGTTCTCAATAGTTTCTTAGAATCTGCTATTGATTTTACATTTGTTTCATAATCTGACGACAGTTTGTCGAAATGACTAGTATCGCCTGACATGTTGCCTATTTCATTCAATAGTTTGTTAAGTTCTGGTAACGTATGATTTGCAAAATATTGCTTAGCACCGAATCGAATAAAATAACCAGTGCTGTCAATCTTGTCAAATCTGTCCTTCACATTATCCACAGCCTTATTGTTCTTGCTGGCAACAAGAACACTTTTACCCTTCAGGAGAGCATTAGCTAATATGTTCTGGATAACCTGAGTCTTTCCAGTTCCTGGAGGGCCAGTTATTACAGACACCTTCGCATTAAGAGCTTCAACAACAGCCTGACGTTGGTATTTATCCAAGTCTGTTATTCGTATTAACTCATCTACATCATAGGAATTGATAACATTGTTATCGAGGGAATAATCCAAAAAAGCCTTTAATAGATTACTTGATGCTGCACCTTCTTTAAGTCGTTTGCTATTTAGCTCTGAATATATTTGGCTTAGTTCTATGCTTTTGGAACTTAGAGCCAAGAATACTTTATCGACAATAGTAACATCTTCCTTGATTTCTTCCCTCAGAAGTTCTAATATGCCTTGCATTGTCGGATTTGCCTTGATGCCGTTATTGATGGCTTCTATCTGTTCAGGCAACAGCTCCAACTTTTCAGCCTCTTTAATGTTTACCTCAAAATTAGCGATGATAACAGGCAACAACTCATCTTCAATCTTGAATGCTTTTATATCATCAAATGCAATCACCATATTGAGTAGCCTAAATGCACGTCCTCCTGTTTTTATAAGCAATCCGACATAAAGATCTTTAGGCCATCTGGTCAAACGCGCATCTCTATTTTTTTCAAATGCCAACCAGAAATCTTTATTGCATGGGAAATCGACAATTATCAATTTCTCATTTTTGTAATGGATGGCATAATCATAATATTGCTCTATATCTGGTTCTTTGCTTCTTTCAAGCTCAATCACAAGTCTATAGAAAGACAGTATATTCTCTGTAATATCAAAAGGATTTGGAGTTGTCCTATTCAATATTCTTTGTAATGTTATATTGTCTGGCATATCTCAATACGTATTACATATTTCCAATAAGTGATAATAAATTCATTAGGAACCAAGGATCAAAGCCTTGCATTGTCATGCGTTTCTGGTTGGCTCCATCCTTGTGGACTTCGATTCCATCTGAATATGGAGTGATGCCCACAATTTTGTTGAATGGCACTTTCACGCTTTTCTGTTGTGAATAGAAAATTAAATTCTTATTTGTCACATAGAGCGAACCGGTCCCGTTGAACTCCATAGAGCTATGTTCGACGGGATGGCCTTTCATACTTCCCGTTCGATAATACACTCCCTTTATGATTCGAAAACTAAAACCACCACTTCTACCAACCCATTCCTTGGTAATCTTTTCCTGATAAAGACTTACACTATTATAAGTCCACAATATTGTTTCATTTTTGCCAAGAATAATGGGAGCAACCATATTAGTTCTTGGTATCACGCCTCGCTGAACACTCTTTAAGATAGACACCTGTCCCAATTTGCTGATTTCGCTATTTTGATACTGTGCAGGTAAATTGTTAACTGGTAATGAAAGGTATTTCACATATTCATCAATTTTCTGCTGCTCATCATCTGTCAGGAAGCCGTCTTTCAGGAAGTTTGTGGCTGCTTTATTCAGCACGTAAAGGTAAGCATCTTCAATATTCGACTGAATCATCGGAAATTTACTTAACACTGTCTCGCATCGGTGGTGAGCCGTTTGCAGGGGCAGTTGGTCGGTGAAATACTCCACCATAAAGCCCTTCATCAGTTTTTTGGTAAACTCATCAACAGCTCCGTCTTTGTTGATTTTGCTATATGACACACCAACGGCTGATAAATACTCATCCATCAACTTCATTGATGATGGAGAAAACGGGCGATGAATACTTGCAGTATATTGCCTGATTAGTTTGTCAGACACGCAGCAGACATCATCCTCTGATAAGAAAGCGTCGTTAGCCAGCCTGACTTTGGCGTGTTGAACGTCAACGGAAGTAGCTCTCCCCGTAAAGTACGAGCTGACAACAGCCTCGAAATCCTTTACTCCCTGCTCATGCTTGTCCTCACACTCTTTATGAGCTTTCGAGAACCATCCTGCATCTTTTCCACAATACTTACAAGTACTCATGTCGTTTTTGCTATTTGTTAATCATTCACTCAGAAGGCAACTCGAAGGTGGATTCTTCTTCACCAGGAGTATCGTCTTCAGAATCTTTCAGACTGTTACGGTACATGGTGACTTCACGTTTCAGTACCGCAATTCTCTTTTTGATTCGTATCGCCTGTTCCTCAGCACGATTCTTGTCCTTCTTTGCATACTCCAACTCAATTTGTTCTTTTTGATTTAATTTCTCTGGATTTCCACAGTCCTCTATCTTCTGAGATAGTTGAACAACCTTTTCTTCTACACTACTGAACTGTTCATTATATCTGGCCATCTGATAGTCGGTCAGAGCAAAGAACATGGCACTAAGAGCAGTATCATTATAGACACATGCCACAGACATATCATCCTTACTGCCTCTCTTACTGATGATAGGAAGAGATTTCTTAAGCTCTTCAAAAGCTTTATCCTTGCTCTTCTTGATGATTATTTTGAACAGCTGAATATAGAAGTTATACAGGTTCTCACCATCACCATAGGAATCATCCATACCGTCAGAACCGAGGAATACGGCTCTTGGGAATGTACCGTCACCTTGATAGCAATAGCGGAACTCTTCGAGAACATGAGAATCACAAAGCGAAGTTGTTTTGTTCAGGAAACAACGTTCATCCCATGGGATTGGTTGTCTGAACTCAATTCCTTCACCTTCATTGTGCAATGTCACAAATTTGCCATCCCCTATGTGGAAAGCAAACCAGTAAGTAGGTGTCTGCACATAAGCCATCAGTGTGCAACCATAGATTTTCTCAAAGGTAGCACTTGGATCCTTCTGTTTGGCATGGAAGTCATCTTTGTACTTTTGGTCAACATGAATCTGTTCCCATTCGTCCAAATCTCGTTCACAGGCATCCTTAGCAATCCTGTCATTCCATTGGCTGATAATGGAAGAGAATAGCCACATCAAGGCTTTGTGAGCATGGTTATCAATCTCATGCTCCTTACCATCATTGGTGCCATAGTCGGTAAAAGGCTTATCTTCAAATACAGATCTTTTACCTTTAACCGTAAACGAGGACTCTTCCATGCTATCCACGAAAGAACGAATTGCCTTTTTGGCAATCTCTACAGCAAACTGTGAACCATACTGGCTTCGGAAATACGGATCCCCGCCGTGACCATCACATACAATGGCCATCGACAGTGATTCGCTACTTTCAGCCCAGGCACAGTCCTGACAAGGCTTTTCCGTTGACTTATGGCTTTCCCCCTGGCAATAATGAAATATACTATCCATATTGCATCGGGTTTAAGTTTAATCCCACTCGTCGTATGAATCACCCTTTGCAGGTGCAGGAGCAGCTGCCGTCTCTGCGCCATCCACATCAGCTGCAGCCTTGTTGATTTCCTCAACAACCTGATCTTGCTTAGTAGTATCAGTGGCGGTGGTACTCTTACTGCCTATTTGCGATGAAGTAATTGCGATGATGCGAATCATCTTCTTCAATGCATCGATATTATGAACGGTAATTACAGCTTCCAAAGAACCCGTAAATTCCTTCAAAACATTCTTGTCAGCATCGTCACCAATAGCGATAGCCACCTTGATTGCACTCTTGAACCAACTGTTTCCTTTCAACTGTGCTAAACCAGCCTGGAAGTTGTCTGTAGGGCCACCGTCTGAAAGAAGGATAATTGCAGGAGCAAAGCATCCACTTGGCGATGACATAAAGCCACCATTTCGAGAGAGCTTCTTATTTAATTCTTGGCATGCCTCTCCTAATGAGGTTAGACCGTCGGCATCTACTTTTTGCCAGATAAAGTCTTTTGCATCCTTCGGCTCATCGTATAACCAGCGAGTTCCTGTAGAAAACTCTAATGCAGCAACGTTAATTTCTGCATCAGGATTCTCGTCAGAAATTTCACCAATCATAGGTAATACGTTCTCAATGGCATCATTAACACTGCCAATCTTTGAACCTACCATACTACCAGAAGTGTCGATCACAAAGAAAAGAGTCATTTTTCTTCTTGGAATGCTCTCATTGTCTAAAAGTCCCATAATTTAAAAATTTTAAGTTATACATTATTGTTATACTATCTCACCTTTAATAGTTCCAGTCAGGCTGACTTTTAACCCAGCCTTAACAGGCATCATCTGATTTGGCTCAATTGCCTTTAGCTTTCCACTTGGTGTTTCCACTGTCCAATTTCCGTTGGTAATATTCTTCAACTGAACAGGATATTTATCGCCTAGTACCGAAACGACCTCTATATCTGGTTTGTTGTCCAAGTCAATATACACTTTAGTTTTCGGTGTCAGCAAAATAGTTCTATCTGCTAATTTTAAAGTCCCTGGTAATGCGAATGACTTGCCACAACAGATGCATTTTGGAGCGCTAGCATCCTCAACGAATGTTTCCATCCCACATAGCGGACATGTGACTAACATATCACGAAGTTTCTGAATAGTCAACTGCCAACTCCTCTCCAGCATACGCTTTTGGGGATTCTTCAGACATTCCTCACCAAACTCACGTTTGAAAGTGTCTCTCAGTAAAGCAGGGAAAGCAGGCCAACGCTTCAATACATTATTATGTACGCCACGAACTGGACGATTATCGCCATTCTTATCATCGTAGATGAATATAGCTTCACTGCCATAAAACTGTTTCTCATATTTCTCTGTCATACAGGGACATGCCAATACTCTTGCTCCCTCAAATGGGTGATTACCATAGAACAGCATGAATAATACTACAGACAAGGAAAATCTGTCAGTTTGTTTGTTTGGCAATGTTTTACCTGTAACCACTTCCGGAGCCATATACCTTGCTTTACCGAGAATTCCAGAGTTATCTCCTTCCGGAAATACATTGTCATTATCACAAATAAGTACATCACCCGTCTCTGGATGGATAAAGAAGTTGCCATCATTCAAATCTTGATAACTTAATCCTGCCAAATGAAGTGCTTTAAAGCCTTCACAAATCTTCATAGCCGCATTAACCATCGCATCAAAGCTCTTAAATTGAGCTCGTGCCAGCAAATAATGACCGAACTCATAGTAACCTTCTGGACGCAATTTCATAATGTAGCCATAAGATCCATGATCTACATTCGTCAGATACTCTGGCCATAAAAATGCATCAGATGGTGCTCCCTTACTGATATTTTCTTCCAGATTCTTATAAAAAGGAATCCCAGGATTAGACAAATACCATTTCAATGCCATTTGTTGACCACCAACTTCGACAAGATAAACGATACCCTGTCCACCTCTGCCAAGTTCCTTCACAACTTTGGCAGACGAGCCGTTTGTCAAGCTCACTTTGTCTTTTGGTTTCAGTTCTTTCATTGTTTTATGTTTTTAATTGTTAGAATCCACCTCCTTCAAGATCAACGGCTTCTGTTGGCCGCAGACTGCTTGAATTACCACAGTTCGGGCAAGTTACGAATTCCTGACCATGATAGCAAACCACTTTTTTGCAGCGATTACAGATATAAAACTGCTTTGAACCACAATGCGGACATCCATTGAACTCTGGATCATACATCACAGCTCCACGAACGCTTGTCTTGTCATATCCTTCCCTTTTTGCTTGATCAGGATTAATCTTGAATGCCCACGTAAAAGCATAGCATCCGTTTTGCGGATTTACTGTAATGCCGAAAGGCTTTTTTGTTTCCTCACACATCGCCATGATGGCGAATGCTTCTTTATTCAGCTTTGCCATAGGCTCTATGCATTTTTAGTCTTCATATATGTCACCATGAACTCTTTGCATTTACGTTTGTCCTGTCTGGAGGATGCAATAGAATACGTATTATACTTCTCGTATATGTCAAGACCGCGACCAAGTTGAATCGTCCAACCAGTGTCGGTCTTGATACAACGGTCATGGAAATCTCTGAACTTGTATTCAAACTCGATGCCGTAGCCTACTAAATCATCTTTTATGTCATCCAACTTGTCAATGAGATCTGGTATCTTCTCCTCTTCCTCATTGGTGATAAGAGTTATCTTTAGGTCATCGACAGGACGAGTGTCAATCAGCATTGTCACAAACTCCATGAAGTTCTTTATTTGCCATGAAGCACGAATATATGGGTCTTCTACAGTTATTTCAGTTGCATTAGCCATATAAGGTGCAAACAACTTTTCGTAGGTCACTCCAGTCTGTCCCATGCGGAAAGAAAGGTTCTGCTCTCTGAGAACAGGAATCCTGGGACGCTTGACAGATTCTTTTGTTTCGTTATTACCTTCTTCTTGTGACATTTCTGGTGTGGCAGCTGCATCAGCGTCAGTTAACTTAGTTGGAGCCACATTGACGGGAACAATCAGTGCGTTGCTGACTTTCTCCAAAGTCTCAACATTAATCTCCATACCATTCTTCAAGTTGATGTACTTGAAAAATGCAGGTTCTGCTTTGAAAGTTTCATCAATCACATATAATTGGTCCTTAACACGCTTTCTGCTTTCAGCGGCAAAATCCACCAACTCGAATGCCTCTGTGTCTGTCATCTTCCCGTCAGGATAAAGCAACTTCATCATTCCTGAGAAGGTTTTACGAATAGCTAAATGGTCACGTTCAGACAATGAACCATCAAACTTGGCATATTCCTTCAGAATACCAGTCCAGTCTTTATTACGCATCTCATGCAACACAGCAGCGATATAGTCGGTAATCAATCCATAGCCTTTCGAGAAACTATCTTTCTTCAACATCTTTATTTCCCATCCGGGATTATACAGATGGATTCGATCAAGGAAAGCACCTTTGATAAAAGATGTTGGAATAGACTCAAACAAATGGGTATTTTTGAGCATATAGGGCACCGTATGCTTAGTGTTACCTACAAAACTCATTGATGCACTGGCTTCATGAGTTCCTTTACCACGGTTAAATGATTTATTGGCAAGATAGTTCTGCATAGTGTCAATTAAAACAGCATCTACAGCACGGCCTTTCTGCTGCTCAAACTCATCCCATGCAACAACATCCCAGTAACCAACAAGTCCCAATTCCTCGCGTTTGCCTGACATGCGAACAAACAAACGGGCAGATGTCACATCACCGCCACTGACCAGAACGCCATAAGGTGACAGTTCCTGAAATACATGGCTCTTACCCGTTCCCTTTGGACCAAGTTCCACAAAGTTGAAATTGTTCTCTACATGCGGCAACAGACGTGCTAAAGTGATGAACTTCTCACGGCGGTTCATTGGTTCTGGATTCAGACCAACTGTGTGCATCATGAAATCAATCCATTCGTCAGTTGTAAAGTGCTGACGTTGATCAATGAAATCCTGTACGTCGATATTGGATATCTGGATTGGCTTCAAAGTCTGAATATCCCAACGAACTTTTATGTCTTCGCCTTGTAAATATCCGATTGTAACGATACACCACACGCCATTTCCTGACAGTAGTTTTGGGTTAGCCTTCACATACTGAGTGCCAATTGGCACATGAGTAAGGCCAAGGTTGGCAAACTCTGCTTCATATTGGTCAGCCTTCTCATTCAATGTCACGGAAATTTTGTCAATGACACGATATCGTCCAGCTTCACGAATTTTACCCTTCACAGATTCTGATTCAGCACGGTGAACATAGTTATTCTGAATCACTTGCTTAACTTTCTCCAAACCCTGTTCAATGGCCTCTTCATCGTCTGTGGCACAATACTGGCCTAACAAATACTCCAGCACATAGGTTGGGACGGGTAAACCGCCCTTCACTTGGAAGGCGAGGTCTTTTCTTACAACTTTGCCTATAAAGGCACTCATTATTTTCTGCTGTAGTGTCATATATATAGCAATTTAAAAATCTTGTTCAATCATTGTATTATTCTTCACAGTCTCTTTGATCAGCGGATTCAATTTGTCATCCACGTCGTAGATACGCAACTGGAGGACACTCGAAGTAACTGATTTATTCAAATTCAACGTAACCTCGAACACTCTATTGTTCAGATTAGCAGAGTCTGTACTATTCAACAACAGTTCTTTCTCAGCTGTTACTGGCTCATCACCATTGAATACCTGACACACGACCTTACGTTCCATAACTGTCATTGAAACAGCTTCAGACTGTATCAAATGGAACTTCAATCGGCTACTAACCATATTTAAGTTATGGCTCATCAGTGATACTCCCACTTTCTCTGTCTTGTCTGTTCGGCGCAAGCTACTCTTTACAACAGGAATAATCATCTCCTGAAGTGTACCTCCTCCGTGAGCAAAGTTATAACCGCCTGGTGCTGCAAGTCTATTTGTTCCTATCGGAACTGCCACATACAGGGGTTTGGATGAAGAAATGCCTGACACTTTTTCAAGTGGCATTTTGGCTATTCCTTCAACCTTCATTGAGCTGTCCGTCAAATAGTATCTTGTTTTTTTCTCGATACTGTTATCAGTAATACTATGCTTGTCTTTCTCTTCAAAACGAATGTCATTATAGATAAAGCCATGGTCAGCAGTGACTACTACATTATGTACATTCATAGTTGCATGGAGCCGCTTAACCAATGCTGTTAGCTGGTTGATAGCCGTCCTGCATGAACGAATAACCTCAAACGGATTTTGAGGATGACTATTTTCATCTATTACATCATGGAAGATATAAACCAGAGGATGCTTGAATAATTCGCGATTACTGGTTTGGTCAGCGTTCATAACATCTTCATATTTCACGCACACAGCACCTTCTTTGTATCTCGCTAAATGTGCAGTACGCTGCTCGGTAGTTACCAAAACCTGACCATCTACAAGCATTTCCGTACCCTGTAGTTCTAATGACCTATGTGGAAGTAAGGCTGTTTTGCAATACTTTGTTTCTGTCGGTAACATGGCTTTATATGCAACAAGTTTTGCCATGTGCTTTTCTTTAGCCAACTCCTGCATCATCTCAGCAGCCACTTCGTAGCGCAATGCATCAGAAACGATGATTACCTGCTTTGCACTTGGCTCACTCTCATTATTGTAGAAATCCTCCTGTTTTCCAATACTTAGACTGTCAAACAAGTCTTGACGCTCCATAACACAAGTCAACCACTCCAAATTCAGCACATTAGTCAACTTTGCATATTCTTGATCTAATTGATTCTTAGTATCATTGATAGTCTGCTCGATGGGATTTTGTTTTGTGATAAGGTCATGATATGCCTCCAAAGAATGGCGATAGAACATGTCAGCAAGATAAAGGCCATCGTCTTTGTCGATATACTTCTGAACATATTCTTCTGGTGAATTCAATTTCATAGTACCAACTGTCTTGACCTTCTCATAATAAAGGGCTACCTGCTCAATAAACTTGATAACAACTTGTATGTCAGATTGTGCAGGGAACTTCAATGCCATATTACGCATCCTATCATTTACTTCGTCAGGCTCTATCATGAGTTTCTTTTCAAGAATCTCTTTCAATATTGGCCAACATAGGGCTTCAGGCATATAGTTGTACTGTGCATCTATGCCATAAACACTAATAATCTCCTCTTCCTTGATATCCTTGCCAAGTTCTGCCATGGCCTGACCAAACTTCTCTGACCATTGGCGGCTTTGTAGGCCATATTCATAGACTTTGTTTTGGCCTTCAAGCATCATGGGGTTCTTAATCTTATATTGCTTATAGTTGTCTCCCTGGGCCACATCGAGTAATTGAGTGATGCTGTTATATTTCAAACACTCAGCGACCTCTTTTATCTTCTGCTCGGAATTGGGATTGTAGGTCCTGTCAAACAGTCTCTTCAATTTGGCATCAACTGCTTTCTTTGCATCCATATTCTTGGATAGACGATGGAAGAAGTCGTTGCGTTTCTTTTCCTCCGACTGCATACCCAGTACAAGCATACGGACGATGATAGGTTCCCAATCCAACAGTTTCTTCTCGCCAAGATACGAAGAAATAAAAGCCCGACATACCAAATCCTCACTGAAGGTCTCTGGAGTCAGATGCCCAGTGAGCATTGTGCTAATCTTTGTTGACTGCATTTCGCTGACATTGTTCTTAATGAACAAGCGGAATTTTTCAGGCAGATTATACTGCTGCATGAAACTTTCGTAGTCATCCTCCTTGAACTCCATGTTGGCTTTAAGCATATCCAGCAGTGGAAACTTTAGCATCTGCTCCTCCGTATGCGGATAAGTGCCATCTGTGAATAGCAGGACGACATTCTTATCCTTCCAAGTATTCTCAATGGCATACTTGATGTTAAACCACGCCCCATCGAACACCTTGTATATATAGTTGTCCTTCCACTCTGCGAACTCCAACTCCGTGAAGTTTATATTCAACTTGTCGAAGATGAATAGAACGTGCAGTTGCGGGTTACGTTCGAAATAGTTATATATTCTTTCTTGTACCATATTTACAATATTAATCAACCTCTTTACAAGCTTGAATGAATGTTTTTACTTTACCTTTAAATTTTGCTAATTTTTCCAACTTCACATCTGATATGATGATTGTAGTACTCAGAGAACGACTTGTCGCTACATTGAATCGCCTTACATCAAGTGCAAAAGCAGAACCTCCAGCAGGGAGATATAGTACAGCATAATCAACTGTCATTCCTTGAATTCGGTCAATAGTCTCTACCGTAAAGTCCTTTAACTTGCGACTGTCTGTTTGCAGTTCACTTTGAAGCTTCTTCACAGTTTCGCGGAATGGTGATATAATTGCCACACTGCTTTCAGGCCGATGTTTCTCTATTGTTTGAACAAGTTCTGAGATAAAAGTTAGTGATCTGTCATTATAGTTCTGGTCAACAAAACCACTTATGAACTTATACAACACACCACCTTCACGTGGGAAATACTTTTCACTCAGGCCATTGAAATCAATATACTTTTTCTTCACCGAACGGAAATTGTTACTGTAGAAAAGCTTAGTAAGTTCAGCACTCTTCTGAGTTAAACGGAAGGTTGTGACTATTCTATAACTCTTAATGGAAGTACCTAAAGCGTAGGCACTCATTCCATTACATTGAACATCTACATTCCATAGTTCATATTCCGGCTTTTGACCAAGACCTTGAACTATAGGAGGTAACTGCATTGGGTCACCAACTATCAGACATTGATTGCCCAATGTCTTGAATGCAACTATGGTGGTCAGGAATGCCTGAGAAGCCTCTTCAATGACAATCAAGTCAAACATACCTTCAGCATCTTTCCCGTTACTATTTACACCAACAACGGATGACAACTTATAGTATGTAGTACACAACAAACAGCCTTTGGGTACGACCAAATCACTCTTAGCAGCTTTTAATCCTACAGCTGTCTTTGCTTCATCAGCTTTGAGCGATGTTTTAAAAATCTTGCCATCAGCCAATTCTTGACTTAATGGGGACTGTTTCGCCAATTCAACAAGTCCCGTATTTGCCATTGTTGCAACACATACCGTTTTCTTCTGTTTAAGATATGATGAAACGATAGTAGCAATGGTGTAACTTTTACCAGTTCCTGGAGGACCCTGAAGAATGCAGCATCCATCATTGCTCAGGGTGTTCGATACCGTATCTGATACTATGTTTGGCTGATTCTCAGAATAAGCCAGTTCTTCAGGTTGCCACTCGTCATAACTGATTTGCGGTTTTAACAGTAACTCTTTTGAGTCGTGATGACTGTGTGTATAGTAAGCAAGATTGTCAAAATACTCTGTGGGAGGGTAGGAATCGTACAATAATGCTGTTATCATGTTCCCTCTATTGTTCACACATTCGTTAATAAAGGCAAACATTTCAACATCAATCGAACCACATACAATATAATCAAATTGGGTATCTGGACTCTTTCTGAAATAAAGGGGCATAATGTCAGATTCTCCCATGCGCAGACCTTCTCCATCGTGGAAGGTGCGGAATGTAATATCCCACATGAGAGCACTCTGACCATAGGTATCCTTAGCTTTTTTCGTAACGATGCTAAAACTCTTCATCATTTTCAGTCGAGGAGCATATCCCTTACGAATCTTAATAGTGATATGACCTGATTTTGGTGAAGCATAAACAATAGTACCCACATTCAAAGCCCCATCCTTAAGCAACATGCTTACTGATGAGTCAAGAATGTAGCTGTATTCTCTTTCAACTTCACGCTTTTGGTCGCGGAAGAAACGCACATAATTGTTTATTATCTCATTATTCGTCATACCAAATCTGGATCAAATTCATTATCATTCTTTGAACTCGTATCTGATGGTTCAAAAATGAAATCATCACCATGAGTCTTTATCGTTCGTATCATTGTATAAATGTTACCATCCATACCTGGGAATTTAGAATCGTATACCTTGTTTACGAAACGTCCCTTATCATTACCAGTCACTTGTACAAGTATAGCGTCCTTGTCAATCATATCCATCAACTCCTTCTGAGATCGGATATAAAGGAACTGATTTGCTTTCTTACCATAATACATACAAATGATGCAGTTCTCATACTTTACGCGATTCCAAATAGAAGGAGATACATACAGGATACCACCTCTGGCACTGCAACGATGAACATACTTGCCGGTTTTGGTCTGCATATATTTATGAGCTTGGGAGATAAATTCTTTCTCCGACATCTTTGGCTCACCAATTTCTTTCTTCACGCTATTGTAGAAACGCATTCTGACGAGATAGTTCTCATCAACGATAGAATCACGGTCAAATGCCCGTCCCAACAATGAACTCAGACGAGAGATTTCCTCTTCTGTTGCCTCTTTGGTTTCCAATGTGGTGGCTTCTTGCTTGCCAACAAAGAATTGCCTATGGCTTGTTTTATCTGGGTCATAGCCCATATAGTTACGACGCCTGCCCGTGCTTTGTCTTTCCCTTCTTGGCGTTTCTTCATCATCGTATCGACGTTCTGACCGTTCAGAAGAAGACTCCCTATGACGTGACGGAGTTTCTGAACCTTGCTTCTCGATAGCTGTACGCTCTGGACATGAACGAGAAGGACGTTCTTGGTTAGAACTCTGCTTGTAATCCTGTTCAACGTCCTGATCATCATCATTATATTGTGATGAATACTGATTCCGAGGTCGATAATCAGGCTCTGTTTCAGTCTGGTCATCTTCGTCATCTATATCTTGGTCGGCATCATCAACATATTCTTCATCCTCGTCTGACTCTACAGAATCGTCATCCTCATCTTCATCTAAGGAAGTCTGTAAACCCTCGTCTTCGTCGCTTTCATCATCTGAATAGTTTTGCTCACTCTCCTCGACATCTTCATCATACTCTGAAGTATCTCTTACTGATGAAGTGTACTCCTCATCTTCATCGTTTATTTCCTCACGAGTACGATTGCCAAATGTTGCTGATGTATCAGGCTTATCTTCATCATCAGAACGGTCAACAATCTGTACACCCATGGCAATGTCGGCATTGAGCTCTTCCAGAGTCTTCATGAAATCATTGTCAGAACTGAGTTCATAACTAACATAATTGTCAATTATTTCCGATTGGTTGTCTTCATCAGCTTCAAAGATTCCTTCAAGAACATTGGAATCCATGTCAATGTCAAGGTATTCCACCATATCTGCGATAAAATCCTTAAACACTCGACGACCCATCCAGTCCTTTACATAGAATAGTTCTGTACCATCCTTATGGTATTGAATACTGGAATCCTTAAGTTCGCCTTGATAATTCAACGTTATAGATTTGCATCTATGGAACTGGAGGATATCTATTTTATCGCAGTAATTATTATAGAGTTCCTGCCAATTGTTTGAATCAGAAACGGCAGCAACTATCAACAACGGCAAGCGTAGTTTTTTACGCATTTCCTCTGTTGTTGGCTCGTCTATAATATCTGGTGTAAGTTCAAAGTCTTCTTGTGTCAGGGCATCAATGCCAAAGATTTCACAGAAATGATTGAAGATATAGTCACTTTCAATATATTCTTGGGACATTACTTTGGCGTTCTTTCCGAATAGTTGCTTAAGACGCTCTTCATTGATATCTATTACATACAAGTCCTTCAGACGAACAAATTCACCTCGACCATTACGCCAAATAGAATCTTCATGATTGAGATAGTCTTTAACTGCTTTTTCATCGACGTTGTTCTTGTTAGCAAGCCAGAATAAGATACTTTGCCTCTTTGCTTTGTTCTTGGTATGTAACAGACAGTCAAGACAATCACAGAAAGATAGTGTCGTTGCGAAATTCAGTTTGCCAAGTATTTCGTCCTTAACCTCCTTTGTGGAGAAAATGGACTCCAATGGCATTTTATCTTCGTACCCTCTGACCATTCCTTTCACAAATCCATCTTGAATAAGTGATTGAGCGTACAGTTGAGAAGGTTTCTTAACCTCGTTTCTATTCTCATTTCCTGTGGGAATTGTAGCATACTTATTCAATTCCTCAATACCCATTGACGTTATGTGAGTTCTGTTAGCATATTGTATGAGGTATTCAGTCCAGAAATAAATCGTAAAGTCATAGCTGTTACTCATCAGAGGCAGATGCTCTTCGTGTATGTCGTACACTACGTCCATATCCGTGAATAGTCTTCTGAAGACTCTTGCATCAGGATTCTCAAATGGCAAATAACATTCATCTAAGTATGTCAGAGGCAACCCGAATCGCTCGAAATCGCAACGTGGCTTATACACTGATCCTTCAGTCAGTTCTTTGGGGCTATAAAACTTGCCATCTTTTCCTTTGAGTTTTATTTCCCTAACTTTAGTCCTTGTATATAATTCACTATTAAGGATATAATCATCAGCTAAATCCTGTATGAACTGTGTATGAATCGGCTTGATGTTTTCAATATCATCTTTTTGTAGCATAAGATACCATTCAAGCTTTTCTTTTTTCCACTCGTCCAATGATGTGAAGGAATCCGACTCGGCCTCATTCACTATCTCCCTAAGTAAACGCATCACTTCAGGAGCCGCATTACGATATATATCAGATATTTCGTCCTCAATAATGACATAGGGATATGGCTCGTTATCGTAGCAATCATTAAATAGGACTTCTCCGATTGGTCTAAAATCGTCTTCACCTCCCTTTGTAAGAACATTCAACTGACAGAGATTGTCCTTGACTTCATCCCAGACATCTTCTGCATGGAAATCATCATAGTAATCAGCCAGAAGTGATACTATATCCTTGTTTTTGATGTCTGCAAGATTAGGTACAATGCTCGTAAATACAATATCGTGAATATTATATCTAGCGCCCAAACTAACGAAATAATCGCGCCATGCTTCAATGTCAGTTTCTTCAGATTCATCAGAAAGGTATGCATCGGAAATGAAACATGCGGTCTCATCATATTTCTTCACCATAGTCTCAACACCTTTTCCAGCTTCCATATATTTATCCGCAAGATAAAGGGCATCGTTCAAAGAATGAAGTTCCTCGTCTTCATCTTTGTCAATGGCAAAAATACCAATTGATTTCAGTGTATTGAAATCGGTCTTGGTTAAATCATCCTTGTTTGAATACATGAAACGGTGGAAAGCTATGTTCTGCTCTTTTTCAGATGTACATTCTTCCAACGAATCGATGTTTGATAGCAATGATTCTTTATAAAGCTTAAATGAATACTTGGAAATCTCCAGTTTTTTGACTAATTGGGGATATTTACTGAAGACTTCGTTATATCTTTCTTCCAACATATATGCCACATCTTCAGGCATCCAGTTGGTTTCAAGCAATGATTCTAGTTCGGAGTTATACGTGTATACACTGATATCTCTGTTGGTAATGGCATCCCATGTGTCATAACGATAAAGCGGAAGATTGATGAACTTATCATTACCATGATCCTCAAAAATGAGTTTGTAATTTTTACCCAGATAGTTCAAAATATCAATACTCTCATCTGTGTCGCTATCGGATTGGGAACCGCCAACATTGTCACAAATTGCTTTTACATGATTGGAAACCACATTTTCATAGAACGACTCCATCGTAAATACCAGGACTCCAAAAACATCAGACATGAATTTACAGAATGAATCCATATTTTCGATGTCTTCAAGATATTCCTCGTCCAAGCGGTACATCCAACCATTTTTAATCCATGTTTTCTCCTGATATTCATCCATTAAGTCATTCTGGAAGAAAATGACATCTTCACTCAGAACTTGTTCGTTTTCTCCCTCTTTGTCATAAGTCCAAAGCGTATACTTATTTAAAGTATTGTCACCAAGACAATCCTTGTGTTCAAAGCAATATTTCACAAAGGATATGTGTTCTGGCCCTAATTCGTTCAAATATTCCCTACCGCTCTTTGTTAAGATTACATCTTCAAAGAAACTTTCCACACTAAACTCTGGAACTTTAAATTCTTTCTTGAAATAATCTTTGGCTGCATCTGAGTAGTCTTCAGATATTAAATTAACCCAACTACTAGCGGTCCATTCTGCATTATATAATTCCTCACCATCCTGGCTATAGAAATATATATTCCTTTTGAAATCTTCTATTACTTCATCATTGAAGCCAATAACAGGAAATACTTTATACTCCGTAGTATATCCAACGTTTTCAGCAAGGAAATTAAAAAAGCCCAACGATGCTTCTTTATCCTTTAAACGTTTTTTTGTATCCTCTAAATTCTTCTTTGCCCTAAGTTCTTTGTCAACAAAGTCATCTGCATCGAAGGTCTTGAACAAATCCTTGTGAACCCTTTCCCAATCTTTATTATCCTTGAAATAGTCGCGTGTGGTCTTAGCTAAACGCGGAAGGTAGTCGTTAAAGGCCACAAGATCTGGATAATATTTATCGATGTTTTCGTAAATAGAGCTTGCTGCCTGAAGTTCATCGTCTTCTGTCATGAAGATGCTCTTATCCTTGAACCCAACAATTTGTCCTTTTTCAATTAAGAAATCAAGGAAAGCATTGTTATTTCCCGTGTCTGATAGCCATCCTTGGAACGCATCATTTTCACAAGCGTCAAGGATACAGCTGAAATCCAATGTATAGTTGTCAAGGACATAAGTACGCATGAATGCTTCAATGCCTGGTTTTAGGCAATGATTATCATAGTCGCGCAAATCACTATGAGGGAAGAAATCTCTCCAATCAGTATATTCGCGTACTTCATCATCTGTCATCAAACCAGAGCATGTAATTCCTGTTTCATCATAATTCACCTCGTCAAGAGGCTTCAAGACCATCTGGCCCTCCTCTTCAACAGGGATAATGGCTCCTTCTTCCAATTCTTCTTCGAATCCTTCCTGAAATTCTTCAATGAACTTCACTACGTCTTCATCCTCTTCATACCTATCCTTACAATTCTCAAAGTTTGGAATAAGGCTGAAGATTGAATCATAATCAAATTCCTGTGAATTTAGAAGGTCTTGAATCCAAGCAAAGAACTGTTTTCCTGCAATCTTGGCAATTACATGATTGATTTTCTCCTTCGGTTCCACGTTGTCACGAGGCCCTGTAGGGATCATATCCGAGTTCATCAAAAAGCCAAATCCCCATTTAGCTTTCTTGGCAGGAAGATAGCAATACAGGCATGTGTTTTCTACTGTTTGGAGTTTGTTCCCGTCTCGTTTACAAGCGAAACCAACCGATGTTTTCTTGAAGTCAAAATACTTTTCTGGAATTTTACCATCGTTTTTGTTGATACGACGATTCAATTCCTGAGTTAACTCATCTGGAACGTCACTGACATATTTCTTTGGCTCAGAAACACACCACTTGTCGTTTTCTTTAACCTTGACAATGGCAGGTTCATCTTCATCATTTATAAATACACTGACACTGTTTATGAATGGAATAAACAGGATAACTCTTTCGGTTTCAAACACATCAGCAAAGAGTTCTTCGTAATTCTGCTCCCTTTCATGTAATATGTCAGCATCAGTAGGACGTAATGCAATCTGGACCCGGAACTTCTTGTCTGCATTGTCCATAACGTCCAACACTTCTTCATCCACATCTTCTTCATCAGTCCATATTGGAAGAATTTGCCAAGGTGTGTCATCGATGTTTTTTGTTTGTTCGTAGTCAAAGCGGAAACAATATTCACCCGTCTTAAGCAAAACATAGTTGTTATCAAGGAAAACAGTCTTGAATCCAATTCCCTTATAACCGATAGCCTCACTGTTATCCGTCTTTTCTTTGTCATTGATACTACATATAGCAGCAATATTCTTGGCATCAAAGTAATCGCCGGAATGCTGGAACACCAGATAGTTATCCGTAATATGGAACTCGACATCTACAGGCTGTTTCCTACCAGCAATCTTCTGAGGGTAGTCATTGGCATTTTGAAGAAGTTCATATATAAAGACTTCCTTTCCGCTTGCTGTCAACTGATTCTTTAAAGTGTCAAGTGTGTTAACAATCTTCTCAGATGCGCTGGCAGGGTAATTATAGATATCATTATAAAGGAGATTTACAATGTCATGCGGCTTGATAAGCTCAATATCTTCATCTTCATCAACTCCAAAGATATAGTTGGGCTTTGACTGAAGCATTACCCACGTGAACTTATAGTAGCAGTCTTCTTTCAATTTCTGCTTTATAGAGCTATCTATCTTGATGGTAAATGATTTAGAATTCTTTGGCTTGTATTTGATCTTTGAGAAATCGGAACGACGAATGTCCGAAATCAGATAGCCTGATTCCGTCCTATTGAAGCATCCTATGAAGAACTTATCCTTCAATTTGCGATGTTCAAAAAACTCGCGTTCCTCTCTCGTTAGAGTACTTTTGTCAAATATATCATTCTTTATCATAGACTGTCTGTTTTAGAATGCGGCCACAGCTCTTACTGTTCCCCATCCTGATGTTATATCTTCTAACTGATAAGCCATATCTATATGTTCAGCCGCCATTCCCATGCGATATTTCCATGCTTTCGACCTGTTGTAAG
>JAEEGG010005908.1_pt1 | contig 28857 bp, 20 predicted proteins | sample 9134161 | NCBI WGS metagenome assembly JAEEGG01 (sample SAMN16246543, study PRJNA631951) | gut metagenome | biome: gut microbiome; feature: rumen; material: CR-attached | host: Bos | place: Iran: Karaj | collected 2018-10 | reverse complement strand
GGTTGGTTGCGCAATGTGTTCACACGTTCAAATGTAGATTGTGTAAGCGTGCGTACAGACGAAGACTACGTGAAGGCTCTGCTCGGACTGTTCCGACGCAGAAGTATGTAGTCCATGTTGTTTGGATGCTAAATGGAAATAAGAAATGAGAAATCATACATTACATATTAATCTGCAAAATGTTTTTGGTACCCGACTCCTGTTGTGTGCCTTCTTCTGTGTTTTGAGCACTTTGACTCAGGCACAGGTGACGGTAGAGGCAAAACTCGACTCAGCAGGCATTCTGGTAGGAAAACGAATGGGTATTACTCTTGAGGTGAGTGCCGATGCAGGTAAATTCGTAGAACTGCCACAGTTCGACTCCCTGCAACAGATTGTTCCGGGGCTTGAGTTCGTCAATGCTACACCAGTAGATACCGACTATGTGAACGACGGAAAACGAATGGTGCTGAAAGAGAAATACTACGTAACTTCATTCGATACATCCCTCTATAGTATCCCTCCTATGGAGGTTAAAGTAGATGGTAAGGTGTATAAGACTAACAGATTAGGAATGAAGGTTATAACATTCGATATTGATACTGTGAATGTGGATAGTATCTTCGGACTGAAAAGCGAAATGGCGCCTCCGTTCGTGTGGGCTGACTGGAGTCTGGTGTTCAGACTTTCCATCCTTGCAGTTATCATTGCCCTCGTGCTGATTTATGTTGCTGTAAGACTGAAGGACAACAAACCAATCATCAAGCGAATAAAGCTGAAGAAACGTCTGGCTCCACACAAGGCCGCTATGCAGAAGATTGAGGAGATTAAGGAGGACAAGATGTTGTGGCAGAGCGAAGACTCGAAGGAATACTACACTCAATTGACTGATACTCTGCGTAATTACATCAAAGAACGCTATGGTTTCAATGCTATGGAGATGACTTCGTTCGAGATTATCCAGCATCTGCAGGATGTTAACGACGAAGAGGCGATCGGTGAGTTGAGAGAGTTGTTCCAAACGGCTGACCTTGTGAAGTTTGCAAAATACAACACGCTGATAAACGAAAACGACCGCAACCTTGTTACTGCTATCGAGTATATCAACCAGACCAAGCAGGAAGAGGAAGAGCAGAAGGCTCAGCCAGAGGAGATTGTAGTCGTCGAACCGCACTCTAAGGTGACTAAGCGTCTGTTGATAGCTGGTGTGGCTGTAGCAGCCATCGGGCTTGTGGGAGTGATAGGATTTTTGTGTTACCGAATTTATATGCTGACACTTTGATTATGGAGTTTAAGAATCCGATATTTTTCATACTGCTTCTTGCACTGGTACCCTACATCCTGTGGTATGTGCTGAAATACAAAAGAAGTTTGCCTTCTCTGAAAGTACCAGAGACGGTGAAATATAGGATGGCTCCGAAGAGTTTCCGACTCTATCTGTTCCATGTGCCTTTCTTGCTTCGCCTGGTGCTTTTCACCCTTGTGGTGTGCATTCTGGCTCGTCCGCAGAGTAAGCACACTTGGAGTGATACAGATGTGGAGGGTATTGACATTATGCTGGCTGTCGATGTTTCAACCAGTATGTTGGCACAGGACTTCAAACCGAATCGTGTGGAGGCTCTGAAAGCTATTGCACAGCAGTTTATAGAACGTCGTCCGAACGATAATATGGGTCTGACAATCTTCGCAGGAGAGGCTTACACACAATGTCCGCTGACTACCGATCATGCTGTGTTGATGAACCTCTACAGTAGTGTTGACTGTAATATGGCTGCACGAGGCATTATCGACGATGGTACAGCTATCGGAGACGGTATCATGAATGCCATCCTCCGATTGAAAGACAGTCAGGCTAAGTCGAAGGTTATAATCCTGTTGACCGATGGTGTGAACAATAGCGGAAACATCTCTCCGACTACTGCTGCAGAGATAGCACAGAAGTACGGAATCCGTATCTATACCATCGGAATTGGTACTACCGGAATGGCTCCATATCCGCTGCCTACAGGAAGTACTGTGATGTTGCCGGTAGAAATCGACGAACCTACGATGAACAGAATTTCAAAGGAGACAGGAGGTAGGTATTTCCGAGCACAGAAGAATGCCGACCTTTCTGCCGTATATGCAGATATCGATAAGATGGAGCGCACGAAGTTTAACGTGAAGGAATTCAGCAAGCGCAATGAGTTGTTCGAACCATATGCACTGGCTGCTTTCATCGTGCTGCTGCTAGAGATTCTGCTGAGATATATAGTGTTAAAGAGATTGCCTTAAAAGAGTAGAGAAAACAACAATGTTCAGATTTGCACATCCTACATATTTGTATTTGCTATTGCTCATTCCAGTACTGGTAGCTATTTATATAGTTGTCCGCTGGAGAATGCGCCGCCAACTGCGTAAGTTTGGTGATGTAAACCTCATGGCTCACTTGATGCCTGATGTGTCAAGATTGAGAGTACACCTGAAGTTTGCACTGATGATGACTGCCCTCGCACTTGTCATATTCATTATGGCTCGTCCGCAGTATGGTACTCGCAACGAGGAGGTTAAACGTTCTGGAATAGAAGTGATGATAGCTTGCGACGTTTCGTATTCTATGCTTTGCGAAGACGTGAACCCAAGCCGTTTGGATAAGTCGAAGATGATGGTTAGCAAGCTAATCGAACAGTTTGACCGCGATAAGGTGGGACTTGTGGCATTTGCCGGTTCTGCCATCACTCTGTTGCCTATGACTGCCGACTACGTGAGTGCCAAGATGTTTCTTGACCAACTGAATCCGGAGACTGTGTCGGTTCAGGGAACAAATATGGCAGAGGCTATCCAGCGTTCTATTGCCAGTTTCTCGGATAAGAAAAATGTTGGCAAGGCTCTGATTCTCATTACCGACGCAGAAGACCATGAGGAGGGAGCAGTCGAGATGGCTAAGGAAGCAAAGAAGGCAGGAGTTCAGATATTCGTGCTCTCCGTAGGTACTGATCATGGCGGTCCGATACCTATGGGTGACGGTTCGTACAAGAAAGACCTCTCGGGTAATGTTGTTACAACCAAACTCAACGAGAGGGTAGGAAAGGAAATTGCTAAGGCTGGAAACGGCCTCTACATACATGTTGACAGGTCTAATCAGGCACAGGACATCCTGGATGCAGAGATTTCAAAGATGCAGAAAGCAGATATCTCTATGTCCATGTATTCGGAGTATGACGAACAGTTTATCGCTGTTGCTATTCTACTTCTTCTCGTCCTAATTGCTGAGTGTATTGTGATGGAACGCAGAAGTCCGTTCATTCGTCGTCTTACACTCTTTAGCCGTACGCCAAAGTCTGTACAAATCATACTGTTAGCTTTATGTTTTACATTTGTAAATTCTACAGTTTCAGCACAGATAAACGAACGTGACTACGTGCGTCGAGGCAATCGCAGTTTCCGTTCTGAACAATACGACAAAGCTGAAACAGACTATCTGAAGTCGCTCGAAGTACGTCCTACATATGAAGCATTCTATAATCTCGGACTCACATATCTCCTGCAAGGAAAAGACTCTACAGCTGTGGCTAAGATGATGGATGCCGACTCGTTGGGTACTGACAACCAACTGAAACGCGCCATGAATTTCCATAATCTTGGAAATGTGTGGTATGCACAGGGGTCTTATCTGTTGAAGAGTAACCAGGACGCTACGTCTGCCTTTCAGAATGCCGTAAACCTCTACAAGAGCAGTTTGCGCTGCAATCCTAATGACGACGAGACTCGATACAACCTCGCTAAGGCTCAGTATCAGTTGAAGAAGAGTCAGCAGCAACAGCAGCAGAACCAGCAGAATCAGGATCAGCAGCAACAGAAGAAAGAGGAGGAGAAGAAGGACGAACAGAAGAAACAAGATCAACAACCTGAGCAGCAGAACGAACAACCACAGAAACCTCAGCAGCAGAAGGAGGATAAGAACGATATGTCGGAACAGACTGCCGAACAATTGCTCAATTCTGCTCAGCAGGATGAGAAAGATGTACAAAGAAAATTAAAGCAACAGAACGCTACAAGAAGAAGTCTGGAGAAAGACTGGTAAACCTACGATTATGAAACGTTTTATAAGCATATTATTCATATTCACGCTGATAACCCTTAACGCTCTTGCTGATGCCACGATGCGACTCTCAGCTCCATCAACAGTAGAGCAGGGTGATAAATTTCGTGTTCAGTTTACTGTAAACACCCAAAGCGGTAGCAATTTTACTCCACCAAATTTTGAGGGTCTGGACGTAATCTATGGTCCAAGTACTTCGCAACAAAGCAGCGTGCAGTTTATCAACGGTCGCATGTCATCGTCGAGCACCATCACATATACGTTTGTAGTGATGGCTTCCCAACCTGGTACCTTTACCATTAAACCGGCAACCATAACTGTTGACGGAAAGGTGCTCCGTTCCAATAGTGCCACAGTAAAGGTGCTTCCAGCCGGACAGGGTGGTGGTTCTAATGCTCAGCAGGGTGGTGGAGCAACTCAGCAACAGCAACAGCACCAATCGAATGCTCCTGCAGCAAAGGTGTCAGGTTCCGAACTCTTCATGACAGCTACTGCCAGTCGTACAAATGTGTATGAACAGGAGGCAATCCTGCTTACGTATAAGATTTATACCACTCTGAACCTCACGCAACTGGATGGAAAACTGCCAACACTCGACGGTTTCCAGATTCAGGAGATTCCTCTGCCTCGAAACAAAGAATTTGAACTGGAGACATATAATGGTCGTAACTATCGTTCGGTCATCTGGAGCCAGTATGTACTGTTCCCACAGAAGAGTGGTGACCTCGTAATTCCTTCTATCACCTACGAAGGTCTTGTGGTCATTCCTCGCAGAAATGTTGACCCGTTTGATGCATTCTTCAATGGAGTTTCAGCTATGCAGGAGGTGAAGAAGAAGATTGTCACTCCAAAACTCACTATCCACGTGTCTCCGCTGCCAGCAAAACCAGCTAAGTTCACAGGAGCTGTGGGTAAATTCACAGTTTCTTCTTCTATCAACACTCAGGAAGTTGAAGCCAATGATGCTGTGACGTTGAAACTGAGTGTGAAGGGTTCAGGAAATATGAAACTCATCCGTACTCCTGAAATAGCCTTCCCGAAGGATTTTGAGACTTATGACGCAAAGATAAACGACAATTTCTCACTTACTCGTGCTGGTCTTTCGGGTACGAAAACATTCGAGTATCTGGTGGTTCCTCGTCATGCAGGCACATTTACTATTCCTGCTGCCGAATTTGTTTATTTCGATACCGACAGCAAGTCGTACAAGACCTTGACTACCGAATCCTACACCCTGAAAGTGAAGAAGGGTAAGGGTGGTACAGTTCACACAGCCGACTACTCTAACAGTCAGCAGGATGTGAAGGAACTGGCTAAGGATATCCGCCACATCAAGTTGGGTGATGCAAAACTGGAACAGCGCGACCAGACTCTTTGGGGCACATCTGCTCAGTTGCTCAGTTACCTCGTTCCGTTCCTCCTCTTCATCATAGCAATCATTATTGGTAACAAACGTATTGCAGCCAACAACGACAAGGCTCGAGTACGTGGTAGGAAAGCTAATAAGATGGCTCTGCGTCGTATGAAGAAAGCAAAGAAACTTTTGGCAGAACGAAAGCAGAACGAGTTCTACGATGAGGTACTGCGTGCTATGCTTGGATATGTAGCCGACAAACTCAACATCCCTCAGGAACGTCTGAATAAAGACAATATACAATCAGAACTCTCTGCCAGCAATGTTTCTCAGGAACACATAGCAGCATTCCTCAAGACTATGAGCGACTGCGAATTTGCCCGCTATGCTCCAGGCGATGCAAATGCTAATATGGAGAATATTTACAAGAGTGCCATCAGCACTATTAGTGAAATGGAAGATAGCCTATAATGCACATGAAACAGATACTATTCATATTCCTCCTCTCCGTCCTTTCTCTGCCTGCTTTGGCTGTGACAAAGGCGGAAGCCGATGCTCTATACGGCAAGGAACAATATAAGAAAGCAGCAGCTGCATACAATGAAATTCTGAATACTCAGGGTGTGGCAGCGGAGATATACTACAACCTCGGAAACTGTTATTATAAGTTGGATAGCATTCCACTTGCTATCCTCAACTATGAACGTGCCTATGAACTGAGTCCAGGCGATAATGATATTCGCAATAACCTGACCTTTGCTCGCGGCAAGACAGTTGATAAGGTGGTACCACCATCTAAGATGTTCTTCGTCACATGGTGGAACAACTTCACCCACCTGCAAAGTGTTGATGCTTGGGCACAACAGGCTATCGTGCTGTTTATCATAGCTCTCATCAGCCTGCTTGTCTATTTTCTTTCTTTCAACATTCGTGTTAGGAAGATATCATTCACCATCGGAGTACTTCTCATGATGGTAGTAATTCTTCACAACTTGGCAGCATATTCGCAGAACTCCGAAATACGCGACCATGCAGCAGCAATCGTGATGGCTCCTGCTGTATCTGTAAAGAGTTCCCCAAGTCATAATAGTACCGACCTCTTCCTCATCCACGAGGGTTCGAAGGTTGAGATTCTCGATCAGTCGATGAAGGGTTGGATAGAAGTGAAATTCGAAGAGGGTAAGCAAGGCTGGATTCCGTCTAAGACAGTAGAAATAATCTAACACCACTTCCTCATATATGGACTTAGCACATCTTAATGAACTGGATCACCAATGGACGTTGGCACTCAATGGCAGCGACTCCCTCTTCTGGGACAATGTCATGTTTACTTACACCAACACCTTTTCCTGGTCTCTGGTCATACTGACATTGTTTTTCATCATCTTCAAGAATAATGATGTGCGTCAAGCCCTTATGATAACTGTTACGATGATACTTCTCATCGCTGTCGCTGACCGCTTTTGTTCGGGTTTAATAAAACCTATGATATCACGTTGGCGACCCACTCAAGACCCTGAACTGATGTACTTGGTCGATATCGTTCGGGGTTATCGTGGAGGCCGTTTCGGATTTTTCTCAGGACATGCCTGCAACACAATGTGTATAGCCGTATTCCTCTCGTGGCTATTCCGTCATCGCAACGTGACCCTAACACTCATTTGTTGGTCGCTCTCAACCACTTTCACTCGTATCTATCTGGGAGTTCACTATCTGGGCGATGTGCTCGTAGGCTTCGCCATAGGCGCCATTCTCGGCACCATCTTCTATTTCCTCATGCAGTTTGTATCAAAGCGTAAGGGGATAAGCAGCAACAGTCCTGTATCCTCCCATTTTACTGCAACAGGCTATTTCGTAGATGATATGAATCTTCTGCTTACGGTTATCTTCCTGAATTATATCCTTGTTACCATCTTTGCCGTATCAATTGGCTACTAACTTTAACGATAACGAAAACCAAAACGAAAACTCTTTAAACCTTAAACTTTAAACTTTAACTCCTTCCATTTTACTTCTATCATAACAGTTCCGCCACCGGGCAATTGCATTTCGTATGCACCTTTCTGTCGGTTAGAATGGAAACCCTTTGCAGTCAATAGGTTTTTCACTTGTGTTTCGTTAAATCCCAACGGACTGAGTAGTTCGTGCAGCACAGAGATAGGAGAGGCACTCTGAGCCAGTCGTTCGCGGTTTATCACCAGAGTTCCGTCCTCAGTTCTTCTGCTACAACGTTTCTTCTCTTTCTCTATCCAGTCCTCGTAAATCTTCGTCATCTCTGCAACATTCTGCATGGTGTCGCACAGATTATCCACAACTCCTTTGTTTATTTCTTTCAGAACAGGCATCACGTCGAGTCGCATTTTGTTTCTCGACACATCGTTTTTCAGGTTGCTCGAATCCGTAACCCATTTCTCGCCGCAATCCTCCAGATAGTCGGTTATGTCTTGCCGGCAAACGCAGAGTAGGGGACGCACCACCTTACTTCCCTGTTGGTTTGTGCTCACAGGTTTTATGCCGCCCAGACCTCTTATGCCGGTTTTTCTTACGCAATTCAGCAGGAAAGTCTCTGCATTATCATCCTTATGATGTCCTACAGCTATGGCGCAGCAACCCTCCTCCTCGACAATCTGTTTGAAATAATCATACCTCAGTTCTCTTGCAGCTACCTCAATGCTTACAGCCTTCTCTCGTGCATAAGCTGTAGTATCGAAGTCTGTCAGATGGAGGTTCACACCCATCCTCTCGCATAGGTTCCTCACAAACTCCTCGTCCCTCATACTTTCTGTGCCTCTAAGGTGGAAATTGCAATGAGCTGCTACCACTTCAAAACCAAGTGTTTTCAGAGTGAGCAACAGACATACCGAGTCAGCTCCGCCACTCAGGGCTACGACAACCTTGTCGCCTGCCCTCAGCATAGCCTCTGCCTCTATAAACCGCCTTACGGTATCTCTGAACGTCTTTGCCTTCATTACTTCTTCTGGAAAACTACATCATACACTTCCTTGCGCTTATAGTCTTTGTCGAAGAGCAGAGGTTGGTTTTCAGCTCCCAACCACGAATCGCGGTCTGAGAGGTTCCAAAACGTCACACAGTCTATGATGTCGGCGTTCTTCCTCAGAACACGGAAAATGGCTGCATACTGTTCCTTCTGTTTAGCCTTCACCTTGTCGTCTGGGTCGCTTGCCTCCTTACTGAGCTTCAGAGCTCCACCCATTTCGCGGTTAGCTCTCACATCCAGTTCTGTCACGTGCAAATGATTTACTACAGCCCGGTACTTCGCTATTGCAGCCTCTATGTCCTGTTCCGACGGACCATAGATATTATAATGCCCCTGCATACCGATTCCGTCGATAGGCACTCCGTCAGCCTTCATCGTACGCACTACCTCAGCTATGCGATTGCTCTTCACCGGGTCACACTCATTATAGTCGTTATAGAAAAGCAGAGCCTTGGGGTCAGCCTTTCTTGCAGCTTTGAAAGCCTCACGTATAAAATCGTCGCCTGCAATCTTATAGAGTCTCGACTGACGGAAATGATTCTCAGCCTTCGGATCATCAGTTATAGCCTCGTTCACTACGTCCCAGCAGTAAACCACATCCTTATATCTGCTTACGATAGCCTTGATATGCTTGCGCAGGCGCTTCAGCAGAGTCTTCTTGTCCACCTCGTTGCCGTTCTTGTCTGTATAAATCCACTCACCAATCTGATTGTGCCATACCAGACAATGTCCTCTCAACTTTATTCCGTGCTCACGACAGAAATTTGCTATGCGGTCAGCTCGTTCCCAGTTATACTTCCCCTCAGCAGGTTCCGTAGGCTGTGGTTTCATGTCGTTCTCAGCTGTTATGCTGTTGAACTCCTCGCAGATGAGAGCACTCTGCATAGGGTCGCTCACATTTCTTTGGTTCACAGCTACACCTATCAGAAACTCGTTCTTATATGCATCCTTCAGACCTTCGGCACTTGCCGTCTGACTACCTGCTAACAGCATCATTCCAGCTGCAGCAAAAATGCTTGCAAATATCCTTTTATTCATGGTTGTTATGATTGATTGTTAGTACACATTCAGTTCGTATATCATACTCTGTCTGCAAAGGTAATCAAAAAACGAGAAAAATATCCGTATAAGCAAAAAATTTTTCATTTCTGTTTTGTTTGTAGTCTAAAAAACCTTACCTTTGCACCCGCATTTCAGAAAATGGTGCCTTGGATGAGTGGCTTAGTCACCGGTCTGCAAAACCGTTTACACCCGTTCGAATCGGGTAGGCACCTCAAGAAATCCCCGGACAACTTCAATTTCGAAGCTGTCCGTTTTTTTCAGCTATTATGAAACAAAAAATAATAATTTTTGCTATCATGCTGACTATGAGCAGCGTGATAAACACACAAGCACAGACCGGCAGCCTGAAAGATCAGCCTGCACAGAGCGATTTTGTATTTCATCTTAAAGGAGATGTAGTGACCAACTACCTTTGGCGTGGTCTCAATTTTGGACATGTGTCCCTGCAACCGGAAATGTCCTTAAGTTGGAAAGGTCTGTGTCTGAAAGCCTGGGGTAATACGGGATTATCAGACAGCAAAGACAGCCGCGAAATCGACTTGACACTCTCATACGAGATAGGTGGACTCTCATTCGGAGTTATCGACTACTGGACCGATGGTAACGACAATCGTTTCTTCTACTACAAAAACGATAGCACAGGTCACTCGTTCGAAGGTTTTGTCTCCTACAACTTCGGTCCTGTGATTGCCTCATGGCAGACCTACTTTGCCGGTGCCGACTTTCAGGAAGACAGCGGAAAACGTGCCTTCAGTTCTTATTTCGAAGTGGCAGCACCTTTCCGTTTTGTCACCTGCAACTGGAATGCCGCAATGGGATTCGTGCCTTGGAAATCAGACTACTACAATACCAACGGATTCCGACTCATAAACGTCTCTTTGCGTGCTACGAAGGAGATTCAAATATCTAAGTCCTTCTCACTTCCCGTATTCGGACAACTCGTTGCCAACCCCAACGAACAGTCCTTCTACTTCATATTCGGTTTCACGCTTAAAGCCCTATAACCTTTAATGTCTATTCCCTTTTGGACATTATTTCAGTTTATAGAATATAGAGTAAAGTACGGGGATTATGATGAGTACAATGATGGTTCCTGCGATGAGTCCACCCATTATAGCAGCAGCCATTGAGCCAAACATATCATCGAAAAGCAGAGGAACCATACCCAACACTGTCGTGAGAGATGCCATAGTTACTGGTCTCAGACGTGAGAGTGACGCATCAATGAGTGCCTGTTGGCTGTCTTTGCCGCTTTGTAACTGTAGTTGCATTTCGTCAACGAGCACAATTCCGTTTTTAAGCATCATACCCACCAGTCCTAGTACACCAACGATGGCCACGAAACCGAAGTTCTGACCAGAAAGAAGCATGGCTGGGATAACACCTACAAAAACGAACGGAATACAGCAGAACAGCAGCAACGACGTGCGATAGCTTTGGAACAGCCATACCAGGATTCCTAACATAAGCAGTACAGCCAGCGGATAGTTGGCAAAGAGATTTTTCATAGACATATCGGTAGCTTTCTTCTCACCGCCCCAATTTACTTCATATCCAGAAGGAATCTGTAACTTTTCAATTTCCTCCTCCAGAATCTTACGGGCTTCTTCAATGCCATAACCTGGAGCCGGTGCACCTTCAATGGTCTGTACACGTTTTCCGTCGTAATGCGGAATAACCGGTTCTTCCCATTCTATTCTCATGCCGTCGCTTACTTCTGCAATTTGTGCAGTATTGGTCAACTGTGGCATTTTTCCGTCCTTCAGGGTATTTAGCAACTGCTCTTTGTTTGTGAGTTGGTTGATGTCCGGCAGCATACTGAATACCGTTGCATCGTCAAGGTTTGCTTGTGGCTGACCTTTGCCGTCCGTGATGTTTACGTAGATATTGCTTTTCTCGGTGCCACTGTAGAACACACCTACTGGAAGTCCGTCGGTAGCCGACATCAGCGACAGACCTACATCGGAACGTGTAATGCCTTTCTGACGGGCACTGGGCTGATTATAGTCAACGTGCAGAGTGGGGTATCGTGGCATCCAGTCACTTGTTACAGGAGCCATTATGCCTTTGTTGCGGACAATGGTCATCGCTGTGTCAGCCAATTGATGTAATACGGCAGGATCAGACCCCAAGAAACGCAGTTCGATGGGGTAGCGCATGAACATCAGGTTATACTTTTTTACCCTTACATATGCATCGGGATATTCGGCAGAGAGTTGTTCCTGCAACTCATCGATGTGTTTGTCGAGGGTATGCGCATCTTTGAAATCGACAATCAGTTCCCCATAAGCCAGTGATGGTAGTGCCACAGAACGTACCAGATTGTAACGACAGGGGGTGGCTCCTACCGATGTGGTGACATGTGTCACGTAGTCTTTTGCCATCAGTTTCTTACGCATGCTTTCGAGGTCGGACTTAACCTGACTGGGATCGTGACCTTCTGGCAACTGGTATTCTATATATAGCTGGTCATACGTCATGTCGGGGAATAGTCCCTGCGGCATCAGCTGATAGCCCAGACCTGCAATCAATAGTAGCATCAACATTAACGACACCGTCAGTTTACGATGGTTAAGCGACTTGTCCAGCACGTTTGCTAGCATGCGATGCCAGCGACTGTTATAAAGGGCTTGCGGTGTCTGTTCTTCTTTTGCAACCAACCATTTTTTTGCGAGAATAGGCACAAACATCAGAGCCAAAATCCATGATAGGAATAGTGATACTGCGAGTACGATAAACATATCGCGAACGTAGAGACCTGTGACGTCAGGGCTCAGATAGATAGGCAGGAAAGCCAAGATAGCTATAAGTGTAGCTCCCAAAAGTGGTATGGCAGTTTTTCGTCCAATGGATGTGAGGGCTTCCATGCGTGATTTTCCTGCAAGGCTATCAACTAATATTCCGTCCACAATAACGACGGCATTATCAACAAGCATACCCATTGCCAGTACAAATGACGCCAAAGATACTCGCTGTAGTGTTCCGTCGAAATAGTACAGCACAAAGATGGTGCCCAATACGGTAATCACTAGCGTAATACCTAGAATGAGTCCTGAGCGGAAATTCATGCAGAAGATGAGTAGCACAATAACCAGCAACACAGATTCTATGAGGTTCAGCATGAAAGTTCCCAATGCGGAACTTACGCGTTCAGGCTGGTAGAATATCTTTTCACATTTCACACCTGCTGGCAGACGGGTACTTTCTATTTCTTCAAGCTTTTTGGTTACTTCGTTTCCAACCTTTATGATGTCGGTGCCTGATGCAGCTGAGATGCTGATACCCAGGGCGTGTTGTCCGTCGCGTAGCATTTCCTCACGCAAGGTCTTCTCTTCGTCTATTGTTACATCAGCTATATCTTCCAATCTTATCTGATCGTTCTGATGTCCTTGAATGACAAGACTCTTAATGTCGTCTGGTGTCTGATAACGGTCATCTACACAGACACGTATACGTCGTCCGCCACTTTTGAAATAGCCGGAATAGACATTTGCATTTTGTCCGTTGAGTGTGGCAACGACTTCTGCAGGCAATACGCCCAGATTTGCAAGCTGATCCTGTCGCAGCGACACATTGATGCAACGGGGCTTTTTACCATATATGTCAATTCGTCCGACATCGTCAATCGCCTGCAATTCGCGTTTTATCATGTCGGCATAGGTCTCTAACTCTTTCGGACTCATGCCATCGCCTGTCAGGGCGTAGAACATACCTGATACATCACCGAAATCGTCTTTTACCATATATTGTGCGCCCGATGGTAATGGCGTTTCTGCTAATCGGTTACGCATCAGTACCCATTTGCGTTGCAGTTGGTCGGCAGGCACTTCTGGGTCGAGTGTGACAAGGATATAGCACATGTCTGCATAGCTATAGCTTTGCACGAAACTTAAGTCGCCTGTTTTGTTTATGCTTTTTTCAAGCGGTTCGGTGAGTTCGAGTTCTACCTGATGCGACGAAGCACCTGGGTATATACCTACTACCACCGCCTGACGTACGACTATCTCTGGGTCTTCCAGTTTGGGCATGACATAATAGGCTAACAGTCCACCCAGCGAGAGGATGGCAATGAATAGCGCCACTAACCTCTGGTTGTTCAGTGCCCAACGCGAAAAATCAATATTTATCATGAATTTCTCAAAGTTATTTCAGGTTTCCTACGTTCAGACTTGATGTTTCCTTCATAAGGCTTACCTCCTGACCGTCAGTTAAATGATGAACGCCAGAGGCAACAATATGTGCGCATTTCTGCAAGCCTGCAGAAATGATTAGGTTTCCGTCGTTCTCCAAACGTTCTATCTTTACCTCTGTTTTCTTCACTGTGGAGCTATTCTTGTCATATACAAACACGAAGCTATTCTGGTCTTCAGTCCACACAGCTCCCATAGGTACTTTTACATTGTCATTCGTGTTTTGCTCCTGTTTTATTTCTACCATAGCAGTCATTCCCGGTGTGATATCCGGAACGTTTTCAGTCAGCGACAAGCGCATTTCGTACAGATGGTTGTCATTTGCCGTAGCTGATACGCTTCTGACGGTAAGCGGGAATGACTTTCCTGGTATGGAATGGAATGTTGCCGTATAGGTGGCATTCTGCTTACGCTGTGCATAGGCACGTTCAGGAATGTTGATGACCACATCTACACCCTTAGAGGAATAGACAGACAGCACGGGTAGTCCTGGGCCTGTAGTTTCTTTTGCCTCTTTGTATACATCGTCAACATATCCGCTGAAAGGTGCATGTATCACACAGTCAGAAAGCTGATTGCGATGGTGTGTCAGTTTTTCCGTAATCTGCTGCAGACCGTAGCGGGCTTTGTCGTAGTTATTGTCACTTACCGCACGTTCCTTGTGCATTGCCATGATACGTTCGCACTCAACTCTAATCTGTTTATATTCAGCCTCCGTAGCTCGCAACTGAGTTCGGTAGTCACGGTCGTCAATGCGTGCCAATGCCTGTCCGGCATTTACGTAGTCACCTTCCTTTACCAACACTTGTGCAATAGTGCCAGCCACCTTGAACGACAGATCTGTTTTGTTCATAGCCTCCGTCTTGGCAGGATACGACGCACTGGTTGTTCCTGCTGATGATGCTACCTCAACTACATTCACCAATTGTGGCTGATTGTTTTGATTCTTTCTTTTGCAAGCTGTCGTCAGACAGAGCAAAATGGTAATTGCAAGCACTTGTGTGCCGCAGTTGATAAATCTCTTTTTCATTATTTTATTCTTCCGGTTCATTATTTTATTCTTCCGGCAGCTTTACGCCATTTCATCATTTTTACTTTTGCCGTATAGCGCGACTCTACAAGTTGGGCATAAGCTTCTTGCCACAACACTTGTGCAGTGAGTAGGTCGCTCAGTGTCTCCATACCCACAGAATAGGCACTGCGGCTGATGTTCAGATTCTCTTCGCACTGACTCAGATTGCGTTTTCTGAGTTGCAGTTCCAATTGTGCTTCGTCCACGTCGTTGGCTTGCCGTTGCAAATCCAAGTTCATCTTGTCTGTATATTCTTCCTGACGAAGCAGTTCTTTTTGCAATGCCTCTTTAGCCGCAGCAACCTTGTGTCTGGTTTCGTTAGCGTGGAAAAGAGGAATTTTCAGCACAGCACCCACGGTCATATTGAACTTATGACGGAACAACTTACTGTCAAGCAGTTCCATACCGTCAAGCATTCCGGCATTTAACATTAATCCCAACTGTGGCATGTATGCTGATTTCTCCATGCGCACCTTTTCGTATGCCATTTGCGAATTCAGTTCAAGCAAATGATATTCTGTTCGGTTGGTAGCAGTGGCATTCTTATCTACAATCCCTACGAAGTCTTCATCCTCTTGTGGTGCAGGGTTAATCATGCTGTCAAGTGGTTTCCCTATGAGTTGACAAAGATTCATCCTTGCTAGTCTTATGCCGTTTTCTGCCTGACGGATTTTTAGTTCGGCATCCGACTTCTTTACAGCTACTTTCATCTCATCATTACGACTTGCCATGCCATGATTCACAGCACTCTTCACCTCGTGTTCTATTTGAGTAAGCAGAGAGTCGTACTTGTATGCAACCTCTGCCATTTCCTTGGCTTTCACCAGCAGTTGGTAGGCCTCATAAACATCAACGATAATGTTCTCACGCGCAAGTGCCTGTGCCTGAGTAGCTATCTTCACGCCCAGTTTTCCCATTCTGTTAGCGGTAGAAATCTTTCCGCCGGTATATATAGGCTGTTCCAAGGTGATATTGGCAGTCAGTATGTTCTTTGCCTTGAATCCTACCTCCGGATTCAGTGGCTGCACGGCATTTGTGACGTTTTGTGCTATCTGCCTTCTTAAAGCATCGTTGACAACGAGAGGTAACATATTTTGCACCTGTTGCCCGACATAGTTGCCTAATGGTGATGCTATGTTCATGATGGAATTAGCCTGAAGCGTGCTGTAAAAATCTGCAGCATTAAGACTGATGTTAGGGAAGAAGTTTGCATAGACTGATTTCTGGGTATGCTTATACTGGTTCACCATATGATTATTGGACTGTATCTGCTTGTTCGATGTCATTGCCATCATAATACAGTCGTCGAGTGTCAGAACCTCAGCCTTTATGCTTCCCGTCAGCGACAGCAAACACGTCAGTATTGTCAGTATGGTAAAACTACTTATTGTAGGTTTTCTCATAAAAATATGGTTCATTCAACTATTAAAAGATACCGCTTCTAATTTTCCGTCAGTCGGCTTCAGATAGCCGTCGTGCTCGGTTCCGTAGTAGCTGGAATTGGTTTTGCAGATAAAGCTCATCTTAAATTCCTGCTGCTGCTTGTAGCCTAAAACCTCAAAACCCTTTGGCAGCATTGTTGCCAAGTCGTCATCAAGGCGTTTCAGCAGTTCGTAATTCATCTGTGCCCCCTCTTCCAATACAAGGTGAGCCACTATTTGCGGATGATGTATCTTGTCGCTGTCGATGGCAGTAACGAGACTTTCCTTTACATCCTTGTCCTGGCGCAGACGGTTTGCTATGTCGAAGAGATATACAGGAGTGCCGTCTGGAGCTTCCACAGACTTGCCCATACGTCCATATACGTAAACCAGTCCGTCTTCATCCATCTCACAGAGGTCTCCGGTATGTATCCATCCGTCTTCTTTCACACAGCGTGATATTTCACCATTCTCCAGATAACCGGCAAGTCGGGTAGGGGTGTTAACCCATAGTTCACCTCGCTGATTATATCCCAGTTCATTGCCGTCCTTATCAAAGATACCCACAGTGAAACCTGGGTAAGGATAGCCGACGCTGATAGCGAGTTTGTCGTTTTTCTTGTCTATCACTTCCGGACGATAGTCAACAGCGATGACAGAGAATACCTCGCTCATGCCGTAGCCCGACACGATACCAGTCTTGGAGTTACATTTTCTTGCCAGTTTGTCCATCCATGACAACTTCTCTGGAGTACATCCTTCGCCACCCATGATAGGCAGTACGAAATGACTCAGGTCAATCTTCTTACCTTGTGCCAGCTGCTGTTCAACATGACGGAAGAAGCCTGCCCACAGCGGACCGGGTACCAGCGTCATATTCGGACGTATCTTTTTTATGCATTTATTGAAGGTGTCCTGGTTCAGACGAGGTTCCATATATATTGTCATGCCATACACCAATGGTACAAGTACTAATACGAACAAACCTGTACATACGAAAGGAGGAAGTTGGCATAGCGATGTATAACCTGGAGTGAGAATCTTCGCGCGCATATTCAGTATCTTTATTCCGCGGAACATCTCTACCATTGCCTTGTCGGTCATGCAGATAAGCTTTGCCTCGCCTGCCTTCGTAGTACCGCCTGTTGAGAACACCATTGCTACACGGTCTTTCTGGAAAGGAGCCTCAGTTGGACCCTCATAATGGCTGAATCGGTCAATAGCCTGACGCATAGTCATATACTTTGTGTTACGATTGCGTACTTTGCGAGTTTTCACCCAGTTGGCAAATCCAAGGATGTGTTTCAGCGGAGCACTCATCGAACGGGTTACATCCATCAGTACTACATATTTGAACTGAGGCTTCTCCAGTATCTTGCTGAGTAGACCTTCCATGCCGTCGAACACAAAGGCTACCTTTGCCTGAGCATAGTATTTCTTCAGTGCTTCCGAACTGGCTGACATATTTGGCATGATGGTGGTGACACCAATGCTGTCGGCAGCAAAGAGCACGTAATATGATTCTGGTGCGGCAGGACTGAAGAGCAGAATCTGGTCGCCCACACCGAGTCCCATGCCTTTCATCACACGAGCCCACTTCTCTACCTTTGCCAATACTGTACTGCGCTTAATGTGGCGTCCGAAGTACACCATAGCATCGTGTTGGTCATTATCAGCCTTTATAGCTGTGGAGATGTACTGCCACAGCGTCTGCTCAGGCATCTTTTCCTTTAGAAGTTCTATTCCCTTTGGTTCATAGTGCTTATACCATACCTTCTCTTGTGAAGGTTTGACTATTTTGTTTTCTGTATCTTTCATATTCACTTATTTTGTTTTAAAAACATTTTCATATGTTCAGGGTCTTTTGCCATGCATATATACAATAATGTAAATGTAGCTGAATACAAGTGATTGTTACAGCCTGACAAACCCTCTATGCCACTGAATCCTATGGCTGCAATTGCTTTTTCTGTAGGAGACATATTGAAGTCGAGCCATTGTACGTTATTATTTACCGATCCGTCTGGCATAGTTTGCAACTTTGTGTAGTAATTTTTTAACTCGTCATAATTGATAAATTCGTCGTCCGGGGCGCATGATATGTAGAAAGGCAGACGTGGATTCCAGCCGTCATAGTACTTCTGTGCTGGTAGGTCTGGCATCATATCTTCAGCTCCCCTCAAATGACTAAGCATTGTCGGTCCCTCGCCGATATATGTGGCACGCAGGTTGAAGAGCGCTTGCAGGTCAGGTGTGGCATCGTTCTCCATATATTGTGCAAAACCTGTGGCACCCACTGTCCCGAGCGATGTTCCCCAGTTGTTTGTGTATACGTTAGCAGCCAGAGTCACATTATCCTGACGCATTACCTCAAGAGCCGCCAGCACACAGTCTGCCATCTGCAGAGCTAGCCAATCACCTCGCATATTCTCTTTAGTCAATTTCACAGCATCGGGCGATGCACCCTGACCATCAGGTTCTATCACTGCAAAATTGTTCAGCGCATGCATTCCCATCAACGTGACCGAATGAGATGGTAGCCATGAATTGTCAAAAAAAGCCTGATGGTGATACAGCGAAAGCACTTCCACCTGATGAGGCTTGCCTAAGGTGTTGGTAGGGAAGATGACACTGCCTACGAGAGTGGTGTCATTACCCGTTACGCCGGATACACTCTTATATGTGAAGACACAACGCTTGATATGCCACTGACGTGAACCGTCCTCGGCAGTGCCCACAGTCTCCTTAAATAGTGCATCCATCTGTGGAAGACGAGTTGCTGCAATCGTTTTTAGCGTACTTTTCGCCAAGTCGGCAACACCTTCGCCTGCAGCACTCAGCATAGGCCAACTGCCTATTACCTCGCCAAACTCTTGGGGGGTATATACGTCTCTCTCGATTACGTCATGCAACGTGCGGGTAGAAGCATTGATTGGATGAAAAACGTCAGATGGTGCACCGCCATTGTCATCATCGTTGCTGCATGCTGTCAGCATACCCATTGACATCAATGTGATGAGGCTGAATGTAATTGCTTTTACGAATATCTTTCTTGTCATAAAAGTATTCTGTTACGCTTTGAAATAAAAGAGGATAGATTATTGATTTGCAAATGCATTGTCTGGGTCTAACTCGCCCGCCATATCTGCAGGGTCTTTCACTATGCTGGCATCATACAGCGAGAGTACTGCCGAAAGCAAGTGAATGGCATGTCCACCTAATTTTTCTTGGATTTGTTCTATATTGACAATATCCCTTACTACTTTAGGCATATAGAAATCATACCATTGCATATTGCTGTTTACCGATCCGTCCGGCATCGTGCGCAACTTGGTATAGTATTTCTTCAGTTCATCATAGTTGACGAGTTCGTCGTAAGGGTTGCTTGACATATAGAAGGGCAGACGCGGATTCCATCCGTCATAGTACTTCTGTGTTGGAGGGTTGGGAACACTAGTCTCATATCCTTTTACCTGATTGAGCATAGTCGGACCCTCGCCGATATATGTGGCACGCAGGTTGAAGAGCGCTTGCAGGTCAGGTGTTGCATCGTTCTCCATATACTGTGCAAAACCTGTGGCAGCAACTGTTCCGAGCGAAGTACCCCAGTTGTTGGAGTATCCGTTGGCAGCCAGAGTAACATTATCCTGGCGCATCACTTCAAGGGCAGCCAGCACACAGTCAGCCATCTGCAGACCTGTCAGGTCGCCTTGCAGGTTTTCTCTTATAAGGTCTTCCATCTCGTACTTTGCACCCTGACCGTCCGGCTCTATCACAGCAGAATTGTGCAGAGCATGCAGAGCCATCAGAGTGACTGACTTGGATGCTAGCCATGCATTGTCAAAGTATGCCTGATGGTGATACAGCGTCAGCACATCCACCTGATGTGGCTTGCCTACGGTATTGTTTGGGAAAATTACACTACCTACGAGAGTGGTGTCATTACCCGTTACGCCAGAAATGCTCTTATATGTGAACACATAACGCTTTATATTCCACTGGCGAGCACCGAGGGGACCGGTTCCTACAGTCTTCCTGAAAACATCATCCAACTGTGTGACGCGTCTTGCATACACAAGTCTTAGAGCCGGTCTGATAAGGCCTGCAATGGCATCGCCGGCATAGCTGAGCATTGGCCATTTGACTATTGCCTCTCTAAACTCCGTAGAGGTATATTCATTCTTTTCTACTACATCGATAAGCGTGCGGGTAGAAGCATTGATAGGGTGAAACACTTCAGGTGTGGGCTCTGAGCCACCCGATGGTGAACCACTGCCTTCACCATTATTTGAATCATCATCATTGCTGCATGATGTGAACAAACCGATTGACATCAGTGCCATAAGACTGAATGTCATTACCTTAATATTAATAATACTTTTCATAACTAATAACGTGTTCTAGGGTTAATATTTCTGTTGGGTTTACTCTTCACCTAAAAAGATGTTGGAAATTAAGATTCTCTCCATGTCAGCAGGGTCTTTCACCGCGCTGGCACCCATCAGCGAAACTACAGCTGAGAGCAAATGGTTGCCGATTCCCCAAGTCATTTTGCTGATATCCTCTGAACTTGTAATTCTTTTTACAGCTTCAGGCATATAAAAATCGCTCCAATGCACATTATTATTTATAGTTCCGTCTGGCATAGTGCGCAACTTCGTGAAGTAATCCTTCAGTTCATCATAAACTATCATCTCATCATCCTTACAGAGTGACATGTAGAATGGCAGACGAGGATTCCATTCCTCAAAATACTTCTGCTTTGGTAGGTAGGGTTCGTAACTCTTGCATCCTTTCACCTGACTGAACTTTGTCGGACCCTCACCTATGTATGTGGCACGCAGTTTGAGGAGCTCTTGCAAGTCAGTTGTCGCTTCGTTCTCCATGTACTGTGCAAAGGCAGTTGCAGAAGTGGTGCCTAACGAAGTTCCCCAGTTATTCGTATATCCGTTGTCAGCCAAAGACACATTCTCCTGACTCATCACCTCGAGGGCAGCCAGCACACAGTCAACCATCTGAAGGCAGGATAAATTACCATACATTACTTCTGCAACCAACTTGTTCATATCATCCGATGCCCCCTGACCGTCCGGTTCTATCACGGCAGAATTGTTCAGCGCATGCATTCCCATCAAAGTGACCGAGTGAGAAGGCAACCATGAGTTATAAAAATAAGCCTGATGGTGATACAGTGTAAGCATATCCACCTTGTGAGGCTTGCCTACAGTATTGGTAGGGAAGATGACACTGCCTACGAGAGTGGTGTCATTACCGGTCATGTTGGAAACACTCTTATATTTGAACACATAGCGTTTCACAACCCATTGTCTGGAGCCGTTAGCAGCAAGTCCTACCGATCTCAGAAAACGTGCATCCATCAAGGGAATACGGGTTGCCGCAACAGCTTTTGCCGTTCTTTTCATCAGATCGGCAAACTGCTCACCTGCTACACCCAGCATAGGCCAACTGCCAATCACCTCGCCATACTCAGTTGGAGCATACTCATGCGATTCAGTTACCTCCAGCAAAGTCTTGGTAGAAGCATCTACTGGATGGAACTGCTCAGGTTTCGGTTCCTGTTCCTCTTCACCAGAAACATTAGTATTATCGTTATTTGGCTCTTCCGTCTGCGGTTGTGAACTGCCGCCAGGAATATCTTTTTCATCATCACCACCACTGCTACATGCTGTAAACAGTCCCATTGCTACTAAAACAAATAGACGGGAAGTCGTCATCTTAAAACTAATTCTACTTCTCATAATGATTATGTTATATTTTTAGGGTTTGTATTTTAAATCTCTTGATAATAACGTATCAGGGTTCTAACACCATGTCTATACATGAAAAACTTGATAAGAAAGTGCAAAGGTACAGAAAAATAGTGACAGACCAAACTTTTTTTGTTAAATTTGAATCTCACATTGTTTATGTTTAGTCCGCTATTAAAAACCTAGTCGGAAGGCTTCTTGTGGCTCTTCGTACAGTATAGCGTAGACACAGGACATAAGGGTGTTGGCAGGGTGAGCTTCCCAAACCAGTCCTAGCGGACCGGCGCTAGTCTTACGCCAGAATACCTTGCCTGATGGCTTAAGTTGCTCATAGAGTTCCTGCGTTTGTTTATAGGGAATGTTCTTATCGTTAGGGTCGTGTGTCAAGTAAATGTTGGCCGATGGCGTCCAGTCAGCCCAGTCGAATTGTTTTTTTACTGCGTTCAGCAGGGCCACGGTCTTGGGATGACTCAGGTCTAATAAGGAGTCGGCTGTAAACATGTCGGCAGCGAAGTGGTTGTAGAGTACCTCCTGGCTTAAGCCCACTTCCGAAGGCCATGATCCACCAAAACTCTTGTTGTTCACCACCGATTCGAAGAAGCTCATGGTCTCACCGTCAATAGTTACCTTCGTCTCATGCATCCAGGCGGGGAAGAAATCACGTAGCTGGTAACCGCCCAGTTCCTCTTCCGGGATACTGCTAAGGAAGTGCGGGAGGTAACGTAAAACCGTGGCATGAAGGTTCTTGTCAGCATTGAGAATTTGAATCATCCTGTCTAAAAGGAATGGGCCACCTCCGGCATATACTGATGTCAGATTAATTTTTTCCCGTTGGCTGGCTGATAGTTGCTTGTCGTAGTACCAGGCAGACTCTAATACTATCGGACCACCAAGCGAGTAGCCCCAGCCCGTGGTGTGTCCACCTTCAATGAGCTCCACACCATTCTCCTTCAGAATTTCGATAGCAGCCAGCATACAGTCAGCGGTCTGTCGTGCCTGAGCGAGCATGGAGAATCCACAGCAAGGGCGGTCTGCCGACGTCCCGTAACCCTCAAGGTCGGGCTCAATGACTGCCGAGTCAAACAGATAACGCAAATCGACAGGTGTCAGTGAAAGACTCGGGGCTACATCTTTAGGATTAAGGAAATAATGCACATAGAGTGACAGCGATTTCACCTTGTGTCCACTGCCATCCTTGGCATTGGGGAAGGTGATGCGTCCAGACAGGGTGATGGGGTTTCCGCTGACCGAGACACTCTCGTAGCTGAAAGTGCACGTCTGTACCTGCCAGCCGCTGTTGGGTGACTGTTGAGCAAAGGTCTTGTCCATTTTGGGCTTTCGCAGTCCGACTAAAGTCTCAATGGCTTTAGAAAAGATTTTATTAGTAGTCTCATCATCCCCTATCTGATTCTGCATGAATCTATTGTTGCGGACTTTTTCGCAAAAATCTTCGGGAGAATAACTATCCATGCTGAGAACAGTATGTGGGATGATGCATTCCTCAGGGTCTTTTTGCTCCTCTGGGTCTTTTTGCTCCTCTGGGTTTACATTGGTGTTATTCGTATCATCAAGATCTTTCTTATCACACCCTATGAGTGTCAGAACCATCATCAAGCTAAAAAAGAAAGCAATTCGTTTCATGTTTTTGTCGTACTAATTTCCGTCGTAGCGTAAAAGCTAAAGCCCTTCGGCTCGTGCGGATTGTTTGTTAATATTTCTGTTAATTCTTACCGACCTTAAAAAATAGACCAGTTGCAAGTTTGCGCGGGCAAATATACGACAAATTTGAAATAACAACAAAACTTTCAAAAAAAACTGCCAGCGTCAATAACGGTTAAAGGTTAACCGTTTACTGTTTACTGTTTACCGTTTACAATGTTTTTAAGGTTGTTGTCTTTTGAGGGTTGTAAGAACGAAGTGATGCGATGAGGTTTGTGGCATTGGTGTAAAAGCTTGCTTTTAAAGACAAGGACATAACACTTAGCGCAAGGCTCTGAAAAGAGCTACAAAACTCAAGAGGGTTTTTGCGGTTTTTGTTTAAATGAAAAATCTTTGACTTCGTCTTCCTCCGACGCGACTCGGCAAAGTTCAAACGAGTTTGACTCTGCACTCGCTGCTCCGTCGGTTCTGTGCTATCTGTGATATCCGTGTGAACTTAATTAGTTTTCGTTAAATTCGTGTCTTTAGATGTTTATCACGCGAGTTAAAAAGGTATGAAAACACGTACCTGTCCCGGTGTTCCTAGAAAACGAATAAAAAACTTGGCAGTTCGCGTATTTTTTTTTACATTTGTCGGCAGAATTGCGATAAATTACTTTTCAAGATATTATTTGGAATCACTTAACATTTTTGATTGATGGTTACATTTTGTATTAGTCTTATAGCACTTGTGTTGGGCTATCTGTTATATGGCCGTTTTGTGGACAGAGTGTTTGGTCCTGACGACAGGGTGACTCCTGCTATTGCCATGGCCGATGGGGTTGACCACATTGTGCTTCCTAACTGGAAGGTGTTTATAATCCAATTCCTAAACATCGCAGGTACTGGCCCAATCTTCGGTGCTATCATGGGCGCCAAGTTCGGTCCCGTTGCCTACTTGTGGATTGTATTGGGATGTATCTTTGCAGGCAGTGTACATGACTATTTCACTGGTATGCTCTCGATGCGTAACGGCGGTGCCAGTTGTCCGGCAATTGTCGGGAAATACCTGGGTGATAAGGCTCGTAAGGTCATGTTGGTGTTTTCAGTACTCCTTCTGCTGATGGTAGGCACGGTATTTGTGTTCAGTCCTGCCACAATCCTCCAGGAGTATGGCGGTACCGCTCTGCTGTGGATTATCTGTATCTTTGTGTATTATATCGTGGCCACGATGCTCCCTATCGACAAGGTTATCGGGCGCTTCTATCCAATGTTTGCCATTGCCCTTTTGTTTATGGTAGCAGCACTGATGGTATGCCTGTTTGTGGAATGGCCTCTGTTGCCCGAGTTGTGGTCGCATCCTGAAAACATGGGGAAGGCAGCTGACAGCTCCTTCACCGATCAGGTATTTCCTTGTATGTTCATCACCATTGCCTGTGGTGCCTTGAGTGGTTTCCATGCCACCCAAAGCCCGCTCATGGCCCGATGTCTGGCTTCAGAGCGCAAGGGGCGTGCCGTGTTCTACGGCTCGATGATCACCGAAGGGCTTGTAGCACTTGTATGGGCTGCTGTGTCAATGTATTTCTTCTATGGGGAACCTGCTCCAGGCTATCAGTTGATAGAGTCTGTCGGCAATAAAGGCTTCTTGACAAGTGCTCCGGCCGTGGTGAATATCATGTGCAACAGCTGGCTCGGTGTCACAGGTGGCATCTTGGCAATTCTTGGTGTTGTGGCAGCTCCCATTACCTCGGGCGATACGGCTTTCCGTTCTGCCAGACTGATTATCGCTGAAGCATTTCATATTGAACAGCGGACCATTCCAAAACGTCTGCTCGTCAGTCTGCCCCTCTTTGGGGTTTCGCTTGCACTGCTGATATGGCAGGTAGAGGACGCCAATGGCTTCAACACAATTTGGCAATATGCCGCATGGAGCAATCAGGCGCTGGCGGTATTCATGCTTTGGGCCATCACTGTCTATCTGATTCGTCAGAAAAAGAACTACTGGATTGCACTTATTCCAGCTCTTTTCATGACGTGCGTCTGCTTCACGTTCCTTTTCATTTCGAAGCTCACTTTCCATCTGCCAGAGGTCATTGCCTACGTCGCTGGCGGAGCATGTATGGTGATTGCCATCTTTTGGTTCTATGTATGGTATTATCGGAATAAAAAATCAACTAAATAATAGCCTATGAATTACAGTAAGAAGTTGATGATTATTACTGCTCTGCTTTTCGCATCGCAGTATATCGTTGCCCAAACATCAGGCTATCAAAAACTCGATGATTGGGTTACAGTATGGAAAAGTGCACAACCAACCACTTTCGGCTATCCTGCCAATCAGGTGTCACCGCTTAACAGCTTTTATGAGTGGTATGTTCAGGCGGGTATGGATGTTGTAAACCTCAATAATGCCGGTGACCCTATGACCGACAATCCGGAGCGCTTGTCGTCGCAGGCATTTGAACGCGACGTAATAGAGTTTTTCGCACCACTTTATGACTTCGACAAAGACAATGTGTGGGGCATCGTGACTCACAGCGGTACCGATGGTAATAACCACGGCATCTATTTCGGTGCTAACTATCTGAGGAATAAGACGAAGCTGGAGCCGATAGTCTATGTGAGCGACGAGGCACACTACTCAAACATGCGTCTGGCGCATCTTCAGAACCTCGAGGTGAAACTGATTAAGAGCGATCCTATGGGGCGTATGATTCCGGAAGAACTGGAGAAGGGGCTTGACTTGACACGCCCCGCACTGCTCATATATGCTATGGGTTCTACCTTCAAGGGAGCCGTCGATGACCAGAAGACTCTCAATGCCGTACTCGACCGCCATCCTGAAATCCCGGCAGTCTATCGTCATGTGGATGCTGCCCTGTTCGGTGGCTATCTGCCTTTTACGGACGATAGGGAGATGGTCAGTAGCAAAGCCATGCAATTCGAATCTATCGCCATCAGCGGACATAAGTTCTTCGGCATCGACTCGCCTTGCGGACTCTTCTTCTGCACACGCGAAGTGTATGACAACCAGACAGACTACAATGTGACCTATCTGAATAGCAACATGCGCATGATTAACTGTTCACGCGACGCTCTGCAGCCGCTGAAGTTCTGGTGGCTCATCCAGACCATCGGTTTCGACGGATGGGCAAGGCAAGCCAATCAGATAAAGGAATGTACAGCCTATCTCAAACAAAAACTCGATGCCATCAACTGGCCTTGCTGGAGCAACAAATACAGCAATACCGTATTCTTCAAGCGTCCATCGGCTGAGATTGTCAGGAAATACACGCTTGCCCAGGGCTATGACGACCGTTTCGGCGGGGAACTCGCCCACGTGGTGGTGATGCAGCATGTCACAAAAGAAAAGATAGACCAATTCATCAAAGAACTGAAGCACTAGCATAGTTGGTCTCCTCAAATCATACCGTTATGAAAACAAGATTATTCATTCTTATCTTCGCGCTTGTAGCAAGCGCAGGAACACTTTTTGCCGAGAGCGGCACATTGGGTGATAACGCCACATGGAACTATGCCGACGGTGTCCTCACTATCAGCGGAACAGGAGCTATGACAGATTTCGCGAACCTCATGGCTGTTCCCTGGAACGCATACAGACGGGATACCCGCACTATCATCATCGAAGACGGCATCACCCATGTCGGAGATAATTCCTTTGTCGCGTTCGGCAGTCTGGAAAGTGTGACTATCGGCAGTAGCGTCAAGAGCATCGGTATTCATGCCTTCTACCGCGCCTCTAATATGTCCGAATTGGTACTCCCCGCCAGCCTCGTCACTATCGGGGAACAGGCTTTCAGCGGCTGCGGCCAACTTACTGAAATCGTTCTCCCCAACGGCCTCACTACCCTCGGAGACCAGGCTTTCGCTGGGTGCGGAAAACTGACATCCGTCACTATCCCCGCCACCGTCACCTCCATCGGAGAGAATTGTTTCGAATATTGCTCAGGCTTGACCGCCTTCAATGTGGATGCTGCCAATCCTAACTACGCTTCGGAGGACGGCGTTTTGTTTGACAAAGAGAAGACCACGCTCCTGCTTTACCCTATTAATAAACCAGAGCCTGCATACACTGTCCCCGCCACCGTCACAACGATTGTTCCACGGGCTATCTGTCAGTGCGAATTCCTGACGTCGGCCACAATTCCCGCTTCCGTCGCTTCTATCGGAAATATGAATCTGTACAATTGCTATGCATTGACCGAGATAATAGTGGATGCCGCCAACGCCAGCTATTCCTCAGCAGACGGTGTCCTGTTCAACAAAGACAAGACAACGCTCATCCGCTTCCCATCCGGCATCCTCAGCGATGAATACACTATCCCCGCCACCGTCACTACCGTAGAAGAAATAGCCTTCGCCGATTGTTACTGGCTCACCACGGTTGTCGTACCTAATACAGTCGAAACCATCGGCGAGTATGCGTTCAGTGCCGTATCGAATGTAATCTATAGCGGACCGGCTACTGGTGCGCCGTGGGGTGCTTTCTATATGAACGGATATGTAGATAAACCGTTTATCTTCAGCGATGATACCAAGACCTGCCTCGTTGGTTGTTCCCGCTTCTACGAAGGCGAAATAACAATCCCGTCCAGTGTTACGGAGATGGGCGAGCGCGCGTTTATGATCTGCACAGGCATCACCTCCGTCACTATTCCAGAGGGCATCACCCATATTCCGAACCTGGCGTTCGAAGAGTGCCTTTCCCTGACGTCGGTTACCATTCCCGCTACCGTTGCCTCCATCGGAAATACGGCTTTCAGTTGGTGTCCCGCTCTGATGTCAGTTACCTGCCACGCCGTTACGCCGCCAGCTTGCGGAGAGTATGTTTTCGGAAGCGTGGATATGAGCGCCTGCCAGCTCTTCGTGCCAGAGAATAGCCTCGAAGCCTATCAGAACGCAGCGACATGGCAAGACTTTGCCAACATCCTGCCGATTCAGTCAACAGCTGTCGGGCAAATTTCTGCCCCTCAGAATGACAACAAGGCAAGAACCGTCTTCCATAACGGCCATATCTATATCGTCTCTGGTGACAAGACGTACACCATCCTCGGACAGAAACTCCGTTAGTCCGTACCCTGCCGCCATACCGAAATCCCAGCGGTCTTCCGCCAAGTCGATGTCTCTGTCTTCCTTTTATTCGAAAAATACAATGAGTCCATAAGAAATATTTCCAAATATTTGAGTGTCTCAGAGAATAATAGTACCTTTGCACCCGATGGATATACAGAGTTTTTTCACATCGCTTCTGAACGTGGTCTGCGAAATGGCTC
>JAEEGG010005907.1_pt1 | contig 28865 bp, 21 predicted proteins | sample 9134161 | NCBI WGS metagenome assembly JAEEGG01 (sample SAMN16246543, study PRJNA631951) | gut metagenome | biome: gut microbiome; feature: rumen; material: CR-attached | host: Bos | place: Iran: Karaj | collected 2018-10 | reverse complement strand
GTTAAGACGAGAAATAGTAAACTCTTTGTTGGCTTAAAGTCTAATTACAGTCAAGTAATTTTCAGCAAACAACATTTTTTTTATCAAAATTGTAAATTACTAATAACAGAAATATCCAAAAAACTTCAAATTTTAAACTGTATAGTAAAATTATTTGATATTTCAATTATTTTTTAAAAAAATTCCTTATATTTGCAAAAATTTGAAGAATAATTATGAGTTTTGGGTGATAATTAATTACGCTTTACTACGATAAATTAATTCTAATAATTTTTACATATACAGAATCTCCATTGATTAAATTTGTTTTATTGTTTAATATTTAATTTGTGTATGAAACAACAATTTGTAAAAGCTGGAACCATTGTAATGGTTACTACTCTTGCCTGTGGTCTTAATTCCTGTCAGGAATTCGACACTACTAATGAAGAAGTTTATGTGAAGACCTCCTTCGAAAGGAACTTCAAGAGTACATATGGTGACGTAAATCCAAATCAATCTTGGGATCTCACAAAGACTATGCCTCGCACAAAAAAGTACAATATTCTGCCTGAATTTGGAACGACACGAGCTACCGATGCAGGAAACGATTTTACTGCTGCGACAACTGAACAACAAAATGCGTTGATCACAAAACCCGGTAATTCTAGCAATCACAATGGATGGTATCTTGTTCAGCCAGAAACATTAGCATGGATGAAAGCTAATCTTGTTGAAGGACAAAAAAACACTTCAAAAGGCTCTCCTTTTACACTCGTTCCTCTTAGAAATGAATTTGCTATTATTCCTATTTATCAAGGTCATGCAGGCTTAGTTTGGGATTTACATTTAGTGGATACTGGAACTGGAATTGATTATACACTTTGGTCTAAATCCGAAGGTATTTTAAAGAAAACTTCATCTAATAATAAATGGCATTCGTTTGACACTTCATATGATTACGGACATACAACAGATGCAACAAGTATTATCTCCCAACCTCTCATCATAGATTACACAAAGCTCTCAGGCGACCCCATCTTCTTGTATCTTGACATAACGAGTGGTGGCAATGACAATTATGCTCATGATCATACAGCACAACGTTCTGATCAAGGCATGATGCTTTCATTAAATTGTGAAATGCCCAGTAATTTGGATGCATTTACTAATATAGATAATAGTCTCGTTATGATTGTTGGTGCGGAAGATGCGGATCTTGTCAAATCTGACTGGGACATGAATGACGCAGTGTTCCTAATTGTTGGGTATCCATTTATCCCCGATCTTATTGAATATTATCATAAAAGATATCTTTGTGAAGACCTTGGCAACACTTACGACTTTGACTTTAATGACATCGTTGTAGATGTTGATCAAATATCTTATCTCAAAGCTGTACTCTCAGAAGATAAAAAAGAGATTCTTCGTGAAGAGGATTTGTCATTAAGAAAACAAACTGCGACAATCGCACATCTTGGAGGTGAAAAGTCATTCCAAGTAACTGTCGGAAATTATACTTTCCCAATAGTTTCCGATCCTACTAATGAAACTCAAACAAAAAACGAACTTGCGGCTGCCGGCACAACAAGAGCTGCTCAATGGAATCCGAATGTTAAAAAAACGATTACAGGATGGGATCGTCACACAAATAATATCAACATTAAAGTTGCAACGAATCCTAAGGACGCACTTGTCCTAACTCATGCAATGGGAACAACAGTGGAATATGAAGATGCTGATAAGCATTATTATCAGATTGACTTCCCGCAAGACGGAGAAGCCCCTCTCATTATTGCTGTTGACCAAACCGTCGAATGGATGGATGAGTATGAGCATATTCCTGAAACATGGTGGAAACAAGGTAAAGTATTTGAAACAGTTGCCGAACCCAATTGGGAATATTCAAAATTCCCATTAACTGTTGATGAAAATGATGAAGCCATTTTAAATGATAAAGGGTTAGCATTCGAATGGTGGGGTGAATTCCTATTTAATTCTCAGTCAACATATCATGCCAACCTTCTCAATGCATTAGATCAAGGTTATACAAAAGTGAAAGTCTATTTTGATGGTGAAGCTCAGGGGTCTTATCAAGCCCGACAAGGCAACTCATGGAATACTAAATTAATTAATCAAACTCCATATGAAACAACATCAGATTTTATAACAATTAATTTAACTGATGAAGTAAAAAGTAAGATTCGAGAAAAGGGTGGTATGATATTAATTATCCAAACTGATTTTGATGGTGTAGAAGATGGTCATGCCATTGTAACAAAAATTACTGCCATCAAGTAACGTAATATATAATCAATCTAATAACGCATGGGACATTTAGTCCCATGCGTTATTTCTTTTATTCAATTTCCTCATAAGGAACTTCTTCAATATCATCCGATCCGGAAGAATGTGTGATGAGTGTATTCTTCCATTGGCTATATTTCGAAAGTTCGCCTGCAATTTTGGCAATCGCCCAAGTGATAATAGTAATATCATCAAGGAACCCTAAGGGGAGAAAATCGGGCAAGAAATCTATGGGTGACACAACATAAATCAAACCCGCTAAGGCCAGAATGATAGAGGACTTATTATAGTTGTGATAGTGACCTTGAATAATATCACTGACATAATCAGCTAGTAATGCCAGATCCTTGCTGACTTTCTTGAGTCCACCAGCCTTCATATATTTACGCAATGAAGCTAAGACAAGCATCACCTTCTTCTTGTTTGACAAGATGCTGTTCGACTTGGCAAACCATTTGCCTTTGAGAAATCGATTTACAAAGAAGCTCATTTTATTCAACAATTAATAATTTATATTATATAATGAGTGAATTATTCTTTATAATCCATAGCTAAGACATCTAATCTTTACCATTCGTTTAAATTTGACCTCAAAATTTTTGAATTTTAGATTATTTTACTTATCTTTGCACCAAAATAACAAACAAAATAGCTTTAATTTTTTTACTATGGAAATGAGAACAAGTCTTTTCAAGCTCTCAACTATAACAAGAGTTTTGTCATTAATGACCATCTTTTTGGCCTACTCTACAGCCATAGCCCAAGATGCCATCGACCTGAGTGGCACATGGCAGTTTGCTATTGATCGATCAGCGAACGGTATTCGTCCGAAGAAATACCGAGAGACAATCGAACTGCCAGGATCAATGCTGACCAATGGCAAGGGAGATGAAGTAACACTTGGAACGCAATGGGTTTCGAGCCTTTACGACTCTTCTTATTTCTTCAATCCGAAAATGGCGCCATATCGCCAACCCGGACAAATGAAGTTCCCATTCTTTCTTACGCCCGATAAACACTATGTAGGCAATGCATGGTATCGTCGTTCCATCTTTGTTCCGAATGAATGGGAAGGAAAAAATGTAACCCTATTTCTCGAACGTCCGCATATCGAAACATTCGTATATGTGAATGGAAAATCTGTAGGACACGAGATGTCACTTTCCGTTCCTCATCAATTCGATGTCACCGAATATATCAAATATGGCAAACAAAACACTATAGAAATACGCATCTACAATGGTATCGAGAATGTCTGTGTTGGACAAGACTCCCACAGCGTGACAGACCAGACACAAGGAGACTGGAATGGCATCGTCGGTACAATGGAATTGCGCACCAGTCCACGACTCTGGCGTTTCCGTGTATCACCCGACATCGAAACAGGTTCGGCTGAAGTCTTCATCAACGATACCGTATATTGCGTTGTTGTTGATGGCAAACATGCATACGAATGTAAAGGCACTTTCGATCGTCAACCATCCTTGCCACCTGTACTTTGGGACGAATACAATCCATATCTCTATTCTCTTAAGCTATGTTATCATGGCGACTCCATTCCAGTCACCTTCGGTATGCGAAAGGTAAGCATTGAAGGGCGAAATATCCTGCTCAATGACAAAGTGATGAAAGTGCGTGGCACTGTCGGCAACTGCTGTTTTCCTGAAACAGGTTATCCACCCACCGATGTGGAATCATGGGAACGCATCTTTGCAAAGTGCAAGGAATATGGCCTCAACGCAATGCGGTTCCATTCATATTGTCCACCCGAAGCTGCATTTATAGCTGCCGACAAGATTGGTTTCTATCTGCAACCTGAAGGACCTTCATGGCCGAATCATGGCGTGAAGCTGGGACAAGGTATGCCCATCGACAAATATCTTTTGGAAGAATGTAAGGCAATCATCGACCAATATGGCAGTCATCCGTCATTTATTATGTTGGCTGCAGGTAATGAACCGGCTGGCAACTGGGTGAAATGGTGCAATATGTTTGTCAAGGAAATGCACAAGTATGATCCTTCTCGTATCTATGCCGATGCTTCAGTAGGTGGTGGCTGGGCATGGGCAGCCGATGCAGAATATCACGTCAAAGGCGGAGCTCGTGGTTTGGACGAATGGAAAAAGCAGATGCCGCAATCTATGGATGACTTTTCGGCGGGAATGAATTTGCCTCGCAACTTCAAACCAACGGAAGAAAAGCCTGTCAATACCGAACCCATCATTAGCCATGAGACTGGACAATGGTGTGCTTTCCCAGATCTGAAGGAAACTGATCAATACACTGGTGCATACAAGGCGAAGAACTTTGAGATTTTTGCTGACTTGTTGCGAAATAATGGAATGGCTTCACAAGCTGAAAAATTCCTAATGGCTAGCGGTCGTCTGCAGGTTCTTGCCTACAAATATGACATCGAACGCAATCTTCGCACTCCTGACTATGCCGGATTCCTCCTGCTTGGACTCAATGATTACAGCGGACAAGGAACAGCACTTGTAGGACCACTTAATGTGCATTGGATGGAAAAAGGATATTGCACGGCAGCTGATTGGACGGAATTTTGTTCCGACGTTGTTCCTTTAGCGCGTTTCCCACGTTTTGTATACTCTACTACTGATACCATTTGCATCGGAACAATGCTTTATAACGCGACATTCAACTCTCAGCAATATCCCTTGTTAGGTTATTCTATCAGCCAATCTAATGGCAGGACGCTGAAAGTAGGAAGTATTGAAACAGGAAAAGATATCATCTTTGATGCCTCTGCCATTACTTGTCCACAAAAACTGACCTTGACACTAAGTGCCGGCACTCATCACAATCACTGGGATTTTTGGGTATATCCAAATATTGATGGAGTCGAAACACTTAATGCTGGAGCAGATATTTACGAAACGGACACTCTCGATGCGAAGGCAATAGAAATTCTTGAGCGAGGAGGCTCTGTGCTGCTTGAATGTGGTGGCAAGATTCGTTATGGCAATGATGTGCGTCATAGTTATCTTCCCGTCTTCTGGAATACAAGTTGGTTCAAAATGCGTCCACCTCATACTACTGGCAGTTATATACAGTATAAACATCCCATATTCAAACATTTCCCGACCGAAGATTGGCAGAATCTGCAATGGTGGGAATTGGTCAACAATACTCAAGTCATCAACCTTGCCGAATTCCCTGCCGATTACCAGCCTATCGTGCAGCCCATCGACACATGGCACATCAGTCGCAAACTTGGTATGCTCATCGAAGCACGCGTGCTGAATGGCCGCCTCATAATGACGACAATGAATTTGCAATCTAACCTCAATCAGCGTTTGGTTGCACGTCAGCTGCGATATTCTGTGCTCCAATATATGAAGAGCACAGACTTCAATCCTACCCTGCAGCTCGACATCAAGACCCTTCGTAACCTTTTCGAAAACGAAGCACCTCGCGTTGATATGTTCACAACTGGTAATCCAGACGAGCTAAAACCCAAGTTAGTGTTCTAAGTATAACAATAAAATTACATTCTAAAATTTTAAACAAATATAATATGAAATCTAATCTTTTATTTCTTTCTCTTCTTATTATTGGAACGACAACGAATGCTCAAGTAAAAAGTTGGACTGCAGACAATGGTAATGGAACCTATACCAACCCTCTGTTCTACGATGAATTCTCCGATCCCGATTGCATTCGCGTTGGAGAAGACTATTATTTAGCTGGTACAACAATGCACTGTGCACCAGGTCTTGTCGTACTTCACTCCAAGGATCTTGTCAATTGGGAACTCGCGAGTTATTGCTTCAACCGGTGGTCGGATATCCTTCCTGATGACAAATTTAAGCTCATCAACGACAATCAGGTATATGGACAAGGTGTATGGGCCCCTGTCATACGTTATCATGAAGGAAAGTTCTACGTCTTCACAAATGTGAATGGAAATGGCTTGCAACTCTTTATCTCCGACACGGCTTACGGACCTTGGGAACATCGTGCATTAGGCGGACACATCTATGACTTGTCAGTACTATTCGACGAAGGGCATGTCTATGCAATTCATGGCTATGATGAAGTAAAGGTTACAGAGTTTAAGCCAGACTTCTCAGGTTATGTCGAAGGTTCAGAACGCGTCATTATTCCAAAAGGTTCAGGTATGGGCGAAGGACATCACGCATACAAAATTGATGGCAAATACTATATTCTTAGTTCCGAATATGCACCGATGGGAAGAATGCAATGTGCTCGCAGCGAATCGATTTACGGCCCCTACGAGACCACTGCCATCAGTGTAATGGAATCCTTAGGTACACAGAAATTTCCTCTTGTAACCAATGCAAATGACCCAAAGAACAAATGGATGGAAGATGGTTATAAATTCACTGTCGTATCAGGTGGTGATAACGAATTAGGAAATGCGACTATCCATCAAGGCGGAATGCTAATGACTCCCAATGGTGATTGGTATGGATTGACAATGCTAGATTTCGTTGGCGTGGGTCGCACCACCTGCCTCTGCCCTATTACATGGCAGGATGGTTGGCCAGTTTATGGTTTGAAGGGAAATCCCGGACGCACACCACGAAGTTGGGTCAAACCCAATGTTGGCGCAGAAGAGACCACAACTGAAATGCACGGACCTTACGAACGTTCGGACAACTTCAATGGGAAAACCCTGAATAAGGTATGGCAATGGAATCATGAACCCATCGACAAACAATGGTCGTTAAAGAAAGGAAAACTAGTGCTTCGCGCTATGGGAGCTCAGAATTTTCTTTATGCTCACAATACGTTGACCCAGCGCTGTATTGGTCCCGTATCAACCGCTACAGTAACCCTTACTCCCAACAAACTAAAAGAAGGTGATGTGGCTGGCCTCGCAATACTTAATCTCCCATATGCATGGATTGGCATATGTCGACTCAACAAACAATTGCATCTGCAGTGGATGCATCAAGAGACAGGAATGATTGACATAGGCACATTAAACGATATTGATCCTGTGGCTTTCAAGGAAGGTAAGGTGTATTTGCGTATTGAGGGCGACTATGACGAGATGTGGGCAAAATTCAGTTATTCAACAGATGGAATCAATTACAAGGAAGTTGGCAACGAGCTACCTCTACCCTACCAGCTCAAGATTTTCCAAGGTTCTCGCTACAGTCTCTTCTGCTATCACACTATTTCTCAAGGCAACAATACTCAACCTAGTGGAGGTTATGCCGAGTTTGACGACTTCATTGTTGAGGAACCGATGGCCGATCGTTCTGCGAACTTCCCGATGGGCAAAGTCATAACGCTCACCAATCTATCGAATGGTACACGATTCTGGGGTATGAATCGAGGCATCTGCCACAGTGCTGCTCCCGATTCGAAGCAATTCGACAGTAATGACTGCAAGTTCCGTGTTCACGATCGTGGTCAGGGACGCGTAGTGCTAGAATGTCTGAATGGAATGGGGTATGTCACGGTGACTGGTTTTGGCCTATCGGCTGACGTCCGACTGGTTAAGGAAGAATCAGAAGCAAGTCTGTTCCAATGGCAGGATATGCTTCGCGGTCAATGTATGCTGATGTCGCTCAAGACTCATCGTTATGTCGGATGCACTCCCGATCAAGGCGAACCCTATAGCGCTGACTTCCCAGGTTCTTCGCCCAATCGCAAGAATGGCTGTGTATTCCAATTTGAGGTAGTTGAATAGTTAAAAATGAATAACGAAAAAAGGCAGGAAATCCTGCCTTTTTTCATAGATATTTTCGCCAAGCAAAGAATTTACGAGTTTCTCGATAATCGAGTTGACGTTGATTCTCGTATGCTTCCCGTTCGAAAGAAATGCGGAGATATCCCTTGATGAGACTTCTAGTTTGTATGACACGAACAATCCATTCTGTCACATAAAGGAGATAGAAAAAGACAAATAGTAATTCTCTTTGCTGAAGGGTATGGATGTATTCGTGGTTCACATCGATACGCGTCAAATGCTGTTTGGTAAAAATGATACCAAACAGATTGATGGCGTACATACCACGCCCGAAGGGGATCCATTTGTTATGAATAATCTTCATACATTATTTATTAATCTATAGGCAATGCTTCCAGGAGGAGGAGTAATTGGACATTCTCCACGTGCAAACCATCGGGCATCAGCAAGCTCGTCTTCCTGCAAGTGCATATCTCCTCCATCATACTCACAGGTGAATCCAAGCATAAACTGTGAAGGGAAAGGCCAGCTCTGACTGCCATAATAACGGATGTTCTTCACTTTGTAACCCGTCTCCTCCATCACTTCGCGTGCCACAGCTTGCTCGGCCGTCTCACCTGCTTCGATAAATCCTGCGATGCAAGCATACATCTCCTGATTACGTTGAACATGTTTCGCCAAAAGGATCTTACCGTCACTTCTGCTCACCACCGTGATGATGCAAGGCTCGATACGCGGAAATACAATTCGCCCACACGAGGCACAGACTTTTGCCGTCATCTCTTCATGGTCTTTCAGACTCCCTCCACATGTAGTGCAGAAGCGCGTCAGATTCCGCCATGCGACAATAGCCTTAGCGCGCGACAAACCAAGTGCTTCCTCAGGACTGTCAATATAGAAACCATGTCGAATGGTATCAACGCAATATCCTTCGGGAAGATTATCTTTTGAAGATAATCCAAGAGCACAGATATTCCACTGTTTTTCTTCGAAAAGGTCATACGACAAATTATTACGTATGCTCCATTCCTTCAAATTCAGTAGGTCTTGAAAATCCAATGCTGAACCATCCGCACGAAGAACCTGTTCGCGATCTATCACTGCGAAACATCTTGAAGTGCTATAAATAGGATTATTGACTATTGGCATCTTTATAGTAATTAAGAAGAGTTTGAAAGGTTTTGAGGTTGCAAAGATAGTTATATTTAGTGATTATACCAAATTTTCAAATATAAAATAGTTTAATAGGAGACAATTTGTCCCTTTGCTATATCTTTGGCATACCTTTTGCACTCAATATTCTGTAATGATTTGCAGACACCAATTATAATAAAAGGTACCCAGCATCTCATTGTTAATTATTAATTGTTAATTGTTAATTAAAATCATATTATTATGGCAAAAAAAGGTACAATCAATGTAACCTCCGAGAACATTTTCCCGGTAATTAAAAAATTCATGTATTCCGACCATGAGATTTTCCTTCGTGAGCTCGTCAGCAATGCCGTTGATGCTACGCAGAAGCTCAAGACAGTTGCACGTGCTGGTGACTTCAAGGGTGATGTTGAGAATCTCAAGGTCTATATAAAGGTCGATCCAGATGCTGGCACACTCACTGTTAGTGACAATGGCATTGGTATGACAGCCGAGGAGTTGGACAAGTACATCAACCAGATTGCATTCTCTGGAGCCACTGAGTTCCTCGAGAAGTACAAGAAGGATGGTGCCAACATCATCGGTCATTTCGGTCTTGGTTTCTACTCTTCATTTATTGTAGCCAAAAAGGTCGAGATTCGCTCAAAGAGCTGGAAGGAAAATGAGCCTGCTACCCTTTGGACCTGCGAAGGCGATGTCAACTTCACGATGGACGAATGCGACAAGGCTGAACGTGGTACCGACATTATCCTCTATCTCGACGATGAGAGCAAGGGCGAGTTCACAAACAAATACAAAGTAGAGAATCTGTTGAAGAAGTATTGTCGCTACCTGCCAGTTCCAGTCGTCTTTGGCAAGAAGACCGATTGGAAGGACGGCAAGGAAGTCGAGACCGATGAGGACAACCAGATTAACGAGACTCTTCCTCTTTGGGTAAAGGCTCCTGCTGACATCAAGGACGAGGAATACCTCAAGTTCTATCACGACCTCTATCCGATGGCTCCCGATCCACTGTTCTGGATTCACCTCAATGTCGATTTCCCATTCCATCTGACTGGTATCCTCTACTTCCCGAAGATCGAGAACAACGAGTTCCGTCGCGACCGCATCCAACTCTACTGCAACCAGGTCTTCGTCACCGATCAGGTAGAAGGCGTAGTTCCAGAGTTCATGATGCTGCTCCATGGTGTTATCGATTCACCCGACATCCCGCTCAACGTAAGCCGTTCTTATCTGCAGTCCGACAGCAACGTCAAGAAGATTTCCGGCTACATCACCAAGAAGGTTGCCGATCGTCTTGTTGAGATCTTCAACGCCGATCGTCAGGAGTTCGAAAACAAATGGGACGACCTCAAGATCTTCATCCAGTATGGTATGTTGCTTGATGAGAAGTTCTTTGACAAGGTTAAGACCATTGCCCTCGTCAAGAACTGTGAGGGCCACTACTACACCATCGAAGAGTATCAGAAGCTCGTCGAAGGCAACCAGACCGACAAGGAAGGTGAGCTGATTTACCTTTACACCAATGATAAGGTTGCTCACTATGCTTACATCGAGGCAGCCAAGGCCAAGGGCTATGACGTGCTTGAGGCAGCTGGTCAACTCGACATGCCTTTGATGAATCACCTCGAAGAGAAATCGATGCATTCAGACGACAAGGAAGCCAAGAAGTGTCATTATCGTCGTATCGACAGCGACACGCTTACGAACCTCATCAAGAAGGCCGATGCCAAGAAGGTGAACTTTACCGAAGCTCAGAACCGCGAATACAACGCACTCTTTGCTACCCAGATTCCTGAGTGTCTGAACAACGAAGGCAAGGCCGTTGAATGGACCGTCGATTTCCAGGCAATGGATGAGACCGACCAGCCCGTACTTGTCTCGCAGAACGAATGGATGCGCCGTATGAAGGAGATGAGCCGTCTGCAGGGCGGTGGTGGCATGAACTTCTATGGCCAGATGCCCGACCAGTACAACCTCGTGGTCAACACCGAGCATCCAACCGTAAAACGTATCATCGAGAACGCTGCCAAGGAGCTTTCACTCAGCCTTGCCCAAACCGCAGCCGAAATTTCTACCAAGAACGACCAGATCAAGCCGTTGGAGGAAGAGAAGTACAAGGCCAAAGCCGGCGAGTTCCCCACCGACAAGGACAACCTGCTCAACGAACTGCGCAAGGATGTTGACAACCTGAAGGCCGACGAGAAGAAGGCTGTTGCCGAGTACGCAAAGGGCGACAAGACACTCCGTCAGCTCATCGACCTTGCACTCCTTCAGGGCGGCATGCTCAAAGGAGAAGCCCTCGCCGAGTTCATCCGTCGTTCGCAGGAGATGCTGTAAAACCGGAAGTGCCTACAGTTTCTATAGTTCCTATATTAACTATAGTAACTATTAATACTATAGCTCCTATAAAAAATGGACGAGAGGTCAAACACCTCCCGTCCATTTTATTATCTCTACAAAGAGCCAATCAAAAGGCTCGCCCACCAATCGTTCATTATGCCACTGAACAGCAGCGATAGGCAGTACGTTGCTTTCGAAGGCTTCGATGACTCCATCTTCGCTAAACGCAATGGGCACCAGATCATGTCCCAAGTCCTTGACTGCCTGATGATGCGTACTATTGACCATACAAGTTTCGAGACCAATAATGCTTGCAAGACGTGAGTCGGATGAGATTCGGACTCTATGCACGCCTTCCCATTTCCGGTCAGGACATTGATGCTCCACGTAACTCGAAACTTCTTCCTTATCATGCGCTCTTTTGAAAGAAAGGTCCTGCCACAGCGTGCCACCCAAGGCCACATTGATAACCTGCATTCCTCGGCAAATTCCCGCTATCGGTTTCCGCATCTTGCAGGCTTCATCAATCAGCATCAGTTCAAAACTATCCCGATCGAGATTTTCTTCCGAGTCGAAATCCGAAGGCTCGCAACCGAAACGCCAGGCAGCAAGATCGCCACCACCTGTCAGCAGGAGCACATCAATCCGCTCCAGCATGTTCCGACATACTTCACGACTATCCGTATATGGAAGGACTACGGCATTGTGTCCTCCGCGACGAACTGCCTCGACATAATTTCGATGTTGGCGTATCTCATCCTTGTTACACGAGTCAGCCAAACCTATCGTCAAAATCTTTTTCATCTTGAATTAGTATCGTGTTTATTTGTTGTAAAGCAAGACATCGATATCCACATTGGCATTCCATCCTGCAACTCGTCCCCGGTCGGTAATCTGTCGCAAACGACAGGAGGCGGGGAATTCGTTGGAACCATAGGAGGCGATCCAGAAGTCATACTGATTGAGTCTGGATTTCCTACCGTAGGCCATGTAGAAATCGTAGCAACAATAGACCAGCGGACGGCGTCCCGTGAATCGCTCCACCTTCTCCAGCCATTCCAAATAGATGGGCTCATATTCTTGGAATTGCTCGGATGAAATCTCCTTGGTGGAACCTTCTATGTCGAGAATGGGAGGAAATTCAAGATTCACTTCCTGAATCTGTTTCAAATATAGTTCGACCTGATCATAGACATCCGATTTGTAACTGATCACGTGATAAGCACCTTGTGGGATATCCAGGATATCAGCCATCTCAGAGTGGTATTGATACAGACGGTCGATGATGGTTTTCCCTTCTGTAGCCTTCATGATGACAAAATCGATGGGAATCCATTGTTCCACGTTCAAATCTGCGGACAATGTACCGCTGTTGTTGGCGCAAATCGTCATCGCACCCCAGTATTCCGGCTGATATTTGGACAGGTCAACGCCGAATTTGGCTTTTTTATCGTAGAGATTCTTGCCCTTACGGATCTTCTTCAATGTCTTCGCCTTTCCAATACAGACATCATTCTCCCACAATGTGAACGTCGTCTTGTGCTTTGCATCACTCTCGCGAAAGATGCCTTCTTTCTTGCCTTCCTTCCATGTTCCGGCAAGAACGGCTCCTCCTTCCAGTTGCATAATGCCTGGTCCATCGGGTTGGTTGTTCTTTACATTACCGATGAACAAGGCATCATCGAAGACGTATTTATTCGGAACAAATGGTTCCTCATGCCTCAAAGTCCAACGAACAAAAGTATCTTCAATCTTTTTGCGGGAACAGAAGAGAACCAGCGAAACGACACACAAACCTATAATCAGAAAGAGAATGAACCGTGTCCATCCTTTTCCTTTTCGCGACTTTTTCTTCTTTCGTTTCGATGTTTTTCCCTTTGTCTTTTTCTTATTTGTCTTGTTATCCTTCATTTAACCAATAACCCTTAACCATGAACCTCCTCTAATCCACCCAGAACTCCTTGCGTTGCAGACATTCGTTGCCGGACCAAAGTTCAACACTATACTTTCCAGGCTCCCAACGGTTTCGAGAGTCACCATTCCACACATCGAAATCGAGCTGATGTTCCCCAGTTTCGATATCAAAAATCTTGACGTCATCGTGCGACTTGGTGCCAAACGAAAAATCTCCGAAGTCGAAGAATCCTACGCGGCGCGGATAGGTCCACCGTAGGGTAAGACGGATGCTGGCCTTTTCCATACCGAAATAGCGGACATGGGCTTGGAGTTTCAAGTCATTGGAACCTCTGATGTGCGTCCCAACAATCGTATTCGGCTGGCTCTGAGGTGACTCACGTGTTAGGAAGAGACTCGTGGCCAACAAAGGCTGATTGCATCTGTAATAGTTCCGTAGGGCAGTAATAACAGAGTCCCTTCGAATGAGTGCCTTCTCCAGCTCCTGTGCTTTCAGATTGCTTGCTTCAAGCTGGGTTTCGAGATTTGTGACCTTCTGATGGAGTTCAGCATTGGTCATCTTGACCTTGTTGTACGAAGACATCGCTTCCGACTCCAGCTGGTTGGCCGACTTGAGTTGCCAGATAGTATAGGCGAGCCCACCCAAAGAAAGCAGCAAAAGCACCAGCAGGAAGGTCTTCATGCCATCCCAGCCGGATTTTCGAGCAGGTTTCACAACGGGAGTTATAGGTTCCTCCTTGACATTATCAGATTTCTTTTCTGCTTCAGGCTTATCTGTCTCTACTTTTTCCTTCTTTTCCGGAATGGGGACAGGAACGACGGGGATATCGGTAGCGACCTGCATCCTCCCCTTCTGCACAATGGTATAGCCCGACATCTGGCTGGCCTTGCGGATATCATTCGGGTCGGCATCCTCTCCAAACACCCAGACTTGGGTAGAAAGATGGTCGAAGATGGCCTTGGGCAAAGGAATGAACTGTGACGACAAAGCCAGGACGGAATTGCATAACTGATTGATGAGACGTTCCACTTCCTGTCGTTTCTCAATCAGCAGACCGACATTTGCCACCACATGACCACGCATATTGAGCGTCAGGAGCCGATCGGCAATGACGATATTCTCGAAGGTAGAACCGAACAGGTCGAAAAGCGGACTCAAGTCGCGAAACAGTAATCCTTCAACCCGGAATCCGTAACCGATGTAATGGCCTTCGCCCTCATCGAGTCGGCGCAGATATACGTAATACATCAGATTCCCATCACGATGGATGGCAATCTGTGTCTGTGCCTCTGCGCGTGAAGCTATGTGACGGAAGATATCCTCAGCACCATCCTGCGGGTACTGAGTATATCCAAGCCCAAACTCACCGAATAGATAAACTGTGCAATTCACTTTCGTCTATATTATTGATTCGATAATATAGACACAAAAATCTCTTGAAAGTTTAAAACAATATCCTATAACTGAACGTTGGAAGAATAGGCAGAAGTGAAAGTTCGTTCCAACTTTCCTTGTCCGCATCATAATATATCATAAACGGATTGAAGTGATTTGTGACATTGCAGATGCCAAAATTAAGCTCTTGATGGAGACTTCCTGTTCGAAATGTATGTTGATAACCGAGGTCAAGACGGATAACCATAGGCATGTGAAAGTTGTTGACGCCATTGAAGTATAGCGCTTCCCAATCTTCCCCTCCTATCACGTGCATCGTATAGACTTTGGGTGCTCCGTTTTCCCAATGTCCGCTCTGCAACGTGAAGGCTGCGCTGAAATCTTTCCATTGACCGAAAAGGTTGAGCACGTGGGTGCGGTCGAATCGTGCATGGAATGTTTCGCCATCATTAATATCCTCGAATCCGCTGCGGTCGGTCTTCGACCAGGTGTAGGAAGCACGGGCATAAAAGTCTCGATTCTGGAAAGTGTAGAGCAGTTCACATCCGTAGGACTTGCCCTGTCCAATAGAAACGTTGTCCTGCCATGCTGCCATGCCTCCACTGAAGAGATCCTGCGCGTACTTGTAATAGACGAGGCTGTCCAAAGTCTTGTAGTAGCCTCCGACTGATAAACTGTGATGTCCCAAATTGACTTCGAAATTCAACCCTCCCTGCAACGAGGTTTCGGGTGCCACATATCCGACCGTGGGAACAATCATGTCGAGCGACCAACCGACAGGTAATCCTTCCAACGTATGATAATACTGCACAAGTCGATCGAAGGTTCCCTCTACGGCAAAATGCTTGCTGGGACTCCAACGGATAGAGGCTCCAGCTTCTGGGTCGGTGTATTTGCTGTCGTCCTGCTTGTTCGAATAATGGTTGATTCGTGCAAATGCCTTGATGTCCAGCCGATCGGGAATAACGTATTCGCCCTGTACGAAGGCATCGGCCAAAGTAACATCGGACTTATTACGAATCGAGGCTACTTGTCCTGGTTCGAAGGTTGCAAACTTCACTTTTGCACCATAGCCGATTTTGAAGTTCTCGTTTATCCTTGTTTTTCCATCGGCTTCGACAGTGGCTTCCTTCAACGAGGAAAGCAGAGAGAGATGGTTTTCCTTTCCACGGAATACCTTGTCCTGTTTCTGTTCGCTGCAGTAATAGTTGTACGAAGCAGAGACATTCGCCTCGGTTCGATTGCCTACAAATTGCCATCGCAGTAAAGCGATTCCGTTCTTCCACCCCATCGATTCGTTTGAATCGACATTGCGCGTGAAAGAATAATCGTCGATGCTGCCCATCACGGAAGCAGACAACTGCTGACGCTGCGTGATGTCCCAATGAAGTTTGGCATAGACATCGCCGACACCCGCCTTGAAGTCGTCCAAGTCACCCAAAATCGAAGCGAGGGACGAACGAACGGCGCGATATTCCCAAGTAAGCGGGGAGATACGGGCTGAGACGAGATACGTCAAGCCATCGCATAGACGTCCTTCACTTTCGGCACTAAACAAGAAGGTGTTCAGGCCAACACTGCTTTGCCGATCCTGAACAGGAGTTCTCGTCTCGACGTTCAGATGGGCGGCGGTGAAGTTATTCTCTTTGCCATCGAACCCTCCTTTGGTCAACGACACATTCTGCATGGCCGATTGGGGCACGATGGTGGTCATGCCGAACAGATGGGAGTAGCCATAGACGGGCACACCGTCCAAAGAGAAAAGATTGTTGCCCATGTTGCTGCCACGCACATAGAATGCGGTAGTGCCATCGGCACCCGTGGTAACTCCTGGCAGATTCTGCACCCATTTGATGGGATCGCCCTCGCCCAAGGGGGAAATGACACTGCGTATTCCCGACACGTTGGTTTCCAGTTTGTTTATTCTCAGCTTTTCGTGTCGCAATCCCATTTTCGTGACATCGGGAAGGGTGTGAACACTCGCAATGCTATCATTCGCCTCGGTTTTCTGAGAGTATGAAGATGTAGCTGCCATAAATAGGACAATGAAAATCAATATAGTATTTTTCATAAAATTCATCTTATTTAAGACCAGCTTCTTTGTAACAAACATCTTTCATAATCCATTTCTCCAGACATTGGGTTTTTGCGCCAAATAATCCAACACCTCCTTCGATATTAGAGAAGATATTATCTCTCATATATATTGAAGACATGTCTGTTGACTCTTGTTGTTGCTGGTAATAGATGGATTCTTGCAGATAACGATCATAATCCTCCGAGGCAGTAGTGAAAAGAATCCCTCCTTTTGAACCTAAAGGTTCATCGGGTTTTGGGTTGTTTTGTTCGAAAAAGGATCCGCAAACTATGAATGTGTATCCACCCCAATCACTTCGCTCTGTTTGAGACATGTTTGTTCTCAAATATTTTTTGTGTAATGGTTGACCTTCCAATCCCTCACAAATTGTATAGGAAAGAGTCTTGCCACAGGTATCTATCTGCATTACTATAGGTTCAAAGAGATCTCCCATAATATTGAAATTATCAATATAAGGATAATCGGAGCAAATCTCATCGACTACAGAATAGGTACCTTTAGCCTCATTATATGAAATGGCTGAAATCCATGTTCTATCAGGAAGGTCTGTTACATAGAATACTGTTCCCCAAAAGTGTTGTCCATAATCTAAGTTGTCATAAATTGGAATTGCTCCTTGATTTGACCATATCCACCATAAAAAACTATATATATCTACCTGTTTGGGCATTGTCTGCCTGGCAGAGATATGATCATGACCAGGAACATCAATATCCAATCGATAAGTATGTAGGGGTATAGCTGAATAAGATAAAGTCCAACTATTATTCAAAAACTGAAATGTACCAGCGGAGGTATTAGTAGTCTCATCGAACAAAGTAACCTGCGCTTCCGATATTACCTGAGTACCAGCCTTCTGGCTCTTTGGATGAGTATAAGCAAGATTGAGATGCTGAATGGAATCACACGACAAGATACATTCTACCACAACAACCTCTTCCCCAGTGTCAAGTGTTACCTCCTTGGAGCAAGATGAAAATGAAAACAATATCAGCGAAAGAATCGCGATAAGTGAAGAAAAATTGGAATAATACATTTGCTTATTATTTACATGTAAAAAAATCATTGATATCATTTACGAATTATCATCAATTTCTCACAAATTCTCTCAAGAATTGATTATTTGCCTATATGAAACTATACGACGTTTCATACTAATGACAATTATCATTAGTATATCATTACCTTAATTCAGATTTTTGTAAATAAATCACATTCTCTTCCGTTCACTCTCTCCTGCTTTGAGCGAACGTAAGGTATGGTGCGAAAGAGTTCCCAGATTGATGCGGAAAGTAAGCTGTATGCGCTGATTGTCGGAATAGCATTGACGAGAAAATTCCGAATCTACTCTATAGTAGATGGTTCGAGTAGTAGCTGTGCGAAGCAAGTCCTCAGCTTTAAGTTGCAAAGTCCAGTTCTTGGTTTCTTTGGTCAAAGAGAGGTCCATTTGTCCAGTATGTCGATGCCAAGAAGTGCCAACAACTCCAGACGTGGTGTAGGAAGCATTCAACATAGCTATGATACCAAAAGGGAACTGAAACTGATTGTTCCAATTGAATTCAGCTATAGGATCATCGAAAGAATATGTTTCAAATTTAATCTTTTGTCCACGTAAAGACGCAGTGAATTGTGCTGACCAATGATTTATAGAACGATGATATTTTATTGTAGCCGAGTAAAGGTTTGCTCTATCGATGTTGCTGTACTTGACAAAGAACTCATTCCACTTGCTCTCTATACTTTGGGCAATATAATCCGAAACATGTTGCCAGCCAATTGCCACATAAAAATTGCCGTTTCGATACTTCAATTGCAGATGATTAGTAATTGAAGGTCGAAGATTCGGCTCACCCTCTACTCCAAGCATCTCTATATTATGATAGGTGAAGCCATTTGATTGGTCGTAGGTCGGCATAGAGGATCTCATTGCGTATGAAAATGATAGTTTCTTTCTGTCACCAAGATAACTCAAACTTGCAAAAGGATAAGCTTTATGGAAATCATTGGCAGCATCAATTGTTTCAAACATTATTCCCATTGTTCCTTCGCTACATCCAAACTTTCTGCGATAAGATATGCTGCCGCTCCAACGTTTCTGTTTGCGCAGGAGATTTGACGAAGAATCGCCACGTTGATAAATGTCTTCTCTGCCCGTATAAGCATATTCAGACATCAAATGCAAACGTCCATTCAATAGCGGTCGTTGCGCATCGGCCTTCACAGCCCACAATGTATTCAGTACCTCGTTATATCGCTGTTCTTTATAAACCAGTTCAATGGCGTTATCTTCACTTAGACGCACTCCATCGTGATAGAAACTCGAAGCCAAATTAAGACTCCACTTGCCTAATGTTGAAACTAAATAGAGATTTGTATTATGCAATGGCTTGTAATCGAGCTGCCAGGAGCTGATACTCATCATCTTTTTCATATTCTCTTCATTATTGGCCCATCTTCTATTTTTGTGGTCAAATACGAAGATTAGATTGTCTCTATTCTGACGAATATCATTCAGCATGGCATAGTTCTGGTATTGTATGCCTATAGAGATGTTATTTAAAATTCTGTACTCACCACAAAGATTCAGATGAAACGAGTTCTGATCATAGCGGTCTTGAAATGAACATTGGTTGATGGAAAGATCCTTATCGATTCCGTCATAGCGGTAAGTGCCAATGACCTGCAAATCCAAACCTTCCTGATGATAGCTCGTCTTGACGAGTTGCATGGCTCGTCCTCTTTCTCCTTGACTGTACTGCGATGCCGAATGGATACCATATCCTTTCTCGCGTTTTAGTTTCGTTCGGATATCTATGATAATGTTTTGTCGCGAACTGAACTGAGGCTGATCACTATAATCAATGCGTTCAACGTCACCCGAATCAAGTTCATACAGTTCGCTATAGCTTGTAACCGTCTTCCCATCGATACGAATCACGGCACCTGTCATCCCGATCTGGAAGCCAGGGATATAATAGAGCAAATCATAAGCAGAGCCAGCAACTGAAAGCGGCGTGCCAGAAATACGAAAGCTCGTTACTGATCCGTCGAAATCAAGAAATGGATAATCCTCGTTAACCATCACCTCATGCAGAATACGCGAGAAAGCGATGTCATCATCCTCCTTGATGATTAGCCTTGGGTTACTTCCAAATGTCAGTTTCTGATGATTATATTCAACAAAGATATGGTTGCCGAATATCTTGATTCCAATAGGATGTCCTGCTATGATGCGCGTGATGTCTTCGAGAATATCCTGACCTTTGACTGTAATATTAGAAACCAACAAGGTGTCCAATTCATTGCGAACAAAGTGGATATCATTGTCATGATAATATTTGTTGATGGAGGTCAAAGCATCTGCCACAGAAACATCTTGAAAGCGCAGCACATCCTGCTGTGCCATGAGTGAGACAGCAGGATGCAATAAGAATCCAATTATTGTCAGAAAGATGCGTGGAATCATTGTGCCACAATGGTATTGTCAGGTGTGAGCATAAGGTTGACTCGTTCGAAATGGTTCAGAAAGTCGATGCATTGTTTCAACGACCATGATTTATCAAGTTTCACGTATAGGAACATTTCTTCCTTGCATCTGTAATCAACTCGTGTATCATGCAGCACAGCAATCTCTTGTAAAATAGTTTTTAGTTCAGCATTTTCGAAAACCAGAAAAGTCGAATCTTCCAGGGTCGTGTTGTTGGAACTTTGGATGAAAGCCTGGTCCTCATTTATTGGACTATTTGAAACTGTCCATGCCTTAAAATAATTCCATCCCAAAGCCATGCAGATGGTGCACAACAGGAGCATGGATGCAGCGACAGCCGATCGATGCCATCCATTCGCAGGTCTCTTGGATAGATGTTTCGATTCGAAGGATTTCCATTCCTCATTCACATCGGGAGAAGGAGCGTCATACTTATGATCATACGAATTCCTTACCTTCTTGGCCATATCGGATAACTCCTGTGCATCAGGTTCATCCTGCCATGCTTTTTTATACTCTTGATCTGTCATAGTCAAATTATTCCTTTTTGAATCTTTTCCGTAATAGTCGAAGCCCCGTCACAATATGTTTGTTAATGGTCTCGATTCCTACCTTCATCCTTTCGGCAGCTTCCCTATAGCTCAGTTGCTCTCCGAAGACTATGTCAAGAGCCTCTCGCGTACGGGGAGGAATATCCGTTTGGATGAATTCTTGGATCTGCTTCCATAACTCAAAATCGAAACTATCTGCAAGTGAATTGTACTTCAATTCATTAAGATAGGATTCATGCAAAGCATCAAACTTTCCTTTATGTTTGATACTGTTTAGACAACGGTTATGGGTAGCGCGTAAAAGGTATTCGCGGATTTTTCCGGATTCAATCTGAGGCTGCTTCTCCCATAACTGAGCAAAAACCTCATGAACAACATCCCGACTCTCTTCTACATCATTAAGCATAAAATTGGCCAACTTGAAAAGTTGATCAAAATTCTCACGGAAATGCTGTTCGAACTCGGATGCAGTAATCATTCTCTCTTTTTTTATTCTATGACAATCAAAACTACTTTTACATTACTATAAATCCTAATAAATTAAACGATAATCTGATAATATTGCGATTAAACAACAAGTATTTACAAATTCTTCCCCATTAGCAGGGGAAGAATTTGGTTCAGCAGAGAAGTTCGTGGCTGGGTATGAAGCGCTGCTGGATGAGGGCGGCGATGGATTGGGCGACTTCCATCTCGCTGAGGGCGATGCTTTCGCCGAATTCGTAGAGGAGGTCGATCTCTTCCTTGGTGATGCTCTTGTCGCTCATCACGATGGTGATGAGGTAGTTGAGCATGGCTTCACGAAGACCGGGATTGATGTTGATCATCTTCGAAACAGACTCGTGGAAAATCTCGCCGACATCTCCATTGGCAATCTCTTCGAGGAACTGACGCGGGAAAATCTTCAACGAAGATAGCTCGGTCAGGATATCATCGACTTCATCCTTGTTGATTTCACCGTCGGCGTTGGCAACGATGAGACCAGCCGAAGCGACAAAACGTGCTGTATATTCGTCCAGCTCGCTATCTCCCACCTTCAGCAGGATGGTAATCAGCTCGTCCATGCCCTTCTGCAGTTCCTCTTGAGTCTTGGAGGTAGCAAAGAGGTTGAGCGCCTGCACACGAATAGGATTTACGGGATGGGAAGCGCGGCTCGTTCCCTTGTCGTGCAGGAAATAATCCAGGCGTTTCTGATTGTCGGCAATCAAGGCATCGATGCTCACATTCATCTTCTCCAGGTCAAGGCCTGAAGCCATCTTGAAGAAGGCGGTCACACAGACACCCAGATTTTCGATGGCCATATAGCCATAACGGTCAGCTACCAGTTCGGCAAGCTGGTTATGCAGGCGAATCTTGTATTGCAGCATCACGGGAGACTTCGTTTCGGGTGGGAAGACAAAGCCAATCAGGCGGGCCAGCGCCGTGTCCTTGTTGATGAGGTGTCCCAATTCGTGCCCGATTACGAAACGCAATTCGTCCTTCGACATCAGGTCGAAGAGTCCGGAATTGATGTTCACAATGTTCGGCTCGTTCTCGTCTTCCGAAGCTACCGAGAAGGCATTGACCGTGGAATCGCCCGTGATATAGAAATCAACCTTTCCCTCGAAGCCCAGTTTATTCTTCACCTCATGGCAGAGTTCATAGATATCGGGCAGCAGCTCCTCATCGACCTTCAGGCTATGCCCTTCCATGTTGCTGCGCCAATAGGCATCGCTGCTCGAGATGCGAATCTTGCGCATCACCTCTTCGACAACGGGCCCTTGCAGCGCATTGTAGATTTGCTCGGCCAGCTGGCGTTCAATCTGAATCGACGGATCGAGTTTGAAGTTGTTCTTCACTTTCAAGTTATCGGGCTTCTCAAATAAGGAAAGTAATCTTTTCATGATACAAGAGATTTAGCGGGAAAACTAATCATCTGACTTGTCGTCAGATTCCATCACACCCTTCAGGAATTCGGAACCTTTCTTGAGGATATCTTCGGTAGCCTTGCCGAAGTCCTTCATGGACTGCTTCACAAATGCCTTGCCCAACTTGCCTTCCACACGGCCAAGTTCGCGCATCTGTTCGTCGGTGAAGTCGTATTCCTCGTTTGCAATTTTGGTATGAATATCGGAGTATTCCTTGTAGAGTTTTTCCCAATCTTCGGACGACATGGAGTCTCCCTTCTTTTCAATACGCTCCGACATGCCCTGGAGCTGATCAATAACTCGTTCTTCCTTTGTTTTGCAGGAACCTAATAGTACAATCGACAAAAATGCCAGTAAAAGAACACGTAAGTAATATTTCATAATTATTGAGAATTGGGGTCGCTCCGTTCAAAATCCTTCAAAAACTGAAAGATAAAGAGTAAATCAATTTGAGTGATTCAGATCGGTTTTCTTCAGATCTTGAGCGAAGCGACCAATGAATTAATTGTTCTTGGAAGTTGTAGCCTCATTCACCAGGTAAGCGATGCTCATATAGGGCACACCCGAATGTGTCTGTAGGCCGATCTCACACGTGCGGCTGTTGGAATAGCCGTAGGTCACATGATAACGGTCGATGGCAGGCTTCAGGTTACGCAAGGCGTATTTGTTCATCTCGGGATGTGTGAATCCCTTGTCACCCGCAAAGCCGCAGCATCCGACGCCCTCCGGAACGACAACCTTGGTGGCACAGAGGCTGGCCAGTTCGACCAGGCTGTCGCCCAAACCCATCTCGCGGGTCGAGCACGTGATGTGAACGGCCACCGTGCGATCCAGTTTCTTGAAGTTAAGATTGTCCTTGAGGAACTTGAGGATGAACTCAACAGGCTCGTAAAGCTTCAGGCGAGGCATCACCTTGCGCATACGATGCAGGCACGGACTCTGGTCGCAAAGGATGGGATATTCGCCCTCGTTGCTGGCTTCCCACAAGGCCTTCTCGAGTTCGGCACTCTTGCGGTCGGCAATGTCCAGCATGCCCTTCGATTCCCAGATTTGTCCGCAGCACATCTTGTTCATGCCCTTCGGGAAGATGACCTCGTAGCCAGCCTTGTTCATCAGTTCGACCATTTCATCGACCACACTCTGCTTCACGGGTGCTCCCTTGGCCAGACCGAGCGTCTGGTTCAAGCAGCTGGGGAAATAGACAACTTTCTTGGCCTTCTGATGCGACTTGTCGTAAGTGGCTTCCTGTGCCATGAGGCGCTTGATGTCCACAAAGTTCGGCTTGGGCATGGATGGCGTCCAGAGCGGGATGCCCAGCTTGTGCAGGCCATTGCAAAGACCGCTCATCAGCGAACTGCCCAGAATCGTATGACCGAAGTTGGCCAGGCCAAGCACACCACGCAGCGACGTCTCGATGCCTGCCATGTGATTGGCAGCAAACTCGCCCACGTTATAAAGCCCCTTGCTCTTGTTCATCTTGAACTGGCGGATGAGGTGCGTAAGATCGCCTGTGTTGATCTTCATCGGGCAGGAAGTGGCACAAAGTCCATCGGCGGCACAGGTCTGATTGCCATAGTAGTCGTATTGCTGCTCCAGTCGGTTGGCACGAGCCAGGTCTTCGGGCTTGCCCGATTTGCGCAAGTTCAGGATCTCGCGCTGGATGGCAATGCGCATACGGGAACTCAAGGTAAGTCCGCAGCTCATGCAGTTGAATTCGCAGAAACCGCATTCGATGCACTTGTTGGCTTTCTTTACACCTTCGATCATCTCCTCGGTCGAAGATTTCACCTTGCCCATATAGGCCAGATACTTCGCGCCATCGGGCACTTCGTCGAAGTTGTAGTCAAGCTCTGGCAGTTGCTTCAAGTGCTCGATGAAGCAGTTCGGATTGTCGGTGAAGATAACACCAGGATTCAGCAGATACTCGGGGTCGAAGATTTCCTTCAGCTCCTTCATCGTGTTGTAGGCATCCTCGCCCCATTCGTATTTGACGAAGGGTGCCATGTTGCGACCCGTGCCGTGTTCGGCCTTCAGCGAGCCATCGTATTCCTCGACCACAAGCTTGGCCACCTCGTGCATCATCTTGGCATAACGCTGTACCTCCTTCTCCTCGTTGAAGCTCTGGTTGAGGATGAAATGATAATTCCCTTCGAAGGCATGTCCGTAGATGCAGCCATCAGTATAGCCGAAGTCTGCGATGATCTTTTGCAGTTTCACGGTAGCTTCCGGCAGGTCATTGACGGGGAAGGCCACATCCTCGATGAGGCAGGACGTTCCGATGGGACGCATGGCGCCAACAGTCGGGAAGATACCCGAACGGATGGCCCAATACTTGCCATAAATCTTCGGGTCTTCGGTGAATTCGGCGGGGATATACTGACGGAACTGGCTCAACGTCTCCTTGATGGTCTTGATCTTCAGCTGCAGGTCATCGTGCGTCATGGCCTTGGTCTCAGTCAGGATGGCGGTGAGGTTGTGATAATCGCCAGGCTTGACACCTTCGATCTTGCCGGCATCCACATCCTTCTTGTACTGCAGATAGACAGGATCATCGACCGAAGCCAAGGACAGATAATCCAGCATCTCGGCGCTCTTGACCATCAGGTTTTCGGCACTCATCTTGATGTCGTCGTCCGAAGATTTCAGTTTTTTCAAGGCCACCACGCCTTCGCAGCTCTCCCTCATGGTCATGAAATAGACCATAGCAGAGGCACGATATGGATATTCGTGGAGGGTGCGCATGGTCACACCGGCAATGAAGGCCAGTGTGCCTTCTGCTCCAACCATGGAGTGAGCGATGATGTCGAACGGATCATCGTAGGCAATCAGCGGACGGATATTCAGGCCCGTCACGTTCTTGATGCTGTATTTCTTCTTGATGCGTTCAGCCAGCTTAGTGTTTGCACGAACCTTGTCGCGCAAGGCCTCAATCTTCCGAAGGAACTCGGGATGCGATTTGCGGAAGGCTTCGCGGCTCTTCTCGTCACCCGTATCAAGGATGGTGCCATCGGTTAGAATCACTTTTGCCGAGATGAGCATACGGTCGGAGTTGGCATGTACACCGCAATTCATGCCCGATGCATTATTGCCCACAATGCCGCCGACCATAGCACTATTGATGGAGGCAGGATCGGGTGGAAATACACGACCATAAGGTTTGAGAATCTGGTTAACACGACCGCCGAGAATTCCTGGTTGCAGGGTAATCTGTTCCTGGTCGTCGCTGAGTGACCATTTCTCCCAGTTCTTTCCGGCCACTATCAGCACGGAGTCGCTCATACTCTGGCCGGACAATGCCGTACCGGCAGCACGGAACGTGAAGGGGATATGGTTGTCGTAACAGGTCTTGACGATGCGCGAAACCTCCTCCTCTCCTTTCGAGCGAACCACAATGTGCGGGATCATTCGATAGAAGCTGGCATCTGTTCCCCAGCCAAGGGTGCGCAGTTCATCGGTATAAATACGTGTTTCGGGTATAAACGTCTTCAACTGCTGCAGAAGAAGATCGTAATTTCTTGTTTCGTTCATAGGATATCAGATTATTACTTTAGTGTTTTCATCAAATGTTCGGGGCAAATATAATGATTTTTTTGATAATAAACAAATTATTTCTCAAAAAAAATGCATTAACTCCTAAGAAACTGAAAGATTAGAAGATAAAACATCCAATTTGGCTGGAAATAGGTGTTCCATCGACGAGAAAAACAATCTCAAAGCAATTTAGCACAAAAAGTTGAGAAACTGTGCTAAGTTTGTCGAAGATAGCACAAAAAGTTCACAAATTGTGCTACGTTTGTCGAAGATAGCACAAAAAGTTCACAAATTGTGCTAAGTTTGTCGAAGGTAGCACAAAAAGTTTAGAAATTGTGCTACGTTTGTCGAAGGTAGCACAAAATGTTGAGAAATTGTGCTACGTTCGCAGAAGTTAGCACAAAATGTTGAGAAATTGTGCTACGTTTGTCGAAAGTAGCACAAAATGTTTACAAATTGTGCTAAGTTTGCCAAAGGTAGCACAAAAAGTATAGAAATTGTGCTAAGTTTGTCGAAGGTAGCACAAAATGTTGAGAAATTGTGCTACTTTGCATGAAAGTAGAGAAGATCGGTATTAACAGGCACTATCCTTCAAATAATAAGCCAGGCACTTGTAGGAAATGTCCTTCATGTGCCTGGCAAACTGTCGAATAGAGGAGATTTACGACAAATATATAATTAGTTGTTGATTAGCTCTTCAGTAGTTGTTGTAGAATTATCAGTACTCATATCACCGCCTAGCCATGATTTGGGGATATGATGAAATTCTTCTTGGATATATTTATCATCTTGATCAACAGCGATGATGTATGGCACATCGCCTTGATTGGGGAATGTAGAAACCCAAATCCCATCAGGACCGGTCCATAGTCCTTCTTTGGTATATGAATAGGATGCCGTTGGATCAGGATCCTCGTCATTAGTTCCTTTCGTCCATATAAATACCTTAATGTTATTATCATCTGGATTCCAACCAGTAATGGTCTTTGTTACATTAGGCTTAAAGCCAGCAGGTGTGTCTGGAGGAGTTATATCGCCTCCAAATGTTGTGGCGGGACGGTCAAGTTGAGAAATAACATCCACTACAGTATTTGTTGGGTCAGTAACCTGACCAAACGTGTGATTGCCAATTTTAACCTGGAATGGTAATGTGCCACAGAGCCAATACACAGTGGCTTCCTGATAATCGGTAGGATAAGTAACATTATCAATAGTTATAGATTGCTCGGTATAACTTCCATTATCTGGATCAACTTTATAATAACGAACCGAGGTATCCGTAGCATCAACAACTATATCATTGAAATCATAATCAAATCCATAAAGATCCTCAATCATATAACGTTTCTTGATTACAGTTGTTTGGAGCATCTCATTATAAAAAATATCAGGAATGTCACCAACAATGAAGAACATCAAGTCATTATAGTCAAAATCAGCAGAATGTTGTGCATGATAAACATTTTGATTTGCGGTCTCACAGCCAATCAGCATTGCATTATAACCCTGATTGTTTGTTAGCGCATCCATCTCAGGAGGCAAATCAATTGCAACCAAATTCGGTTTATTAGCAATTGATGTTAATTTGTCTCCTGTTTCATTTAAATTCATCTTCCCTGAATCAATATATATGTAAAAATATACGATAGTATTTTCTTGAATTGGTCCTCGTATTGCCTGCCCTTGATTGTCATAACCGATAATTGGTCCATAGTTATTTGAAAAATCTATTGTAAGATATGGCCTCGAACCAAGTTGTTTAGCAGTTTTGGTACCTCCATTACTTGCGGCATTCTGTCCATTGCTACCTACCAGTTCATTAAAATCACTCATAGGAGTAGGATTGTTTTCATTAGGTTGTTTACTACTCCACAAAACACCCGTAGGGCTTTGAGCTGACCATAATTCAAAAGATTCAGGAGTATCAATCATTTCATGAGTGTCAGGATCTTCGTATTGATTTACAACAACCATGTGTAATGAAAATATAAAGCCTTCAGAAGTACCCATATAAAAGGGAAGAAGTTCAAATTTATCATCAGGATCAGCTTCAAAGGTAAAAGCATGCCATAATTCATCCTTTATTACTTCTCCAATAATATGACTATTACCTGTATCCTCCATAACATTTGCTTTTATCCAATTACACAATTCAATTGGAACTCTATATTTACCATCTTCGAGGGGTATTCCAAAAGGTTCTGAATAATCAGCTCTCGTAATAGCATTATTATGGCTTTTATTACGTGCATACGACGAGAAGTCCCAAGTCTGGTCGGGGCTAATCTCACCATAGAGTTTTACGAAATTGCTTTCGTAGTTGTGGCGATAAGCGAGTTCCTTGATGTTAGCTACTTCTTCGTCGTGACAAGAAGTAACTATACATGTGTATATGGTAATTCAAAAGTGTACCACTTAGTAATTGAAAAGTGTACCACTTTCCAATCGGGTGCAAAATTACATTTAATTTAATAAACTACCAAATAAAATCCGAAAAAACATAGTTATCTGCTA
>JAEEGG010005904.1_pt1 | contig 28875 bp, 18 predicted proteins | sample 9134161 | NCBI WGS metagenome assembly JAEEGG01 (sample SAMN16246543, study PRJNA631951) | gut metagenome | biome: gut microbiome; feature: rumen; material: CR-attached | host: Bos | place: Iran: Karaj | collected 2018-10 | reverse complement strand
GTGCTGTGGAGTTGGCACAGAAGGTGGTAGATACTATCGACAAGCAACACCCCCTTCCCATCCGCTTCACCTATAAGGAGGCCGATTGTCTGGAGGACAAGATTGAGAAGGTGTGCAAGCGTATTTATGGTGCATCGGCAGTAGAGTACGGCAAGACGGTAACGAAGAAGCTTGAATCCCTGCGAGCCACATTTACCGACGACGATGGTGCTATTGCCCATTACCCCGTCTGCATCGCTAAGACGCAGTTCTCCTTCTCAGCCGATTCCACCCGTTATGGTTCGCCCGAGGGCTTTACCATCCGTATCCGCGATGTCATTCTCAACTGTGGCAGCGAGATGATCGTAGCCATCGCAGGCGACATGCTCCGTATGCCAGGCCTGCCCAAGAGTCCCCAGGCCGAGCGTATCACCATCGTCAACGGCGAAATTGAGGGATTATCCTAAATTATCACAGATATGAAAAAGAATTTGATTATTGCAGCCCTGATGCTGGTTGCACTGCCCATAGAGGCTCAGCAAGTGAAGTATACCATTAACGGTATCAGTAAGGAAAACGGCAAGACGGTGATTCTCCGTGACCGATATACCAACCAGATTGTTGACAGCGCAGTGGTCTCCAACGGCAAGTTCTCGATGACCGGTAATACCGAGAAGGACGCCTACATGGGCATGGCAGTCAAGGATGCTGATTGGTTCGTCATGATGTTTAATGATGGTACGCCCGTGACTGTCAACCTCAACGACAGCACGCTGAAAGGCTCCCCCCAAAACGAGCGTCTGACTCGTTACGACGTTGAACTCAATGCGCCCTATGGCAACTATATGAAGAAGGTTCAGAGCATGTCCGAAGAGGAGCGCGAGAAGAAGAAGGTGGAACTGACCGGTGGACTGATGATCGTCATGATGAAGATGATGGAAGGCGTGGAGAAGGTCTTCAAGGACGAGCGTGAGTCGCTCATTCCCGTAGCCTTCGTCAGCGAGTACCAGCAGATGCTTGGTCAGGAGAAGTTCGACAGCGTCATCGCCACCAAACCCGCCTGGGCCAGCCATCCCATCGCAAAGCGTGTTGTGGAACAGACCGCCTATGAGAAGGCTCAGGAAGAGAAGAAGAATGCCTACATCGGCCAGCAGTTTACCGATCTGGAGGAGGCTGACACCGACGGCAAGATGCACAAGCTGAGCGAGTTTGTGGGCAAGGGCAAATGGGTGCTCGTTGATTTCTGGGCATCGTGGTGCGGACCCTGTATGCAGGAGATGCCGAATGTGGTGGCTGCATACGAGAAATACCATGCCAAGGGCTTCGACGTGGTCGGTCTCTCCTTCGACAACAAGAAGGAGCCTTGGCTGAAGGCCATCGCCGACAAGAATATGCCTTGGACCCACCTCTCCGACCTGAAGGGCTGGAGGACCGTTGCCTCAGAGGTCTACGGTGTGAACAGCATTCCCGATAACCTGCTCATCGATCCTCAGGGTAAGATTGTCGCCCGTGGTCTTCGGGCACAGGGCCTGCAAGCTAAGTTGAAGGAGATATTTGGCGAATAAATAACGTCAGGTCCAGAACTCCTTCTCGCCAGTTTCTTCCATCGTTCCTTGACATTTGGGGCAGGTTTTCCTGTCCCAAATGCGGATGTTGTCGCTGCCGCAATTCAGGCAGAGACGGCCTACTTCGCTCCGGTAGGAAGGTGCCACATCGGCAATGATGCCCCCAACCACGATGTTCTGAATGGTCTTGCAGTCAGGACAACTCATGGGGGTAATCTGTTGGCGGAAGAGGCCGCGGCCCTCGTAGACCTCTGCCTCATAGCCACAAGACTTACAGCGATATTTCAGTTTCCAGGCCATTGATGTTAATTAAAGAAGATGTAAAGACCGATCATCACTGCTGTGAGCAAGAGCCATAAGGTCACCACCAATCGCGACAAATGATTCTGACCTTCAAGGATGTTTACTGCCAGTCTGGCAACAGGTTGCTTGTCAAATACAGAGAAACCTATCATCGCAATAATCAGTATGACGCAAAGCAGGAAGGAGAGCATCATGAAGTGTGGCCAGAGGTCTGACTGCGGTCCCCACAGATAGAGGATGCCCACGATGAGACAGAAGGCCGTTCCTGCGGTGAGGACGAGGTTGGCAGCACGCGTCGTTGCTCGAGGCCAGAATACGCCTAAGAGAAAAACGGCCGTCATCGGAGGAGCAATAAAACTCAGCACGCTCTGGAAGATATTAAAGAGGTTGAGGCCTTTGATACTGTCGATCGCTACAGTGAGCACAATCGCCAAGACGGAACCTACAACCGTAACGATACGCCCTACATAATTGATATGTCGCTGTGAAGCTTCAGGACGGAATTTCTTTACATAGATGTCCATTGTGAAGATAGTGCTGAGGGCATTCAGCGCAGAGCCGATCGTTGACACCAGACAGGCGGTGAGGACCGCAAACACCAGTCCGACCATACCCACAGGGAAGAGATTCTCCACCATTGTAAGATAGGCCTCGTCAGGATTGTCGAGGGTGGGGAAGAGAGCGAAGCAGATGACGCCAGGCAGAATATAGAGAGGTACATCGAGAATCTTCAGCCAGCCTGTGAAGTTGGTGCCAAGTTGTCCTTCACGCAGATCCTTCGCTGCTAATACGGGCTGCACCATACTTTGGTCTGTACACCAGAACCAGACGCCCATCACGGGGTAGCCTAAGACGATTGGCAACCAAGGGAAGGCCTCGTCGCTATTGGGTTTGAAGAGTATCCAGTAATCGCTGGGCACCTTATCCACCAGCGCAGAGATACCACCCACGTGGTTAATACCGACGATGGTGAGGACAGCCGATACGATGATGAGCAGCGACATTTGGTAGACATTGGTATAGGCCACCGCCTTCAGTCCACCAAGCATCGTGAAGAAAGCCGATATCACCAACAACACAAGGGCCGACATCCACATGGGAATATCGAAGACCTGACGGATGAGGATGCCTCCTGCAAAGAGCGTGAGGGCGAGCCAGGAGATAATGATAGTGACAATCGTATACCAAGCAAGGATATTCCTCGTAGACTGTCCGAATCGCAGCCCCATGAACTCAGGCAGCGTCTGTACATGTGATCCCAGGTATCTTGGTGCGAAGACGAAGGCCAGCATGCCGATGAACACAAAGGCATACCAAGCATAGTTGCCTGAGACGATGCCCGTGGTGAAACCTGCTGAGGCCGAAGCGATCAACATCGAGGGTCCCACGTTCGTGCCCCACATGGAGAAGCCGATGTGATGCCAGCGTAGGGAGCGTTCAGCGAGGAAGAGCGAACCTTCCTTCTTCCGTTTGGTACTGGCCCAGATGCCGATGGCGAGCAGGATGGCGAAATAGGCGGCGAGGATGAGCCAGTCGAGGCTCTGCATATAATGGGTATTCATTATTGACTGTAGGGGTTTTGACTATAGACTATAGATTATAGATGATTTCAGACCTTTGAAGTCCCTGGTGATGCTAAAACGAATGGTCTTAGAGAGATCCATATCGTCAGTAGAATCGACCTCATCGGGATAGAGAGGGATAATAGCGCCTGGACGCACGAAGACAGGCATCTCATCGAGGGGAACTTCAACACCATAATACCATTTGTTGCCTTCGAGACGTTCACCAGTGAAGAAGTTGATCCAAAGGCCTTCGGGCAGATAGATGTCACGACGGTTCTCACTGTTCATGACTGGACAGACCAAGAACTCCTGACCGAAATAATATTCATCATCGATATGCCAAACTTGACGGTCATTGGGGTGACGGATCAGTAAAGCCTGAATCATGGGAAGTCCGCTGTTGCAGGCTTTTTGCGATTGCTCTATGATATAAGGTATGAGGCGATAGCGCAGATTCCACCAGCGTTTTACAATCGGAGCGATAGAAGGATAGTGCCAAGGTTCGCGTTTGCAGGTGCCGTGATAGCGGATGTGGGAGGTGAATACCCCAAATTGCGTCCAGCGCACGTAGACCTTTTCGTCGAGAGGGGAGTTCATGAAGTTGGGTGTCGAATGGAAGCCTGGCACATCGTGACTCCAGAAGGCAAAGCCTGAGAGCCCGAAGTGGAGTCCGCCTTTGAGAGAGCCCGCCATACCAGCCCAAGACGACTCGGAGTCTCCTCCCCAATGAAGAGGATAGCGTTGGGCACCTGCCCAAGCAGCCCGCGCCCAGATGATGCCATCGCCCGTCACTTCTTTGGTTACCTCATAGGCTGCTTTCTGATAAAGCAAGGCGTAGAGGTTGTTGAGGCGCTCTGGCGTCGAGGCGTGATAGCGATGATCCATGTGGATGTTTTCTCCGAAGTCGGTCTTGATGCATTTGATGCCCATCTCCAGCAAAGGCCTAAGAAGTGTGTTCTTATACCAGTCGGTGGCTTTGTCGTAGGTGAAGTCGATGGTGCCGGCGTAGTCGAGAGTGGAGAAGTTGGAACTGCTGGAATCATCGGAATAATCAACGTTCTCAGATTGTTCAGACTGGCTGATATAATGATTGGCTTTAGCCTCTGTAATCTGTTCGGCGCCTTGGGCGATATAGGGCAGTTGCCAAAGGGATATCTTGAAGCCTTTCTTGGCAAGACGTTCGACGAATGCCTGCGGTTCTGGGAATCGCTCAGGATTGAACTTCCACTCGCAAAGCCAGTCGGTACGGAACCATCCCGTATCGAGATGAATCACATCACAGGGATAATGCTCGCTTCGCAAACGGTCACAGATTTCTTCTACCTCATCGGCAGAGAAATAGGTCATCCGGCTCATCCAGATGCCGAAACTCCAGAGTGGCGGCATCGAGGGGAAGCCAGTAAGCATGCGATAGCCACGAAGAATCTCCTCAGGTGTCTTGCCTCCGATTAGGAATACATCAAGGGTGGCGTGATCGTTGAGAAACTGCACACTCCGGGTGGAGTGGTCAGCCAGTGAGAGTTTGCAGTAGTCGGAGGTATGGAAGAAGGCACCATACATGCGACTGGAAAGATAGAAGGGGATATTCTTATAGCAACGACGGTTGTTGACGCCTTGACCGTCTTGGTTCTTCAGTTGGAAAGTCTGTCCGCTGAGGTCCATCTTGCGGAAGCGCTCACCAGTACCGACGAAACACTCGTCAGGCTCGCAACGGAAAGAAATCGTGGCACGTTCTGTTGCGTTTGTCGCTGTGCCACAGCGACATACCGAACAGAAACCGAGGGGCAGCGCATCATAGCGAGGAGGCGAGAAATGATCATCGCTGAGGGTAACGGGCTTTGAGGGGTCGCCATCAGGATAGAATATAATGAAAGGCGCAGGCTGAGGCGCTGGCAACAGGTCACTCCAATGATCAGTAATAGGCTCGCTAAGATCGATGGCAGCAAACTTCGTCCCGTTTGTGGTGATGATATCGCCACTTACATAACGGAGGGACAGACGCCTGACCTCTGGAGCCAACTGGAGCATCTCATCGCTGTCGACCATCTCATCGCCTGCCATCGTGGTGAACAGACGGATGATATTGGGCTCGTAGGCACGGACGATGAGGTCATAACTCTGCTGTGTATCACAGGGGGACGGTTCTTTTGTTACATCGTTTGGTGTAACAAAAGAACCGTCCCCCTGTGATACATGTTGCTTCTGATAGGGGATGGTGATGACGATGTCGCCATCTTTCTCTGTTATCTTCGAGGGGGCATAGGCCTTCCACAGGGCTTCATCCTTCTGCAGGGTCGGGTCGAAGTCCATGAAGTCGAAGAGGTGGTAATTGGTTTGTTTCATTGTTTGAAGATGATATTTGGACCAGGGTGATTGTCGCCTATCTCGTCGCGACGAATCAGGCGTCCTTCTGTCGTATTGTTTTCAATTGTAAAGCCATCCGTGCGGGCATCGAGATAGATGCAGAAACCGCGGTCGTTAGTTGCGTATGGGGCAGGGTGGGGCTGTGAGATTTTATTATCGGAAATAACAGAGTTGGGTTGGTTACTCAATGTATAGATGCCACCAGTATCGTAGAGCTGGCGGGCATAATTTTTGACGGTGTTATCCGTTATGCGGTTATTTCGCATGCCCGTATCGTGGGGAGTCCATCCCCAACCGATGCAGATGCCCGAGTAGCTGAGAAGCATCACGTAGTTCTTGTTGATGGTGCAGTCGCGTACATAGCCCAATGCAATACCCACTGCGCCCCAGTCCTCGTTGGCGACATCTGCTACGATGTTTTCTGTGATGGTCAGCCGCTGACAGCACTCGGCCAAGTCGGTATATGGACGGTGTACCTCGCGAGGACTCTCTGCAAACGAGCCGCCCATGATGGCCGTGCCTCCAATGTCGCCGAAAGTGCATTTCTGCACCAGACAGTCGCTGACGTTGTCGACAAAGTCCAAGGCCGTGGCGGCCAGATTTTCGAATACCACCGAGTAGAAATCTACGTGGTGGGCGTTGCGCACGGTGACAGCACTGACGGGACGTTCTATCCATGCCTGATTTTCCAATCCTTCGTCCCAGGGCAGTCCTGGGTTCTCTTTCAGTTTGTAGGCATCAACGAGTGGAAATCCGCCCTGTAGGGTAACATGCCCTTTGTGCAAGGGACGGTTCCAGCAAGTCCTATTGAACGTGAGTCCTTCGAAGCGTACATAGTTGGCACCGTCGATGATGGCTAACTGCTCAATGCCGTCGCGCTGTTCCGTGGTGCGCAGCAGAAAACTGCTGTTACCGCGCTCGCCTCCGATGACGGGTTGAGGCCAGGGGTGCTCAAACTCTAGTCGGCTCTCGGGCTCCATGAAGGAGACAACGGTTTTGTCGCCTTCCACTTTCATCTCTTTTACGCGCAAGATGGCGATGGCCCAGCGCTGGTGAACCACCATTTCCAGATTCTTGGTCTGGAGAACGTTCTGGGGTGGAGTAGGTATGGTGATGGTGCGATTAGTAGGATTGAAATCAATCATGCGCTCCATGACTACCTGCCGAGAACTGTCTTCTTGTTCTTTTATCGGCCATATCTGCGTGTGTTGCTGTCGCTTGTCACCGCAGATGATACTTTTGTGTTTGCCACTGCCGCGGATGATGAGCGGTGACTCTTTCGTGCCACTGTCCTCAGGGCGCAGGAACAAGGGTTCGTTCATATAGTAACGACCTTCCTGAAGGGTGATGGTGATGCCACCCTTACAGCGAGGATCGTTCGTACGGCGCCATTCACGAGCTTTTCGCAGTGCCTCATGAATGTTGCCCTGCTCGTTGACAATTATCTCACCTGCGTTTGAATGAAGATATGCAAACAATAGGAATATGGTTAGTATTTGTTTCATGTGTCCTTTGTTATTTGATTTGTTCTTTGAGTGTATGTTTCCCCTCACCGACGACTCTCGTCTGTCCGCTGTAAGGGAGTCGGATACTTGCTGACCGATGAGCAGGAATATCTACGTTTAGTACAAAGTTGTTTCCTTCAAGATGCCAGTCAACCTTAATGTCATCCATCTGTCCTCGGCACCATGCAAGGTCACCGACGGGATGAGGTGCTATTGTGATTTGTTCCCCATCGCGCCAGATACCTAAAAAATAGGGAATAAGGAGGTTGTTCAGATGTCCCATCATGAAATGGTTCATGGAAGCACCAAACTCCGGGTTCCATTGTTCCGTCAAGGTAGTATGTCCCAGTTTAATCTGATAACCGTAACCAGGAACATCATAGTGGTTCAGCATCTTGTATAGCAATTCCTGCTGTCCGTTATGGATAAGGGCGTTGAACAAATAACGGTTGCCGACGTCTCCTGTTGTCAGACGGTCTCCATGGGCGTGAATGTCGTTAATTAATTGTTGTAACACTGCCTCCCGATCTCCTTTTGGCACAAGATCCATCTCAAGGGCAATCGCCTGAGCACACTGACTACCTGTTGCATATTGGTGAGTAGTGGGATGGTAGAACTCCTTGATGAATGCAGCCTTGATGCTGTCAGCTCGCGCTTCACCCATCAGACGGTTCCACCAATAATAATGAGCTGTTGAGACCAGTGGCATAGGCGTGTTCTGTGCAAAACCTGCACGCCCTGGTCCGTAGTCGTACCAGTCGCCCAGCCCTTGACGGAGGATGTAACAGGAGTCCTGCGTGGCAAGGTAATCCACATAACGTTTCATCTGTGGGCGATAGCGGGTTACGAGTTTATCGTCACCAAAGAATGCTTGATAGAGGAAAGGCAGGGCGATGAAAGCTCCTCCCCATTCAGGTGACTCTAAGAACGGAGCTGCCCAGGAACCCTCGAAAATTGCATAGTTAGGTGCTATCTCTGGTAAGGCGCCATTGGGGTATTGGGCATCAGCGATATTCTGCATGGTCTGTTCTATCATCGCCCGACAGTCGTAATTAGCTATGAGTCCTTCTCCGTTCAGCCAATCTTGTTCTAGCCAACCCAGTTTCTCACGGTGCGGACAGTCTGTCCATACTGACTGCCAGTTGGAGCGAATGGCACGATCTATCAAGCGATAGGCATCATTAAAGAGTGGATTAGAACATTCAAAGTCACCAGTCTTCTCTGCTGAATTATAAATGAAGCATGATTCAATGTTTCTCAATACTTCAATATCACCCTCTATTTGCAAGTAGCGATAACCATAGTATGAGAAGCGAGGATGCCATATTTCTAATTGTTGGTTTTCCCCTTTTAATATATAGGTATAATAATGTGGGCGACCTGTTTGTTTCTGATTGACTAGCCCTTCTTTGGTCAATGTCTCTCCGGGAGTCAGTTTCAGTTGTTGCCCTTGTTTCCCTTGGACAGTTATCTCAGGGAATCCCGCAAGGTTCTGACCCATGTCGAACACTAATACAGAATCATTTCTGACTGTATCCTTCACAGAATAGCGTTCCATGATTTTTACGGGTTTTGCTATCTGCTGACGAAGTACACCCTTGGGCGCTTCCTGAATAACGACAGGAAACCATTCTTTTGGTTGCTCAAAACGGGCATCATAGTCCTCGCCACCATAGATGCTGTTGAACGTGATTGGTGATAGTGCCCATTTCCATTGGTCGTCACTGACAATATCCTCGGTATTTCCATTGAGATATTCGATATGCATGCGGAACAATAAAGTAGGAGGACCAAACGATATCTTCATTTTGGCATAGCGAAGTCCGTGTTCGTTGTAGAAACCGTTGCCCAATAATACTTGAATGGTCTGTGATTGGAGGCCTGAGGTCTGAGGCTTGAGTAGGGAGGTGACATCGTATGTGTTGTAAAAGATACTTTTGTCATAATCGCTCCATAGTGGTGCGAAGGAAGCATCTCCCACTTTCCTGCCGTTAATGGTCAACTCATAGAAGCCCAGTCCAACGATAGAGACGGTAGCTTTTAATACTTTCTCCTTGAGGTGGAAATCTTTCCGCAGCAGGATACTTCGTTGGCTCAATGTATCTACTTTCTTCCATGCCTCTTTCACCAGAGGATCTTTCAACTTAGCATCGGTGTAGTTGCGTCCTTTTGGTAAATGGGCGTCTTGACGAGTAATGGCACCAATCCACTGAGGCTTTATCTCGTCATCCATCTCATCAGAGTAATCAACTCCATCTATGGAAAAGGAAATCTTACCATCTTTGATCTCCCCTTCAACACGACGTTGCCCTGAGATATAGAGGCAGAAACGACAGTTCCACTCACGGGGCCATGCAGGAAAGAGGATAGGGTTGTGATCGAGGTTTTCTTGTAGTAGCATCTCTTGTAGTCCGATCATGCCGGCACCGCCTCGGTTGTGGTCAGGTGCCCAGTCAAAGCCCGCATCCCAGAAAGCTGGGAAACGGTAGGGGCCGTTGCTAAGTTTCTCTGTATTCAGACGGCCTGCTTCATCAGTTAGTCCTAAGCATGCTGCCCAGATATTGTCTTGTTTCCAACCCTTTGTACTGCGCATCTCTAAGGCATGCGGATCCTTGAAATAGGTGTTGCGTGCGATGTTGAGATGTGGGCGCCCGACGCCATAAATGCGCCAAGGGAAAACAGGATAGAGTTGCGGTGTCTCCGTGTTTTGTATGCGTTCCCAACTTTCGGCAGGAGCGATACAGGTGTCGCCATCAATGACATGCAAGGGGATGTTGGGGATAAGGCTGATGTCTACACCGATGTTGTCAAGACTGTGCTTGAGTGCATGTAGGGCGGCAACGGTGCTGGATGGGTTGCGCGCCATCTTATAAGTCTCGCAGCCTGAGCCGGGATAGATGACGAGGTTGGGGTAGTGCTCACTGAAGAAACGCAAGGTCTCATTTACCAGTTCGCGGTATTTGTCTAATGTAGAGTCCGGATACCACGGTAGTATCTGTTTATACATCTGGCAGAACTCCAAAGCTGTGTCCCATTCATACTCTAACCATTTGTTCTTCTCCACACCTAAGTCGTCACCCTCCTTATGCTTGCCGTACTCAGCAGGATTGGGCAGGCCGAAGTTCTCCAATTGCTCCGTAAACGAGGCTCCGCCGTGTCCCCAGTAATGACGGGTACGGGCTACGGCGTTGGGTAGCAGACGCAGGTAGGTATCGAGCTGTGATGACAGCAGGTCGTAGTCGCCGCTCTTCACCATCGGCCAATAGACCAGTCGCTGGTTTTGTGCCGTCATCGTGCCGCCTCCCCATTTGCGATAGTCGGGGGTGAACGTTGCCACAGAGTCTACATAGACAGGATCGAAAGTGAAGAGACTGCCGTTGAATTTCGTGGGCCATTTGCCGTAAGCATTACAGCCGAGCATATAGCGCATCAACTCGTAGTTGCGCAGCATCGTCTGTAGACTATTGTCCTGCGTGTCGCTCTCTATCCAACTGCGCTGCCAGTAGTTATGCCACCACTGGGTGCTACGCTTGCGTGAGTCGCTGGTTTTCAAGGTTGGGAAGGCGTATGGGGCTACGGTGCCGCAGCCGTCAACAACCGTATCCTCATAGAGCTTGTGGTTAAGGTAGCGCAGGTCAATCATTACACATGAAGTGCGCAGATTGTCGCAAGAGTAGTTCCATGCCTGATAGTCTGTACTTGCATAGATATTTGTGGTGGTTCCAACATAATGAAAACCAGGTGCATACATCACGCCTCTCATTTCTAATCCGCCAATGGGATTATAAAGGCTTTCTTTGATGGCATCGAGGTGCTCATAGCTGACGGTGAAGTCGAAGACGGTCTGCTCGCGGTTCTTATGGGAGAAAGTGAGCTTATCGCCGTCTGCTTTGATGCTGTCGGCGAAGGTTATGCAGTCCTTAGGTAATATCCATTTGTATGAGCATTGTTGGCATTCGGCCTTCGTTACAGGGCGGTCTTTATAGCGCCAGCTCTCATAACTGAGCGTTGCCCCTTTCGCATGCGGCGATGATATCGTCACAAACACAACGGGAGAGAAGACATCTGCCCAAATCCTGACCTCTGTGCCACTGCCTTTGATAGTGATGGCTCCTTCATCAAGACTAAGCCGTTGTTCGAAGTCTTTGCCGTCGAAAGGCTTGCCGTCGAAATGTAGACGCCAACGACCTGCCTTCAACAGCGTATTGTTTTCATCAAACCACCCGCTTTGTTGGATATAGAACAGCACATCGCCATTCTCCACCCATACGTTCATGCCGATATCGTGTCCTCCACAGGGCATCGACTCGCTGGAGTTACGGCTCTGCGAGGTCCAGACATAGTCGCGTGGGATGTAATCGGCGCGGATGGCGGCGAATACGCTCAGCAGACAAAGGATGGAGAGGAGTCTTTTCATCATCGTTTACCAGTTATCAGAACGGAAGGAAGCTATAGGCAGACCATCGTGCATCAAATCGCCAACTACCCAATCGCGCCAAGCATAACGTACAGCTACAGGCTTCTTCACCTCATCGCAGATTACATAGACGCGATTGCGATTGACCCAGACTTTTGTAGCAGGATGGAATACCTTATCGTTGCCTGCCACTTCGAAATTCTCAGACGTTGAGCCGTTTTCAAAATAGACCCATTCTTTGCTGCGGTCGAAAGCCACCACAGCTGTATCGTTCTTAAACTCTACTTCTTTGTATTTTGCAAAGTCGGGCAGACCCTTTATGTCGTAGGTATTGCTAAGGGCGAGGATAGCAAGACGTTCACCTGCCAGCCTTTTCTTGCGAGGATGGATGACATCCTTGATGCCTGTATCCATTAGGACAGCCATACGACAGTTATCAACCATCGTCTCCACCTTTTGCTGCTGTTCACGTAGTAAGGCACTATTGTAAAGCGCCCAGTCTGTAACGCTATAGTCGAACGGTGCAATCTGACAGTAGTAGAAGGGGAAATCACCCTGTTTCCATTCTGAACGCCATCCTTGGATCATACGAGCCATCAACGGCGCATAGAAATCATATCTTGGCACATTATCCTCGCCTTGATACCAGATGGCTCCTCGAATGCCGTAGCCAATTAGGGGCTTTAATTGTCCGTTATAGAGTGCTGTGGGACAACGCTGCTGTAACTTTTTCACATCCTCTGCTGTGATGGTCTGCTGAACTTTCGGGAATGCTTTCAGCCAGTCTGCTTGCATCCACGCCTCGCAGGCGGAACCTCCAAAGGCCGTACATATCAATCCCACAGGAACACCGAGTGTCTTTCTCAGTGCCTTGCCAAAGAAATAGGCCGTCGCAGAAAATTCGCGGACACTGGCTGCATTTGCAGGCAGCCAAGAACCTGCGAGATCCTGCTGAGGCTCTAATGATGCTAACCGCTTACCATAGAACAGCCGCAGCTCGTTGTCGTTACAGGAGAGCAATTCCTCAGCTGCACCCTCTACGGGCTGAGCCTTATAGCCCTTCATCAGCATCTCCATATTCGACTGGCCGGAACATATCCACACCTCACCGATCATCACATTGTTCAACTGCACGTAGTCAGCGTCCTTAAAGCCGATAAAATAAGGACCGCCAGCTTCCGGCGTCTTCACCGTCAAACTGAATAGTCCGTATTTGTTAGCCTGCACGTTGTAGTTTTTCTTGTCCCACGAGGTGCTAATGCTAACCCGTGTGCCAGGGTCTGCCCAGCCCCAGATGTTACACTCCGATTGCTGTTGCAACACCATGTTGTCGCTGAAGAACTGAGGTAGGCGAACCTTAGCGCTTACGCTCAACGATATATGACAAATGATAAATGATAAAAAGATGCGTCTGATATTCATTCGTGTAATTAGTTTTAATTCGTTGTATTAATGATTGGTGGTTCGAGCAGACCGGCAGGCAACAGCCCGTCGCCTTTGGTTCTATATTTTGCGTTAGTCCATATTCCCTCGTATGGAGTTTTGCCCGCATCGAGACCTCGCAAGGCATTGTGCCACGTGTTTACCACCTCGATTTCTATCGTGTTTTTGCCCTTCTTCAGGGTTCCGCTGATGTCTACAGAATATGGAGCTGTCCAAGCGATACCACAATCAATGCCATTCACCCAGACATGGGCAATATCATGGACGTTAGGTAATTGGAGACTTCCCTTTTCATCGGGTTTCCCCTTCCATTCGAGAATAGTGGTGTAGCGGGCGTGTCCACTGAAATACCGAATCCTGTCGTCCTCATGCTGGCTCCAGTCGAAGAGTCGTTGTTGTTTTAGGGTGATTCCACTTTCTTTAAAGTGGATGTCCCATAGTTGTTCTTCCAGATCTCTTCTGCCAGGTGGTAGAGAGATACCATTAGATGATAGCAAATCACTGATTGTAGACATTTCACCCTTTTCATCCAGTATAATGAAAAAACTCTGGTATGGTAACATTGATTCATTAATGGTGGTGTGCTTTCCGTCAGAATGACAACTGATGACAGGCATCGTCGAATCACTAATGGGATCGTACCTCATAGGACGGGAACCTGCAGCGCGTAATGTTGCGGACATACTAACGACTTTGTCGTTTTGATTGGAAAAGAAATAAATATCCTTGCCATCCGCCTTTCGATGGGTGTATGCGATGCCTTCAAGTGGTTCTTTGTCGTCAATGGTCTCTGGCCAGAAGGTAACATCTGGTTCTATGTCTCTGAAAGATTTCTCACGCCATGGTTTATCTATGATGAGCACACCTTTCTGACGCAGTTGCTCAATCTTTGTTTTAACTTCTTTCGATACCAGAACACCTTCAGGAATGACCAGCACCTTGTAATTAAATGGCTGATTCATGAGGGCGTCCTTATTCATCGAGTCGTATTGATAACCGTGCAAGGGATTGATCCAGTCTTTCAGGTCGATGATACCTGCTGAGTGGCGCACGCCAACGGGCGACTCTTCCATGGGTTGTCCGATATTTGCAAGACGCCGTCTTTCAGATAACACACGCTTCGCACCAAACAAATCTGGCAGCATCGGCACCAATCGGTCTGGCGTGAGCGCGCGAGAGGGAATATCCTCACCTGTATATACTGCGATATCCACCACGGGCTTACCCTTTTGCAGGAGTGTCTGACAACGGGTGATATAATCCACAAAAGGCTTGGCTTCGGCAAACCATGTCTGATCTCGCTGGAAGAAAAGTCCGATGCCGTCGAGCGTCATGCCTGGTTTCTTGTCGAGCCAAGGGTTATGGGTATTCACATGGAAGAAGAGACGATTCATACCTAAAGCGAAGTTCCTATCTAATAATGGTTTGATACTTGCAGGTGTTTCATCCCAGACACCTCTCACCTCTGTAAATCCCTCGGCCTGAACGATGTTTTTTCCATAAACATGAGCCCCACTGATGGCATCGAGCATATCGTTGGGTTTGTCGTGGGTGGGGGAATTCAACCAGTATTCGCCCATCGGCATATCCACGTATTTATAATGTTCCATCCCATCAGAGATCATTGTGGGGGCGACGCTCTCTGAAGACAACTGTACCTCATATTCCTTGGCCTTCTGGGCCACAGTCGTGAAGAATACTTCGTTGATGAGTTCATTGATGGTCTTACGGATATCTCTTAGGGTTTCCTCGCCGCCTCTCATAGGCACACCTGCATAGATGGGCAGCAAGGGGAGGATGTCATAGCCCCTGCGCTGTTCAAACTCCTGAGCAAAGTTCTGGCTCCAGTTCTGCGAGCCACATTCCCAGGAGTCGACATGCAGGTATTGGATGGCTTTGTGGTTAGGACGTTTCATAAACAGTCCGAACCAGTTGTCAGCCTGCTTCTCTACTGCTTTCTTCGAGAACTTGTCGCACTCCAATCCTTTAGCCCCACCTGCAGTTGCATTGGTATGTCCTGTGCTTGTATGTCCCATGCGGAGAATACGCCAAGTACCCTCTGGCAGATCGATGTCCGCGATGTCGCCTTTCATCAGGAAGGGGATAACGTCTGTGGGGCGTAGAAAATCGGTAAAGGGCAGATCGTCCTCAGTGGCTTCTGGAGCGATACGCCATACATAGCCTGCCTTTCCTTCCCAGTTGTCGATAAGCGCCCAACTATAGAACTTGATGCCCTTCAGTCGCAGAACAGGCTTCCACTTGGCGGCATCCAAATCCTCTGCTCCTGGCTCAGAACCTTCTGGTGTCCATTCGAAACGGAAATATTTAGCTGTAGTCGGAGGAATGGAGAACGTGGTATTAAACCCTGTGTTCTGCCAACCTTGACGAGGTGGCGTGAGTTGTTTGACAGGATGGAAGAAAACACCATCGTCAGAGGCTTTTACATTAAGTCTTTGGCACTGGATATTCGTACCAGAGGGTTCTATTTCAATATTACGGATCAAGGTCGGCTCGTCGAACTCATACTGAATCCAGCATGGTTCATCAGCACAGATCACTCCCTTTGCATTAATCGTCACCTGAGTTGAGTAGCTGAGGTGATGGGCACCAGGCATCTGCTGGTCGACAGGTATGGCGTATGTCGCGATATCTTCGTAATAGTTTTCATAGTGCTGAGGCTTGGGCATCTTGAAATGGTGCTTCCCTCCGCTGACAACGGTATCGCAGAAGACTATTTTCTGCATTGATTCTTCTGGCGATATCCAAGGACCGCCTGCTAAAGCAAAGCCGTCACAAATGTGGATGCCTATTCCTAAACCTAAGGAATCGGCCTGCCCTAATGCGCAATCCACCAATTTCCAAAAGTTTTCACTCAAGGCATCAGCTTTCCCTTCGTACTCGGGATGCTCAGCAGCCCCACGAATCGGCATCAGATAACAACCGCCCAATCCTACATCCTTCATCGCCTGCAGATCGGCCTTGATGCCCTGTTCCGATACTGCTCCATACATCCAGTACCAGAAGGTCCAGGGCTTCGCAGTATCTTCACCTCGCGATAACATCGCAAGGCACAAGACGATGGTGAGGATGGTCAGCCGTTTCATAGAATCCGTTTAATCCGTATAATCCGTTGTTTTAATATTCAATCAAAGTGCAGGATGGCATTGATGCTTCCTTTTCCTTTGCTCCAGTAGGGTTGGGCAGAAGGACCATTGAGGTCTGTCGTGTTTACCTTGTTACGCACGGCAGGGATCGTCTTGAGGATAGAAATACCCGTTTCTGGCAGGTCGTAGAGAATATGATCCCGACCATCACGAGGCGTATAGACGCCGACCTTTCCGTTCAGCATCTCTAAACCCAACTGTCCTTCAGTCGTATTCAGCTTCATCCAGGCGATATTTGAGAAATAGCCCTTGAACTCAGGATATGTCCACGACTCTCCAGGTATGGGGTCGTTATAATCGTTCTGCCACAAACCATACTGCGGACCTTCCTGACGATTCTGCCAGACGCGATAGGGACCTTTGCCTACCCATTGCTTCGACTTTACCATAGACTCAGGATAGTCGAAGCAGATACCCATCAGGTCGACGACACCATTGAAGTAGTAGTCTACGTTCATATACACACCGCCATCAACGAGGAAGCTCCACGTCACCTTATTAATAGTGCCATGCAAGTAGTTGGCCACCAGCGTGCTGTCGCTGAAGGTAAAGCCGTCGAAGGTACCCTGATCGGCATACTCCGTGTATTGCGTCTTCTTCTTGAAGGCCTCCTTGTCGTCGTGATTATAAAAGCCGTCCTGCGAACGGTCGGCACGCTTGGCAGCCACAAAACGGGGACCATTGCTCAGCGACAGCTTCTGTCTCCTGTCTCCCGACTCCTGACTCCTGACTCCTGCCTCCTGTCTCCTGCCTCCTGACTCCTGTCTCCTGCCTCCTGACTCCTGTCTCCAGACTTCCACGCCCATCAGCATACCTGTCTTCTTGCTGAAGGTATATTGGCGATTGCCGTTCTTCACCAACAACTGGTCGCCATCCTCAGTGTATGAGTACTTCTGCGTATGCTCATATAGGTTCCTGAAATTGCCAAACTTGTACGTATGCTTGCTACTCCACGTAAAGATCTCCTGGCCGTTGGGGTCGATAGCCGTCAACTCAATCACATCAGCATCTGTCCTTCCAATTTTCAGCTGGGCTTTCTCACCGGGTGCGGCATCAGGCGAGGGGAGTTTCACTTCCTTGATGACCTTGATGTCCGTCTCTCCGTAAGCAGGCATATTGAGCAGTCTGTAGCTGAACTGACAGTCCTTCAGGTTGATGAAGTTGTAGCAGTTCTGAATGGTGAAGGCGTTGCTGTCGAAATACAAAACCTTCACAGGACTCCACACTTCCCTGATCGTATAGAACGAACCTTCCTTCTCCATGTGAGGGCCAACGATACCATCGCTGCCGAAGTTGCCCACAGGATCGAGTATGCCATTCTTGTCTGTACGAACCACAGCTTGGTCCATTAGGTCCCAAAGGAATCCACCTGCACAACGGGGATTGCTCATCATCAGTCTCCAATAATCGGCGAGTCCTGCCCCGTGTCCACCGTCATAGAGACCGTGCAGGAACTCCGTAGGCATGAAGATCTCTTTCTGACGCATATACTCTGCCGTCTCACCCCACGAACGATAGTGCTTGGTCTCGAAGCCGTTGCGGTTCGCCCAGGGATAAAGCACCACACGCTGCTGCGGGTCTAACTTGTTGAAAACTGGCTCCAGTTCATAGTTAAAGCCACCTTCATTACCATTGCTCCAGAAGATGATTGATGGATGGTTCACGTCGCGCGTCACCATCTCTTCCACAATCTGCGAACCCACGATGGTTTCATGAGCCCAATGCCAGCCGGGCTGTTCGCACTCTACATAGAGTCCTAATGAATCGCAGGCATCTAAAAACTCCGGATCAGCCGGATAGTGACTCAGACGCACGGCATTCATATTCATCGACTTGATCAGCTTCACATCCTCGATGTTCTTCGCCTTCGACAATGTGCGGCCACTCTCAGGACGGAACGAGTGACGGTTCACACCCTTCATGATCACCTTCTGCCCATTGATAAACACACCATCATCCTCGCAGCCATACACATGTCTTGTCTCCTTGTCTCCTTGTATTCCTGTATCCTTATAGCTATGCCTATATTCTATCGTGCGGAAACCGAACTTCTGACGCTCTACGTGGACGGGCTTACCCTCTGCATCCTTCAGTGTGAAGACGGCGGTATAAAGATGGGGCTGTTCTGCATTCCACAGTTTGGGATTATTAAGTATGAACTTGACCTGTGTATTGTCGCTGTTTACGGGGAAGGCAGGGAGTGTGCCACCGCTTTTCCCGTTTTCGTCAAGGATATCAATGCCTACCCAATAACCGGGCATGGCCTGATTCAGGAATACATCGGCAACAAACCAGCCGTCGGCTTTGGCATTAATCGCCACGCGCTGGATATTCCGGGCTGGCTTGGCGATGATAAAGACAGGACGCCAGATACCACCGAAGTTCCAGTAGTCGGCCCTGCGCTCAGCGAGATTCACCTGAGGATTGGCACTCTCTTTCGACACTTCTACTTCGAGTCGATTCTTCTTCGAACCGAAGAATACACGATCCGACACATCGATGGTGTGACGGGTGAAGCCTCCTTGATAGAGTCCGTTGCCAGCCTTTCGGCCATTGATTGTTACATTAGCATCGGTAAACACTGCTTCGAACACTAATTGTATCTGCCAGCCTTCCCATGCCTTGGGCAGTGTAAACTCTGTCTTATACAGTCCTTTCTCGTCGGCGATGCCTTCTGGGGTCGCTTTACCGTAGAAGCGCATACCGTATTGATAGGTGCCGAAACCTTGCAGTTCCCAGCACGAGGGCACACCGATCTTCGTCCATTTCCCACTATTGCGACCATCAGAACACTGAAAATCCCACTGCATCATATCGTCACAACCCGTGCCACTCAGATACTGGCGATGGGTATTAACATCTTGACCCCATACACAGAGACTGCATACGACACAAACGACCAAAGTACTTATCTTTTGTCTCATCCTTTTAAACCTTATTTATAATAAGGACTATTCTGACCTTGTTTTGTACCCCCTCAGAACGTTACAAAACAACTTTTGACACGTCATGATTATGAATTATTAATTATGAATTATGAACTATAATACCCCTCTTTGTGGCATCATCCCGCCACTTGTAACTCCGTTGAAAGATAATGAGACCCTCGACATCGAGAGCCTCGAACGTTTGATAGAACACCTGATTGCTGGTGGTGTACATGGTCTGTTTATCCTCGGCACCACTGGCGAGGAGCAGAGCCTGAGCTACGATGTCCGTAAACATATGATCCGCGAGTCGTGTCGCATCAATCACGGTCGTCTGCCGCTTCTGGCCTGTATCACAGACACCAGTATTGTGGAGAGTATCAAATTGGCGAAGGTCGCTGCTGATTGCGGTGCCGACGGTGTGGTGAGTGCGCCACCTTATTATTTCGCTACAGGACAGCCCGAGTTGGCACAGTTCTACGAGGAGCTCGTACCGCAGTTGCCGTTGCCGGTATTTCTCTATAATATGCCCTCGCACGTTAAGGTGAGCTTTGCGCCTGATACAGTGCGACGCATTGCCCAGAATCCACAGGTCATCGGTTTTAAGGATTCCTCGGCCAACGCTGTCTATTTCCAGTCGGTGATGTATAAGATGCAGGAGCGCAAGGACTTTGCCATGCTTGTGGGCCCTGAAGAGATTACGGGCGAATGTGTGCTGCTGGGTGCGCATGGTGGCATCAATGGCGGTGCGAACATGTTCCCGGAACTCTATGTGGCGATGTATGAGGCTGCCAGCAACGGCGACTTGGCTCGTGTGCGTCAGCTCCAGCAGTATATCATGCAGATCAGCACCTCTATCTATACCGTCGGCAAACATGGCTCCAGCTATCTCAAGGGACTGAAGTGCGCTCTCTCCCTGTTAGGCATCATCAACGACGACTTCGTGGCCTCGCCGTTCTATAAGTTCGACGCCCCTGAGCGTGACCGCATCCGTCAGGCACTCGCCGCCCTCCCCATCGAGAACGGAAAAATACAGATATGATTAAAAACCACGAATTACACGAATTTCACGAATTGGGCGAATGATAATGAAGAAACAAATTGCCGTAATAACTCGTAATATCCATAATAATATTATGGTCATTATGGTCAATTATGGCAATTAGTTTCAATAAAAAACAATTCGTGAAATTCGTGTAATTCGTGGTCGTAAAAAAGAGAATGTATGCATACAATAGACTTCATCGTTTTCCTGGTCTTTACCCTCGGCGTGGTGCTGTTCGGCTGTAGCTTCTTCAGGAAGGGTAGTTCTGCCGATGAGTTCACCTCGGCAGGCCATTCCATTCCCGGTTGGGTGGTGGGCATGAGCATCTTTGCCACCTATGTGTCGAGCATCAGCTATATAGGTTATCCCGGCAAGGCCTTCGCCGCCGACTGGAATGCTTTTGTCTTCTCATTGAGCATCCCCATTGCAAGCTATTTCGCCGCGAAGTATTTCGTACCTTTCTATCGCAAGAGCGGTTCAGTGTCGGCCTACACCTTCTTAGAAGAGAAGTTTGGTGCCTGGGCACGGCTCTATGCCTCTGCCTGTTACCTGCTCACGCAGATTGCCCGTATGGGTTCTATTCTCTATCTGCTGGCCGTGCCGATGTATATCCTCATGGGGTGGGACATCCATACGGTGATTATCCTCACCTCCATCGGCATCATCATCTATTCGATGCTTGGTGGACTGAGGGCCGTCATCTGGGCCGATGCCATTCAGGGCATCATCCTCATCGGCGGTGCTGTACTCTGTTTGGGACTGCTGCTCTTCCGAATGCCCGAGGGCCCGATGCAGGCATTCGACCTCGCCATCAACGCCCCGACGGGCAATAAGTTCTCTTTGGGTGAGTTCTCGCTCGACCTGACGAAATCCACGTTCTGGGTCTGCCTCATTTACGGCATCTTCATTAATCTCCAGAACTACGGCATCGACCAAAATTACGTGCAGCGTTACCATGCGGCCAAGACCGACCGCGATGCCCGTTTCTCGGCACTCTTCGGTGGCTATCTGTTCATCCCTGTGTCGGCTTTATTCTTTCTGATTGGCTCAGCCCTCTACAGCTATTACACCGCCAATCCGCAACTGCTGCCTGCTGAGATAGCCGCAAAGCCCGATTACGTGTTTCCGCATTTCATCGTGTCAGAATTGCCTGTTGGTTTGCGTGGCCTGCTGATAGCCTCTATCTTCGCGGCTGGCATGAGCACCGTTTCCACTTCCGTCACCTCTGCCGCCACCATCGTACTGACAGACTACTTTAAGCCTTTCTTTAAAGGCACCACCGACCGTCATCACTTGGCTGTGCTTCGTATCTCGAGTGCCATCGTGGGTGTCTTGGGCATCATCGTGGCCATTGCCATGTTGAGTGTGGAGAGCATCATCGATGCCTGGTGGACGTTGTCGAGCATCTTTTCTGGCGGTATGTTAGGTCTGTTCCTGCTGGGTTGTATTCCACAAACAATCAACCGCACCGCAGCCCTGCTTGGCTGCGTGTGCGGTGTACTTGTGATTGCTTGGATTTCTCTGGCCGATATGTGGCACCTACCCGGCATCCATCTGCATGGCTATCTCGCCATCGTGCTCGGCACCACGACCATCTTCCTCATCGGCTTCCTTGCTACTCTGGTCTTTAGGAAGTAAATTTTTGTTTTAAACTTTGATGTCCCAAGAATGTAGTATGGATAAGAACATCATTTTTCTCCTAACCCTGTGTGTCAGAGTTAGGCAGCGATGCCAGTGCGCATCACGTCGCGGTAAAGTATCGTATCTTCTTCCTCAGACATTAATACCGGTTCAATGAGCAGACTCACCTTGTCTATGTCATGCCAAAGATCGGCTGACAACTCCAACCAATCCTCGTCTTTCAGGCTTGGCAGGATGACAGCTACATCAATATCGCTCCAAGGGTTGGCATTGCCCTTCGAGTAGGAACCAAACATATAGACTTTCGGCTCGCAGTCAAACCGTGCGGCAATCACTTGTTTGTATCGTCGGACGAGACTGAGGGCTTCGTCTCTTGTAAGCACTTTTGGAGTATCCATTGCCTAAAATTCTTGGTTTCATCGATAAGATAGGCACTGCCCTTCTCGTTGAGCATCCGTGCCACCTGACTCTTGTATTCTGGATAACGCCCTGCTATGTACATGGGCGACATAATCTCTATGAAGCGACGCTGCGTCTCGTTCAACTGGTCTTTCAGCCCGCAACCTTCCAGTAGCCTGAAGTGGTTATGCAGGTATATCGGCTCGTCGTCGCGGCTGGCCAGCCAATAGCCTTTAATGAGCTTTTCCACAGCCTGATGGCAGAGGAAGCCGATGTACAACCAATGTCCCGTCTTGAAGAGGGCTTCAGCAGTATCGATGTCCTCATCCACTTGCTCGAACCATTTTCTTGCAATATCTTCGTTTGCCATAATTGTCGCTGCTTCTTTTCTTTCTGGTGGCAAAGATACGAACTTATTTTGAGACTTCCAAATTTTTTCTGGAAATCTTGGTTCCAAAAAGAATCGCTATCAGCAATGGTAGCGATTCTTTGGATGAGGGACTTACAAATCTGTCCCCGTGAATCCATCAATCAACCGCACCGCAGCGCCCATCTTCCTCATCGGCTTCCTCGCGACGCTTCTATTCAAGAACCGATAGATAGTGGTCGCGGATGGGCTTGACCACCGGCTCACCTTTGAGCGTTACGTTCTCCTGCAGTTTGATGTCTGCGGATGAGGCGCCGACCTTGACGATGAACGTGCCGGGCTGGATGTTCCATTGGCGCTGGCCCTCATGAGAATAGAACCCGAACTGCTCTGTCCAAAGCTTGACCTTCACAGTCTTGGTCTCTCCTGGTTGGAGCGACACACGGGCAAAGCCCTGCAACTGGATAGGACGGATATTCTGACTCCTATCTCCTGTCTCCTGACTCCTGACTCCTGACTCCTGACTTGGCGAGAGATAGATCTGTGCAATCTCGTCTGCTGCCATCTTGCCTGTATTCTTGACATCGAATGAGAGACTGACGCTCTCGTCCGTCGTCTTCGCCTCGCCGTTCACTTTCAGGTTGGCATACTCAAACGTGGTATAGCTCAGGCCATAGCCGAAAGGCCATTGTACGCGGGCATCCTTCTCGGCACTGTTGTTATAGCAGATAGGCTCGTTAATCTCCGTATTCGGATAGCTCACAGAGAGCTTGGCTGAAGGTGACACCTTACCATAGAGGATATCGGCCACAGCATTGCCGCCTTCCTCACCCGGATACCAGGCTTGAATCACAGCAGCACATTTCTCTGCCAGACCAGATACCACCTGCGCCCTACCACCGAACATCACCAGTACTACGGGCTTGCCGGTCTTAATCAGTTCTTCCACGAACTGCTCCTGCTTGCCTGGCAGACGGAGACCTTGACGGTCGCGGTTTTCGCCACAGAGCATCACGTTCTCACCCACGGCAGCAATAATCACATCTGCCTGCTTCGCCATATTGAGCGCCTCTGCTTTGTCGGCCTTCTCGCCTGACTCTACCTTACGGTGCAGAATCTCATACTCCCAAGCCCGCTCGTCGCCAAGTTCTGAGAACTTCGTCTCGATGTCTTCCGTCCAGTCGCAACCACGTGAATACAGGATGTTCACACCCTCGGGCTTGCGGGCCGTCATGCCGTCTAACAGTTTGATGATATGGGGCTTGTCGCGGTCGGCCACATCCTCCATCTTCTTCCAGAAGTACGACATGGCGGGATAGGTATAATCGCCGCACATGGCCCAGATAGAATTGGCATTAGGACCGGTAACGAGAATCGTAGGCCTTGGGTTCTGCGTATTGGGCTTCAGCGGCAGTATGCCATTATTCTCCAACAGCACAATCGACTGTGTGGCAATATCGTAGGCCGTCTGACGCTCCTCTGGCGTATCCAGTTTGATATCCTCCTGACTATAGAGATAGGCATCTTTGTCGAACAGTCCTGCACGGAACTTCTGACGGAGCACGTTCTTCACGGCCCGCTCCAATACTTCCGGCTTTACAAGCCCCTGGTCGATGGCTTTCTGCAGATGCTGATAGTTGGCACCGAAGGGGAAGTCCACATCGTTGCCGCCATTGATAGCCGCAGCTGCTTTCTGGACGACATCGTCGAGGTCGGGCAGCTGGTCGATGGCGGTATAGTCGCTCACCACCATGCCGTCGAAGCCCACATAGTCGCGCAGGATATCCTGCAGTATCTCGCTGTTGGCCACGCACTTTGTACCATGAACGTCATGATAGCCTGGCATCACACATTTGCTGCCTGCCAATCGGATCATTGCTTCGTGGGGTAGCAGGATCTCTTCCATCAGTTCCTTCTCTTCGGCATCGCCACCACCGCCATAGCCGAGATAATGTTTCGAACAGGCTCCGACGCCCTTCTTCAGGTCACCCTGTTGCAGACCTTTCACGAAGGCCACGCCCATCACTGCCGACAGATAACCATCCTCGCCATACGACTCCTCCAAGCGGTTGAACGAGGGGATGCGACACACGTCGACCATCGGTGAGAGGGCCAGCACGCCGCCCATCTTCCTCATGGTAGTGCTCGTCTGGATGGTCTTCAGCGCTGCCAGTTCAGGATTGAACGAGCAGGCCTGACCAATCTGTTGCGGATAGATGGTAGAGCCTAAGGTGTTGACACCCGAGAGCACCTCCTCATGCAATAATGCCGGGATGCCGTTGGGCGTATTCTTCATCAGCCAGTCCTGTACGGCTGCGGTACGGTCGCGCAGTTCGTTGGGGTCTCTGGGCTGCTGCATACAGAACTGAGAGAAGTGACCGATGCCGTTGGGAATCAGTTCCTGACACTTCGCCTCGTCCAACTTTCCCTGCTCATCGAACAGGTCATCCATATACATACTCTTCAACTGGGCGATGCGCTCTTCCTGCGACATCTTGCCATAGAGTTCATCAATCTGCTGCTCCATATCCGGGGCAGCACTGCATCCTGCTAATACTGCGGTCATGCACATCATTGTTAGCTTATTCATTTTTGTGTTGATTTTTGACTATTCTAATGGAATTTCCGGGTGCTGAACAGCCAGAGGCATATCTTTCTGCGAGAGGTAGAACATGTAGAGGATAACGTCCTTCGAGCCGCGGTTCTCGCCGTGGTGGATGGTGCCGACCATCTCTACGACGGCCTCGCCCTCATGCACGACTTTCTCCTTGCCGTCCTGTCCGATGATGGTCAGTTCGCCCTGCACCAGTATGCCGTAGTTCATCACGGGATGGTGGTGCCACCCCAGTTTCTGACCGGCGGGGAACACATACTTCACGGCCACCAGTTCGGGGCGACCCTGCAGGTAGTCTGGCAGCTCCACGCCGTCCCAACTCTGGCTGGTGCGGATCAGTTCGGTACTCACAACCTTCTGAGCAGGATTGTCTTCTTTAACATGAGCCTCCTTGCAGGAGTTCAGTACACTTGCGCCGCAGATGAGGGTAGCGGCGAGCACCCATTGCATGATTTTTTTCATTTCTGTTATTGTATTTATACGTTGTTATAATCTTATGCCGATAGCTGTATTGATAAACCAGTCGTTCACATAGCCGGTGCTGTTATTGTGATGGTAACGGATATTGTTGAATTGCCCGTATGCATTGAAGAAACACCTTCCAATGTTGTAAGTCAACGACACACGGCCATCGAAACCTATACTCAGACCGCTGTTGAATGTCTTGTCGCCCATGGGCGTTGTATGCACTTTTCCGTAGAACCACTCATCCCACTCCTCGTCGGTTGTATTCGTATCCCAGAAGAAGGGGTCTTCCATCAGTTCTTCTACATTAGTCGCATAGCCGAAGGCCTTGAGCTTGTTGACAAAGGTCAGCATGGGCATAAACATGACGTTGACAAGCAGTCCACGGGCGGGTACCCAGTTATAAGCATATCCTACGCCCGCACTGCCCTGCCATAGTTTTACCTTGCCTAATCCCTCCATCAGATATACCAGGTCGCCATTATGGTCTGAGGAATAGTCGATACGCGTATAGTTGTACATCAATCCCACCATCAGCGACCCCGCCGAACGCTTTTGGAATACCGACTGGTCGTAGGCTGCGGCGTATGAGAACTTCTTGCCATTGAACATATAGTAGCCGTCGGCAATGACCGTCTTCACACGGATGGGGTCTGTCAACTGTACTTCATTCCATGTGTCCTTGCTCTCCTCAGGAATAAGATTGCTGTTCAGATTAAAGTTTGGGTTGCTGTTGTCGAACGAGTGGATGCGCACGTTGATGCCAAAGGCTCCTCCCGTGGCACCAACAGTCAGATAGCTACCCTTATCCCCACCAACGTTCACCGTGTAGCCAAAACCATAGCCTCTATATCCTGCCCACAGACCTACATACTGCGAAGGGGTCGTCCTAAGGGTCGGCTTGGCACTATATTCCTGACCAGCCATAACCCCCTCGGTTCTCATACTCACGATAGTCTGGCTCACATTGCCTTTCACAATCACTTGCCAAGGCCGCTCCGGTGCATCAATATAGTGTCGGTCAACACCCCTGACCGACATGGAGTCGATAAACGTTCCCACCTTCTTGAGGAGAGATCCCACGCCTCCTTGTGCCATCATCTGCCCACAGAAGCTGACGCCAATGACAATCATTATGTATTTCAATGTCTGCACTTGCTTACTCTTGTTTTGAGATCCATTTTTTAGTTATTGTTTACTTACTTTTAATCGACTGCAAAGATAGTGCTTTTTTTCCAAAACGCCATGCTTTGGAGAGTTCTTTTTGCAATTTTGCATGTTTTTTGTCACATCAATGCATATTCACCTCCTCACTCCGATACCCCGACGAAATCACGATGGACACTTCCCCTCCTGAGTAGGAGGGGTCAGGGGTGGTCTGATCGCGCGAACTTCTGCTGACGTTCTTGCGTCCCTGCGGTAGCAAGCGAGCATAGCTCGAGCGCAGACCCCCTCTTACTCCCCCTAACTCAGGGGGAGAAATCCCATCGCCATAGCGCGTATTGTATCGTTCTCTCAGGATCTCCAGCCACCCGCACACTCTACGAAGGTTCTCTATCGCCTCATGGCTTGGAATGTTCCCATCCAGCGTGTGATAGCTGGTCTTTGTGAGCGTGGCCCTGTTCATCAGGTACTACAACCACAGTGCTTGAAGCAACACAAAATTGGTTTTATTTGGAGTATGAGCTGGTTTTGAAATAAATCTTACCTACTTTTTTAATAATTCCGGCCTGATTTTTTTGTGGAATCGAAGAAATAATATATCTTTGCTGTCTCAAAAAAGATTTTTGCGGCTGTGAAACATAAGGTTTGCGGTCGAGAAACATAAGTTTCAGGGCGGCAAATCTTATGTTCGCCGCCCGCAAACATAAAAACCAAGGTATATTGGAATAATTATCAAGCCCTATTGGAATAATTATCAAGCCCTATTGGAAAAATTATCAAGCCCTATTGGAAAAATTATCAAGGCATATTGAAATAATTATCAAGGCTGATACAAATAAAAAGCAAGGTAGATTCAAATTATATGTAGAGTAGTATTAAAAATAAAACAATTAAGAAGATGGCAAATTACATTTTAAAGGAACTTCCTGAGGAGATGACAGATGGGAAGAAGGTCGTTTTCCCAAAGGTGCAGGCTCTCCCGCTGATTGAGTATAAGCGCTTTCTCCAGCACATGCACATGTTTACAGGACCTATAAACGATGGGGTCATTCAGACTGTCTTAAATGCGCTGGCGGAAACGTTGGCGTGTTGGTTGCCTTTGGGACACAGTATCAAGATTGACGGATTGGGTGTGTTCTCCGTATCCTTAGGATTCGATACGTCCATGCCTTCAGAAAAAGAAATCGCGGAGAATGATATAAGGTATGAAAATCCCAAGGTGGGATACAGGCATGTGTGCGCCAAAGGCGTCAATTTCAGACCTGACCCAGATTTGCTGCTGGAAATGAACGCGCATACTACTTTTAATTGCGTTGAGGTTGACGTTGAAACAGAAAAATGCACTTTAAGCCGTGAAGATCGTCTGGCAATAGCCAAGGGGCTCATTGCCAGGCATGGATACGTGACGCTAAAAGAATATGCTGCGGAAACCGGTCAGTGCAGAAGCGCCGCCTCTAAAGACCTCAAGCTGTTTTCATACGATACCAAAAATGGCATCACTACTCGCGGAAAGCACTCTCATAAGGTGTGGGTAGCATTACCAAACATCAAATGATAGTCGTCAGGGATTGAGAGTCCTATCTGTGATACCGTTTACATCTCTGATGTGTCACATGGGGCAGGACATTCTGTGATAGTCACGGATTATCCTGCCCCCTCTAACGTGACACTACATACACACGTGGCTATGGAATTTTTGCCAGAAGGCCTTCTAACACATTTTGGAAAGGGAAGGAAAAAGTTTCGACCTGTACGGTTGAAAAAGTGATATTTGAAGACGAACCAAATATTTTCTCCAATTCTGCGTTATTAACGTAAATCATAACGCATTAAGAACATGGGAAAATCAAAGTTAGAATTTTATGCCAAGATAACGACCTCCGATGGTCGAGAGATAACAAAACGTGTTGCTGAGGATATCCCGGACGACCTTACCCTGGAGAACCTC
>JAEEGG010005903.1_pt1 | contig 28875 bp, 20 predicted proteins | sample 9134161 | NCBI WGS metagenome assembly JAEEGG01 (sample SAMN16246543, study PRJNA631951) | gut metagenome | biome: gut microbiome; feature: rumen; material: CR-attached | host: Bos | place: Iran: Karaj | collected 2018-10 | reverse complement strand
AAGTCAATCAAAGAGCAGGTTCTTGCTCTCATCTCCTCAGTGAGGGGTGAGTGTAGGGTGAGTGAGGGGTTAGAGGCAGCCCTCACTCATCATAAACCCTTTATATATCGGTCTTTCAAGCCAAATGAGTGAGGGGTGAGGGGTAAAACGACTTGCTTCTTGATGACAGCGTGCTTACTTCCCAAGGACCGCCTGCTTACTTCCTGCTGGTTGCGTGCTTACTTCCCTGCTAACCCTCGTTCTCCTCCCCGCTGTCGGCTTGACACTTCCCTGCTCTCGGCCGCACAGCCGGTAGCTCTCCACCGTTCAGCCCGTAAGGTGACGAGACAGACTCCGTGCGAAGAGGTGGATACAAAAAGAAAAAGAAGAAAAAGTTGATGAAGGTCAGCTTATTTTGATACTGGTCGTACCTGATGGGACGAGCTAAGGATATGGCCTTACCATTATATACGGCAGAGACATCAATGCCTCGACGTTGGAACTCGTCGATGAGTGCCTGGGTTGGTGAGTCCATCCGAAGATGACTGCTCTTGATGCTTCGAGTGCAAAGGTACAAAAAACATTATACATTAAACATTAAACATTAAAAAAAATGCTGCCACATGCAAAATTTTTCTAAACTCCAAATACTAAACTCCAAACTTTTTCGTAACTTTGCAGATGTTATGAAGATATGTGTATTTTGCTCTGCTAATCAGCAGATTGACCCTGACTATTTCCGCGAGACGGAGGCGTTGGGGGTGTGGGCTGCCAAGAACGGGCATACCATTGTGTATGGGGGTGTGAATTGTGGACTGATGGAGTGTGTGGCGAAGGCTGCCCATGAGGCGGGAGGTCGTACCATTGGCGTGATTCCGAAGATTATCGAGAAGAATGGACGCATCTCGGAGTATGTCGACGTGGAAATTATGTGTGACAACCTGAGCGACCGCAAGCAACTGATGGAGGACCAGGCCGACGTATTCATTGCCCTACCTGGCGGTATCGGTACCATCGATGAAGTCTTTACCGTTGCTGCCTCAGCAACCATCGGCTATCATCATAAACGCGTCATTCTGTATAATATGAAAGGCTTCTGGAATGGACTGATAGCTATGCTCGACGACCTGCAGACACGTGGCGTTATCCGCCAACAGTGGCAGGACTGGATAGCCGTAGCCAACTCGTTGGAAGACATCGAACGGCTGTTGGCTATTTCAGCATAATAGCAGTAAAGATGCGACCAGAATTAATACCTAAGCGCCGAGCAGAGAAAAAGGTGTCGTGCGACTTGTAAGTACAGATGTCTGACACGCTGATATTTTCTGGCTTAATACCCATCGTCATCAATTGCATCTTATTACACAAAGGCAGATTGATGTGCCACTTTTCGCGACGCTCGCTAATTGCTGCCATATCAAAAGCGGCCTGTGCAAAAGCGTCATAGACTTCGTCGCCCACCTCAAAACTATCAAGGCCGATGCCTGGGCCTATCTGGGCTCGGAGGTCGCAAACATTGCTACCGTATGTTTCCGTCATAGCCTTGACCGCCTTTTCTACAATACGCTGTTGAGTGCCTCGCCAACCAGCATGAATGGCACAGGCAGCATGCTTTTTGGGGTCGTAAAGGAGTACAGGAATGCAGTCGGCTGTAGAAACGCCGATACAAACACCGAGAATGTCCGTCATGATGGCATCAACGCCCTCTAAGCGTTTATGCTGCTGCTCACTATCCAGACGCAAAAATTCGTCGTCGATGGTCGCAATTTCCGTCTGGTGTACCTGATGAGGCATCAACAAGTGGCTGTCGTCAACATGTAAGAGCTGGCATAGGGCCTGACGGTTCTTGGCAATAGCCTCAACGCTGTCACCACAGTAGCGATTGATGTTAAACTGGCCGTAGTTGCCGTCACTATAACCTCCTTGTCGCGTAGAGCTAAAGGCGACCACGTCTTGACCGAAATCATAGTAAAGAAGTACTGGTTTTCGCATGTTCATGTCCAATTTACCTGCAAAAATACGAAAAAGTTTAGAGTTTAGTGTTAAGAGTTAAGAGAAATTTCGTAATTTTGCAAGCAAGAAGATGATTTTATTCGTTATGGAGACAATTCAGATATGGATTGAACAACTGGTGGAGGCCTGTGGCGTGACGGGCGACACCGTTAATTGGGTGACCCACACCATACTGGTGGTGATAGCCTTTGCACTGGCTTTCTTGTCGGGTTGGCTGTGTCGCAAATTTCTTATCCCCGTCGTTCTGAAACTGACCAAGAAGACAGAAGCGCGATGGGACGACGTCATGTTCAGCGAACGGGTGTTGAAGTCGGCTTGTAGCATCATACCCGCCATCGTTATCTGGCAACTGCTGCCCTGGACCTTCTTCGACTTCCCCACCGTTCGTGAGGTGCTGACTCGTCTGACAGGCATCTATATCACCATCATGTCGGCACGCACCATCATTGTCTTTACCGATTCGATGAAGCAGTTGGAACCGAACACCCAACGTTCTTCCAGCCTGCAGTATATGCATACGCTGTGTGGCGTGCTGAAGATCATCATCATTTTCATTGCAGTCATCGTGGTGGTAGCTATCGTCATCGACAAGAATCCCGCTACGCTCTTTGCCGGACTGGGAGCGGCATCGGCAATCCTGATGCTGGCCTTCCAAGACACCATCAAGGGACTGGTGGCTGGTATCCGTCTGACTTCCAACGACATGTTGCATGTCGGTGACTGGATCACCGTAGCCTCGGCAGGTGCCAATGGGCGTGTTGAGGAAATCACGCTGACAACGGTAAAGGTGCGCAATTTCGACAATACCATTGTGACGGTGGCGCCTCAGACATTGGTGGACGGCTCGTTCCAAAACTGGGTGGGCATGGAGCAGAATGAGGGTCGCAAGCAGTCGCGCCGCATCTTCTTCGATTTCCGTTCTATCCGTCTTGACGATGACGGTGTGGCCAATATCACCAAGTTCCGCAAGCATTTGGAACAGTGGTTGCGTGAGAATCCGAAAGTAATAGGTGAGAAGAATCCGCTGGTTCGTCAGGCCGAGGCCTCACAGGGCGGTTGTTGTCTGGAGCTTACCTTTTGGCTACATGCTCAGGCGTGGAACGACTTCGAGCACGATACGGCAGACATCATGGAGTATGTCTTTGCTGCCAGCAATGAATACGGACTGCGTATCTATCAGCAATTCCCCAATCAGGAAGATTAAAACTTTAAACATAAATATTATGAACAAAAAACTATTCTTTACAGCATGGCTATTTGCATTGGCAGCAACCGGTTGGGCACAAGGCCCTAACGATTCTGGTGAATACTACAAGGCTGCCGATGGCAAGAAGGGAGCAAAGTTGAAAACGGCATTGTGTGGTATAATCTACAACCATACGGAAAGATCGTATGGTGATCTTTGGGAAGACTTCAAAACGACAGATGTACGTGAGGACGGGAAAGTGTGGGACATGTATTCCAACGTCAGCAACTTCGAGTTTGGAACGCATCAGGACAAAGGCAGCGGCGGTACACAGGAGGGCGAATACTATAACCGCGAGCACTCGTTCCCCAACAGCTGGTTTGGTGGCAATAAGAACACGCCCATGTATACTGACTTGTATCACATGTACCCCACAGACAAGATGGTGAACAACCGTCGCGGCAACTTGCCGTTCGGCGAGAACAATGGCGAAAGTTTCAAGTCTGCTAATGGATTCAGCAAGATTGGTGTGTGCACATTCGAGGGTTACGATGGCAAAGTGTTTGAACCTAACGACGAATATAAAGGCGACTTCGCACGCACCTATTTTTATATGGTGACCTGTTACGAAGAGCAGATTCCTACTTGGTATACTAATTTTAGTGACAAGGAAGGCGTGAAACCCACTCTCGACGGCAACAAGTATCCTGGCCTGAGCGAATGGCAGCTGAAGATGTTGATGAAATGGGCCAAGAACGACCCTGTCAGCGAGAAGGAGATTAATCGCAATAATGCCGTCTGGGGCATTCAGAACAACCGCAACCCCTTCATCGACTATCCTGGACTGGAGGACTATATCTGGGGCGACAAGCAGGATGTGGCGTTCAGCTACGACAACTATGCCACCAGTATTCAGGACATCATGGCCAAAGGTTTGAAAGAAGGTAAGCAGGACACGAAGATTTACGGAGCTGATGGACAGCTACACCGTACCTACCAACATGGCGTGAATATCGTAAAACAAAATAACGGTCGCACACGCAAAGTCATCAAGAAGTGAAACGAGTATTACTACTGCTGTCCGTTTGTTATGTTGTCCTCTCCATGGAGGCGGCGAAGTTGTTGCCCCAATGGGGCGACACGTTTTGGCGAGACTCCATTCCTGAGACGATGCGCCAAAGCTATATCTCCTTTGGCGAACCATATTTGGGACAGCAGTGGCATAGTTTGCCAGCCTCTGTCTTTGCTGAATATAAAAAGACTGGCAACCGCACGCGCTACGAAGGTTTGATGTTCGAGAAACGTCGCCAGTTAGCAGCACTCGTGATGGCAGAAATCATAGAAGGTAAACATCGTTTCACCAACGACATCGTCAACGGACTGGTGAGCACGCTGGAAGAAACCTGGTGGGGACTGCCTGCCCATTACAAGACGGAGATGCCGCGTCCTGACGACCAGACAGTAGACCTCTTCAATGCTGAGACAGCATCGTTGGTAGCTTATACACGCTATGTGATGGGCGATGAACTCAACAGATGGTCGCCCTTGCTGGCTCAGCGCATCGATAGCGAAATCAGTCGACGCATCCTGCAAGAGGCTGTAAAAACCAACTATTGGTGGAAGACGGCAGGCATGAATTGGAACCCTTGGATATGTTCGAATTGGTTGGCCTGTGTCCTGTTTTGTGAACATGATGACACACGTCGCCAACAAGCAATCGACCAGATCAGCAAGGCCGCAGAAGCTTTTATGGCTGCCTACCCACAGGATGGCGGTTGTGATGAAGGACCTCACTATTGGGACCGTGCCGCCGCCTCACTGTTCGAGGTCTATTATCTCTTTTCATTCATCATTCATCACTCATCACCCATCACTTCTTCCAAGCTTCGGGCTATGGAGTCATATCTATATAAAATGTATATTGGTAACGGCTATGCTGTCAACTTTGCCGATGCTCACGGCAATCGTGCTATGCTGAACATCAACATCGGCTATCCTTTTGGACTGCTAACTGGTGATCAAACGATGTGCCAATATGCGGCTTGGGTAGGACAGCAGGAGGATGTGCTGCATCAGGCTGCCAAACTCTATAACAAGAGTGGCAACTGGCCCTCGTTAGGTCGAGAACTCATCTTTCTGAAGCATATCCAGGCCTTTCTATGCGAGACGCCTCGTGAACCTCATCTCAACGATGTCTGGCTCCCTGACCTGCAGATTATGACAGCCCGCGAGCCGTTTGTTGCCATGAAGGGTGGCCATAATGGTGAAAGCCACAACCATAACGATGTTGGTTCCTTCATCGTCTATCCCAATGGGGAGCCCTTGTTCATTGATCCTGGCGTGGGCGAATATACCTCGAAAACCTTTTCCAAACAGCGCTACGACATCTGGACCATGCAGAGCGACTACCATAACCTGCCACGCATCAATGGCTACAGCCAGCGTGACGGCAAACAGTATAAGTCACAGGTGATAAGTCATAAGACAGGGCTGCTAACGCTCGACATCGGTGGTGCCTACCCTCATGAAGCACAGATCAAACACTGGTATCGCACCGTTCAGGTAAAAAGAGGAAAACAGGTGGAAGTCACAGAAGACTTTACCCTCCAAAGCTACCTCGCCCCCACCCAACTGATGCTTATCACACCCGTTGAGCCTCAACTGACAAAAGCCGGCATCATCACACTGGGGCGCCACACCCTCACCTACGATAACAAGCAACTGACACCAGTGGTAGAAGACCTCACGCCAATGCTTGACCCTGTTCTTCAGCAGATGTGGGGTCAACATCTCTATCGTATAAAAATGACGCTCTGCTCCAATCGTTTGAAGCAAAGCGTCCGCTATACAATTCAGTAATATCTGGTATTATCCTACCGTACCTTCTAACGATACGCTGAGGAGCTTTTGAGCCTCAACGGCGAACTCCATTGGGAGTTTCTGCAGTACCTCTTTGGCATAGCCGTTGACGATAAGTCCTACGGCCTGTTCTGTTGGGATGCCTCGCTGGTTGCAGTAGAACAGCTGGTCTTCAGAAATCTTCGAAGTCGTCGCCTCATGTTCAAAGACGGCAGTATCGTTGTGCACATCCATATAAGGGAAGGTGTGCGCACCACAGTCAGAGCCCAGCAGCAACGAGTCGCACGATGAGTAGTTGCGGGCATTATCCGCATTCGAGGTGGCACGTACCAAACCACGATACGAATTCTGAGAGTGACCTGCCGAGATACCCTTTGAGATGATGGTACTTTTGGTGTTCTTGCCGATATGGATCATCTTCGTGCCTGTATCAGCCTCCTGATAGTTGTTGGTCACAGCGACCGAATAGAACTCTGCCTGCGAATTGTCGCCACGCAGAATGCAAGAGGGATATTTCCAAGTGATAGCCGAACCAGTCTCTACCTGTGTCCAGGACAGCTTGCTGTCGACACCACGTAGGTCGCCACGCTTGGTGACCAGATTGAGCACGCCACCCTTTCCGTTCTCATCGCCAGGATACCAATTCTGAACGGTCGAGTACTTGACTTCTGCACGATCCATCACGATAATCTCTACAATCGCTGCATGCAACTGGTTCTCGTCACGCATCGGAGCCGTACAACCCTCAAGATAGGACACGTAGGCATCATCGTCGGCAATGATCAAGGTACGCTCAAACTGACCCGTATTTCTGGCATTGATGCGGAAATAAGAACTCAACTCCATCGGGCAGCGCACACCCTTGGGGATATACACAAACGAGCCATCGCTAAAGACGGCAGAGTTCAATGCTGCAAAGAAATTGTCGCGATAAGGCACTACTGAACCTAAATACTGACGCACCAAATCGCCATGCTCCTTGATAGCCTCACCAATGGAACAGAAGATGACGCCCTTTTCGCGCAACTTCTCCTTGAAGGTGGTTTTTACGCTGACAGAGTCCATAATGGCATCGACGGCGGTGTTGCCGCTTAGGGCCAGGCGCTCTTCAAGGGGAATGCCCAGCTTGTCGAAGGTCTTCATCAGCTCTGGATCGATGTCGGTATTCTCCTTCCTCGTTCCTCCTTCCTCTTTCCTCGATAAAGGGTCGGCGTAATACGAGATAGCCTGATAGTCGATGGGGGGCACATGCACGTGACCCCACTTCGGCTCCGTCTGCTCCTGCCAATAGCGGAAAGCCTTCAGGCGGAACTCGAGCATCCACTCGGGCTCCCCCTTCTTAGCAGAGATGAGCCGAACGATATCCTCGTTCAGCCCTTTCTCTATGATTTCAGTATGTACATCCGTGGTGAAGCCGAACTCGTATTTCTGTTCAGCCACCTGACGGACAAACTCATTCTTTTTTTCTTCCATTAAAGTTTCTGTTCTACTTCAATCTCCGTGAAGGTCTCGATGATATCACCTACCTGGATATCGTTGAAGTTCACCAGCGAGATACCGCACTCCAAGCCCGTAACGACCTCCTTGGCATCGTCCTTGTAACGCTTCAGGGCATCGATAGGAGCTGTATGGATCACGATACCATCGCGAATCACACGAGCCTTGTCCTTGGCATGTACCTTACCATCGGTCACCAGACCACCTGCTACGGTACCTACCTTCGATATCTTGAACACCTGTTTCACCTCAATCTCACCAGAGACGATCTCCTTCTTCACCTTATCAAGCATACCCTGCATGGTCTGCTTCACATCATCGATCGCGTCGTAGATAATCGAGTAGGTATTGATTTCCACACCCTCACGGTCGGCAGCACGACGGGCATCGGCAGAAGGACGTACCTGGAAGCCGATGATGATAGCCTCAGAAGCCGAAGCCAGCATGACATCGTTCTCTGAGATCTGACCTACGGCCTTCGAGATGACATTCACCTGAACCTTCTCTGTAGAGAGCTTGATGAACGAATCAGAGAGTGCCTCGATAGATCCGTCAGTATCACCCTTCACGATGATGTTCAACTCGTGGAACTCACCCAGAGCGATACGATGTGACAACTCGTCGAGACCAAGCTTCGTAGTGGTACGCAGGCTCTGTTCACGCTGCAACTGGATACGCTTGTTGGCGATTTCACGAGCCTCCTGCTCCGTCTCCATCACGTGGAAGGAGTCACCAGCGGTAGGCGCACCGTTCAAACCTAAGATGATGGCGGGCTCAGCAGGTCCGGCCTTCTCGATGCGCTGGTTACGCTCATTGAACATAGCCTTCACACGACCCCAGGCAGTTCCTGCTATCACGACGTCACCAATCTTCAGTGTACCATTCGACACGAGGACGGTAGAGACATAGCCACGACCCTTGTCGAGCGACGACTCGATGATGGAACCAGTGGCCTTGCGGTTAGGATTAGCCTTCAAGTCGAGCATTTCGGCCTCCAACAGCACCTTCTCCAGCAGCTCATAGACACCAACACCCTTCTTGGCGCTGATTTCCTGACACTGGTATTTACCGCCCCAGTCTTCTACCAACAGGTTCATATTGGCCAGATCCTCACGAATCTTATCAGGGTTGGCACCTGGCTTATCAATCTTGTTGATGGCGAACACCATCGGCACGTTAGCAGCCTGAGCGTGAGCGATAGCTTCCTTGGTGGTAGGCATCACTGAGTCATCAGCAGCCACGATGATGATGGCAATATCCGTCACCTGAGCACCACGGGCACGCATGGCGGTAAATGCCTCGTGACCAGGGGTATCGAGGAAGGTGATACTGTGACCATCCTTCAACGTCACATTGTAAGCACCGATGTGCTGGGTAATACCACCTGCCTCACCTGCAATCACGTTGGTATTGCGGATATGGTCGAGCAAAGAGGTCTTACCATGATCGACATGACCCATCACCGTTACGATAGGTGCACGACTGATCAGATCGTTCTCGTCGTCCTCCTCTTCTGTGATGGCATTCTGTACCTCTGCAGATACGTATTCTGTGGTAAAGCCAAACTCATCGGCCACAATATTAATCGTCTCAGCGTCCAGGCGCTGGTTGATAGACACCATGATACCAATGCTCATACAGGTACCGATGACCTGGTTCACACCCACGTTCATCATTGTGGCGAGCTCAGAGACGGTCACGAACTCAGTCAGCTTCAGCACCTTGCTTTCTGCTGCCTCAGCGGCCATCTCCTCGTTCATGCGCTCAGCGACAGCATCACGCTTCTCCTTACGGTATTTGGCACCCTTCTTGTTGAGATTGGTTTTCGATGTCAGACGAGCCAGCGTCTCTTTGACCTGACGTGCTACTGCCTCGTCGTCAACCTCCAAAGGCTTCACAGGACGGTTCTTCTTGTTCTTCTTACCACCCTGCTGCTGCTGGTTGTTATTCTTGCCGTTGTTATTACCGTTCTTGTTGTTCTTGCCTTGTTGACCTGCCTGCTTGGCTGCAGCCTCGATATCCACCTTACCTTGACGGATACGCTCGCGCTTCTTGCGCTCACCGGCAGCCTTCTCCTCTCGCTCCTTGCGACGTTCTTCCTTCGTCTTCTTCTTGGGACGCGTGCTCTGGTTGAGGGTAGAGAGGTCTATCTTACCCAGCACATTCAACTGAGGAACATTCTGAGCAATCTTGGCATCACCAGGGGTCTTCGCCAACTCTGGACCATCGTCCTCGGGTTCTTCCTCTGCTTCATCATCGTTGTCAGCAACAGCTTCCTGCTGGGGCTCAACAACAACAGCCTCTGATTCAGACTCCTCCTGAGGTTCATCAACAACAGGAGCGACTACAGGCTCCTCTTCAGGAGTTTCCACGACCTGGGGTTCGGCAGCAACCACGGGTTCAGGATCCTTGGCCTCAGGCACACGCTCTGACGCAGCCTTAGGCTTGCCAACGCTGTTCAGGTCAATCTTGCCTAAGGGTTTGAACTGCGGACGCTGCTCCAACAGCTCCTCAGTCTTGGTCACAGCCTTCTCAGGTACAGCAGGCTTCTCGACCTTCTTCTCCTTGGGTTTCTTTGTGAACAACTGCTCGGCTTGAGTCTTCACGGCCTTGTCGGTGCTGAACTCATTGACCAGTGCATCATATTGCTCATCGCTGATCTTGGTATTGGGCGTTGCGTCGTCCTTTACCTCTCCCAGGTCGCTCTTCTTTTTCAGGAAATCAACTGCCGTTTGAAGTCCTATATTCAGTTCTGATAATACTTTATTTAATCTGACTCCCATTCTATAAACTATAAACTATAAACTATAAACATCATTCGAACTCTGCCTTGAGCACTTCCAATACGTGGTCGACGGTCTCTTCCTCGAGATCGGCCTTCTCAATGAGCATATCACGTGGTGCGTTGAGAACCTGCTTGGCAGTGTCAAGACCGATGGCCTTGATAGAGTCGATAATCCACTGGTCAATTTCGTCAGAGAACTCGTCGAGGTAGATATCCTCATCGGCATCAGCTTCGCTGACCACACGGAATACATCGATAGTAAATTCAGTCAGCATAGATGCCAACTTGATGTTGAGACCACCCTTACCAATGGCCAGACTCACCTCCTCAGGCTGCAGATAGACCTCGGCCTTGTGCTCCTCAGGATTGATGGTGATGCTGGTCACCTTGGCAGGTGACAGGGCACGCTGGATAAAGAGTGACGTATTGCTTGAGTAGTTGATGACGTCGATGTTCTCGTTGCACATCTCACGAACGATACCGTGCACACGACTACCTTTCACACCGACACAAGCGCCTACCGGGTCGATACGGTCGTCGTAGCTCTCAACGGCAATCTTGGCACGCTCACCAGGCATGCGGGCAATGCGACGAATGGTAATCAGACCGTCCTGAATCTCAGGAACCTCGGCTTCAAGCATACGCTCCAGGAACTGGTTCGAAGTACGCGATACGATGATGCGCGGATTATTGTTTTCGTTCTGCACCTCCTTAACAACGGCACGGATGGTTTCACCCTTACGATAGTTGTCAGCAGGAATCTGCTCGCTCTTCGGCAGATGCAACTCATTGCCTTCATCGTCGATGAGCAGTACTTCGCGCTTCCACATCTGATAGACCTCAGCACTGACAATCTGACCAACCTTGTCCTTGTACTTCTGATAGAGCGAATCGTGCTCCAGTTCCAGAATCTTAGAAGCCAGCGTCTGGCGCAGGTTCAGAATGGCACGACGACCAAACTTCTGGAAGTTTACCTCCTCTGACACTTCCTCGCCAACCTCGTAGTCAGGCTCAATCTTCTGGGCCTCACTCAAGGCAATCTCCTTGTTCTCGTCCTTTACCTCACCATCGGCTACCACAATACGGTTGCGGTGAATCTCGAAGTCACCCTTATCGGGGTTGACAATGACGTCGAAATTCTCATCGCTGCCAAACATCTTGGCAATAACGTTGCGGAAACTCTCTTCCAACACGCTTACCAAAGTGGTACGATCGATGTTCTTTGTCTCTTTAAATTCCTGAAAGGTCTCTATCATTGAAGGGCCTTTCTCATTCTTTGTTGCCATAATTTCTTTATATTTTTACTTTTTTACCTTTTTACCTTTACTTGAAGTTCAACAAGTATTTGCAATACTTTACCTCGCTGATGGCAAAAGTCTTATCGACCTCAACCAGTACGGGACGCTTCTTGCCCTCTACTTGCTGCTTCTCCTTAACAGTAACAACAAACTGCGTGTCGTCGTCTGAAACAGACTTCAGCACACCTTGCAGCTTCTTGCCGTCATTGCACAGCACCTCCACGTCTTTTCCGACATGGTTACGATACTGCTGAATGACCTTAAACGGCTGACCGATACCGGCAGAGCCTACTTCCAACTCGTAATCCCCCAACTCCTCGCCTAACTTTTCCTGCAGGAAACGGCTCAGGTCGGCACAATCCTCTATCCACACACCATCGGCGTGGTCAATCTCAATCACAATACGGTCATCGGCCGTCATCTCCAAATCCACCAAATAGTAGTCCCCCTTTTCGAGCCACTCATTGACGGTGGTCTTAATGATGTTCTTATCTATCATATTTGTGTTAATTAAAACAAGAATGAGAGGCTCTTGCGAGTCTCCCATTCCACTGAACGGGTGCAAAGGTACGAAGTTTTTTTTATTCCTGCAAATTATTTTCGTTTTTTCTTTCTAAAAACATGCGAATAGCCTCAACCAACGCATCATTTTCCTCAGGCAATTGGGCTGAAACACGGAAGAAGTGCTTGGACAATCCGTAGAAGTTAGAGCAATCACGAATCAGGATGCCATGCTCGTGAATCAGATAATCCTTTAACTTGGGGGCTGTAGCCTGCGATAATTCGCAAAGCATATAATTAGTCTTCGTTTCAAAGACACGAACATCCTCAATCTGACGTAATGCCTGACGCAGTCGTTCTGTCTCCTTTAAATAGTCATCGAGCTGCGCAATGATGGGTTGACCATGTTCCAGCAGATACTGGCCTGCTTCGATGGCAAGTGCATTGACAGACCAAGGCTGACGCAACGGACGCAATAAATTGATGAGGCTGGGGTCGGCTGTCACATAACCCAGACGCAAACCAGGAATGCCATACGTCTTGCTGAGCGAGTGGAGGATAAAGAGGTTAGGCAATCCCATCATCTCGCGTGACTCCAACAAATGCTCGTGCGTATAACTCTCGTACGACTGGTCGACAACAAATGTATAGCGGGGTGAGCGGCGGATGATATAGTCGACAAAACCCTTCATCAACACATTGCCCGAAGGGTTGTTGGGATTGCATATCCAATAGACGCGATCGGCAGGCAACGACGTCAAGTCGTCTGTGTTCTCATAAGAGATGATATGGTCGAACATCCGACAGGCATCGGCATACTCGTTATAGGTGGGCTGTGGTATGATAGAAGCGCTGTGGTGGAATCGTTGCGCTATCAGATAGATGGCCTCAGTAGAACCGTTGGTCACCATGACGGCTTCTGGCGATATGCCCTCCTTTTGGGCAATCAGCTTCTCCAACTGACGGGGGCGAGGAGCCGGATAGTTGTTGATGAGGTCAAGATGTTCAGCCAGATGCGCCTTCAATGCCGAATGGTCGGCATGCTGAAAGATGTTGCTGCTGAAGTTCATCTTCACCAAGTCATCATAGCGGTAGGTATCGTCACCGTGACCTTCAATCATATAAAATTGAGAAAATGAGAAATTGAGAAAATGTGAAAATTAACGTTTAAAAATGCGAAGAGTCAGAGTGTCGCGCTCGAAGATGATGCCGTCGCGTTCTATAAAACGGCTCAACGCACCATTGTCTGCCAACTGACGTGGTGTGCCCACACTCAGCTGATTGGGTTCTCTGACCTGAAGGTCAGAGTGTGGCACGCATTCCATCAGCCATAGACAGTCGGCCAACTGTAATGCCAGCTCCACATCGTGGGTAGAGAGGAAGATGGTCTTTTGCTGCTCGTGAGCCAGGCGACGCAACAATTGCATCATCTCAACCTTGCTGGGATAGTCGAGGAAAGCCGTTGGCTCGTCTAAATATATAATAGGTGTCTGCTGCGCCAGCGCCTTGGCTATCATCACCTTCTGGCGTTCACCGTCGCTCAGCGTATGAATCATTCGACCTCGTAGCGTGTCAATACCCACCATACTGATGGCATCTTCTACAATCTGGCTGTCTTCGGCTGTCAACGTTCCCCAAAAACCCGTATATGGCGAACGACCCATACCCACCAAGTCCTCTGTGGTCATATTCCTCACATCAGGCTTCTCAGTCAGCACAATACCTATTATACGGCTCAGTTCCTTATCGGTAAACGAGGCCAGGGGTCTGATGTCCGATGTCTGAGACGTACTTAGCATCACGTCACCACCCAACGCGGGCTGAAAGGCAGACAACGTACGCAACAGCGTCGACTTACCGATACCGTTACAGCCCAGCAGGCACGTCAATTCACCGCTATTGATAGCGGCATTCAGCCCCTGGGCTACCACCTTGGAATTACCTTTAGTAGCATAACCAATGCTTAGGTTTTTTAGTACAACCGTCTCCATAGTGCTTGCAAAAATATAGCTTTTTCTTGAATCCACCAAATTATTGGAAAGATATTTTCTGCTTTTACTTGCCCATGCGAATGACTACCATTGAGTATGCAGGGAGGGTAATGGTGAGGCTACCATCAGCTTTGATGCTGCTGGTGTCCATCGACTCCCACTCCTTGATGCCGTCTGGCGAACGAAGGCCTGAAGTGACGTCATAGCCCGATTTGATGACTGTCTGCGTTGCTTGGGGGAAGGACCTGTCGAGGTCGATGCTGACTTTTGCATCCTTAGGAAGAAGGCTGACGAGTTTGATGATGGTGTCGCCCGTCTTGGAGTCGATAACGACTGAACGGTCTATGCGCTCTGCTATCCTGCCTATGGCATTCTTCACCACACGTCCGCTTCTGTCTTTCTGCTCCACAACAGGGTCATAATCGACCGCCATGTCGGAATAGACGTAAGTGTCGCCGCCATTCTGACCAAAGGCACGCTGGACATAATAGTTTGCAGTAGGTCGCACCTCGGTATTGCTAAAGTATATCAGGTCAGGATTCCATGAAGTATGCTTGTCCTTAGCCAGCAGAGGGGCGTATGACGACATTGCCACCACGTCGGCATTCTGCTCAAGATGAGTGAGATATGCTGCCTCGATGAGGGCGTTAGAGACATGATTGCCCCTGGAAGCCCACTCGCCCAAATACACCTTGGTACCATTGCGGTCGTAGTTGTCGTAGAAGTCACGATGGTGGAAAAACCAGCCTGGCGAGTTATAGTAATGCTCATCGACCATCTCCGTTCCCTGCTTCTTAGCCTCACGCCAGCCGTATTCGTAGTCAGAGCCCTCCCAGAAGGGACCAACGGTGCCAACGATGATGATGTCAGGATATCTCTCCTTAATGCCCTTTACAAGGAAGTTATAGCGCTCGAAGAAGGTATCGCCCAGCAGGTCTTCATTGCCAATACCGAGGTATTTCAGGTTGAAGGGCTTAGGATGACCGGCCTTTGCACGCAAAGCAGCCATAGCCGACTTCTTGGCGTCACCGTTAGCCCACTCTATGAGGTCGAGAAGTTCCTGAAGATAGCTTTCCATCGTCAGGTCCTTGCCCATATACTGATAAGGTGAAGGCTTACCGTTGAGATCCTTGAGGAACGGTATGCCGCCCTGCTGACCGTTCTGACGATAGCCCTCGGCACCTCCGCGACTGGAGTTCTGACAAGGCACACCGGCAGAGAGGACTGGCAGAGGCTCAGCGCCTATATCCTCACAGAACTGGAAATACTCATAAAATCCCAATCCGCGTGTCTGATGATAGTGCCAGATATTGAAGTCAGGTTGGCGTTCCCACAGGTCTCCTATGGTAGCCTGCCAATGGTAGATATTGTTGATACCGTTGCCGTGAGAGGCACATCCGCCAGGAAAACGTACGAAGCGAGGCTTCAGGTCGGCAATGGTCTTGGCAAGGTCCTTGCGAAGGCCGTTGGTGTGACTCTTGTAAGTGTCCTGAGGGAAAAGCGAGATGAAGTCCAGTTCAAGCTTTCCCACCTGCTTGGGCTCAATGACGAGGGTAGCATTCTTTGCGTCGCTGACAGGTGTGAGGACTGCCTTCTTCTGTCTCCACTCCTTGGATGCAGCAATGACGGCAGATGCCAGACTCTTGCCATTCTCAACGAGTGAGACCTTGACGCTGCCGGCACCTTTCACGAAAAGCGAGAAGTTATACTTAGCCTTCGCCTTGAGGGCTATGCCGTCCCAGCCTTCATTAATGAGCTTTGCGCCCTGCGTCTTGGTGGTGAAGACGGCATAGTGGGCATTATTGGGATGCATAGGGGCTGTTGAAGCAATGTCGAAGGTGGCGTCACCCTCAACTTTCCATGCAGTCTTTGCATTCCACTCTCCACGGTCAGAGCTGTTGTATTCAAAGTCACGATTCTGGACCAGCTCAGCATACAGACCACCATCGGCAGCATAGCTGATATCCTCGAAGAATATACCCATAAGGTTGGGGGAAATGGCCTTGCTATCGTCCCAATTCACCTTCATGCTGGCAGTAATGTTCTTAGCCTCCTTGACGATGTCGGCACCAGTACGCACGTAGTTCTCACGCTCCCTCTCACCGTTCTGGTCGGCAAGGCGCTTGCGAGCCAACAGCTTCTCTATATAGCAATAAGGTACGCGTATGGGCTTCTGCCAGTTTTCCTTGGCCTGAGCGACAATCTTGTCGAACGTCGCCTTGTCTGCCACATAGTCATAGTCCTGCGGCTTCCAAAGCACCAGGTCGTCAGAGACAGTCCTGCCAACTTCCTTTGCGTTAAGGTTAGGAATGAAGAACGCCTTGAACTGCTTGCCGTCGAAAGAAAGGTTGGGATACCACATCTTCTTGCCGCTGCCCCAAGCACCATAGTCAGAGGAGAAAATGGTGCAATAGACATGCGTCCAGTGTTTCAGGTCATGGGAATAGGCTATCTGCAACTGCTGCACACCTTCTCCAACGTCTGGCTTAATCCATACTGAATCGGCCCTGTTGGCATTTGCACACAGAGCTATGACACTCGTCAAAAGTACTGTCGTCAACAACTTTTTCATGTCAGGAATGATCGTTTTTCGTTTCGTTTGTTTGTGTGATACATTCATCACACCACCAATAATCATCTTTATACTATTTGAGGGCAAAGATACTAAATTCTTTGCAAATATGCAAATTATTTTGCTATTTTGTAAACAAGAAGATGAAAAAGTCAGCCAGCGTCGCCTGTTGTGACATTACCTTAGGTAACGCTCGCTGTTAGCTTAGGTAACGCCGCCTTTTACCTTAGGTAACGTGCTTTGTTACTTTAGGTAACGTTCAGATGTTACTTTACGTTTGTTCAGACGTAGGGAACAGGGGGAGAGAACGGCACTAACAGGGGGAAAGCCCCTTTCGCAGAGGGAGAGAACAGGCAACTTACGAACTCGCAGCGCTCGTGTCTGTAATCGGCAGCGCCCGCTGCTAATATTAGTAGCGGGCGTGGGAATTATCAGCAGCGGGCGCTGCGTACCAATTTTTATAATAAGTGAATCGCCACCAGTGAATGATAGCGATTCTTGAGTTTGGGTGTCGACCTCACACGGAGACAGTGAGTACAGTAGTACACAAACTTGTGGTCCACAAACTTGTGTACCAAACAGATATTTAACAATACGAGGCTGTAAAATAATTATATGGGACATGAATATCGCAGAATAAGTTCTGCGAAGATGGGGTTCTGGCGCAAAACGGAGGTGCAGCCCGTCATGAGCAATTGCTTGCGGGCACGAGTCATGGCGACGTTGAGCTTGCGGTCGATGGTACGTCCATCCTCATCGAAACAGTTGGCACAAAGGAAGTCGAGTTGGTAAGGGTGGCGGATGGTGAACGAGTAGATGATGACGTCGCGCTGAGAGCCCTGATAGCGTTCAACGGTGTCAATGCTGATGTCGAGAAGCTGGGGAATTCCCAATTGAGCTATCTCGCGACGAATCATAGCTATCTGGTTGCGGTAAGGCACAATGACACCAACGGTCTTTGTAACATCGAAACGCTCTCCGTATTGGCGATAAATGCGACGAAGGAGGTCAGCAACAAGGGTGGCCTCAATGGGGTTGACTTTGTCAGATGTTTGATGGTTGAGGGATGAGGGATGAGGGGTGTCTAAATCGCTGGGGAAGAAGAGGACACGATGCTGTTTCAGAAGGTCGTCGAGGGCGTCTTCTGAAGGCTGATGATATGAGAGTTCCGTTTCTTCCTGATGAGGCAGGGGAACGGGTTGCAGCTGTTCGCGAACATAGAAGAACTCATTGGGGAAGGCGGCAATATCAGGATGCATACGCCCCTGACGACGCAGGATGGCAGTAAATGCCTCGCGACCAGCCTCACGCTCCTGGCGTAACAGGCGTTCGAAGAGCGACAAGCGACAATCGTGTAATGTCGGCTCGTCGTCAGGCTGTACGACGACAGCAGGCAACTGCTTGTGGTCGCCTATTAAGATGAAGCGCTCGATGCTGTCTGACGACAACAATCCGATGATGTTGGGCTCCAAGATTTGTGAGGCCTCGTCGACGATGCAGAGCGAGAAATGTTTTATTTCCAATAGGAAAGAGCGCGACTGCAGCATAGACGTTGTGCTAACCACAACACGTACTTCCTGCAATTGCTGTCGGATGTCGTCTAAACGTGGCTTTTCTGCCAATACACGATTGAGCAAACGATGTGCGAAACGAGGGTCACATGAGGCTTCGTTACCGATTCGCAGATAGTCGATGCCAGCATCTTCCAGCATACCGCATATCTCGTCGACGGCACGATTGGTGTAGGCGGTGAGTAAGATGGAAGATGGAAGATGGCTGATGGAAGAAGTTAATGCCTCTTCGACTAAGAAACGGAGGGCCATCGAGGTCTTGCCTGTGCCTGGAGGGCCTTGCAGCAGGAAGTAGTCCTGAGCTTGACGGGCTTTGAGCAACATCTCGTCGTAATGAGGACTATAGCTGTGCGACAGGGTTATCGACGTATCGCGACGAGGCGGGCGGAGCCCTAACAGCAGTTGTCGCTTATCCTCAGAGGCACTACAGAACGAAAGAATACTTTGCAGCGCAGAGGTCGTTGTGACATCAGAAGAAGCGTGCTCAACGGCATAGGTGCCTTCAGAGAAAACAAGCTCATTCTGTTGTCGTTCATTCAGGCGGATGGCAATCAAGGTATCCGTCAGCAGCTCTATGACACCTTTATATAATATACTACGGCACACATCAGGAGCATCGTCACAACGATAGACATACACCATATCGCCACGACGGAAGTTAGGTAACACCTCGCTGGTATCAATACGCAAAGTAACATGCTCTATGTCGCGCTCAACAATAGGCCCCATCAGGATGCTACCCATTTCCTGCTTCTCTGCTAAAGGCATGTTCCAGAGGTCGGCCTGCGACCCACTCTGCCCTTCCTGCACGCCTGTCTTCTGAGCCAGTTGTTCACGATAGACGAAGGTGAGCATGCGTTCCACGTAGTTGCGCTCTACGTCTGACAGATGATGCATGGGAGCCACCACTTGCTCCTTTTCATCGCGGATATACTTGTTGAAGAAGTCCGCCTTCTTTTGATCCTCTAACAGAATGCCTGCATGAAGCTGAGGGAGAACCGTTGCAAAGCCCTCGCGAGCCATCCGTACTTCCTGAGCCACGATGAGATTGCGAATATGAATAGCTTCGCGAAACAGCTGCTGATAGTAATTGACGACCAACAACCCTTGACGAGCCGCATACTTGGAATAGAGCAAACGGATATCTACCTTGCCAGCAGACAACTGGAAATTGTAGCGCAACACGCCATAATAGAGCAGCAGCTGCACGTAATGGTCTTCCTTATAAGGATAAGGACTGACGGGTGGCAAGTGATTAGCCAAACGCTCGATGTTCCAGTTCTTACCCGCCTTTTGCTCTACCAGCAGGCGCATATCGTCAGTCATCAAGTCGACACGACCCTGCAGACCCAAGTGTTCACACACAAATGAAGGTTCAATCAACGCCCGATTTTGCTGATAGTCATCAAACAAAATGTTTACTGCCTCGCGGATATTCGTCACCTGCTGTTGGGCATCGGCCTTGAAACGAGTGGCATCGAAGCCATTACAAGTACAAAACTGCAAGGCTTGTTCGCAGAACGACTTACGCAACGTATCGGCAAAGGGCGTCGTAGGGCTATTGATGAGGTCGTCGAGTGCCGAACCGGCAAAATTACCTAAAAGGATATGTTGTGAGTTTGAGCGTGCCTTCAGGCGATTGAACAGATAGCTCATGGGGTGATGACCATAGTCCTGAAAACAAGCAGCAACGGAAGAAATATCTACCAGGAAGTCGGGCTCGACAACAATGAGACCTGGCGTTATCGTCGTGCCTTCACGATGACAATCCAATAGGTTGAGCTGCATGCCCTCTGTTAACGTTGAACATTGAACGTTAATTGCAACGCCACACTCCTCTCCGTCGGAGAACGTTGAACGTTGGACGCAGATGGGACCATCGGCTGTAGAGGCATAGATATAACGCTCGTCCCAACTGTCGACGATGCATCGGATATAACGCAGATTGACCTTAGGCTGCTGTTCTTGCTGACGCCCTTGAGCAGGCAGGCGCGTCAACAGATCATGTGGAATGTCTTCATGAAAGATGGCGGAGATGAAGAGGGATAAGGCACGAATGTCGTACCGCCAGTCTGATTGGGAAACCTGCTCTTTGCCATTAGAGTGACGACGCATCTGCTGAATGGCAATACGGTCGGGTATCGCAATGCCATGCTGTTTGCACAAATAGTCGACTTGTGCAAAGACATTGCCAAAAGCCTGACGACTGCCTCGCAATGCCTCAGCACACGCCAGCACCAGCGTCTCGTGAAGATAGCGCAACGAAGCTCTCGATGGCGCTACATCAGCCAATTCGACACAGCGTTCGAAGAGCTCGGATACGTGCATGTTACTCTACCTTCGAGTCCATCGGATTGCGAAGTCCCTTATAGCCTGTCAAGTAGGCTTTGGCTGAACCAAAGCTCAGAAACATATCAAGACGGACGGGCAGATGGTTCTTGTCGTCGGTTATATAGAAGCGGATGAGTTCGTGGTTCTGACCATTCTCGCGCTCGATGAATGAGAAGACCAGACAACGATACTTGTTGTTGCCGTTTTTCATCTTCAGCGTCGTCTTGCCCGTATACTTCAACCAAGAGTTGGCCACGCTGCTGGCATCAGCAATAGGCATGGGAATCTTGTCGCCTTCTTTCAGTTTAGAAGCATCGAAATTGCGTGCCCGCAAATAGATGCTCATCATGTCGTAGAGACAGTCCTTGTACTCCATTTCCTTCCACGTATGGTCACCGCTGCTGGAAATAGCATGCGCCTTGATATGACAGTTGTTGTTGGGATAACTATACCACAACTCATCGACATAATAGCGCTGTCCTTCGCGAGCTCCCTTACGGTAGTAAAGAGGTGCTATTTCCGAATTGGTATAGCAAAGCAGGGTGTCACGCATGATGAACATGTTGTCAAGCTTGTCGTTGCCACGCGTTATCAGACTGCTACGGAAGGCTTGCTGACCTTTATACTTTGACTGTACGGTAGACATGGATGCCGTACCAACCTTGACCCACACAAACTTCCAGTTGAAGTAGAGGTCATAGCTCAGAAACTCGCCCGACTTGAAGGCAAAGTTCTCAATGCCACATTGTGCTTGAACCATTGAACATTGAACATTGAACAATGAACAATGTATAAATGCTATGATAAATAAAAGTTTCTTCATATCTTCTTAATACTTATTTCTTAACTTTTATATCTTTGACGTATTCAATACCTAATTGTTTAGCGCGGTCGATATTTCTGTTCATCTGCTTCTTCTTGGTCTTGCTGTTTTTCTGCTTTGTCAGTTCACCAGGTTTCTGCTGAAAACGCTTGCGTTCTGTCAGATTCCATTGCAAGGTGCTGTCCCATTTGGCCTTACATTCTATAGAGCGGGAATAATAATAGACATCCTCTGGTTGCAAGTCTTCATCATATTTTCCTGTATCCCAAAGGTTATTGCCATTGCGGTCGATAAACGCACGGACATAATAGACAGCAGGATTGATGTAGAAGAAGGCGGCGGAACCATCGGTCTCAGCCTTGACCTGCTGTACGACGCTCTCGCTCTTGTCCAACAGCTGAACCACAATATTTGAATCCTTTATGCCACTCAACTGCATGACCAAAGTAGAATACTCGTCGAGTGACTTCACCTTGATGCCCTGCCTGAACTCATTTGATACCAAGCCATAGATATCGACGAAGGCGGCAGAGTCAATCTCCAAACTGTATTCCCGTTCTGGTTGCCAGTCTGCCCGTATCTCATAATATCTCAATGTCGAGTCCTTACGACTGAATTCAAAAGGAGCACGATACCATAGCGTGTCTATCTGAGAATAGAGATGGATAGCTGCTGTGTCAAGACTGGCCAGCGGAGTAGGCATCTCGATGATGATGGTACCTGTGGGGTCCATTGACGACTGTACGTTATACTTCGGCTCCAATGCCTTGATGGGATAGATGCTGTCGTAGGGCTCTTCAGCCTTCTTCAGCTTCTCCTGTTGTTTCTGCCACTCTTCTATCTCCTTCTTCAATTGTTTCTGACGTTTCTCGTATGGCGTCTTTGCCAATACCTCAAGGGCCGAGTCTGTTTGTTCAACAAGCATACCCAATGTATCAGTCATCATATAGGTGAGGTCCATACGTAGGGTATCCTGATTGACCAACGTAGTGTCTCGCAACCAATAGGTAATGGTATCTTTCTTTGCACTCGTTTCGATAACGAATGCTGAGTCGCTGTCAAAGTTCAGGCCTTTGATGACTGGCAAACGCTCATCACCATAGGTAAAAAACATGGTGAAGCGATTGGGCTCCAAACGCTCTATCTTCAACAAATTGCGCGTTGTCTGCACTTCCTGGAAAGCCAGCATCACTACATCGTCTGGATAGAAGTGGGTATAAGGCACTCGCAGGATGTTATCGATATGCAGTGAGTCGCGCCAAATAGTATCCTGACGTATATCGGGAGCACATGACGGTGTATATGTCTGGTGCGAGAAAGCTATCATCTCGCTACTCTGCGTGAACTTAAAGTCGCCATCAGCATCCTGCAGGGCATATACACGATATTCACCAGGAGCCACACCCTTGATGACAAAATGACCCTGCTCGTCAGTACGGGAGATACGTAGCATGGGCTTGGTGCGGAAGGCCGAATCGGACAAGTCGTCATAAAGACCTACGCTGATGCCTTGAACAGGGTCCAGTTTGTCGGCACTCAGCACATAGCCCGCCACTTCGAAAGTGTCAATATTCTCTCCTGTAGAGAACGTATAGGTATAGTTGCCCAAAGGATTGCCCTCGTTATTGTCGCTGATAGCATCGCTGAAGTCAACGGTATAAGTTGTGTTGGGCTTCAATGTATCCATCAACTGCACTATAATCTTCTTGCCCTGCGTCTTGATTTCAGGCATCTCCAACTGTGGGGGCGAGACAATGACATTCTGCGTAGCATCAGCTAACTTAATGAATTCATCGAAGTAGATAGTAATCTTCTTGCTCGTCACATTAGTGGCTTTGTCCTCAGGCGAACAGCCAATAACGCGAGGAGGGTCATCGTCGTACCATCCTCCGTCGGGCGAGCCCATACGGGCACATCCAACAGCCAATAGCAAAAAGCTAATAGCAAACAGCCAGTATTGTAGTCTCCTCATGCGTTCAGTGTCAATAGTTGGTCAATATGTTCACGTGAATTACTCAGACGAGGCACCTTATGCTGTCCGCCCAATTTGCCACGCATTTTCAGCCAGTCGTTAAAAAGACCCTTACGAGCCACTATAATCTCCAGATGTTGCAGGGTGATGTCCTTATAGCGCTTGGCTTCGTAGTCGCTGTTAATCTCCTGTAACCTCTTGTCTAATAGGCGAGAGAACTGTGCCAAATCGTTTGGCGCCTTGGAGAATTCGATGAGCCACTGATGGCGGCACTTGGCATTAGCATCCATAAATACTGGGGCTGCTGTGTACTCCAATACCTCAGCACCTGTATGGTCACAGGCATAGGCCAGACCTTGTTCGGCATTGTCGACGATGAGCTCTTCACCAAAGGCATTGATGAAACTCTTGGTACGTCCGCTGATGACGAACTTATAGGGATTCACAGAGGTAAAGCGGACTGTGTCGCCAATCATATAGCGCCACAGACCACACGAGGTACTGATGAGCATCGCGTAGTTCTTGTCTTTCTCGACGCCCCAAAGTGGTACGATATTGTGCTCAGTGCCTTCTCCGCTGAGCTCCATAAACTCATAAAACACCCCGTAGTCCAACATCAGCATCATTGCCTTGTCCGTTGGATCGTCCTGCAATCCAAAGAAACCCTCGCTGGCATTATACGTTTCCATATAGTGCATATTGGGCGAGGTAATCAGCTGCTCGTATTGCTTACGATAAGGTGTAAAAGCCACGCCACCATGAAAGAACACCTCGATATTGGGCCATACCTCCTCCAGATGCGTCTTGCCCGTCATTTCCATCATGCAATTCAGCACAGAGAGCATCCACGAGGGTACACCACTAATATTGGTAACATTCTTGTTCATCGCCTCACGGGCAATACGTTCACGCTTGACTTCGAAGTCGCTCAGCAGAGCTGTCTCCTTCTTTGGTACACGCACCAGATTGACCAACGGATTGATATTCTCTATCAAGATAGCGCTCAAGTCACCAACCAGCGATCCTGACACGTTATAGTTTGGCGAATGACTTCCACCAAGAATCAATCCCTTTCCGTCGAACATTCTCGACTTGGGATTGTTACGAAGATAAAGAGCCACCGAGTCGCGTCCACCAGCATAGTGAATCTTCTGCAGACCTTCGTCGCTGACAGGGATAAACTTCGACTTGTCGTTGGTTGTTCCGCTCGACTTAGCATACCAACGCACGCGTCCTGGCCATAACACATTCTGCTCACCATGACGCATACGATCGATATCGCCCTTCAGTTCCTCATAGGTGTTGACGGGCACCATCGAGACAAATTGATCGTAGTTCTTGATATTATCAAAGGCGTGATTCCTGCCATATTCCGTATTTCGAGCGCTATGTATCAAGTGCTCCAGCACTGCTCGTTGCAGCGCCTCTCCCCCACTCTGATGCTTTTCCAAAGCCTTTTGACGGGGTACGAATACCTTTCCTATAATCTGAGTCAAACTCATTTATTGCGCAATTTTGACTGCAAAATTACACAAAAGCATTGTAATGCTTGCATAATTTACAATTTTTTATATAATAACGCATACAAAAAAATGAGGTCACCGATTGGCGACCTCGCTTTTCTTTATTCATCTGCAAAGGCGGCGGCCTCTGCTTCTGCTATAATCTCTTCGCGCGTTTTTTCACGAGGGGCTGTTGTGATGTCGTCGAGAGTAAGGTCATCGAGGACAGTTGGTGGCTGCTGTTCTTGTCGCGACTGAGTTGCAACACGCTCTTCCGGCTTCTCCTGCTCGATGATAAACTGCTCGTTCTCCTGTTGCAATTTGTCAATATCCGGAGCTGCCATCACGGGCTCCTCTTCCATCTTGGTACGATTGGCTTTGGCAGCAAAGATGGTATCGATGAACTGAGGTTCGCGACGCAAACGCTGCAAGGTTTCCTTAGAGGCCTGTTGATGACTTTCCTTCTTAGAGAAACCTGTTCCTTTACAGCCCTCTACACCTTCGAGGAACACTTGCGTGGTGAAGACAGGACTTCCAGTCTGTTCATCCTTAGTCTGGCTGAGTTCACGCAGTTCCAGCTTCACACGATTCTTCTGACTCCACTCTAACAGTTTCGACTTGAAGTTGACCTCCTTATAAGCCACCTTGTCGATATTGATGAGCTGGGCGAGAATGCGCTTTTCCATGAATCGCATGCAGGCGTCGTAGCCTCTGTCGAGATAGATAGCTCCCACAAGGGCTTCGAAGGCATTGCCGTTCATGTAAGAATTGTGTGAAGTGGAATGACCCGCAGACATAATCAACTGGGGAATGCCCATCTCCTGCGAAATCTTTCCAAGCGTAGCACGACTGACCAACTTTGAACGCGTATTAGTAAGAAAACCCTCACGCTTACCCTCAAAATGGCTAAACACGATGTGTCCAACGACGGCATCGAGTATGGCGTCACCCAAGAACTCCAAGCGTTCATTGTTTTGCAGACGTCCCTTCTCATTCCTCTTGCCAACACTCTTGTGCAGCAAAGCCTGCTTGTAGAGCTCGATGTTATGAGGATAGAAGCCCAAAATGTCGTATAAGGCAGAAAAAAGCTCCTTCTCCTTGCGGAAAGGGAGCTTTATTCTATCAATGATGTCGTTAATCCACATCGCTTATCCTTTGTACTTTTTAAATACTACGCAGGCATTGTGACCACCAAATCCGAAGGTATTGCTGAGACCAGCACGCACCTCACGCTTCTGAGCCTTGTTAAAGGTGAAGTTGAGGTTGTAGTCGATCTCCTCGTCCTTATCGTCATCCTCATGGTTGATGGTGGGAGGAACGATGTCGTTCTGAACAGCCAGAACGGTAGCCATAGCCTCAACAGCACCAGCAGCACCCAGCAGGTGACCAGTCATAGACTTCGTTGACGAGATGTTCAGCTTGAAGGCTGCGTCGCCAAACACATCCTTGATGGCCTTGGCCTCAGAGATGTCACCAACATGGGTAGAAGTACCATGAACGTTGATGTAGTCAATCTCGTCAGGCTGCATACCTGCATCCTCCAGTGCGTTCTGCATCACCAGTTTAGCACCCAGACCCTCAGGATGAGAGGCTGTGATGTGGTGAGCGTCAGCACTCATACCAGCACCAACCATCTCAGCATAGATCTTGGCACCACGAGCCTTAGCGTGCTCGAGCTCCTCGAGAATCAGACAGCCAGCACCCTCACCCATGATGAAACCATCACGGCTGGCACTGAACGGACGACTGGCCTTCTCAGGCTCGTCGTTACGAGTTGACAAGGCCTTCATGGCATTAAAACCGCCAACACCCGTCTCGCAGATAGCAGCCTCAGCACCACCAGCAACGATGGCGTTGGCCTTGCCCAAGCGAATCAGGTTGAAAGCGTCAGCCAGTGCGTTCGACGAAGAAGCACAAGCAGAAGCTGTGATATAGTTGGGGCCATGGAAGCCGTACATAATAGAAATCTGACCAGCAGCGATGTCTGCAATCATCTTAGGGATGAAGAAGGGGTTGAACTTGGGTCCATCCTCACGATGAGCACCATAATAGCCCACCTCGTCCTCGAAGGTCTTAATACCACCAATACCTACACCATAGACAACGCCAATACGATTCAGGTCTTCAGTCTCCAGATTCATACCAGAATCCTCAACTGCCTGCTTGGCAGCAATGATGGCCAACTGCGTATAGCGGTCCATCTTACGAGCCTCTTTGCGATCTATGTAAGCATTGACATCGAGACCTTTAACCTCACAGGCAAACTGGGTCTTGAATTTTGATGCATCGAACAGTGTAATAGGTGCAGCTCCGCTTTTACCAGCCACCATAGCCTCCCAAGTCTCCTTAGGATTATTGCCAAGTGGTGTAACGGCACCCATGCCTGTTACTACTACTCTTTTTAATTCCATAAATACTTAAAAAAAAGGCATGGGTTGCCTTCTCTAATCAAAGATGGCAACCCATACTCATTATTGAATTTATTTTGCGTTCTCCTCGATATAAGCGATAGCGTCGCCAACAGTACCGATCTTCTCAGCCTTATCGTCGGGGATAGAAATACCGAACTCCTTCTCGAATTCCATGATGAGCTCAACGGTATCCAGTGAATCAGCACCAAGGTCGTTAGTGAAACTTGCCTCGGGCTTTACCTCAGCCTCATCAACACCCAGTTTGTCTACGATAATTGCCTTTACTTTGCTTTCAATTTCTGACATAATTTTCTTCTTTAAAATGTTAATAAATGATTTCTTATTCTGAAAACTTTGCGACCAAGTGTCGCTTAGCGGGTGCAAAGTAACACATTTTTATTGACTTACGCAAATATTTTTAAGAAAAAAGCACACTTTTATGCACAAACACCCCTAACTTGTGCATGTTTTGAGCCTCAAAAGTGCATTTTTGACACTTTTTTGCTTAAAATGTCTCTCTTCTTAAGGGATAATTGTTACGTAAAGATTCGAAACTTGAGGGATTCCTTTTCAACTTCTCAGAATCATTTAGTGGGTTGTAAAGGTCGAGTGCACTACCTGTAAAATTGAAGTCTGCAGGAAGTAACGGAGGAAGGATGTGTCCTGGATGTGGCAAGCTGAAATGTTGACATAATGCATCTATCACCATGTTGTCAGCATTCACCTTGCCATCTGCTGAATAGCCTGCAATATGTGGTGTGCCAATGAATACTTTGTGGAGCAAGTCAAGGTTCATATTGGGTTCGCCTTCCCACACGTCCAAGATAGCATCGCGTACCCTACCCTCGCTGATGGCTTGCAGCAAAGCGATGTTGTCCACCACTTCGCCACGACTTGTATTTATAATATAAGGTACGCGCGCAAGGCGATGGAAGAAGTCTTCATCGCCAAGATGATAGGTCGCATACTGGCCTTCGCGAGTCAGAGGTACATGAAAAGTGATGACATCTGCTTTTCGCTCGACGATATCGAGCGAAACAAAAGAAGGATCATTCAACAAGGGGTCGCACACCAAGACGCGCATGCCCAGACGCTCTGCTACTGCTTTAACCTTTGAGCCCACATGTCCACAACCCACAATACCAATGGTAGATGATTGTAAATCAAGCCCTTTCCGTTGTTGTAGCAACAACAAAGAGCACTCCAAATACTGGGCCACAGAAGCGGCATTACAACCTGGACAATTAGTCCAATAGATGCCTGCCTCGCGTAAATAGTCAGTATCGATATGGTCAAAACCTATCGTCGCTGTTGCCACAAACTGCACCTTGCTTCCCTCTAAAAGCCTTCTGTCACAACGGGTACGTGTTCGCACTATCAATGCATCTGCATTTCGTACGTTATCAGCACCGATTTCTGCGCCACGCAAATAAACTACCTCGTCAGCCAATAGGGCTAACTTTTCACGAATATAGGGTATCTTATCGTCTACTACTATCTTCATAACGCTTGCAAAATTACGAAATATTTCTTAATAATTTGGTTATTTACATAGTTATTTGTATCTTTGCAAGCATAAAACAA
>JAEEGG010005899.1_pt1 | contig 28880 bp, 28 predicted proteins | sample 9134161 | NCBI WGS metagenome assembly JAEEGG01 (sample SAMN16246543, study PRJNA631951) | gut metagenome | biome: gut microbiome; feature: rumen; material: CR-attached | host: Bos | place: Iran: Karaj | collected 2018-10 | reverse complement strand
AGAGGTGAGTGCTAATCATTTTATTATACAATTATAAAAATTTTATTAACTACCGCTTGGCACCCTGAGCATTAGCGAAAAATCAAGCAAGTTATGTGCTGTGCCAAATCACCGAATGGAAATCCGCCATTTCACCGAATGACAACATTTTACATTCATATTACAAAATATTCTTTAGGATATATCGTACAATTTTATATGGATAGAATAGACCGTTTGAACAAGGAGGATAAAAGATGAGACTTGGAACATCGTCACCGCTTAAACACGGAGATCCGAAGGAGTGGGCCGAAAACCAGAGAAAGCTTGGGTGTCTGGCTGTGGTTTTTCCGGTTCAGAGTAATGAGTCAAAGGACAAGATAGACGCCTACAAGGAAGCTGCCGAAAATGCAGGACTCACCATAGCCGAAGTGGGGATATGGAGAAATCCTTTTACGGATACCGATTACTGCATAGATCAGCTTCGCCTGGCAGATTATCTTCATGCACGGTGCGCCGTTAATGTCGCAGGCTCATTCGGTCCGGTATGGGACGGAGCTTACAGGGAGAATTTTACTCCCGAAGCATGGGATAAAACAGTAAAAACCATTCAGACGATAATAGACTCGGCAGATGTTAAAAACACTTATTTTACAATTGAACCCATGCCGTGGATGATACCAACCGGTCCCGAAGAGTATCTTAAGCTGTTGGAAGCTGTTAACAGAGATAGATTTGCTATCCATATGGATATTATAAATATGATCAATTCAGCTGACAGATATTTCAATGCCGAAGAGTTTGTGGACAAATGTTTCGAGCTTCTCGGAGAAAAGATCAGGAGCTGTCATATTAAGGATGTGCACTTAAGCGAAAAGTATACTTTAAGGCTTGAGGAATGTGCTCCGGGAAAAGGCGAATTCCCGTTAAGGTATTATGCTGAAAAAATAAACGGTATAGATCCGGATATGCCTGTAATACTGGAGCATTTAAGTTCCGATGAGGATTATTTAAAATATCTCGGATATCTAAAGGAGGCGCTCAATGGCTTATACAAGACTGTCTGATGCAAATGAGATCACTGCAAGATATATGGATTCAATCCTTATACAGGAAAGGCTTATCGATTCGGTTACTGCGGATATATCAACAGAATTTTTTGGTGAAAGGTTTGATACCCCGGTAATGACGCCTGCGTTTTCCCATCTGGGAAAATACAACGGAAGAGAACTTACGGGACTCGAAGAGTATTCTGTTGCCGCAAAGAATTGCAATGCTTTAAATTTCTGCGGGATGATGGAAAACGATATGTTCCAAAAAATCGTTGATACCGGCGCCAAAACAGTCAGGATAGTAAAACCCTATGCGGATAACGGGAAGGTCAGGGATCAGATGCAGTTTGCCGAAAGTGTCGGAGCTTTCGGTATAGGTATGGATATTGATCATATTTTCGGAGAAAACGGATATGATGTTGTTATCGGAGAAGAAATGACGTATCAGACTTCTGAAATGCTACATTCATATGTAACGTCTACCAAACTTCCGTTTGTTGTAAAAGGTGTTTTAAGTGTCAGTGATGCATTGAAGTGCGCAGATATCGGAGCAAAGGCGATCATAGTAAGTCATCATCACGGACGTCTTCCTTATGCCGTTCCACCCATGATGGTGCTTCCCGATATTAAGGCTGCCTTACAGGGCAAAGATGTTAAGATCATCGTTGATTGCGGTATATCAAGCGGCGCGGATGTTTACAAAGCGCTTGCTCTCGGTGCGGATGCCGCCGCAGTTGGAAGATCCATGCTTCCGGCTTTGGAAAAGGACGGCGCTTTGGGAGTGGAGAAGTTCATAAGATCCGTCGGTAACGAATTACGGTTTATAATGAGTTCGACAGGATTTGCGAAAGTATCCGAAGTAGATGCATCGCTGTTGGTTTTGCTCAGATACAAAATATGATAGATGTGTTCAAAAAAATCGTGATTTTGGGAAGATATATATATATAAGTGAAATCAAAACAGCCGGTGCTGACGCACCGGCTGCGGTATTACTCACTTATATTGGGATGTCCAAATTATCATCCTTCGATCATTATGGTCTTCTTCTCGGGAACCTTCGGAGCTTCCTTCTTAGGAATATCAAGTTTAAGAACACCGTCCTCAAACTTAGCCTTGATATCCTCTTCGGTTATGCCCTTACCAACATAGAAGCTTCTCTGCATAGCACCTGAGTAACGCTCCTGTCTGATAAGTTTACCCTTCTTATCCTTCTCTTCCTTATCAACGCCCTTCGAAGCGGATATTGAAAGGTAACCGTTCTGCAGTTCAAGCTGTATCTCATCTTTCTTGAAGCCCGGCAGATCGATGGCTACTTCAAACTTGTCATCATGTTCCTTGACATCTGTCTTCATGACATGAGGCGCATGCTTTCCGTAAAGCTTCTTGTCAACGTCTCCAAACTCTCCGAATGCCGGAAAATCAAAATCCACAAAATCATCAAATAAGTTTTTGTTAAAAATACTAGGGTACAACATAGGTCATTCCTCCTTCACTCTAAACATTTAATATTGATATGTTATCGAGCAGGGGATATAGGATCGGATTCCGGGAACTTCTTTCTTCGTTCCCCTTGAATTATCTCTCTTTCCCTTGTTCTGCACACAGTATAGCACCAATTGTTAGCACTGTCAAGAGGTGAGTGCTAATCATTTTATTATACAATTATAAAAATTTTATTAACTGCCGTTTGGTACCCCGAGCATTAGCGAAAGATCAAAAAAGCGAAACCAGATCGCTCTTTAAATACAGGCTGCCCTTGACATCGGTCTTTACCGGGGAAAGAGCACCTTTCCCTACCAAATAAGACATGTTCTGGCGGGAACATTCAAGATACCGGCATGCCTCAGAAGTATCGAAAACGTTTTTTTGTACAAAGTTTATAAAGTCGCTTCTTTTTAAAGGAAGAGTGATCCCGGCTTCATGCAGCTTTGCCGCCGGGATGTCTATCGAATCATTAAAGGTCGCATAGTATCCCCCCGCACCGATAATGCCGGATTCCAAAAGAGGCCGGTTGTTCTTCAGTTTTTCGGCTCCGTCTATCAATACCAGTTTCTCGAGACCGATCTTTCTTACTGTGTCATCGGCAAAAAAGGCTAAAACGGAATCGTCGGATATTAAAATATCGGTCAGGTTCCCGGACATCCTTATCTTTACATATTCTGGGATAATCTCCGTCTTTTTTATTATCAGGCTGTCCTGCGAACATTTTCCTTCGGATATTTCCAGAAAACGTATCTCGTCATATTCTTTAAGCTTATGTGTTTTTAAGATTGACCCGATGTTCTGTCTGGTGGGCGGGATAAGGCGTTCCCTGACCCATGCAGTGCTTATATCTCTTGGGATCGTAAGGATGCCTTCTTTGACAAATGCCGTAAACATCAGCGGTGCGGTCCATTCATCCAGACCTTCCGCAAGCTCGGTTATAAATACCTTTTCGCGTTCGTAATAAAGAAGTGTTCCTACAGAGATTCCGTTTTCCTGATCATAAATATCAAAACATTTCATTATAAACTCTCCTGATCGTTCGTAAATATTCTATAGCGCGTGTATATCATATCCCACATTTTATCTATAAAGATCTTGGACAGGACCCTGTCTAAATCCTTAAAGATTATTTCCTTGTCCGATTCTTTAAGTTCGTTTTTAAATATCCTTGTTTTATCTTTTATCAGAGACAGATTCTCATAACATGAAAAACCACCTATGAAATTCTGACATTTCCGGTCTTCCAGGATATCAAAGTTTGTTGCTTCTTCATCGGAGGCACAGGAAAACAGCAGGGACAATCCGTGATCGAACAATGGAGCGGGTTTTAATGTATGAGCCCGTGAATTCCGAAGGATTTCGATATTCGCACCATGCCTGTCCCTGTTCAATATGATATAATCGACAGCTATCATCCGGTCAACATAGGCCTGCCAACCGTATCTTTTGCAAAAATCGTAATGCGACTCGCCTTTTTCGGTATTTACCATATAAAAACCGTCAAGTGCTGTTTTGCTGTCTCCTTTTATCTTAAAATCCTCAGAGCAGCTTAAGAAAGTACTGTATACCCGTCCTTCTATCTCAACATCTGCGTTTATCAGATCGTAATGAATGTGGTCAACGCCCAGAATGTTTAGCAGACGGTCGACTATCAGCTCGTTCACGCATTCATGACCAATGGTTCCCTTCGTCATATCAAAGTTAGACATTTTATAGTATTTTTTTATCCCGCCCAGAACAGATTCCGATTTAAGGAATGTTCCGGCTGTTCCGCTTGAGTTACGTATATGAGCCCACTTCAAGTAGGTCAGATCCTGTTTATCCAAAAACACTTGCGATGCCATTGCCGTTCACCTCCGTATATTTGACGCACGTCAAATGTATATTGTATATAATAACATAATATTTGACGTGCGTCAAATATTATGTAAATATGTTGCCGTAACATATGAGTGCGTAAACACCGCTGAATAATAAGTCAGGATCCCGTCCTGAGGCAGAAAGCTCAGGGTGGGATTTTTGTGTTGTAAATCCCATCGCTTTTTGCTATAATCAAGACAGAATATATTTTTGTGATGCGAAAGGAGATCATATGAAACTTAAAAAGATCATTACGGGATTATTCCTGTGTGCCATCGCGGTGATCGCGGCAGGCGGTATTTATACGAACGCTGCATCAAAGAAGGTAACTGTTTACCTGGAGTCAACTGTTACGACTCACAGCAGTGAGTATGTTTATGTACTGACTTCGATAAAAAAGAAGAATGTGGCTTCGATAGAGTATAAGGCAGGAAGCATAAAGAAGACAGCCGACAAGTATTGGAAGGATGCCGAAGATATTACATTCTATACCGATGACGAAACCGGTAAGACCAAGGCAGGGTTCAGGGTTTATGAGAACGGTACATATTCCGTAAGGGTTACCGCAAAGTCCGGAAAGAAATATGTCAAGCGCATTAAGATTAATAATATCGAGCCTTGCAGCGATAGAAGCATTCTGGATGCAAGGATAAAAGAGTTCAGCGGACCCGATAAAAAAGGCGAGTATACCATAACCGTGGATTATTACGGTTTGGTTACGGTTGAGGCTTCCAAGGTACTCGGAAGAAATCTGGGAGATAAGGTCAGGATCGGAGACAGGGGTATTGCAAAGATAGTTGAAATCTTAGGAGAGGATTCCGACCATGAATATACGGTACAGCAGACCAAGGTGCAGGCAACTTCGTGCGTAGTGCTTATACCCGATGATCCGAAGAGTTTTTACGGTATAAAGAGTGAAGATGACGATATTTATTATTCATATAACGGATACAGATTCGGTCTCTTTATGTCCTACAGCGGTGACGTCTTTGTTGCATGTCAGGCATATGATGAGCCCGAGGAATACAGAGATGAGCTTTATGATAAGGTATACAGTAATGTGAAGCTTAAGGTAAATGATAAAACTGTCATTCGCCCGGCATATACAGAGTGGAGCAAGTACGGCATGAAGACTGTGACATTATCCGTATCCGAATATCTTGCGCTCCGAAATAACAGGGAGCTGCAGGAAGAAAAGGGCATCTATGTTTATGAGGGCGTTGGCGTATGGATCTATGAGAGTTATGATAAAAAGACCGGTGAGTTTACAGACTATGTAAGTGAGATAGTTGAGATATATACACCGTGATCTTTACAGAAGAAGGTTCTTTATTACCGAGGAAACTCTGAAGGTGATTTTGAGGTAATATTGACTTGAAAGTCAGAGTACGGGGAGACAGTCTTTTAACAGGGCTGTCTCTTTTTTCGTGATAAACTCTCTTGTAAACTGAGAGCTGAGCGAACGGAAATAACCATCTTTATTTTGCTGATGTAAATACTTGACATGGGAAGAAAAATTTAAGATAATGTAAAACAGTAAAGCAATAAAACGGTACAACAATAAATTTTTTATAGCAGCAGAAGGTTTGTTATTATAGGAAGGGGTTTGGAAATGAGTAGTTTTGATTCTTTTGGAGGAACTTCATCAAATGATGAGTTTTGTCCGAACTGTGGAGCGATTAAGGTCTTCAGTGCTTTGGTATGTCCTTCGTGCGGCGTGAATTATGATGAAGCCTTTAGGAAGAAAAAAAGCGCAGAGGGGAATGCACAGGAGGAGATAGTAGGCAGGCGTTTTGAAGAAAAGCCGCAGATAAAAGATACCGCAAAACAGGAAAACGCCGAAGATGTCAAGAAGCCCGATCCTGACGACCCTATCGCAAAGAAGCTTGCGGAGATCACAAGGCAGAACAGCGGTATGATGGTTGGGGAACGCAGATACCGCATTGACACTCCGTCGGATGCGTCAAAGAAGCCGGAAGACGGTTCGGGAGACGGTACTTCTTTGGGTAATCCCGCAGGGCCTTCGGGCAGGAGTGTTTACGATCAGGCAAACAATACCTATGGCAACGGAAATATTTCCTACGGGGCAAGCCGTTACGGCGGGTCGGTATGGCAGAGCGGAACGTCGCCGGCTACAGACCATACTCCGATAGGGACGTCTGCAAAGACATACAGTAACGAAGTCAGCAATAAGTATGATGAGTACAGGTCGGATATGAATAATCCGGCGTCCTCCTCACAATATGCTTCGCCTTACAGCAGGGGCGCTTTCGATCAGGTGCCGGAAAAGAAGCCGAGCACTTTGAAAAAGATACTTCCCCTGGCGATAATCCTTGTTCTTGTTGGTATAGGAACAGGAGTATTCCTTTGGTTTAGAGGCTTGAATACTAATGAGAACGGGATGGAGTATCCTACCACTGTTCCGTCGGGTATGTGGGATGACAAGACATTGACTTTTAAGCATGAGTGGGCTGGGATAAATATAGACCTTTCTGCTTTCAAAGGAGAAAGATATTATATGACAACGGCTCTTGCCAACAAGCTTACTGAGGAACAGAAAGAACAGTACGATATTCCTTTTGTGTATGTTAACGAAACCGATCCCTTGGGAATTCTTGTTATGGTCTATAAAAAAGGAATATTCCCGGTTAAAGATAGCGAACTTTTTAATGAAGAGGTAGGAACCGTTTCGGGTCTGGGAAGGAACATTACATATAAAAATGAAGATGACGCGCTTTTGGGAGGCTATACATATAAGTGCAAGTCTGTTGAAGTGAAATCTTCAAGCTCGGATATGAAGTATTATTATTTTGCAAGAAGCATTGGCAATAGGGCGGTATATGTAATAATCTATTATCCAATGACAGGTACAGACAAATTGGGACTGATTAAGAGTATGTTTAAATGAACATAAGATTATGCATATTTCAGTAAGCAAATCTCAGTTTATTATCCTGAGCGTCAGCGAAGGATCTTATCATAAAATGTAGCGGGGTGGGTATGAAATACAGGATCCTTACGGCAGAAGAATACGAAAAACATAAGTATATCCTTCCGGCTACCGGGAGGCGCTTCTGGCTGGACAAAGCCGATATAAGGGAGAAATTCTGCAGCTTTGTAAATGAGGACGGGATGATCGACAGGTTCGGAACCATCTGCTCGGACAGCAGCATATGGCTGCGTCCCGTCATAGAATACGAGCCGGGAGAGGAGAGGGAAGCCCTGTTCGAAGAGGGACAGGGTGTACATCTTCACGGCATGATGTGGACTGCTGTTTCAGAGGATATCCTTGTATGCGACCGATGTGTTGAAACCCTGAAGTTTGATGATACTTGCAATGATTTTGAGAAGTCATATCTGAAATATGCCCTGTATCAGTATTTTAAAAAGATTGTTTCAAAAGAGAAGGCAGGCCTGCCGGTTACGCAAGAAGAGAGCGGGCAGGACATTGCCGTGAACATAAGTTTCCCGAAGATAGTATTTGCAAATTTTCTTTTTTTGGTCATAGCCGTTGTCGTGGGTATCATGTGCGTGCTTTCGTACAGTCCCTTTTCCCTTATAATATTTGTCATAGCGGAGCTTATCATGACGGCTCTTGCATGCTATTACAATATTGGCAAGATAAAGGACGCTGTAAAGCTGTCCCGCCGTAACGAAAAAAAGGATGCGCCGGCAGCGCAGCAGACAGCTGTTTTGACGGAGAACCCCGCCCTGACGGATGCTGCGTCCGATCTAAAGCTTGATACCTTGGGAATAGAGGATGCCGGGATCCTTGAAAAGACCGCGACGATCAACGGGCTTTTTGACGCTATAAAAAAGACGGGGAATACCATGGCGGGTTCGAAGGTAAAGTTTTTCTATCTGCCCGAGACCCAGAAGACGCTTGAGCTGTACAGGAGTCTTTCGGAAAACGATATAGATACGCCAAACAGCAGGGAGTGCATGGATATCATACGGGATAATCTGGACAAGACCATAAAGCTTTTACGGATGGATTACGATAGCGCCATATCGGGGCAGCTGCTTGAGACAAAGCTTTCCGGACAGGTTTTCGGAAAGATGCTGGATAATGCCGAACAGCTCGAGAACACAAAGCTTTTTACGGAGATCCCCGGTAGTGAAACGGGAAATGAGGAGAAGGTTTTATAGGATAAAACCGAAGCGCGGAGAGGGTAATGGAACAGGACGAAAAGAAGAGTAAGAAAAAAATGGTGATCAGGATAGTTATCCTGGTTGTATTTTTAGGCCTGGTGGCACTGTGGTTCATACTTTCGGGAGAGACTTATAAGTATGACAAGCTTATAACCGGAAGGCAGGAGGCTTATGATGTGATAAATGCTGCCGTAAGCGAGGGGTACGGCGAGATTTATTTCGAGACAACGGAAAGACCAAACAGTGAGTATTTGGATCTTTTGAAGATAATGAAGGATGCCGTAGCCGACGGCAGCTATGCGGGCTGTGAGCTCTATGCTTTAAGGTATGAATTTTCACAGGGCAAAACCGGATATAATGTGCATGTTCACTTAAGCGATCCGTCAAAGTTTGCGAGCTTCATGACGGAATGGCGTGTAAAACAGATAGCTTCCAAGTTCAAGGATTTAAGCGATTACGAAAAGATAAAGGGCGTACATGATTATATCGTGCTTCTTAACAGATATGTGGCCTTTGAGGGCGGAGCCTACAGTACGCTTTATAAGGGCAGGTCGTCCTGCAGCGGCTATGCGTTCAGCTTCTATGCGATAATGAGGGAGCTCGGGATCCCGGTAACCCTGGAGATAGGCGGTAACCACGCATGGAACAGGGTACAGCTCGACGGAGAGTGGTACAATATTGATGTTACATGGGATGATAACGGCGTTGATGAGGTAAGCTACGCTTATTTCTTAAAATCGGATGCCGACTTTAGGGGCCATCATCACGGAGGAGCTACGGCTTCCGTTTCCGCTCCGGTAAAGGGGAAATCTGCTGAAGAATACTATGATATGGTCCCCAATTACATGCTTATTTTTGAGATTATTATCATAGCGCTGTTTGTACTGCCTGTTGCGATACTTGGATTCTTTCTTTATAAGAAAAGAAAGAAGGAAGTTCATGTGGAGAAGGGGCAGGTCATGATCGCGGGAACATGGTCTTATCTCATGCCGCAGCAGTTGGGAGAAAGATATGAGATAATCAGGAAATTCGGCAATAATCCCACGAAGAAAGATATCTGGGGACTTGAGGACGGGAAATTCTTCAGGGAGTCGGAGAATGAACAGGAAAATAAAAAAGAGAGGGTCGAAGTACCCCCTCAGGTGTTTTTTGATGAACTTGATTTTATTATAACGGTCAGCCGGGGAAATAACTCAAGAGCGCTTTGCGATGCCCTGATGGATATAAGGGGCAGGCTTCAGGCAGAGGGCTAGATCAACGCTTACCGTCGTGACCGCCGGGTGATATGGGATCATCCGTGGAAGGTCTCGTCAATAAGAAGAGCAAGCATGGCAAACAGCAGGTCTTCGGAATCATCCTCGTAAGAAATGTCATAGGTATCCTTCATAGAGACAATCTTCTTTTTGACGGTGCCTGTGACTTTTTTATCTTTATTTTTTATCGTAAATTCGGTAAGGTTGCTGTTTCCGATTATTTCAAGCCCCTTCTGCTCGTAAATGAGTTTGTTGACGCCGGGAGTCTCGTTGTATACGACCTCGCCCCCGTCGGTGTCGCCGAAGGTGAGCTTATATATACGGGGAGCGGTGGAGCTTGTAACCTCAGCAAAGGCAACCGCCCCTTCTTCGGTAAATATGTCATAGACAGGCTTTGCTGTAAGAAGCTTACGTCTCTTGATAAAATACTTCAGCTCCTCGTTTACATAGAGTTCATAGCTTTCCTTAAGGGCTAAGGCTTTTTGTATCATGACCATCTGTCCCATGATGCACCTCCTGTGTATTTGTCACGGAATGTTTCGTTATAAAGAAAAAACGACCTGTTACTAGGTCGTTTTGACAGGGGCAGTAGGATTTGAACCCACGACCTGCGGTTTTGGAGACCGTTATTCTACCAGCTGAACTATACCCCTTTGTTGCGTACTTGAAGATAATACTACAAAAAATACGCATTGTCAACAAGTTTTTTTAGTATTACTGAAGATAGTACTCTGCTATGGTAGCATTCTCGTCACCGTATACAAGCTTTGCAAACTCTTTCTCTGCCTTGCTGAGGGTAGCAGCGTCACATTTGACGTTGAAAAGCTTGGAAAGACCGATAAGTATATGAGGAGAAACTGCAAGACCCCACTTTTCGTCGTCATTGACGAATTTCTTCTGGCTGAGGCAGGAAGGTGAAAGCGGGATAACCTTTCCGGATGCTTCGTCGGTGCAGAATATGTTGATAAAACCGTTGTCGGCTTTGTTGAATGCGATCGCATAAGACTCGGTGTCGATGGGCTGGCCCTGTTCGTCGGTTATGCTTACGAAGCTTTCGTCCGAGAAGTCGAGGGACATCTCTTTCTCGAAGAAAATGCCGTTGTTGTTATTAAATTTAATGATCTCAACCAGTTTGTCAATGCTTCCCTGATCAAGAACGGAACCTATGGGAGTCTCATCACGGCTCTGTAAGAAGCTTATGAGTGTATCTATTTCGTTTTGTGTAAGAAGAGTTTTGCTTTCGTTCATAATCGTATCCTCCGACAAGTTGTTGAAATCTTACTTACTATATAGTATACAATTCCAAATTAAAAGTGTCAAGTTAAACTGTGCATATTTCTTGCGAATTCTTAAAACAAAATAAAATGCTTGATATTTTTAACGGTTGATTGTATAATAGAAGAGATTTTCGGTGTTAATTGAAAAAAGAAACGGAGTACATAGTGTTTAAGATAATAAAACAGGACGGAAGAGCCAAAAGAGGTGAGTTTGTCACCGTACACGGGACTGTACAGACGCCTGTCTTTATGAATGTCGGGACCGCAGCTGCCATTAAGGGCGCGGTTTCCACGGAGGATCTTAAGGAGATAGGCACACAGGTTGAGCTTTCCAACACCTATCATCTTCATATCAGACCCGGCGACGAAGTCATAAAGAAGCTGGGAGGACTTCACAGGTTCATGAACTGGGACAGGCCGATCCTTACGGATTCGGGCGGCTTTCAGGTTTTTTCCCTGGCATCCCTTCGCAAGATCAAAGAAGAGGGCGTATCCTTCAATTCCCATGTGGATGGGAGAAAGATCTTCATGGGACCTGAAGAGAGCATGCAGATACAGTCCAATCTTGCTTCAACGATAGCAATGGCATTTGATGAATGCCCTTCAAGCGTTGCCGAGAAAGAGTACATAAAAAAGTCGGTTGACAGGACGACCAGATGGCTTGCCAGATGCAAGGCAAAGCTTGATGAGCTTAACCGCATGGATGATACGATAAATAAGGCGCAGATGCTCTTCGGTATCAATCAGGGCGGTATATATGAGGATATAAGGATAGAGCATGCAAAGAGGATAAGCGAGTTTGATCTTCCGGGGTACGCTGTCGGAGGACTTGCCGTAGGCGAGGAGCATTCGGAGATGTACAGGATCCTGGATGCCGTTGTTCCGGAGCTGCCGCACGATAAGCCCGTATATCTCATGGGAGTCGGTACTCCCGAGAATATCCTGGAGGGCGTTGAGCGCGGCGTGGATTTCTTTGACTGTGTATATCCCACAAGAAACGGAAGACACGGGCATGCTTATACTTCCGGGGGAAAGATAAATCTTCTCAATGCAAAATTTGAGTGTGATGACAGACCCATAGACGAGAGCTGCTCCTGTCCGGTATGCAGGAATCATTCCAGAGCATATATCAGGCATCTGCTTAAAGCAGGAGAGATGCTCGGGATGAGATTCATGGTGACACATAATCTTTACTTCTACAATAAGCTGATGGAGGAGATCCGTTCGGCCATCGAAGAAGGAAGATATGCAAGTTATAAAAAAGAAAAGCTGGAAGGCTTTTCACAAGCAAAAGAAAAAGGAGAAACAATATGCTGACATTTTTAAACATTTTTCTGACAGATACCGCATCCAGCGGGAATGCTACAGGCTCATCGTGGGCTACCTATGCACCGATCATTTATCTTGTTATCATCGGTCTGGTATTTTATTTCGTTATCTTAAGACCTCAGAAGAAACAGCAAAAGCAGATGGATGCGATGATCTCCGCAATAGAGATAGGAGACAGCGTTCTTACTACCAGCGGTTTCTACGGAGTTGTCATCGATGTTATGGATGAGGTTATCATCGTAGAGTTCGGAAGCAACAAGAACTGCCGTATCCCTATGAAGAAAACTGCCATCACAGAGGTTGAAAAGCCTCAATCCGGCGAGAGCAAGAGCGAATAATTATTCGTTATAACGAATTCAAAACGCATAAATTGGTATATAAAATTCCTATAACCGGACAAAAAGTGCAAAAATATTAAATTATACTTCCTTTTTTGCAAAAATTGTTGTATAATGGTTGAACAGTAGCGTGCAGGGAGGTATGTTATGGTCAATCAATTGTTCGGGAATTATCTGGTACAGGCAGGGATGCTTACTTCCGATCAGCTTGAAAGAGCTTTCGAAACCCAAAATAAGGTAAGAGTTAAACTCGGACTTATAGCTGTAACGGAGAAATTAATGACTTTAGAGCAGTCTGAAGAAGTTAACAAGCTTCAGGCTGTCATGGATAAGAGATTCGGAGATATTGCGATAGAGAAGGGATACCTTTCGTCAGAACAGGTTAGCCGCCTTCTCGGTCTTCAGGGAAATCAGTATCTCACCTTTGCGCAGGCTGTTACCGACAACGGTTTCATGACACTTAAAGAGTTTGAAAATGCATTTTCCGAATATCAGAGGAAACTGTCCTTTACATCCACCGATATGGATGCTTTGAAATCCGGAGATTCTGACAGGATAGTTCCGCTGTTCCTCCCTTCCGGATGCGACGGGCTGCAGGTTGAACAGGTCCTTGTGGCGGTACGTACATTGCTTCGTCTGATTGACAGTGACGCATATATCGGAAGCGCATCAAGGATTTCCTCTGTAACGGCAAAGGGTTCGGCGCTGCAGTGTCTTAAGGGAGACAGGAGCATATCGCTTGCTGTTGTTGGGGATAAGGATGCTATTCTTAGCCTGGCGGGCGTTTTTGCACGCGAAGAGTTTGATAGTATTGATGAGGATTCGTTGGATTCCGTTGCTGAATTCATAAACTGCGTAAACGGTCTGTTTGCGACCGGTGTTGCTTCAAAGGTTAATCTGGATATGCTTCCGCCTGTTTTTAAAGAAGAAGAGGTTACCTTAACGGGAGATAACATCCTGCAGCTCCCGGTATTTATCAACGGTAAGGAACTGCAGATACTCTCTACGATTGACGGCGTTATAGAAGCTTAAGAAAGCAGAGGTGAGCTATGAGCAGAATATTGATAGTAGATGACTCGAGAACATCAAGAAAGATCCTGCGCAATATCCTTGAGGCTGCAGGTCATACCATTGCCGGAGAGGCCATGGACGGTCAGGACGGGATAAACAAATATAAGGCTCTCAGCCCTGATATTGTAACGCTGGACATTACCATGCCGATAATGGACGGACTGGAGGCGTTAAAGAGGATAAGGACCGAGGATCCCGAAGCAAGGATCATCATGGTCACGGCAGCCGGGCAGCAGAACAAGATGATCGACGCGATCAAGCTCGGTGCGTCCGAGTTTGTTACGAAGCCTTTTGAGTCCGATGAGATATTAAAGATGGTCAATAAACTTGAATAAAGCATACGGCAAAGACTATAAATAAAGGTATTGGGGAAATGTCAGTGGGTTTATGCTCACTGACGTTTTTTGTAAGATGACCCATCGTATCGGGTAGGAGGCAGCCGGCTCGATTAAGGAAAGGAGAAAAAGAATGAATATTTCCGCAGCATTGAAGCTTAAAGGAGCATGGGAGCAGTTTACGAGGGAGCATCCGAAGTTCCCCCTGTTCCTTGATGCGGTACAGAGAAAGGGCATAGAGGAGGGGACTGTTGTCGGCATTTCCTTTACTGATCCCGAGGGAAAGACGATTGAGACCAATATAAAGGTTACGGCTTCGGATCTGGAGCTTTTTGAGATACTTAAAGGTTTGAAATAACGGGCTTAGATCATGGTTGAGAAGGTCATAGAGTTTTTTAATCTTAGAAAGATAATGAACAGCGGGCAGATTTTCCGCATGTATGAGGACGGCGAAGGTATTTTTACGGTCTATTCCTCGGACAGGAGACTTAAAGTAAAGGAAAAGGACGGGAAGATATTCTTTTACTGCTGTGAAGAAGAGTTTGAAAGCTGCTGGGAAGATTTCTTTGATCTAAAAAGAGATTATGGGAGCATTGTGCAGAGAGCGTATACGGAACCTTTAGGTAATGCTTTACCCAAAGGGAGGGATTTCCTCAAAGCCGCATGTACATATGCCTCGGATATAAGGATATTAAACCAGAATGTCTGGGAGATGATGATATCCTTTATCATATCCCAGCAGAAGCAGATACCTTCCATAAGAAAATGTATAGAAGCGCTCTGTGAGAGATTTGGCACGAAGCATACGGAGATTAACGGGGAAGCGGCCGAAACATGGTACGGTTTTCCCGATGCAGGGGCAATAGCTTCGGCGGGTCCGGAGGGGCTTAAGGGGCTGTCTCTCGGATACAGGGAACGATATATTTATGAGACAGCTGTAAGATATCTTTCGGAAGGAAAGACTGAGAGCTTTTACAAAAATATGACATATGAGCAGGCGAGGAAATATCTCTGTACCTTCTCCGGCATAGGAGAGAAGGTGGCCGATTGCGTATGCCTTTTCGGCTGCGGATTCTCCGATGCGTTTCCGATAGATGTTCACATAAAGGAAGTTCTTTACAGGGAATTCTTTGATGAGAGCGGGAAGAGAGCACCTTTCGACAGGATCCCCTATTCTGAGTATATGACAGTTATAGACAAAAGCTTTGCTCCGTTTTCGGGAGTCAAAGGGATTGTCCAGCAGTGGATATTCGCATACGAGCTTACGCTTAAGAGTAATAAAAGAAAATAAAAAATTTGTAAAAAATACTTACATTTCTCGTAATAATGTGCTATAATAGATATAATCGGTTTTTATGGTACGTGAATGGGACAGCTTTGAGGAAATGGAGGTACTAAATGTTTGATGTTGGCGAATTTGTTGTTTTCGGAAGTGACGGCGTGTGCCGGGTTGAGTCTGTAGGTTCGTTGGAGATGGAAGGCATTTCGAAGGAAAAGCTTTTCTATACTCTTGTGCCCGTTGGGCAAAGCGGAAACGGGAAGATATTTGCACCGGTTGATGGCAAAAAGGTCACCATCAGACGGATAGTGAACAAAGAAGAAGCCGACAGGCTTATTGATGAGATAAACGATATAGGAAAGCTTAACATAACGGATGAGAAAAAACGTGAGGAAAGATATAAGGAAGTAATCCATAACTGCGACTTAAGGGAGGTTGTACAGCTCATAAAAGAGATACATGCCCGCAAGGAGATGCGCGACGCCATCGGGAAAAAGATGACAGCCATGGATGAACGGTATTATATCATTGCTGAGAACTGCCTTTACAGCGAATTGAGCTTTCCGCTTAAAATGGAAAAATCGGAAATAAAGGATTATATATGCAGTAAGTGCGAGATTGTGGCAGTATCGTAAAAATGAGAAAATGAGAATCCGGTCATTTATGACCGGATATTTTTTTGGAGGTATCATGAACGTTATCTCATATCTTGAATGGAGAGGGGACATAAGCATTACCAGGCTTCCGCTGTGCGAGGCCGATTATGCGGTTTTGGGATGCTGTTCCTATTTCCCGTTTGATGGGATTGTTCCGGGAGATTTTGATTCGGTGCCCGTAAGCATGTGGTCGGCCGTAAACAGGATGAGGGAGCTTGAAAGTCTGGACGGGGACGGGAGATGCTATCATTATAAGGAAGATACTGAAATGACGGCCCAGCTTTTGGTAAGCCCCCGCTTTACCAGCCTTGATCTCATTGGGTTCCGAAATAAGATAGATGAGAGCAGGGTTGAACAGTTTTCCGCCCTGACCGTGCTTATGCCGGGCAAGCAGACGGTTGTGGTGTTCAGGGGAACGGACAGGACACTTACAGGCTGGAAGGAAGATTTCAACATGGTATATCTTGAGCATGTTCCTTCACAGGAGGATGCTCTTAAATACCTTGAAGAAGCGGCGGAACATACGACGGGCGACATATTCCTCTGCGGACATTCCAAGGGCGGAAATCTTGCAGTGTATTCGGCGGCGCATTGTTCGGAAAAGACAAGGATCAGGATAAAGGAGATAGTGAACCTGGACGGTCCGGGTTTTTCCAAGGAGGAACTTGAGAGCCCGGGTTTCCTTTCGATAAGGGACAGGGTACGTTCTTTTATCCCCCAGCAGTCGATAGTGGGGATGCTACTTGAGCATTCGGTCAACCGGTGTGTGATACACAGCAGTAAGGCAGCGTTCTGGCAGCACTCAATCTATTCGTGGGAGATACAACGCGGAGAGTTTATCCGTGAAACGAATATAAAGACCTTGAGCAGAAAACTTGATGAGACCATGAAGAACTGGCTTACATCCATGGACCGGGACACGCGGGGAAAGGTGATAGAGGGGTTCTGGAGCGTGGTTGAAGGTTCGGGCGCGGATAACACAGAGGATCTTTTTACGTTCAGATCGACCATGAACATTATGAAGAAAATGGGAAAGATCGATGATGAGACGAGAGAGATCATGCGGGAGACCGTCAAGCTTTTTATGAAAGCTTTTAAAAAGATGCAGACGGATAACCGTGAGCAGAAAAGAGAGAACCGGCGGAAGAAAAATGCTATTGACATTCAAGGTGGCAAGGTGTAGAATATCCATTCGGTTAGTTTGTTCCGTAGAATCGGAATTGTCTTAAACATAGTTGATCATTGGAGGAATTATGAAGAAGGGAACGTTTAAGGGTGGCGTACATCCTTATGAGGGTAAGGAATTATCGATGGATAAGCCTACGGTAAAGCTTCTTCCCGGCAAGGAACTGGTGTACCCGGTCTCGCAGCATATCGGCGCACCGTCAAAGCCCTGCGTAGCGGTGGGCGATCATGTTCTTATGGGACAGAAGATAGCTGAGGCAGGCGGTTTTGTATCTGTTCCGATCTCTGCATCGGTATCCGGTACCGTTAAAGAGATAAGGCCGACACTTACGGTATCGGGAAGCATGTGCGACGCGATCGTAATTGAGAACGATAATGAATACACGCCCGTTCCCGGACTTGGAGATAAAAGGGATTATACGAAGCTCTCAAAACAGGAGATCAGGGATATTGTAAAGGAGGCCGGCATTGTCGGCATGGGCGGCGCAGGTTTCCCTACCTTTATAAAGCTGACTCCCAAGGATGAGAATGCTATAGATTATATTATCATTAACGGTTCCGAATGTGAGCCGTATCTTACATCAGATTACAGGATGATGCTCGAAGAGGGTGAAAAGCTTGTCGACGGAGTCAGGATCATCCTTCGCCTTTTTGATAACGCACAGGGTGTCATAGCCATTGAGGATAATAAACCTAAGGCTATCGAGCACATAAGCGAGCTTGTAAAGGATGAGGAAAGGATCAGGGTTCAGGTTGTAAAGACCAAGTATCCCGAAGGCAGCGAGCGTCAGCTGATCAAGGCGGTTACAGGAAGGAAGATCAATTCTTCGATGCTTCCCGCAGACGCCGGCTGTATTGTCAACAATGTTGATACCGTCATCTCGATACATATGGCGGTTGCCGAGACGACCCCTCTTATGAGAAGGATAGTTACCGTTTCGGGTGACGCAGTTGTAAATCCCCAGAACTTTAATGTAAAGACAGGTACAAAATATGCGGAGATCCTTGAGGCTGCGGGCGGATTTAAGGATAAGCCCGAGAAGCTTATCTCCGGCGGTACGATGATGGGTATGGGACTGTTTGATACGAATATTCCCGTGACCAAAACTTCATCTGCGCTGCTTGGATTTTTAAAGGATCCGATGCTCCTCGTTCCCGAGGGTCCCTGTATCAGATGCGGAAGATGTGTTGAGGCATGTCCCGAAAACCTTATCCCTCAGATGCTGATGGAGGCAGCGGAGAGATTTGACGATGCTTCTTTTGAAGCGGTGAGCGGTATGGAATGTATGGAATGCGGATCTTGTACGTTTGTCTGCCCTGCCGGACGTAAGCTTACACAGAGCTTAAAACAGACAAGACGCAGTATCTTAGATAACAGGAAGAAAAAGTAAAGCAAAAATATTTAGGAGAATATCATGCGAGAGTTATATAATGTGTCCGCTTCTCCCCATGTAAGAAGCGGAGTCACGACACGCTCAATAATGAGGGATGTGGCTTTGGCGCTTATCCCTGCGAGTGCCGTAGGTGTTTATCAGTTTGGATTTTCGGCATTTCTTGTGCTTATAACGAGTATAGCCTCTGCAATGGCGGCAGAGTTCTTGTGGAAGAGATTTGTAGTTAAGAAAAAGACGCCGTATGAGTGCAGTGCACTTGTTACAGGACTGCTTCTCGGAATGAACCTTCCCGCATCGGTTCCGCTCTGGATCCCCGTTGTCGGCTCGGCTTTCGCCATCATCGTCGTGAAAGAGATGTTTGGAGGACTCGGACAGAACTTCATGAACCCGGCGCTCGGCGCCCGTTGTTTCCTGCTCATATGTTTCGCAGGAAGGATGACTGCATTCGGAGTTGAAAAGGCTTCGTCGCATTTCATGACAGGCGCGGCTTCGATTGATGGACTTTCATCCGCTACGCCTCTTGCGGTCATAAAGAATCTTGAAGATACAAAACAGATATGTTCAAGCGTAAGCTTATCCGATATGTTCTTCGGAACTACGGGAGGAGTCATCGGTGAGACCAGTACTCTTGCGATACTTCTCGGAGCGATATATCTTCTTGCAAAGAAGATCATCTCTTTAAGGATTCCCGTTGCTTATATCCTTACATTTGCTGTATTCATGCTCATATTCGGCGGATACGGAGTAAGCGGAGACGGCTTCTACTATCTTGCATGTGAGCTTTGCGGCGGCGGACTGATGCTCGGTGCATGGTTCATGGCTACCGATTATGTTACCAGCCCGATCACAAAGGGAGGACAGATAGTCTTCGGTATCCTTCTCGGACTTCTTACCGGTATCATCAGGGTATGCGGAAATTCTTCGGAGGGTGTATCCTATGCGATCATCTTCTGCAATCTCCTGGTTCCTTTCATAGAGAAGGCCACCATGCCCAGAGCCTTCGGTGTTGTTAAAAAGAAAAAGGGAGGTGCTTCGAAATGAGTGAAGAGAAGAAAAAAGGTTCACTTATAAAGGACGCACTTGTCCTGTTTGCGATAACCCTTATCGCAGCCCTTGCGCTGGGAGCGGTTTACGAGATCACCAAAGATCCGATTGCCGAGTCTGAGGCAAAGGCAAAGACTGAGGCTGCAAAGGCCGTATTTGCTGAGATGAAGGAAACGGCAGATGCTCCGGCCGGTACCGTAGAGACGGCTCAAAAACTTGTGGAAGGCAATAACAAAAACAATGAATTTGACACTATAACCGTTGACGAAGTGCTTCAGGCACTTGATGAAAACGGCAAGAAGATCGGTGATATAATCACTGTCACATCCAAGAAGGGATATGGCGGAGCGATTACGGTTATCATGGGCGTTGCCGATGACGGAACCTTAAAGGGTATAGAATTTTTAAGCATCAGCGAAACTCCCGGTCTTGGAATGAAGGCTAAGGATGACGATACTTCAAATGACAATATCGAGAATCCGGTGGATTTCAAAGACCAGTTTAAGGGTGTTAAGCCTGACAGCTATAAGCTGACAAAGAGAAATATAAATATGACCGGAAAAACGGAGATCAACGCAATATCAAGTGCCACGATCACTACATCGGCCGTTACGAACATACTGAATGCAGGCCTTTTGGTTGCTGCATCGATAAATTAAGAAAAGGAGGGATTTCGGAATGAATAAATGTACGGAACGTCTGTATAACGGACTTGTTAAGGAAAATCCCACCCTTGTTTTAATGCTTGGTATGTGTCCTACGCTTGCGGTTACGACCTCTGCGATCAACGGACTCGGAATGGGTCTTTCAACTACGGCTGTTCTGGTCATGTCGAATCTTATGATCTCCGCACTCAGGAAGATCATACCCGATAAAGTCAGGATGCCGGCATTTATCGTTATAGTTGCTTCTTTCGTTACCATCGTTGAGCTTTTGGTAAAGGGTTTCCTTCCCTCACTTAACGATTCACTTGGTATTTATATACCGCTTATCGTTGTTAACTGTATAATCTTAGGACGTGCCGAGGCTTATGCGAGCAAGAATCCCGTGCTTCCGTCCATCTTTGACGGTATCGGTATGGGACTCGGATTTACATGTTCACTTACCATGATCGGACTTATCCGTGAGATAATCGGTGCCGGAACAGCATTCGGAGCACAGATCCTTCCCGACGGATATGAGCCCTTCTCCATTTTTGTCATGGCTCCCGGCGCATTCTTTGTTCTTGCCATTCTTACTGCGATCCAGAACAAATTAAAGCTGAAGAGTGCAACAAACGGAGACGCACCCAAAGGAGCAGAGGTTCTTGCATGCGGTGGAAACTGCGCCGAGTGTGTAGGCGAGACCTGCGCAAAGAACAGGACTATCTTAGAGCAGAAGCGTGATGAGGCTGAGGCAAAGAAGGCTGACGCAAAGGCTTCCGCTGCAAAAGCTTTCCCAGAGAATGCGGATCCCAAAGCCAAGGAAGGAGGAGATAAGTCATGAAAGAAATGATCCTTCTTTTAGTAAGTACCGCATTGGTAAATAATGTAGTATTAAGCCAGTTCCTCGGTATTTGTCCCTTCCTCGGAGTATCAAAGAAGACAAAGACGGCTGTCGGCATGGGAAGTGCCGTAATATTCGTTGTTACCGTTGCTTCGGCTGTAGCAAGCCTTATCTATAACTTCATACTTGTTCCCACGGAACTTGAGTACATGAAGACCATTGTTTTCATAGCTGTCATAGCCGCACTTGTTCAGCTGGTCGAGATGATCTTGAAGAAGTTCATCCCTTCATTATATAAGGCGCTCGGTGTTTACCTGCCCCTTATAACAACCAACTGCTGTGTACTCGGTGTAGCACTGCTCAATGTTCAGAACAGCTACAACTTCCTTGAGAGCGTTATAAACGGTCTCGGTACAAGTATAGGTTTCTGTATCTCCATTGTTCTTATGTCAGGTATCCGTGAGAGAATAGAGGAGAATGACATACCCCATGTCCTTAAGGGTTCTCCCATACTTCTCATCACCGCAGGACTTATGGCTATAGCATTCTGCGGCTTCGCAGGGCTCATATGATGCTAAGGCTAAAAGTCAAAAAATAGAAAGGAATACTCACAACTATGTTTCTAACATTTAGTATAAACGGTGTTTTAATAGCAGGCGGAGTAGTCGGGGCTGTTGGTCTCATCATAGGGCTTCTGCTCGGGGTAGCCGCAAAAAAGTTTGCTGTTGAGACCGACGAAAGAGTGGGGAAGGTCAGAGAATGTCTTCCCGGAAGCAACTGCGGCGGTTGTGGTTTCGCGGGCTGTGATGCCTGTGCCGAGGCTATAGTAAAGGGAGATGCTCCCGTAAACGCATGTCCCGGCGGACGTCATGCCGAGATTGCCGGCATAATGGGAACGGATGCTGTCGAGTCCGTAAAGATGGCTGCATATGTACGCTGCAGCGGTACATGTGACAAAATAACCGTTAAATACCGTTATCAGGGTATTGCCGACTGCAAGAAGCTGGCACTTATCCCCGGTCATGGTGAGAAGGAATGTATTTACGGCTGTATGGGTTACGGCAGCTGTGTAAGGGCATGTCATTTTGATGCGATCCACATCGTCAACGGCATTGCATTGGTTGATACCGATAAATGTACCGGCTGTGGTGTCTGCGTAAAGACCTGTCCCAACAGTGTGATCGAGCTTAGGCCTGTGACTTCAAAATACGCGGTAGCCTGCAACTCCAAGGATAAGGGCAAGGATACAAGGGCATATTGTACAGCAGGCTGTATCGGATGCGGTATCTGTGCAAAGCAGTGCGAAAACGGTGCGATCACGGTTGAGAACAATCTGGCTCATATCGATTATGAAAAATGTACAGGCTGCGGAAAATGCGCAGAGAAGTGTCCGAGAAAGATAATTATAATGAGATAAATATTTTGAGGGAGGCTCCAAAAGCTTTCCTCTATTTTTTTATAAAAATATCGTTTTTTATGGAACCTCCGGTTTAAGTCCCTCGTCTAATTGTTGTAAAAGACAAAAATATGTGCTATAATTTCCAAAGATATAGGAAAGGAGACTATAAGTGCAAGCTTTATAAGGAGGTTTATATGAAGAAACGGATTTTGGCAGCAATGCTGGTTTTGGTACTTGCATTTTCCACATTGAACGGATTTACACCCGTAAATGCGGAAAAAGCGGATGACACACTTACCGAAGAGAAGATGAAAGAAGTACTGATCATCGTAAAAGGTAAGCTTGACATCGGTGATGAATATACCGAGTTTAATTATTATTACAGTGAAAACGCAGGAAAAGGAAGATACCAGTTCAACTGGAGAACTGAGGACGGTTCCGCTTATATCAGCGTCAGTGCCGATTCCACAGGCAGGATCTACAGCTTTTCAAGCAGTAACAATGAAAAAGCAGGTCAGCGCGAAGGAATGATCCCCACTTATATCGGCGAGGAGCTCATCCCTGAGGCAGAAAAGTGGATAGTGGGCGTAGAGCCGGAGTTACAGGGCAAGCTTAAATTAAACAGCTGCAGGTATACTTCATACAATAAAAACTATGTTATTTCTTTCATTCGTATCGAGAACGGTATCGATATGAGCGACAACAGTATATCGGTTACAATGGATGCATTTGACAAGAGCGTTCTGTCGTACAGGGTAAACTGGAACTTTGAAGTTGCAATCCCTAAGGTAGATCAGGTTATCGGAGAGGAAGCAGCAGCAGAAAAGGTCGGCGGAGCTGTTAAGATGGAGCTTAAGTACAGACTCACCCGTGATGCAGACGGAAATGACAAGGTATTCCTCGCTTATACGCCAGACAAGAGCTACATAGCTGTTGATGCCAAGAACGGCAAGGTTTATACGGAAAGAACCTACTGGGGCAGCGGCACGGATTTTGATGAAGGTTTTAATGATATGGAAGCCACGAAGGAAGCCGCAGACGCAGAGGAAAGCTATTCCTACGGTGACAGACAGGTAACCCTTAGTGATGCCGAGATAAAGAAGTTGGGTGATATTAAGGACATTCTCTCAAGCGAAGAAGCGATCAACCTTATCAAGAACAATAAGAGACTTTATGTTGACGGTAACCTTACGTCTTCAAATTGCAGGCTTTATACCGATAAAGACGATAACTATTACTGGAGAATCTATCTTTATGATGATACTCCCATAGATTATAACGATTACTCTTCGTATTACGATTATTACAGGGCAAGCTTATCAGCTTCACTGGATGCCAAGACAGGTAAGCTTATCTCGTTCTCGGCAGATACAAAGGATTATTATGCATATTCCAATGAGGGTGAGGATGTATTTAAGGCAAATTATACAAAGAAGCAGTGCCAGAAGCTGTTTGAGGAGTTCATAAAGGAAACCGATCCCGACAAGGCTGAATATACAAGGCTTTCAAACGTTTACGACCGTACCGTTACCCTTTACAATATTGAGACAAATAAGGATGTTTATCCTGTAGGCGGATATTCATTTACGTTTGGCAGACAGTATAAGAATATACCTTTTGATTCAAACTATATTTCGGGCGCAGTTGAGGCAGTTACCGGAAAGATCACTTCATATAATACATATTGGACAGACGCAGAGATTCCCGAGCCTGAGAATATCATAGATGAGAATAAGGCTTTTGCTTCATATATCAAGTGCGACGGTTTTGACCTTGTTTACGAGCTTGTTATGAAGTATGAGAATAAGAACAATTACTACGGATATGATAAGGACTATAAGGCACGTCTTGTTTACAGGACAGCGATTTCTCCCAATTATATCGACGCATTCACGGGAAAGCAGCTTACATGGAGCGGTGAGGAATATGTTCCCGCAGGTGTTTCGTATAAGTATACCGATATCAACGGCACAAAATATGAGCGTTCGATCAAGCTCCTGGCCGATATGGGTTACGGATTTGAAGGCGAGGAGTTTAAGCCCGACGCAAAGATAACCAATGAAGAGTTTATGAAGATCCTCGGCGCAAATTCATACGGCGGATACAGATATTACGTAGATTATGAAGATGAAGCCGATAATGAAGACGATGACGATATCGTAAACGACGATGAGACCACCGTTATCCGTCAGGAAGCAGCAAGACTTATAATTTCCTACCTTGGCGGTGAGAAGCTTGCAAAGATGGATATATACAAGACCGGTTATTCCGATGAGAGCAAGATCGACAAGGAGAATCTCGGCAGCGTGGCTCTTTGCAAGGGCTTGGGCATAATGGGCGCAAAGTCCGGAAATAAGTTTAAGCCCAACAGGGCCGTTACCCGTGGAGAGGCAGCGGAATTTGTCATAAGAATGCTTTCTGCAAACGGTATTTAATTATCCCAAAAAATTAAGGGGTGGGTAATCCATCCCTTTTTTTATGGTTGTAAAAAAATGCAGAATATGATATTATGATACAAAGGACAAAAGTCTTAAAGCCGTTCCGGTTTGCAGGATTGCCAAAGTTATATGAAACAGAGCGATCCTTATCATAAGCCGGACATAAACAGGATTTGGCCTCAGGGGAAAAGACCCGGGACGGTCCGGATATGACATTGAAAGGGAGATGCTTCTTATGAGCTTAAATGACACCGTCAGAGCGGACAGAATCCATATTGCATTCTTTGGCAGAAGGAATGCCGGAAAATCAAGTCTGGTCAATGCAGTAACAGATCAGGATATGGCTATAGTTTCGGCTGTAAAGGGCACTACGACCGATCCTGTTTATAAATCAATGGAGCTGCTTCCGCTGGGACCGGTGGTAATCATCGATACGCCCGGATATGATGATGAGGGCGAGCTCGGGGCTTTAAGAGTGCTCAGGACCGAACAGGTGATGAACAAGACCGATATAGGTATTCTTGTCATTGATATGTCGGCGGGGATAGCTCCCGAGGACATCAGGATATATGAAAGGCTTAAGGCAAAGACCGTTCCGTTCATAGTTGTATTTAACAAATGTGACAGTGCGGCAGCTACGGTTGAGGAAATGACTGAGACCTTAAGCGCCAAAACCGGGGATGAAGGATTCAAATATATTTCAGTATCGGCGGTATCAAAAGAAAATATTTTTGAACTGAAGGAACTGATCGGGTCGGTAAAGCCAGATGTGTCGGAAAGGCGTCTTGTGGCGGATCTTATTTCTCCAAAGGACGTTCTGATCCTTGTCATGCCGCAGGATGAGGCTGCACCCAAGGGAAGGCTTATACTTCCGCAGGTACAGATGATAAGGGACATACTTGACGAGCATGCAATGGCATTTTCCGTACAGACAGGTGAGCTTGAAGCTGCTCTGGGCGAACTAAGGAACAGGCCGAAGCTTGTAATTACCGACAGTCAGGTATTTAAAGAGTGTGCAAAGATTGTTCCGGAGGATGTGGAGCTTACGTCCTTTTCCATCCTTCTTGCAAGATATAAAGGGTACCTTGACAGCGCTTTAAAAGGCATTGAAGCGATAAAGAAGCTGACGCCGTCCGACAGGGTGCTTATCGCCGAGGGCTGTACGCATCACAGGCAGTGCAATGATATCGGTACGGTAAAGATTCCGAGATGGCTTAAGGAAAAGCTGGGCTTTGAAGTAAACTTTGATACATGTTCGGGTTACGAATTCCCGGATGATCTTTCAGGATACAAGGCGGTCATCCACTGCGGAGGGTGTATGCTCAGCGAGAGGGAGATAGGTTATCGTATCAAATGTGCCGCCGATCAGGGGGTACCCGTAACAAATTACGGGATACTGATCGCCTATATCCAGGGTATACTGGACAGGTCTATAAAAATTTTTTCATAAAAAATCTATAGATTTTACAGAAATATGTCGATATAGTTATCGTAGTGTATAACAAAACAGAAGATATCCCCCACCTCTTAGCGTAGCGAAGGTGGGGGGAGATCTTCGTTTCAGGCGGGGTTCACGCCCCGACTGAAATGAGATGCAGAGCATCGTTTTGTTACCGAGGAAACGCTGAAAGCGTTTTCGAGGTGACTTTGACTTTTATGTGCATCTGTTAAGGACATATAAAGTTTCAGTGTTTTGGGGACAGGATAAAAGGGTGTTATTATGAGAATACGGGTAGCAGTGATTTTCGCCATACTCATAGTTATTCTGACAATATGTGCTTTACTGGCCAGGCGTTCGCGCAAGGCCATAAGCGCTTCTGTCGCTTTTTTGGTGGCTTCTTTTATCCCGCCCGTTATGGGAAATCTGATCCTTCTCTGTACCGATAATCAGACATTTGCCACTTTCGGTTACTATTTGTATTTCATAGGAATGGACATAATAATGTATGCCCTTCTCGGATTTACTTTCCGTTATTGTAATGTTAAATGGCTGTTTAAAGCGTTGCCGTACATTGTGTATTCGCTTCTTATCATAGATGTGGTTCAGTTCCTGCTGAATCCGTTCATCGGATATTCGTTTGAACTTGAGCCCACACAGGTTGATTTTTCGACCTACTACAAGCTGGTACCGAAGCCCGGACAGTTATATCACCGTATAGTGGATTATGCTATTTTCGGGTCTATCATAGTGATCTTTATCTATAAGATGTGCAGTTCACTGCGTATATATATTGAAAAATATCTGGTCATTCTGACAGCTATGATCATCGGCGGTGCCTGGCAGACGTTCTATATCATATCGGGAACGCCGGTGGATCTTTCAATGCTGGGTCTTGCATCCATAGGTCTTCTGATATTCTATTTCGCAATCTATTACAGACCCATGCGTCTACTGGACAGGATGCTTGCAAGTATGGCGTCCGAGATGCCGGAGTCGTTATTCTTCTTTGATCTGAACGGGGTATGTATCTGGGCAAATGAAAACGGAAGAAAGCTGGCCTCTCTTGAAGAGAATGATTATGCATCCGCAAAGGAGTCGCTGGAGGAAACTTTCGGAAGCCTTGAGCGTGAGGAAGAGGAATGGACCGACAACATGAAGGTCGATACCATATTCGGTGTAAGATATTACGTTCTTGAGATGAATACGGTTCCTTATACCGAAGAGAAAAATGCAGGTTCGTTCCTTAGCGTCAGGGATATTACGGTTGAGCATCTTGCACTGCAGCGTGAGACTTATACCGCAACCCATGATCTCTTGACGGATCTTTACACCAGGGAGCATCTTTTTGATACCATTGAAAAAACCATCCGGGAGGATCAGGAGACAAATTATCTGGTGGTATACACAAACGTAAACAATTTCAAGATAATAAACGATGTGTTCGGGAACACTTTCGGAGACTGTGTTTTAAAGGCCATAGCCGACAAGATCAGATTGCTTATGACCGACAGATGTATCTACGGTCGTATAGTCGGTGATACTTTCGGAATGTTCATCCCGGAGGATGATTATGATGAAAAGAAATTTGTCGAGACACTGTCGCATTTCCGTGTTACCGCAGGTTCAAGAAGCCATAATGTTCTTATCCACTTAGGCGCATACCATGTTCCTCATGATCCCGAAATGGAAGCGGCAACCATGTTTGACCGTGCGCGAATGGCATTTTCGAGTATCAAGGATGATTATCAGATATTAATTAAATACTATGATGACAATATGAGGGAAAAAGTACTATGGGATCAGAATATTTCATCCCAGCTTCCCGGAGCGCTTAAGAAAAGACAGATCATCCCGTATCTTCAGCCGATCGTGGATACCAATGGGAACCCTGTCGGAGCGGAGGCGCTTGTCAGATGGATACATCCCGAGAAAGGCTTCATGCCTCCGGGACTCTTCGTTCCCGTTTTTGAGAAGAACGGTATGATCGCAGAGATAGACAAGTATATGTGGAGATGTGCCTGCGAGATACTGTCAAGGTGGAAGAAAGAGGGTAGGGATTATTTTATTTCGATAAATATTTCTCCGAAGGATTTCTATTTCATGGATGTTGTTGAGGAGATTGAAAATCTTGTTAAAGAGTACGGAGTCGAAACTTCTAAGCTTCGTATAGAGATAACGGAAACCGTTATGATGACCAACACGGAGAACAGTGTGGCCATCATCAGGGAGTTCCAGCAGGCCGGCTTCATTGTGGAAATGGATGATTTCGGAAGCGGATATTCTTCGCTTAACATGTTAAAGGATATGCCTGTCGATATTATAAAGATCGATATGGGTTTCCTAAGGAAATCCGAAGCGGATGACAGAGCTAAGAAGATCCTGCATAACATCCTTAACATGACCTATGATTTAGGTATCGTTTCACTT
>JAEEGG010005898.1_pt1 | contig 28882 bp, 18 predicted proteins | sample 9134161 | NCBI WGS metagenome assembly JAEEGG01 (sample SAMN16246543, study PRJNA631951) | gut metagenome | biome: gut microbiome; feature: rumen; material: CR-attached | host: Bos | place: Iran: Karaj | collected 2018-10 | reverse complement strand
ACGAAAGGTCGTCCGTGGCGTGCCTCCTCCTCGATGATGGGAAGGGCCTTCTGCCAGGCGACATTTGACATGGAGTCCTCATACTGGGCCTTGGCCGCCCATCGGGCATTGGCTTCGCTTGTCACCTGTGGATATTGTGCCTGCAGGGCCAGGGAACCGGCCGACAAGGCAAGTGATAGAAATAATGTGCGTGGGTTCATAATGTGTCTGGGTTCTGGTTGGATTTGGTTTTCGGAATTTCGGAATACCGAAATAACGGAATACCGGAATACCGGAATTTCGGAATATCGAAAACTAGAAATTATCATTTATTCTTTTCTGCGCGGCGCTTCTTCACGTAGTCGGCATACATCTGGCGCCAGTTGCGACCATGCGTGTTGAAGTAGAGCTCGCACTTGTCCTTTGCGATGCCGAAAATCTCGGAGATTTCCTTCATCGACTTGTAATCGATGGCAGCCTCGCGAGCCTCCTTGAGATAAGCCAGGCAAACGCTATCCTCCACGGCGGTCATCTCGGGCACAATGTCGTGATAGCCCTTCAGCGTGAAAGCCACCTTGCCGATGGTGTATTTGTCGAGCACCTGCTCCACCTGCTCTTCGGTGAGCTCTCGTCGAAGCTGCGCCATGATACTGTCGTGATAAGCACGAGGCTGGGCACCATCGGCAATGATATCGAGATCGACGGGGCGCAGACGTTCTCCTGTGCGGGGATTGATGCCACGAGGCACTGTGGCCTGGCCCGGATGCTCGTTGTGCCATTTGGTGACAGCCTTGAGATGATTGAAGATATAATTGCGAACGCGCTTGGTCTTTTGAGCATCACCAAGATTCAACGAAGCTGCCCACTCGTCGGCCTTCTCCTCAAGACCAGCCGCCCAGCGCAGGTCGAAGTAGAGCTGCTTGCCCTCTTGGTCAAAATTCTGCTCTACGAGGTTCTTGACATTGGTTTCGAAATTAGCAGGAGCCGTTTCGCCTGTCGGATACCAACGGCCTTCGGCATCCTGTGCACCGCCGAAACTGAAAAGCTTGTCGTACGTCTCGATGGTCACAGGTTCCTCGGTACAATTCTCCATCGGAAGGCTCCAGACCTCCTGGAAGAACGAATAGACGGCGTTACGTTTCTTGGGCTTGAAGTCGTGGCGACCATTCTCTTCGAAAAAGAATGACAACTGGTCCTGCGCATCGTAGAAGCCATAGATGCGACGCATATAGGGTTCCTCGATGGTAGGATAAGTGTGGGTCCAATCGCCATCGTCGCCTATCAGGCGCATGGGCTTGGGTGCAAAGGTGGCAGCTAGTTCGATGTTGCAGGTTCCTCCCTGGCTATACTGGATGGGCATGCCGCTCTCGCAGGGACAGCCTCCATCGAAGTGGCTGCACACCGACGCCACGGGACAAAGTGCCGTGAATCGGTCGTCGATAGTGGCCAGCAGCACGGCATGTGTTCCACCGCCTGAACCGCCATTGGCTCCCACGCGGGCAGCATCGACATCCTTGCGGGTCAAGGCATAATCGAGCAGGCGCTCGCCGCACAATGCCTGATAGGTGTGGGCCAGCGAACTCTGATGCGCATCCTTGCCTACCTGCAGTTCCGATTCGCCCCAGCCAAAGGTGTCGTAACTGATGCAGATAGCTCCCATGCGGGCCAATGTCGCAAAGCGTACCTGCAGGTCCTGGTTGTAGCGGCCATCAGCCCAATGTCCGTTGGGACAGATGATGACGGGATAGCGGCCATCCTTGGTGGCCACCGACTTCTTGGCAGCCTTGTTGGCCGGCACGTAAATCGAACTGCACACATAATACCCGGGCAAAGTTTCAAGCGCAATGTTCTGCACAGTATAGCCATCATATCGGCGCATCTTGCCCAGAATCGGCCGGATAGGGACACATTTTTCGAGCAGCGGGTCGATACCGAGGCGCTCACGCACTTCCCGGCGCAAGGCCACCCGTCGGGCCTCCCACTCCTCCTTGTTACTATAAAGCGTATTCAGATAGTTGACCATCTTCTCGCCATCCTCGTCAAATCGGCGTGGGTATTCGTAGGGCTTGATCTTATAGACGCCCTTCCCCTGGTCCCAGGCCTTGAAGTCGAAGACCGAAAGGATGTTTCGCAAGGTCTCGTCGAGGCTATAGGGACGAATGCGCGAATCGGCATAGTTCAAGACCAGTCCTGTGGTATCGACATTGTACTTGAAGCGCACGCCAAACCGCTGCTCGACCTGATCGAGCACTTCTCCCAACGGACGCGCCATCTTGTTGTCAGAAGCCAACGTGTGTGTCTGTGCTACTGTCAACGAAAATGTGGAAGCGAACAATAGCGAGAGGAAAAAGGTTTTCATGTGTGAAAAGAATGGTATAAGAATGAATAATAAAAGAAAAAGTCTTCGGAGTATTCCGAGAAAACAGAGTATTCCGAGTTCTCAGAGTTCTCGGAGTATTCCGAGTAATCAGAGACCTCAGAGAACTCAAAGCCTGCGGAGTATTCAGAAAAACTCCGAATACTCCGAAGGCTCAAGGTTTATTACTTCACCGTGGCGAGGAAGTAATTCTTCTTGCCCTTCTGGACCACGAGGTACTTGCCCTGCAGGAGGTCTTCGTCGGTCAACTGCTGGTCGAAGGCGGTCAGCTTCTGCTTATTGACCGAGATGCCTCCACCCTGAACAAGCTTGCGGAACTCGCCCTTCGAAACGCCCATGCCCTCGGCAAGAATATCGACGGCCTTGCCTGTACTCCAGGCCTCGCTGCTCACTTGGAACGAAGGAACCGACTCGAAGATCTGGAGCAAGGTGGTCTCGTCAAATTGACGAAGCTGCTCGGCGCCGCTATTCGAGAAGAGAAGCTCCGATGCGGCTACAGCAAGCTCCCAATCGGCCTGCGAATGAACCATGATGGTCAGCTCCTTGGCCAGACGCTTCTGGAGGGGACGGAGGTGCGAAGCCTCGGCCTGCTGGCGCTCCAGCTCCTCAATCTCCTCGCGTTCGAGCGAAGTGAAGATGCGGATGTAGCGCTTGGCATCGTCGTCGGCCACGTTGAGCCAGAACTGGTAGAACTTGTAGGGAGAGGTACGCTTGGGGTCAAGCCAAACGTTGCCCTGCTCGGTCTTGCCGAACTTCTTGCCGTCGGCCTTGGTGATGAGGGGGCAGGTGAGCGCGAAAGCCTCGTTGCCTGTCACCTTGCGAATCAGTTCCGTGCCCGTGGTGATGTTGCCCCACTGGTCGGCGCCACCCAGCTGCAGCTTGCAGTTCTTGTGCTCGTTGAGGTAGAGGTAGTCGTAGCCCTGCAGGAGCTGGTAGGTGAACTCGGTGAACGACATGCCTTCGGCACCATTCTCGCCCGTGAAGCGACGCTTCACCGAATCCTTCGACATCATATAGTTGACCGTAATGAGCTTGCCGATATTACGAATGAAATCCAGGAACGTGAAGTCCTTCATCCAGTCGTAGTTGTTGACAAGCTCGGCGTGGTTCGGAGCATCGCTCTCGAAGTCGAGGAACTTGGCCAGCTGCTTGCGGATGCATTCCTGGTTGTGACGCAGCATCGGCTCATCGATGAGCACGCGCTCCTTCGACTTGCCCGAGGGATCGCCAATCATGCCCGTGGCACCACCAATCAGCGCATACGGCTTATGACCACAACGCTGGAAATGCCGGAGCATCATCACGCCAACCAAATGGCCGATGTGCAGGGAATCTGCTGTGGGGTCAATACCAAGATATGCGGAGGTCATCTCCTTCTGCAGCTGTTCTTCGGTACCAGGCATCATGTCCTGGATCATGCCGCGCCATCTAAGTTCTTCTACGAAATTCTTCATCGAATGAATCTAATTGTTATTTATTATTTTTTGTATTGTTTTTCTATAATGTGAGCGCAAAGATAGTATAAATAACGCAAAATACCAAATTTTTGAACAAAAATAAGCCCATCGCATCACTTTTGGCACAAAAAAGTCATTCATTGTCAAATTTATTTTGTATCTTTGTCGCGAAAAATAACTAAAACATTACGTTACTATGAAAAAGCTATTGTCTGCCTTAAGCCTGCTGATGCTGTGCATTCCGACCTTCTCGCAGGAGGTCGAGGAAATCCATGTCTATGATGCCATCTCGTTCGTCCATGCCTTGCGCAGCAACCGTGTCGTCGTGGTGGAAAACAACATCGACTTCGAGAACGAACTCGAGAATCTTGCGCAGTACAACCCCGACGAGATCAAGGTCTATCGCGAATATGACAAGGGCGACCTGAAGGAACTCGTCAAGATGACCAACTATCCCTATCTCACGATGGAGAACGATGGTATGCAGCTCAATCTGCGTGAGGTTCACAACCTGACCATTCGCGGCCCCAAGGGCACCAAGCCTCTGCTGCGCATCCAGCCCCGCTATGCCTATGTGCTGCGCTTTACCGACAGCGACAATATCCGGCTCGAAAATCTCGTCATGGGACATACCGAAGGCGGCTACTGCGAGGGTGGCGTAGTTGCATTCGAGGACTGCCGGGATGTCACCATCGACCACTGCGACCTCTATGGATGCGGCATGGAAGGCATCAACTTCACCCGTAGCATGGAGCTCAAGTTCACCAACAGCATCATCCGCGACTGCACCTATCAGATCATGGACATCAACACGAGTCGCGACATCTTGTTCGACAACTGTATCTTCACCCGCAACAAGGAATTCACCCAGCTCATCCTTCGTGGCAGCGTAAACATCCTTTTCCGCAATTGCCAGATCCTCAACAACCAGGGTTCGCTCATCAGCGTATCGGCCTGCGAAAATGTCAAGATGGAGAATTGTAACATCAGCCACGACTTCGGCCATCTCGGCGACATCGAGGATATCGTACTCGAAGGCTGTACCATCTGGGGCAGCTTTGGCGTCAAGGAGGAGAAAGAATAAAAAAACCGTAACATCATGAAGTCAAGACTATTCAACCTCATCCTGTTCTTCTTGCTCTTTACCTTTGGCGCACAAGCCCAGGTCAAGGGACACGAGTATTACTGCTGGACGGGGTCCCTCGCCAAAAATATTGACTGCGAGATTCGCATGGAGCACGACAACGACCATCTTGCCCTGGGCGAGATCATCTACTTCCGCAAGAAGGGCAACACATCGAGCATATCGCTCTACGGCACCATCAAAAAGACCGGCAAGGGCCTCAACGTCGAGCTCTTCGAGTTTCTGCCCAGCGGCAAGAACACCGGCATCATCAGCATCACGATTCAAAACGGTCAACCTCAGTTCTTCACCTGGAGCAGTCCCGACAGCAAGACGCGCTACAACTTCAACCTCAAGGAGACGCGTGCCTTCCCCTTCGACGAAGTGCAAACCTATTTCCAGCCGCTGAAGGAAGGTGAGGAGGCCGATGGCGTCTATGTCAGCACCAATCGCTTCGATGCTTCCGCCGCACCCTTCACCCGACTGGAGCTCAACCGCACCGGCGATGCCTATTTCGCCCTCAATTTCGTCAACCCCGAGACCGAAAACTTCCGTCAGATGGTCGCAGCACGGACCAGCCCAAGCCGCATTTATGTGCCGCAGTACCCCGACATGCAGCCGATGACGATGGAAGTGCGCCTGTTCCGCAATTTCGTCTATGTTTACGTCATAGCTGACCCAGAGAAAGCATTGAGCAAGATAGGACCAATCAGCAATTTCTATTTCCGGAAGCCCGACGAAAAGGTCATCAACTGGCCCGCTTTCAATGAGGATCATTTCGAAAATATCACAGCCGCACGTCTCGTCGATGGTGTGGTCAGCATCTACAACAACCCCGAACTTGTGGTTAGTTCGTCCTACTTGCAGGGAGATGACATCATGGCCAGCAAGGGTTGGGTAAATCTTGAAAAAGTGACACCCGGCGTGAAAGACATCTTCGTCGCCGACATCGGACAGGACACCAATCCCGTGCTTGGCATCCTCAATCAGGATGGAACCGTCCAGATTCTCTCGCTCATCAATTCGGCTCCGAAAGGAATCACCTGGGTTTCACGTCCCCTTCCTGACCAGAAGGATATCGTGCGGTTCACTTTCACCGACCCCGATGCAGAGGTCGATTATTCGACGTTCTATGGCGTTGACAAGGAAGGAAAGTATCACGAGATATACATCTGCACCCTCGATGGCGACTGGGAGATGGACAAGGTTGTTCGTGAAGATGGCACTCCCGCAGGTTCTTGGATCTGCATCTCGCCCGAATGGAAAATCGATTTCCACAACGATGTCAATTCCGACAATGGAGGCTATATCCACAACTACTATGGCACCATCTGGCCCGCCGACGAGAATTTCGAGACCTTCGAATACCACTTCACCGAGCAGAACGACAGCCGCGACAAATTCCAGCAGATGGAATGTGATGTCAAAGGCACGTTCAAGGTCGAAACGGGATATGACTCCGAAGAGGAGGCCTTTTTCCTCAAGATCACCCCACTCACCGGCTTGAATTTCGAAGTCCCCAAAGGCCAGTCAGGCAAGTTCAAGAAGATTCATGTAGTAGGATAGGAAACAATTCTTTTACACGAATTATCGAATAATTATCACGAAATTCTATTTTATCACGAATTATCGAATTAGAGAATCGTTTGGACGAAATTTTGACGTAAAATCATAATTCCGAAATTCTCTAATTCGTGATAGAAAAAATAAAAATCAAGGTGCATCATCGAGGTCATTTGACCCGTGATGCACCTTGCTTATTTTATCTTCTATTATAAAAGACTATGCCTTGACCTTCACCACCATTCCCGGCGTGGTGTCAATCTCATAATCGCCATTTTCGAGCTGCGTGACGCCTTGACCAGAGAGCGGAGTGGCGCTGCGGAGGATAAGCTTGCCGCCAATCTTCGACTTGATGGAGGCCGAAGTTAGCTTGCCGTTCTTCCAGCTGATGCTGACCTCGAAGCCGCCACGGGCACAGAGACCCGAGACACTACCCTCCTTCCACGCATCGGGCAAGGCAGGAAGCAGATGAACGAAGCCATCCTGGCTCTGCACGAGCATCTCGGCGATGCCGGCAGTCACACCGAAGTTGCCATCAATCTGGAAAGGCGGATGTGCATCGAAGAGGTTGGGGAACGTACGTCCATCGGGATATTCGCGCTCCATGCCCTCGTTGGGAAGGATACGAAGCATGTTGCTGATGATGCGGAACGCATGGTTGCCGTCCTGCATGCGCGCCCAAAAGTTGGTCTTCCAGCCGAGGCTCCATCCCGTAGCCTGGTCGCCGCGCTGCTCTAGCGTCTTGCGTGCTGCGGCAAAAAGTGCCGGGGTGCGGGTGGCACTAATCTGATTCGAAGGATAAAGACCATAGAGGTGCGAAATGTGGCGATGCTGGTCGTTCGGATCGTCGATGTCCTCCAGCCATTCCTGCAGCTGTCCATACTGGCCCACCTTCATCGGAGGCAGTTGGGCGATGGTCTTTTCGAGCGTATCCTGATAGGCTTCGTCACGTCCGAGGATACGGGCAGCCTGCAGTACATTGTTCATCACATCGAAGACAATCTGGTTGTCCATCGTGCAACCGGCACAGAGGTTCGATTTGCGACCTACGCCACCATGCTCGGGACTTACCGAAGGAACCACCACCAGATAACCCGAGTCGGGATGCTGCACCAGGAAGTCGAGGAAGAAGTCAGCGGCACCCTTCATGATGGGATAATACTCAACAAGGAACAGGGTGTCGCGCGTAAACTGATAGTGCTCCCAAAGGTGCGTGGTAAGCCACGCTCCTCCGCTGGGATACATGCCCCACGGAGCTCCATCCACGGGTCCGGCAATGCGCCAGAGGTCGGTGTTGTGGTGAGCCACCCAACCTCCGCAACCATACATCACCTTTGCTGTCTTGGCACCCGTTTCGCTCAGGTCGCGTATCATCGAGAACAGCGGCTCGGCCGTTTCGCTCAAATTGCAGACCTCGGCGGGCCAATAGTTCATCTCGGCGTTGATGTTGATGGTGTATTTGCTATCCCAAGGAGCATTCTTCTTGTTGTTCCAGATGCCCTGCAGGTTGGCAGGTTGTCCGTCCTTACCCCAGGACGACGAGATGAGCAGATAACGCCCGTAGTTGAAGAGCAGGGTCACCATGCCCAAATCGGGCACCGAATCGAGGCTGCTGTAGAACGAGGCCAGTCGCTCGTCGGTCTCCAGGTCGAAATTGCGGGTCCGCTCACCCAGATTGAGCTTCACGCGATTATAGAGAGCCTGGTAATTGGCGACATGTCGCTTCAACAGGTCGTCAAAACTATGTTTGCGGGCCAAGGCGATGCGGCGTGCATTCTTGGCTGCCGGATCACCGCTCACGTCCTGATAGTTCACATAGTTGGTGGCCGCGCTGATGTAGAGGGTCACCTCAGTGGCTCCATCCACACGAATGCACTGGCGACCATCGATTTCACGGGTCGAAACCTCGCCATCACATTCCAGTTCGGTGCGGCACTGTGCCGTAAGCTTCGAGACGATGCCTTCGTGATCTACACCTTCGATGATGGCAATCAATGTGTCGCCGTTGACGATGGTTTCGTAGTCATAGTCGCACTGATGATCGAGGAAGAAGCTCATCCGGGCAGGCGGACCTGCCTTCAGGCGCACCACGATGATGCTGTCGGCCATCGAAGCGAAGGCCTTGCGTGTAAATTCGGCGCCCTCGGAGCGGAACGACACTTCGGCTGTAGCATCCACAAGGTTAAGCTCGCGCTCGTAGTCGCTGATTTCGACGAGACTGTCGTTCAGGATCTTGAGACTTCCCAAGGTGAGATACTTCATGCCGTGGGGTCCCACGATGAATCGGCGATTCACGACTTTCTGGGCTTCGTCTTCACGGCCCTGGAAAATCATGTCACGCACCGAGCTCAGATAATACTTCGAAACCGTGCTGTTGTTGTCATGGGGTCCTCCGCTCCAGAATGTCTCCTCGTTGAGCTGGATTTCCTCTTCCTGTACGCCTCCATAGATCATGGCGCCCATGCGGGAATTGCCCAATGGCAGGGCTTCGAGCCACGTTGTTGCAGGCTCAGCATACCAGAGTCGCTGGTCGTTGTCCTTCGAACTTTCTTCGACACAACCCGATAATGCCATCGCTCCGACCAAGGCCAGAACTGAAAACTTCTTCATCATTATTTCGCTTTTTTAGATTTCCTGGTTTCCTCTGCACGCGGTGTTCCTTTGCCAAAACGCTTATAGATGTAGGCCACAGCGCTCTTGCTATTATAGCCCGTAGCCTTGGCTACCTGGTCAAGGGTCTCGTCGGGATGTTCCCTGAGGTATTTCTCGACGCGATAGAAGACGAATGCGCTGACAATCTCGCCCAACGTCATATCGACAAAGATCTGCAGGGCGTGGTTGAGTTTGGCAGGTTCAAGGTCAAGGTATTCAGCCACCTCCTTGGCTGTTGTGAACTTGTGGTTGACAATGGCCTCGCTGACGGCGTCCAGCAGCTGATTGCCAGTTGTCTTCTCCGGATAGCCAAACAGGTCTCCAAGTGTAAAGGGTGGGGTGAAAGGTTTACGGTCTTCCTTTTTCACTTTGTGGGAACGACGTCCGACACTTATATTGGAAATTCCCATGTCTGTACAGATTAGCTTATGATTAAGGTTCTGTTATCTGTTTCAAAATTGTTATATTTTCGGGCGCAAATATACAGTTATTTTTCCAAATCTCCAAATTTTCGTGTCAAAAAATAGCACAAATGGCACGAACACACGACTTTCAACCCTCAGAGTCCAATTCTCAATCGTAAAATGGACCCATCCGAACGAGCCGGTCCAATTCTGAATCGTAAATTGGACCCATACGATTGCGGGATATCGAATCTGTGGACCAAATCGGTATGCACCATTCGGAGGAGTCCATTTCTCAATCGTAAATTGGACCGAACCAAACCGACGAGTCCAATTCTGGATTGTAAAATGGACTCATGAAAATCGGTCAGTCCAATTCTCGATTCAGAATTGGACCCATACAAACGCAGCATATCAAATCCATGACCCAAATCAGTATGCACCACTCGGGCCGGTCCAATTCTCAATCGTAAATTGGACCGAGCAAATCAGACGGGTCCAATTCTGAATCGAGAATTGGACCCGCCCTGAATAAGATGCAGTATCTTGAACGGAAATTACTTCTCCACTTTTGTGAGAATGCCTACGTAGCCTCCCGCATTAGCAAGCTTCAGCTTCAGCGGCTTGTCAGAACGAATGACTATGGTTTTGTGCTCGCAGGATGTGGCATCCTTGTTGGCCTGCTTGCCATCGCGCCAGTATTCAAGGCGATAGGTTCCCATGGGAAGGGAACTGAGGTCGAGATTAAGGTCACGCTGGATGCTGTTGTTTAATACACCCACGAACCACTGTTCCCCACTTCTCTTAGCAAGGGCGACGTATTCGTCGGGAGCACCTCCGAGGAAACGGATGTCGTCCCACACAACGGGAACAATCCGGACGAACTCTGCGCCAACCTGTCCCAAGACGTGGTCGGGATGGTCGCAGAAACACATGAACGGACTCTCGTAAATCACGAACTTCGCCAACTCGGCGCTGCGTGTGTTCATTACGAGGGCGGGCGACTGGCCCTTGAACTGTTCCTTTGTCACGTTAAGGAAGCCTCCCGGCGTATAATCCATCTGCCCAGCCAACAGGCGGGTGAACGCCAGCGTGACATTGTGTTCGGGTGTCATGCGGTCGGACCATTTATAGTATTCCGACCCCATCACACCCTCGCGGGTAAGGAGGTTCGGATAGGTGCGGTCGATGCCATCGGGACAATAGGCACCATGCAAATCGACCATCAGCTGGCTTTCGGCAGCAGCCTCGACCACGCGGCGATACCAATTCACCATATCCTGGTCATCACGATCCATGAAGTCGATTTTCACGCCTTTCACACCCCACTGATGATAGAGCGGGAAAGCGGCCTTGTACTGGTCGTTGTGGTTGGCGTCTTCACAGCGCAACCACAGCCAGATATCCACATTCTTCGACTTGGCATAGCGCAGAATCTCAGGCATATCGAGCTGAGGAGCAGGCTTCACGATGTCGGCCTCGGGCGTGGCATAAGGTCCGTACCACGTCCAGTCGATGAGCATGTAGGGCCAGCCCTGCACCGAAGCGAAATCGATGTATTGCTTGATGACCTCCTGCTCCATCAGCACTTCGCCACTCCACCAGTGGTCCCATGCCGACATGCCGGGCTTGATCCACGAGGGATCCTCGATGGCACACGGGGGATTAAGCGAACGCAGGATCTCCGACTCGATGAACTTGCCAGGATGGTGGCCCACCATGACAACGCGCCAAGGAGTGTCCTGCTTCTCGCTGAAACGCGCTTTCACGCCGTCCTCTGTTTCGCCCCAGATGGGCGTGAGCTTGGTCTGAAGCAACTGGAATCCATCCTTCGGAGCCTCGCTTCGTCCCAGATAGAGGGCCGGGAAGTTGTCGAGAGCGGCATTGAGGATGGCCATGCAGTGGTTGTCGTCGATCTCGATGAGTCCCGGCAGGCCGCAATGCTGGTCACTGCTGATTTCGGTAACCAGTGTCTTGATGTACTCGCCTTCCTGCGACGACTTGTAGCTCTTGCCCTCCTGTTCGTAGGCAAAATTCGGGATACGAAGAGTTGCCTTCTCAGGCACGGCAAATCCTGTCACTTCGCGGGTAATTTCCCGATTGCCGAGCACGGGCGTGCCGTAGAGCGTATAGCGAAATGCGACGCCATCGTTCATCACGCGGAAGGTAAGGTCCATCCTGCGATAGGGAGTGTCCTTCTCCTGCAGATTGAGCACCAGTTCGCTATAAGGCACGCTGATGAAGGAATGCTTGTTGGCCACCACGGGCGTCCACTCCTCCACCTTGTCTTGCGGCTTTGGCTCGCCCAGCACCTTGAAACCTCCCGTCATGGGCGATTCGCCTTTGAACTCGAAGCCCATGGGCGAAGGGGCAATCATCACGTCACCCTCCAGGCTCACACTGTATTTGAGCTGGGGGCCATTGTCGATGGTAAGAACGATGTTTCCATCGGGCGAAGAGACCGTATAGGTCTGAGCAACAACTGTCTGACCCATGGCCAGACAGCTTACGATTAGGATAGGAAGGATGTTTCTCATATATTTTTACATGGTTGCTGTGAGGAACGTGCCATTGCCCAAGAAGTGCAGCTTGTTGTCGCAGGCAGGTACCAGGATGGTTTCGCCCTGGCGAACGTCCACACCATTGACATTGGCCTCTCCTCTCATACAGAGGACAATGACGAACGAATCGACCTGGTAATCGACATCCATGGTTTCATGCACCACCACACGATTGACATTGAAATAAGGGCAATGCACCAAGGGCGCATCGAGAAGAGTGCTGTCGTAGGTGCTGCGATACTCGGGATAAACGTGATAATCGATGGCATCCTTCGCCTGTTCGATGTGGAGTTCGCGGGTGTTGCCATTGGCATCGCGACGACCGTAGTCATAGACGCGATAGGTGATGTCGCTGGTCTGCTGTATTTCGGCCACGAAATTGCCGGCACCGATGGCATGAAGACGACCTGCGGGCAGATAATAGATGTCGCCCTGATGCGACTCGTAGGTAGCTATGACATCCATGATTGGAGAATATCCATCGACAGTCTCTGTGGTGACCATCTGCTCATATCGTTCGGGGGTAATCTCCTTGCACAAGCCCGTATAGATCCTGGCTCCAGGCTCAGCATTGATGACATACCACATCTCGCTCTTTCCACGGCATCCGTGACGCTTCATGGCCAGCTCGTCGTTGGGATGCACCTGTACCGAGAGGTTCTGGTGCGAATCGATGAATTTGACCAGCAAGGGGAAATGGTTGCCAAACTTTGCATAGACCTTCTCGCCAACGAGTTGTTCCTTGTATTTCTCGACCAAGGCAGACAGATTGAGCCCTTTGTCCTCTCCTGTTGCCACAACACTCTCTTGCCCTGGAAAGTCGCTTATTTCCCACGATTCGCCGACATTATGCAGGTCGGTATCGATTCCCTTGAATGCAGCTATCTGTTCGCCACCCCAAATGGTGGTTTTCAAAAATGATTCAAACTTATATGGTTTCATCCAATAAAATGATTATCTTGCGTAAAAACGTGTATTAATTGGGGTGCAAAGATAAGGAAAAAATTGGGATGTTGCAAATGGAATAACAGTTTTCGCTGTTATTTTTGAATGTTTTGGCAAAAAAGGGCAAGACAACTTACTGATTATAGGTCTTTTTGATGCGACGGAAAGCGTTTTCGAGGCTTTCGGTAGGGAGCAGGATGTTGTAGTCCTTCCAAAAATCCAGATCATCGAAATCGTTCAGTTGTCGCGACAAGGTGTCGTGATGTCGGAAAGCACTATGCCGGTTGGGGCGAACAGCCTCAGGCTTGATGTCGGTGATCAGCATCTCGGAATTGGCCTCATAATGGGTGGCGAAGCCGCGTTTCTTCCAGTCGCAATCGAACTTATAGGTCACGCCGAGGTAACGCAGATAGCTGAGCTGCCCATCGTTGTGGTAGTTCATCACGATGCGGAGGCCACGCGCCTTGAATCGCATGCCAAAAGGCTTCTTCGCCAGGATGGCTGCCGATGCCTTGGCCACATCACTCATATCCATCTCATATTCGATGCGTGTGAAGGTGAGATTGGCATAGTCGATGTAGATCTTGCCGTAGAACAGCGGGTCGATATAGGTCGTGGCCGGACGGAACGAGATGACATACTGGGGACGGTTGTCAATAGTCTGCGGCGTCTCAATCTCGAGACGATAGCGCTGCAGCATTTCGGGATTGAGGAACAGCTCGCGGTCCTTGACCAGGTCGAGCATCAGCGACTCCAGGGGTCCGCCCATCACGTGCACCGAAATGGTGTCGCGGGCACGCTGGCTGATCAGGCTGCGTCCCTTGATCATGCAGGCCATATCGCGCTGTGGCGAGTCTTCGTAGCTCGTCTTGTAGAGTTCCATCACGGCCTCTGCCACACTCACATACTTGCCGCGCTTCTGTATCGTCTCGCGATAGAAGGCCTCGTAGCTCTGCGGTACGACGGGGAAGTTCTGCGGAATACGCTCGATGGCGGCATGTAGGATGTTGTCGGGCGAATAGACAAAGACATCGTTCAGGAAGGTGAAGCGGGGCTGCAGCGAGACCCGCAGTTCCTCCACGGGTTTGCCTTCCTTCACCTGTTGTGTCTTTTCGAGCTGGTCGCGACCGACCACCACCGTGGCATAACCTATCGACGAAAAGAGCAGTTGCTCGGGCATCTGGGCCAGACGAAGGCTGAAACGTCCGTCGGCATTGGTCATCGTGGCCACATTGGTTCCACCCACATGCACCTGCACATCGGCCAACCGCCGGCCATTGTCATGGTCGGTGACAACGCCGCGCAGGGTCACAAGCACACTGTCCTGCGCCACGAGGGAGCAAGGCAACAAAAACAATAGTGCGAGAAGAAAATGATAGCGTTTCATTGTCATAGGATTTAGAAATTATGATATATTAACCCCTTTCCTCCAGATACCTTGCCAGACCCGTACGGATGGAGGCGAGGCCAAACTCTTCGAGATTGAGGTTCTTAAGCGGGATCCACTCCAGCGAAGAGATGTCATCGAGGTTTCCCACCTGGGGACGTCCCTCGACACGCACCTCGAAGAAGAGGTCGATGGTGCGGCACATGATACCCGAATAGGGATAGCGGTTGGGCAGGCTGAAGAGGTAGCGCAGATTCTCGGGCTTGACCTCCAGCCCAGTTTCCTCGTGGATTTCGCGGCACATGCCTTCTTCGGCCGTTTCGTCGAGGTCAAGGAAACCGCCCACCATGTCGCGTGTCCCCTTGGCAGGGTTGTTGGCACGACGACCGCAGAGGATTTCGTCCTGATCGTTGACTATCACGGCAACAGTGGCACCGCGAGGATTGGTATAGTAGGTGAAACCGCAATCCTCGCAATGCCGAGCCTGCGGGCCATGCTCCACGAAACGATTGCTGCCGCACAACGGGCAGTAATGGAAGCGATAGAAAGGATGATCTTCGTCGAACATAATATTTTAGGGATATTTTGGGATATTTAGGGATATTTGAGGATATTTAGGGACGATACCTTCGTCTTGTAGATTATGAGACCCAAAGAAACATACGTCCCTTAAAATCCCTTAGAATCCCCAAGCATCCCTTAATATCACTTTTTAAATGCCCCCGACTTCACATAGATGCGATAGTCGCAGATGCTGCCAGGAGCGCCGGCCTCAGCACGCGGCAGGTACTGGAATCCGCCGAAGGTGTAGTCCTTGCCCAGGTCGATGATGAGCTGGTGGGGGAAGGCCGACTTGCGGTTGGTGCTCCAGTAGGTGCTCTCCTGCAGGTCGAAGATCTTGTCGGCTGTCTGGTTGCCGTCGGTGATGTTCTCGTCGTCGGCATAGTCGGCCTGCCAGGGTTCGCGGCTGAGGCGCTTGCCCTGTTCGTCGAGCATATACCATTCGGCGATGCAGGCGATACCCTTGGCCACCTTGCCTTCGGCTTCCTTCGCATTGTGCACATTAAGTGCCTCGATGCAGACATATCGGCCCGAAACGGGCTGGTCGAAACGCACTTCCTGCCAGCCGTTTCCTGCGGCGAAGCTTCCCGTCTTGACGGGAGTCTCGCCACTGAGGTCGAGGTTCTCGCCCTGCTTGCGGTGTGTCTGAGGTCCCTTGAGGTTGAGGCGGTCGATGATAGGCTCCTTGAGACCTTCGGTAACTGGATCTTCCGGGCCGACAATATCGACCACGATGATTTCGTTCTCACCCTTCTTGAGCCAGCAGCCCGGCATATAGAGTGTCTGCTGAGGTCCAATCTGCCAGAAGCGGCCCATCGGATGACCGTTCACGTAGAGCTGGCCCTTGCCCCAGGTCTCCAGGTTGATGAACGTATCGCCCACCTTATTTAATTTAAAGGTAGTGCGATAGGCAGCTGCGGGATAGTGTTCAGCCTTGACGAGGGGCTGCCAGTTCATGGCCTTCACAGTCTCGTAGTCATCTAAGATATTATATACCGTCCAAAGCGTCGGCGCTATGGTAACCGTGGCTGACTGTTCCGCGCCAATCTGATAGATGAACTCTACCTTCTCAGTGATACCCTTGAAATCCTTGATGGCGCGGCCGAAGTTGATGCGTCCCATGGCCTCGACCAAAATGTCGAGCCGGTCGCCTTTCTTGACAGCAGGCATCTTCATCTCCTTCTCGTGTTCGCGACGATCGAGGGCACCGACCTTCAGGCCATTGACAAAAATCTGTGCGTAGTCGTGCGGTTCGGTGATGCGTAGCACGCTGGCAGGAATATCCTGGTCGAACGTATAGCGATAGAGGATACTGCCCCAGCCCTGATCGAACTCCTCCATTGTCTTCAGTCCGCTGGTGATCTTGGGAGCAGGAAGGTTGTCGAAGATGGGAGCCACCTCGGTGAACTGCATCTTGGGGATGGCTATGGTTGGGATGGCAGCAGGAACCTTGGCCTGCTTCTCGCCGTTCATGTATTTGGCCATCATCGTGCGAAGCTCATAATATTTGGGGGTGGCCTGACCTGCCTCATTGATGGGCGCATCGTAGTCATAGCTGGTCACGTCGGGCGCGAAGCCAGGACTGTTGGCACCTGCCCAGTGTCCCCAGTTAGTGCCACCGTGCGTCATATAGAGCGAGAAGGAGATGCCTTTCGAAAGCATTTCGTCGAGACCTTCAACCATATCCTTGGCTCCACGAGTTTCATGCTTGCCGCCCCACTTGTCGAACCATCCGCTCCAGAACTCCGAGCACATCTTGGGAGCATCGGGACGCAGCTCGCCAAGGCGACGGAACTCGTTGTCGATGTTGGCACCTGTGCCGAAGTTCATGGTCCAGATGAGGTCGTCGAGACCATTGTTTGTAAAGTTGCTCGACCAGTCGCACTGGAACAGCTGCACCTTGTCGAAGCCCACTTCGCGCAAGGCATCCCGCACGGCACTCACGTAGGGTTTGTCAACGCCATACGAACCATATTCGTTCTCGACCTGCACCATGATGATGGGGCCACCCTTGTCGATAGTGAGATCGGCCACCTGTTCGGCCACTTTTGACTCGAAAATCTTCAGTCGCTCCATGAAATAGGGGTCAAGCTCACGCAGACGGATATCCTTCTTCTTGAGGAGCCACCAGGGCAAACCGCCCATTTCCCATTCGGCACAAACGTAAGGACCAGGACGCAGGATGATGTACATCCCGTTCTGTTGGGCCAGCTGGATGAAGGCTCGGAGGTCGTTGTTCTCGGTGAAGTCGAACACGCCCTCCTGTTGCTCATGGATGTTCCAGAACACATAGAGGCACAACGTATTCATGCCGAGTGCCTTGCACATCTGGATGCGATGCTCCCAGTAGGGACGCGGGATGCGCGGATAATGTACTTCGGCAGCCTTTACGACGAAAGGCTCGCCATTGAGCAGGAAGGTTCCCTTGCCCGCCTCGAAGGTGCCGGGCATCGCCAGTGCCTTCTTCGGAGCAGCAGCTTCAACTTGCAGGACTGCTCCAAGCAGGCCAACGACAAGCAGTAAAGTCAGTAGTACGTTTTTCATTCTGAGGAATATTGGAGCATATTTTACGCTGCAAATTTACAATTATTTATCGAAATATCCAAATATAGAACGATTATTTTATCGTTTTTTACCTATCACCTCTTCGATTATCGGACCGAAATGTTAAAACACTGTAATTTTTGAGATAAATCCCACCTATTTTGCACAACTTGGAAAGAATAGCACTATCTTTGCCAGCGAATTTGCTTCCCGAGGAAACCGGCAAGCAACCCTCTTGAGTCAATCCACTATTGTTTGTTACAAAACCATCAACAAAAAAAACATGAAACCAAAAGAAACGAATGTGAAGCCAGCTACTGGCAAGTTAGGAATCCTCATTGTCGGCAACGGAGCCGTTGCAACCACATTTATGACAGGCGTCCTCATGGCGCGGAAAGGCCTGGCCAAACCAATCGGATCGATGACACAGTACGACAAGGTTCGTGTCGGTCGGGGGGACGAAAAGCGTTATCTTTCTTACAACGAACTTGTGCCGCTGGCAAGCCTCAACGACATAGTGTTCGGCTGCTGGGACGTCTATCCGCAGAATGCCTATCAGGCAGCCGTCTATGCCGAGGTGCTGAAACGCGAGGACATCGAACCCGTTCGCAATGAACTGGAACAAATTGTACCCATGAGGGCTGCTTTCGACAAGAACTTCGCCAAGCGCCTGGATGGCGACAACATCAAGCGAAGCGAAAAAACAGACGCGTGCGATGCAATCCCTACCCGCTGGGAAATGGTCGAGATGCTGCGCAAAGACATCCGCTCCTTCAAACAGGAGAAGGGCTGCGACCGCATGGTAGTACTTTGGGCAGCTTCGACCGAAATCTATGTACCCATCAATCGGGAGGTACACTATTCGCTTCAGGCTCTCGAAGCCGCCATGCAGCGTGACGACCGCGAACATATTGCACCTTCGATGTGCTATGCCTACGCCGCTCTGGTTGAGGGATGTCCCTTCGTGATGGGTGCTCCCAACACCACCGTCGATATTCCCGCGATGTGGGAACTGGCCGAAAATACCCGTATGCCCATTGCCGGCAAGGACTTCAAGACCGGCCAGACGCTCGTCAAGAGTGGTTTCGCCCCCATCATCGGAACCCGCTGCCTTGGTCTCGACGGCTGGTTCTCGACCAACATCCTCGGCAATCGCGACGGTCTGGTGCTCGATGTTCCCGAGAACTTCCGCACCAAGGAGGTGTCAAAACTCTCTACGCTGGAAACCATTCTGAAAGCTGAGGACCAACCGGACCTTTACACGGATTACTACCACAAGGTGCGCATCAACTATTACCCGCCACGCAACGACAACAAGGAGTCGTGGGATAACATCGACATCTTCGGATGGATGAACTATCCCATGCAGATCAAGATCAACTTCCTTTGCCGCGACAGTATCCTGGCAGCTCCAGTTTGTCTCGACCTCTGCTTGCTCATCGACCTGGCTGCACGTGCCGGACGCTGTGGCACACAGCGCTTCCTCAGCTTCTTCCTGAAGAGTCCGATGCACGACTATACGCAAGGCGAGGAGGCGGTGAACCACCTCTACCGTCAGCACACCATGCTGAAGAATGCCCTCCGGGAAATGGGCGGCTATGAAGCAGACGAGGAAATGGACTAAAGACTGAATATTATTCCAAATTCAGTTTCTCCCTGGCGGCACCGATCTCCTCCTGTAGCCGATTCACTTCGTTCCAGATCGAGTTCATGGTTTCCTCGTCATCCGACAGACCTTTATCCATTTGCTCTCTTTCCCTCCGATAGGCTTCCAGTTCCTCGTCGCTGATGTTCATCATCTGCTTGCACTGTACGAACAGTTGCCTCATACCTATAAGTATCTCTCCACTCAAAAGGGCATCCCAGCTGTAGTCGAAATTGAGCGTGCCTTTCAATGTTCGAAAGGGCATCTCAAGGGATATCCGATTGGCAATCGAATCGCATATCGCCGTCTTGTATAACTTGCGAGCCTGATAGAACTCTGCCACGTTCTCGGTGAAGAGCACATTGCCCACGGTATTGATGGTTTCGATACTGGTCGAAAAGATGCGTTCCGCCGTTTCTGTATAATCAAGTTTAGGTACCAGATGTATTATCTGGTACCTCATTGTTTTATAGAGGGAGGTGTCTGCTGCTATCTTCAGCTGATACTGCATCGACTGTCGAAGCATGGGATCGGCGGTTTCGGCCGATTGCAGCGAACGATACATGTCGTACATCACCATCATCACAATCTCGCGCTTCTCGCTCTGTTTCTTGTGATGGTCAATCACTGCTGCCGTACCGAAGGTGAGGGCGATGGACACGGTTGTGGCGAGGAGCGATAGCAGGAATTGCTTCATCATAACTCTCCTGCGGCCCTTCTTCACAAAAATCGGAGTATGTAACTTGTCATTATTCATATTACATCTGCTCCCTCTTGGTGGCTTCAATGGCTAATTGAAGCAAGCAGAGGGCAAAGGCTAATTGGAGAATGTGAATTCGGTCTTCTCTACGCCGGGAGCATAAATGTAGCGGAAGTCATCGCGCATGGAGATGACGTGGTATCCGCTGTCGCGCCATTTCTCGGCCAGAGTGAGCGCCTTTTCGCGGTTGGCGTGATCGCGGGCCTCGTCGTCGGCAATGAGCATGAAGGCTGCGGTGCGATGACGACTGTTGCTCAGGCAGTAGTTGTGCATGGCACAGTCGCCGCTGCTGTTACCGAACGACAACACGGGCACCTTGCCAATCTCTTGCGTAATTTGGAGTACCTTGTTGGTCTTCAGGTTCTTGATGATCAGTTCGTCGGTACGAATCAGATCCTCCTCCTTGCCCATTGTGTAATTCACTCCGGCCTCATCACCCTGACTGCTCGACACAAGCTTGACATCCATGCCGATGACTCGGTTGGGCTCAATACCGATGGACTCTACCAAGGAGCGGCAGATGAAACGATCGGATCCAGAAACTACATAGTAGGTGAAACCATTGGCTTTCAAATATTCGAACACTTCGAGCATGGGCACGTAGAAGCTCTGGCCATAGGTCATCCCCTTGAAACCGTTGGCAGGCTGGGCAGCGTAGTTCTTGACATAGGCATCGAACTGAGCGAGCGTCATGCCGGAGTAGGCCTTGGCTGCTGCCTGGGCATGAATCATGTCGAAATGGTCGGGCAGGGCTTTCCCAGTACGCACGAAGTCGCGGATGGCCTGTGCTGCCTGTCGTACATCCTCGGGAGCCTTGTCGCGATAGGTGGCATCGTCGAGGACACGGTGCTCGAGGAGGTTGTACTCGAAATAGGTTGGATAAAGCTCACCGACGAAGGTACCGTCCATGTCAAAGGTAGCAATACGGTCTTCCACGCTGATGAAGTTGGGAGATTTCGGGTTGGTAACATCGGCCACATACTCCTTGAGGGCGGTCAGTGCCTCACATTGGTTCCAGTAGGTGAAATACTCTTTTCTTCTGACGATTTCTTCATCGTCTTTTTCGCATGATGTCAGCATTGGAGCCACGCCGCCGAATGTCAGTATCGCGACGAGCATCCATAATCTAAATTTTCGTTTCATAGTTAAATTATTATGTTTGGTTTTGACTAAAAAACGCGCAAAATTACTCATTTTTTTTAGAATGAACAAATACTTCTCGTTTTTTTCAACATTTAGAGGGTATTTTTCGCCTTTCTGGCAAAACTTTTGTATCTTTGCATCAAAATTCATTGATAAGAGAGGCCTCAATACAAAAGAAAATGATTGAAATACGTCCAGCCACCTTAGATGATTGCCAGTTTGTGGCACGCTGCATCGGCATGGCACTCCACATTGAACTGTCGGAAGAGCGGCTTCCAGGAGTTGCTTCAATTTGCGCGCGCGAAGACGTGCTATATAGTTACCGACATGCCCTCATCGCTTGGGAAGACAACAAGCCACTGGGACTTTGTCTGGCCTACGATGGGAATAACTATCACGAAATTCGATTGCGGACATTCGCACTCTTTGCTGCACTCGATGACGAACCAGATGATGACATGGACCTCGAACATGCCGAAGACGAGACGCAGGCTGGCGAATATTACATCGATTCTTTGGCCGTCCTGCCCGAATATCGCCGGCGTGGCATCGCACGACAACTGATGCAGGCACAAATAGAACGGGGCCGACAGCTGGGCTTCACGCATTTCACCCTGCTCGTTGAACCCGTCAATCCAAATGCACAAGGATTATATTCCCAGCTCGGCTTCCAATACGAATCGGACTGCTATGCGTTTGGGCAAAACTTTTGGAAATGGGGAATGTATTTGTGATTTTTTTCCTTTAATTTGTGATAAAAATAACACGGCCGTCTTGAATCTTGAAAGTGCAGGGCAGACCTTTGGTAATCCTTCGTCCAAGCAGGTCGCAAGTATGGAGGGATGAGACATGAGGAGTGGCATCGTGATGAATTTCCTCGATGCCTTCTTCATCAATAGGCAAAAAGCGACGCTCATACTCCGTAGAAGCAAGGATGAATGCGCCAAAGACCTTGCCTTCGGTCTGCGGATTGTCGAGACTTGTTACAGAGACATCGCTACCCAGAAGATAATAGGCAGCTGAGCCATCGCGTCGTGCCGAGCCGCCCAAGCCTGCCGAACGACAACAACTAATGAGGTGAACGTCTTCTGAATCCTTCGTGTTTTTTACCAAAAACTGTTCAATAATTCCTTGATATGCCTTCTTTGCCACATCGGTATAATCCTCGTCAAAGAAGCCAAGCCGCATGCCTTTGAGATATGCGGCAGTAAAGATGCATGTAGCCGAAGACTCCAAATAATTATAGGTCTTCGGATAGGGCCAACCCTGATAATTGTCGGCATAGAACGAGCCATCGTACGCCAAGAGCTGATACCAGCAACCAGTCGCAGGGTCTTGCCGCGCTGCCAAGCCCGTAGCAAGCTTGTTGAGCTGAGTTCGCAGATTGTCTCGAAGTTCATCGTCTGCCTCCTCTCCTTTAGCTATTGCGGATATCTCCAATTGCTCCAGCACATCGACAAGCGCCAGAAAATACCAACCACAAGCGCGGCCCCAGTATTCCGCTGAATGATAGATGCCTTCGGCTGCCGACACGCCCTGCCAGTCTTGTGAATAAGAGTCACCGGGCGAGGCAGTCATGGCATGATAGAGCAGGTTGTCCTCGTCATTCCAAAGATAATTCCAGCAGATGTCAAATTGTCGGGCTATCAGTTCGTCGTTGGCAACACCGTCGATAGAGTAGCCGTAATTGTTCAACTGAGCCAAAAGTGCCGGCCCCATATATTGCCCATCGAGCCACATCTGATTGACATAACTTTTCTTGTGGAACCAACCTCCGGCAGCGCCTTCGAGTGTTGATGAGGCTATCGAATAGCGATTGTTGTGGTCGGCAAGACCTTTGGTAGCTGTCTCCATGGCGAAAAGAGCATTCGATGCCGTCGTTTCGTTTTCGAATACCTTGCCTTCGGAAGTCAGGTTGTATAGCCCGAAGTACATCTTCGTGGCGTTCAGGTCATCGAGACTGCCACCTGACGAGGGAACACCATTTAAAAAAGTATTTCCATACCACTCCACGCTATAGAACCAGGGACGAGCCCAAGGCTGCGACTGATAATAATCCACAGCCTCGATGAGAGCTTTGGCAACGAGTCCCGGCACATAATCGAACTTCAACTTTGAACCTCCCGCTGGAGCTTTGATCACTGAGCCATTCTCCGTAAAGGTCTGGAAGCCCATTTGATTCTTATTGGCATAGAAATCGTTGAGCCGAGCATCGATGACGAGGCGGGAATAACGCTGTGTGCTGTCGAACGAAATGTGCTCGTAAGAAGCAGCATCGGCACCTGCGCAACACGATGCGCAGATGCCGATGAGAAGTATGATAAGTTTTTTTATTCTTGTCACGAATTCGAGAATTTGAGAATTATTATTGCGAACTCACATAATTCTATAATTCGCTAATTCGGGATCTTTTATCATGAAATGAGGCACTTGCCCGTCATCTCCTTAGGCTGTGGGATGCCCATAATCTTGAGGATGGTGGGAGCCACGTCGCAGAGCTGGCCATCAGCGATCTTCACGCCCTTGTTCTTGCTGATATATACGCAAGGAACGGGGTTGAGCGAGTGAGCGGTGTTGGGCGTTCCATCGGGATTGATGGCGTAGTCGCAGTTGCCATGGTCGGCAATGATGAGTACCTCGTAGTCGCAAGCCTTGGCAGCCTCTACCACGTCGTGGCAGCAGAGATTGATGGTCTCGACAGCCTTCTGGATGGCTGGATAGACACCTGTGTGACCTACCATATCGCCATTGGCAAAGTTGCAGGCAATGAAGTCGTACTGCTGCGTCTTGATAGCATCGACGAGCTTGTCCTTCACGATGAGTGCCGACATCTCGGGCTGCAGATCATAAGTAGCAACCTTGGGCGAAGGCACGAGGCAACGATCCTCACCGGCATACTCTGCCTCACGACCACCATTGAAGAAGAAGGTCACGTGGGCATACTTCTCGGTCTCGGCGATACGGAGCTGCTTGAGACCAGCGTTGCTGACGATTTCGCCCAGCGTCATCTCGACATTCTCCTTCGGGAAGAGGATGTGCAGACCCTTGAACTTGGCATCGTAGGGAGTCATGCAGCAATAGTAGAGCGGGATGGTCTTCATGCCCTGCTCAGGCATATCCTCCTGGGTGAGCACCGAAGTAATCTCCTTGGCACGGTCATTACGATAGTTGAAGAAGATAACGGTGTCGCCTGGCTGGATGGTACCCACGGCTTTGCCGTCGCGTGCCAATACGCATGGCTCAACGAACTCATCGGTCACACCATTATCGTACGAAGCCTGCATGCCCTCGACAGGATCGGCATACTGACTGCCCACACCAGCGGTAAGCTGGTCATAAGCACGCTTGATGCGGTCCCAACGCTTGTCGCGATCCATGGCATAGAAACGTCCGGTGATGGAGGCAATCTCGCCGCAACCCACCTTGTCGCAGTGATCCTTGACAGTCTGGATGAAACCAATGCCCGAATGGGGGTCTGTGTCACGACCATCCATGAAGCAATGGAGGAATGTACGTCCCTCCAAACCATAAGACTTGGCAAGATCGACAAGCTTCAGCAGATGAGCGAGGCTCGAATGAACGCCACCCGTCGAAGTGAGGCCCATGAAATGGATGCTGCCACCCTTCTTGGCATTCTCGAAGGCGCCTACAACTTCCGGATTCTGGGCAATGGTGCCATTCTCGCAAGCCATGTTGATCTTCACAAGATCCTGATAAACGATACGTCCTCCGCCAATGTTCATGTGACCGACCTCGGAGTTGCCCATCTGTCCGGCAGGAAGACCCACGTTGAGGCCGTCGGTGCGGAGCTGGGAGTGTGGATAATCGACAAGAAGAGAATCCCAATATGGAGTCGGGGTGCTGGCGATGGCATCAGACTTCGAACCGTCACCGATTCCCCAGCCATCGAGAATGAGCAAAAGTGCTTTCTTAGACATACTATTCAAATAACAATTAACAATTAATAATTAACAATGAATAACTAATAATTTCCTTTTTGGAATCTATGCTGCAAATGTAGCTTTATTTTCCCAAAACTCCAAATTTCGAATACAATAATTCACTGCAACACATATAAATAATATATGGGTGCAAAGTGGGGTTGCTTATTTGCTGCCAAGCCAAGCTCCGAGGAGTACAGCCCCCAAGCCCAGCACCAAGGTCAAAAGAAAATATGCCGCAAAAAGTCCAGGGTGTCCTCCTCGCAACAAGTCGATGCCCTCGTTAGAAAAAGTAGAGAAGGTTGTAAAGCCGCCACAAAGGCCAGTAGTGAGGAAAAGACGCATCTCCGGACTCATGCCCGTTCGTTCCGAAACACTATAGAAGAAGCCGATCAGCACGCAGCCCAACACATTGGCTACCATCGTGGGCCAGGGGAAAATGGTTTGCCCCAATGTGCTTATGGGATTGAGGCGAAGATGCGTCTGGATGAGCTTGATACCGTAGCGAAATAAGGAACCGATACCTCCACCCAGAAAAACAAACAACAATTCACGCATAGATTTCGATTTAACGATTGGAAGAACGAATAGCGTCGAACATCGCCTCGGCATAGCGCCTGCCAAGCTCGATGGCGGCATCACGACTGAATCGGTTATTCTGAATCGGAGACACCGTCATCTGTGGCCGACGACTCCTGGCGTACCTTGCGAACATATTCCGACGGAGTAACGCCAAACTGCTGCTTGAAGCAGCGACTGAAGTAGAACGGATCCTTGAGCCCCACCTCGTAGGCGATGGCCGAAACAGAGAGCCGTCCCTCTGCCAAAAGGGCTGCAGCCTTCTTCATGCGCCGGATGCGCAGATACTCCTTGGGCGAAAAGCCCGTCACGCCCTTCACCTTGCGGAAGAAGATGGTGCGACCCAACGCCATCTCGCCGGCGAAGTCATCGGCACCGAACTCAGCGTCCGAAAGATGCTTGTCGATCACGGCATCGAGCCGCTCGAGGAATTCCCGGTCGAGTTCGCTCGTCGTGATCATTGTCTGCTGAAGGCTCTTGTCGGCGCTGAACTTCTCCTTGAGCCGACTGCGCTGGTTCATCAGATTGATGATGGTGGCAAGCAGCAGCTGGGTGCTGAACGGCTTGGTGATATAGGCGTCAACGCCCGCCTGCAGGCCTTCAATCCGGCTGGTCGTGCTGTCGAGTGCCGTCAGCGCCACAATCGGGATATGACTGGTGTCGAAATGCTGGCGCAGATGCTGGATTACCTCCAGACCGGAAATGCCCGGCATCATGATGTCGGTGATAACCAGATCGTATCCTTCCTCGGCACTTTCCACCTTGTCCAGTCCTTCCCGGCCGTCCTTTGCCGCATCGACATTGAAATATTGCTGCAGTTCGGTCTTCACAAAGAGGCGCAGGTCATCGTTGTCCTCGATGAGCAGCACACGCTGGCTGTTGATGGGGGCAAGCAGCGAAGGCAGTTCAGCCTCAGCCGTTGCGGGTTCGGGGTCGGGAAGCAGTTCCCCGGTGACCAGATAATCCTCCTTCGTGTAGCTCTCTTCGCCCAGGGGCAGGGTGACCGTGAAGATGGATCCTCCCTCCGGATTGGGCATATACCCGATGTCGCCATGATGCACCTCCACCAGCGCGGCACACAGGTTGAGTCCGATGCCCATGCTGCCACTGAGATAATGACTGCGGTTGAACCGTTCGAAAAGGTGGCTGCGCTGGTCCTCGGGTATGCCCACACCCGAATCGACGACGCGGATCGTCAGTTCGTTGACCGGAGCGGGATTCGCGCGCACTTCGAGCAGGATCCACCCGCCTTCGGGCGTATATTTGATGGCGTTGGAGAGCAGGTTATAGACCACCTTATCGACGCACGAACGGTCGAAATATCCCCAAAGGGCCTGCTGTGTCGTCGTCATCCGGTAATCGAGATGCTTTTGCTCGGCCACGTCGTGGAAGGAATCGAACAGTTCGCGCAGCAGACCGATGATGTCCATCTTCTCCAGGCGCAGGCTCATCACGTTGTTCTCCATGCGCCGGAACTCAAGCAGCTGGTTGATCAGATGCATCAGGCGGTCGGAATTGTGTTCCATCAGCGTCACGGGCTGCTCCAGGGCTTCGGGCAGATGCCCCGCCCTGCGAATACGTTCCAGGGCACCGCGCATCAGCGTGAGCGGCGTACGGAATTCGTGGCTCACATTGGTGAAGAACACCAGCTTGGCTTCGTTGAGCTGTTCCTGCAGGCGGATGTGCTGACGCAACTGCATACGGTCGCGTATCTGGCTGAAGGCGAACCAGGCAGCACCCGCCAGCAGCAGCATCCAGAGGCAAATCGCCCATCCGCGCAGGTACCAGGGCCACGCGATGTCGAACGAAAGGTCGATCGGGTCGCTCCAATGTCCGCTTTCGTTGACCGCCCGCAACAACAGCGGGTAATGGCCTGAAGGAAGACGCTTGAGGTCAATCCGTCCGGCGGGCGACAACGGGCTCCAGTCTTCGTCGCCCAACCGATAGCTATAGCGAATCGCCGAAGGGCGGATGGCATAGTCGAAGGTAGTGTAGCTGACACTCATGCTGTGTCCATCCACCTCCTGGCTGACCACGTGCACCTTCGGCTTCTCGCCCTGCTGCGAGCGGAAATGGTCCGGGTCGATGACGACTGCCCCCCGATAGCCGCTGAAGACCAGACGTCCGTCGGGCAACATCGTGCTGCAGCCCTCGCTGAAGACATTGCCGCTCATGCTGGGGGATGGGAAGAAGCTTTCTTCGAACCGGTTGGTTTCGGGGTCAAAGCACGAAAGGCCCAGTTCGGTGGCAATCCACACCCTGCCCAGACCATCTTCTCCAAAACTTTGCACCATGTCGTTGCAGAGACCTTCGCCACTGTTGAAGTGCACGAACTGCATATCCCTGTAACCTTCGGCCGAGGCAGGAACCTGCGTGACAGCAAAGCCGCAGCCCAATTCGGAAATGAACGCCCGGCCGCTTCGCGTGAGGAAGACACTGCGCACCTCGTCGCTCTTCAGCTGACCGCTCCCGGCTGTCAGCCGGATCACTGCCCCTTCTCCCTCACCGATTCCTTCGGGGTCGAAAATCAGCACACCATGACTGGTTCCCGCCCAGATCATCCCATTCGAATCCTGGGTAAGCGAACGGACACGGCGCTCGCCGTAGCTGTCCTGGAAGAAACGGTCGAACCGAACGCTCCCGGCCTTCCAGTCGGAGGCACGGCAAAGACCGCCTCCCAAGGTTCCCGCCCAGAGCGTGCCCTTCCGGTCGAAGAGAAGGGAATAGACGTCATCGTTCGACAACGATGCCCCGTCCTCCTCATCGTGGCGAAGATAGCTGCCCTTGTGCCAGATGCCCGACCCACGGGTGCCCATCCACAGGCCGCCGTCGGGGTCCTGTGCAAAACAATAGACATTGTCGGCCAGCTGCAGGGTGCGACGCCGCGTCCAGGTCGAGTCCATCCTGACCACCTCGCCTTGCTTGTCGGCGATCAGCAGACAGTCCTCAAACCCCTCAAACCTCTCAAACCTCCCATAGTGCACGGCGCGCACCACCTCGGCATCGGTCCCGGAAGAATGGTCCTGACCCGACGGATAGACAAAACGGAACCCCCGGTCGTCGGAAACCTGCAGCTGCGTGACGCCCATCAGTTCATAGCCCACCCACAACGAGCCCTTCCGGTCCTCCATGATCGAAATGATATGATTGCTCGCCAGCGGCGAAGCAGGGTTCTGTTCGTCACAGACATGATGCTCCAGATGTCCGTCCCGCGGGTCGAAGAAGAACAGGCCATTGCCCGTGGTTGCAATGGCAATCAGA
>JAEEGG010005895.1_pt1 | contig 28895 bp, 33 predicted proteins | sample 9134161 | NCBI WGS metagenome assembly JAEEGG01 (sample SAMN16246543, study PRJNA631951) | gut metagenome | biome: gut microbiome; feature: rumen; material: CR-attached | host: Bos | place: Iran: Karaj | collected 2018-10 | reverse complement strand
CTCGCCAGCGTAAACCTGGCCAGTAGTACCATTCAGAGAGATGTAGTCACCCTCCTTATATACTGTACCGTCAATCTCAACGGTCTTGTCCTTGTAGCTGACGTTCAGGGCGCCTACACCCGATACGCAGCACTTACCCATACCACGAGCCACCACGGCAGCGTGAGAGGTCATACCACCACGAGCGGTGAGGATACCTTCGGCAGCGGCCATACCAGCGAGGTCTTCAGGAGAGGTCTCTATACGTACGAGCACCACCTTGTGGCCGTCCTCGTGCCAAGCCTTGGCGTCGTCAGCGTGGAAGACAATCTGACCACAGGCAGCACCAGGCGATGCGGGCAGACCCTGGGCAATGACCTTAGCGGCAGAGAGGGCCTTCTTGTCGAATACGGGGTGCAGCAGCTCGTCGAGCTTCTGGGGCTCGCAGCGCATGATGGCGGTCTTCTCGTCAATCATACCCTCGTGCAGCAGGTCGATGGCAATCTTCACCATGGCAGCGCCTGTACGCTTACCGTTACGTGTCTGGAGGAACCACAGCTTGCCCTCCTGAACGGTGAACTCCATGTCCTGCATGTCGTGATAGTGGTTCTCCAGGTTCTCCTGAATCTGGTTCAGCTGTGCGTATGTCTCAGGCATAGCCTCCTCCATGGAAGGATACTTGGCCACGCGCTCAGCCTCAGAGATGCCAGCGCGCTCAGCCCAGCGCTGAGAGCCGATCTTCGTGATCTGCTGCGGGGTACGGATACCAGCCACAACGTCCTCACCCTGAGCGTTCACCAGATACTCACCGTTGAAGAGGTTCTCACCATTGGCGGCGTCACGGCTGAAGCATACACCAGTAGCCGAGGTGTCGCCCATGTTACCGAATACCATAGCCATCACGCTGACGGCAGTACCCCACTCGTCGGGGATGCCTTCCATCTTACGATAGAGGATGGCGCGCTCGTTCATCCAGCTGCGGAACACGGCGCAGATGGCGCCCCAGAGCTGCTCGATAGGATCGTCGGGGAAGTCCTTGCCCGTGCGCTCCTTGATGGCCTTCTTGAACAACTGGACCAGCTTCTTCAGCTCGTCGACGTTCAGGTCCTTGTCCAGCTTAACGCCACGCTCTTCCTTCACCTTCTCGATGATCTCCTCGAACGGGTCGATGTCAGTCTTGTTCACGGGCTTCATCTCCAGCACCACGTCACCGTACATCTGCACGAAGCGGCGGTAGCTGTCGTACACGAAGTGGGGGTTGTTGGTCTTCTTCACCATACCCTCGGCCACCTCGTCGTTCAGACCCAGGTTCAGGATGGTGTCCATCATACCAGGCATAGAAGCGCGGGCACCTGAACGTACAGAGACGAGCAGCGGATTCTCCTTGTCGCCGAACTTCGAGTTCATCAGCACCTCGATGTGCTTCACAGCAGCCATCACGTCGTCGTTCAGCAGCTCCATGATCTTCTGCTGACCAACCTGATAGTACTCGTTACAGCAGTCCGTAGTGATTGTAAAACCAGGAGGAACGGGCACACCCAGCAGGTTCATCTCGGCAAGGTTAGCGCCCTTGCCACCCAGTTCTTCACGCATTTTTGCATTACCTTCGGCCTTTCCGTTGCCGAAGAGGTAAACTCTTTTTTGGCTCATAAGTTTGTTTTTTACGTATTAAAAAAAATTATGGATGCAAAGTTACGATATTTTTCCCATCCGTGCAAGGATTTAGGATTTTTTTATTTTTCGCTATATTGTTTAAAATAATGTGTAGTGTGTGGTGAGACATTCTTCATAGTGCAAAGGTACGAAAAAAGATGATGCGGTGCAAGAGTTTCCAGCGATCATTTTCAAAAAGTTTTAATTGTTAAAATAGAGAGGCTGGGGCTGATGTCCTGACGCCGTATCACCGTATCACCGTAACATTTACCAAAACGCAGTTACACAGTTACGCAGTTACGCAGTTACATAAGGTGTAATTGCGCTGTGACTTTTGGAGAATAATTAATTTTTATATTATATATATAATTATAATTATATATATAATATAATATAAATACTCATTAGAAAATGAAACTGCGCCGACGGTAAAAGTAACTGCGTAACTGCGTAACTGCGTAACGGCGTCGACATTAAAAACAGCAGATGTTACGGCGATACGGTGATACGGCGTCAACCCTCTTTGTCTGAATCGACGAATCTCCTGAAGAGCATCGACGACTTCGAGTTAAGACATCGACGGTTTTCTTGAAAACTATCGACGAAAGTTTCCGTGATTTCCTGCGTTTTTCCTTAGGATTTCCATCGATTATCGCCGTGATTTCCTGCGGTTTTCCTTAGGATTTCCGACGGTTTTCCTTAGGATTCCTGCGGCTGATGCTGACGACGCAGCGCGCGTCTCATGGTTAAAAATCTATAAAAACGAAAGCTGTTACGGGGGTAAGCAGGTGTAATTTGAACGATTTTTCTTACCTTTGCACCTTATAAGGTGTGCGCACACACGTGCGTATATTCTAAATAGGATTACACAACCTGTAAAAAGGACTACACAATCGGAAAAAAGGATTACACAAAATAGAAACAAGATATACAGAAAGATGAAAGCTTTAACAAAGACTGACTTCCACTTCAAGGGACAGAAGAGCGTGTATCACGGCAAGGTGCGCGACGTTTACAACATTGACGACGACCTGATGGTGATGGTGGCTACAGACCGCATCTCCGCGTTCGACGTCGTCCTGCCAAAGGGCATCCCCTTCAAGGGCCAGGTGCTCAACCAGATTGCCGCCAAGTTCCTGGATGCCACGACGGACATCTGCCCCAACTGGAAGCTTGCCACGCCAGACCCCATGGTCACCGTGGGACTGAAGTGCGAGGGCTTCCGCGTGGAGATGATTATCCGCTCGATACTCACTGGCTCCGCCTGGCGCGAGTACAAGAACGGCTGTCGCGAGCTGTGCGGCGTCCGCCTGCCTGACGGCATGAAGGAGAACGAGCGTTTCCCTGAGCCCATCATAACGCCTACGACGAAGGCTGACGAGGGCCACGACATGAACATCTCGCGCGAGGAGATCATCGCCCAGGGACTGGTCTCAGCCGAGGACTACGCCGTGATGGAGGACTATACACGCAGAATCTTCCAGCGCGGACAGATGATTGCCGCCAAGCGCGGACTCATCCTCGTCGACACGAAATACGAGTTTGGCAAGCGCGACGGCAAGGTGTACCTCATCGACGAGATCCATACGCCTGACTCCAGCCGCTACTTCTATGCTGACGGCTACGAGGAGAAGCTCGCCAAGGGCGAGCCTCAGCGCCAGCTCTCGAAGGAGTTCGTGCGCCAGTGGCTCATCGAGCACGACTTCATGAACGAGCCTGGACAGGTGATGCCAGAGATTACTGACGCCTACGCTGAAAGCGTCTCAGAGCGCTACATCGAACTCTACGAGCACATCGTCGGCGAGCGCTTCGAACGTGCTGACGTCACAGAAGACCTGGCCGCAAGAATAGAGAAGAACGTGAACGAATGGCTTACCAGCAGGAGACGATAACTCCCTATAACTCAGGGTCTAAAGCAGAGCAGGTGGAGCAAATGTTTAACAATATCGCACCCACCTACGACACGCTGAACCATCGACTCTCGTGGGACATCGACCGTGGATGGAGGCGCAAGGCCATCGAGGCGCTGGCACCATACAAGCCCCAGACGATGCTCGACATTGCCACAGGAACGGGCGACTTTGCCATCCTCGCAGCAGAGATGCTGAAGCCCACACGACTCGTCGGAGCCGACATCTCAGAGGGCATGATGGACGTTGGCCGAAGGAAGGTCAGGGAGAAAGGTCTGGACGGCATCATCAGCTTCGAGCGCGAAGACTGCACCCGCCTCTCCTACCCTGCTGAAACCTTCGACGCCGTCACAGCGGCATTCGGCATACGCAACTTCGCTGACCTGGACAAGGGACTGGCAGAGATGTGCCGCGTGCTGCGAACTGGAGGCCACCTCAGCATCGTGGAACTGACGACACCTGTCCGATTCCCCATGAAGCAACTGTTCAAGGTCTATGCCAACACGGTGCTGCCACTCTACGGACGACTCGTCTCAAAGGACACCAGCGCCTACAGCTATCTGACGAAAACCATCGAGGCCTTCCCACAAGGCGAGCAGATGGTCACGATACTCCAGAAGGCCGGATTCAGCGAAGCCCGCTTCCAGCGACTCACCTGCGGCATCTGCACCATGTACCTCGCTACGAAATAGAATCGTCAATAAAACAGAGGCCATCGTCGAAATAGCAAACAACAAACAGGCCATCGTCGAAATCGTAAATAACAAAACGTAAATCGTAAAGAATATGGACAAGTACGGACTTATCGGATATCCCTTAGGGCACTCGTTCTCCATCAGCTACTTCAACCAGAAGTTCCACGATGAAGACATCGACGCCGTGTATGAGAACTACGAGATTCCCACCATCGACGCCTTGCCCGAGGTACTCAGCTCCAATCCGGAGCTGAAAGGACTCAACGTCACCATCCCCTACAAGGAGAAGGTCATACCCTTCCTCGACAACATCTCGCCGGAAGCCCGTGCCATAGGAGCCGTCAACGTCATTCGCGTTACACACGAGGGGCGTAACGTCAAGCTGAAAGGCTACAACAGCGACGTCATAGGCTTCACACAGAGCATCGAGCCCATGCTGGACAGCAAGTGGCACAAGAAGGCACTCATCCTTGGCACAGGAGGTGCGTCGAAAGCCATCGACTACGGACTGCGCAACCTGGGACTCGAGACCGTCTTCGTCTCACGCTACGAGCGACCAGAGACCATCCAGTACCAGTCCATCACACCAGACGTCGTCAAGGAGTACAACGTCATCGTCAACTGCACGCCAGTAGGCATGTACCCCAAGACTGAGGAGTGCCCCCTGCTGCCCTACAAGGCCATGGACAAGCACACCATCCTCTACGACCTCATCTACAACCCTGACGAGACGCTCTTCATGAAGCGCGGCGAGGAGTACGGCGCCCAGACCAAGAACGGCCTGGAGATGCTCCTCCTTCAGGCCTTCGCCTCGTGGGAGTTCTGGCACGAAAAGTAATCGTCCACTATAAGGTTCACTATGCCGCAATACCATTGCGGCCAAAAAACGTTCACTATGCCGCAATACCATTGCGGCCAAAAAACGTTCACTATGCCGCAATACCATTGCGGCCAAAGAGAAAAAGAAATGACCTACGTCGACAACATCAATAAGCTGACTAACCAGTACAACGACGCCATCCGCGCACTGGAGGACTCCTACGACATGGAGAGCACCCAGAGCTACGCATGGAACCTGACGTCGTCGCACCTGAAGAAGCAGTACTCCAAGAAGTACGAGGCTTTGGCTCGCGAATATCGCCAGAAGCGCAAAAACATCATCGAGGCCCACAAACTGTCTGACCCCCAATGGGTTAAGGAACGCAAACTGTGGGGCTGGATGTTTGTCGCAGCCGTCGTGCTGACCATGATGTGCTGCGTGGGAGCATTGCCAGAAGAAGAGACGGCACCAGTGTCGGCCTTCGCAGAAATGGCAGAGGCAAGGACCTGGAATGCTGACAACATCCCCATCCCCTACCTCCAGGACTCCACGCAATACGTCTCGAACCCTGACAGCGTGCTCACGCAGCCTGCCGTCAACCACATGAACGTCACCCTGCAACGGCTGAACCTCGATCTGGGCGTACAGTCCGTCGTCATCGTCGTCAACCACATCGAGAACGACGACCCCTTCCGTTTCGCACAGGACGTTGGCAACAAATATGGCGTAGGCTATAACGATCGCGGACTGGTCATCGTCGTGGGCTATCTGGACCACAGCATCAACATGTCGCCAGGCCGAGGACTGGAAGCCGACCTCACAGATGCCGAGTGCCACAGGCTGGAACAGGAGTACGTCGTACCTGCCATGAGGGCCGAGAAGCCCGATAGCGGCATGGTCTACTTAGTGGAAGCCGTCTATTCCACCCTGCAAAGGAAGGAACTACCACAAATGTCTTCGCTGCTCAGCAAGAGCGACGAGATAGAAGACCAGACCACTGGCGTCCTGGGAACGGCCACAATAGCCCTTATCGCCCTATTCATCTTCTTCCTGAAGAAGAATAAGAAATACCATTGGATGGGTATTGCTGGAGCCGTAGCGCTGCTCCCCAACCCCTTCTACGTCGCCACCAGTAGCGGTTTCAGCAGCGGAGGCGGAGGCTTTGGAGGCGGAGGCTTCAGCGGTGGAGGAGGCGGCGGTTTCAGCGGAGGCTCCTTTGGCGGAGGTTCCTTCGGAGGAGGCGGCGCCACATCCCGCTGGTAGCGGCCTCGCCATTCACCCGCTGGTTGCGCGCCTCGCGGTTTTCCCGCGAGGAAAAAAACAACGAAACAATAACAACAATTAAAACATAACAATTATGAAGCTCAGTAAATCAACAATCGGAATTATCGCAGCTGTCGTCATCATCGGTGGTTGGGCTGCAAGTGCTTACAACTCTATGGTCGCTGAACAGGAAAAGGCTACCACCGCCCTGGCCAACGTCCAGTCTGCCTATCAGCGTCGTGCAGACCTCATACCAAACCTCGTAGAGGTTGTCAAGGGCTATGCCTCGCACGAGAAGGAGACCCTCGAGGGTGTCATTGCCGCCCGTTCAAAGGCTACACAAATCACGCTTGACCCAGAGAAGATGACGCCTGAGAAACTGAAGGAGTTCCAGCAGGCACAAGGCGAGCTGGGCGCTGCACTCGGCAAGCTGATTGCCATTCAGGAAAACTATCCTGACCTGAAAGCCAACGAGAACTTCCGCGACCTGCAAGTGCAGTTGGAGGGCACAGAAAACCGTATCAACGAGGCCCGCAACACGTTCAATGGCGTCGTACAGCAGTACAATGTCGTCATCCGTTCGTTCCCCAAGAACATCCTCGCTGGCATCTTTGGCTTTAGCCAGATGACGAAGTTCGAGGCAGAGGCTGGCGCAGAGAAAGCCCCGCAGGTGAAATTCTAAGCAATTGACACCAGTCAGTTATTGCATTTTGAATAATTACATTTTGTATTATCTCTATGAAGAGCAAGTTATTCATGCTGCTGGCTATTGTGTTCTGTGCTGCAGCCTTCGTCTCGTGTGAAGACGAAGAAGCCATGGGACGAGCCATCAAAGGCACATGGGAGGGTGACATGGGCATCGTGCGTTCCTTCCACGGCAAGGTCATCAAACCCACACGCACCGTCTTACACTTCAACCAGGAGACCAACACGTCGATTGTTGGCGACGGCATCATGATAGAATACTACAACCTGCCTGAGTTGGAGGCCGTCTATCACCACATCTCTTGGGATTGCTGGAAGCGAAACAACGGAAACCCTGGCTTTGAGTTCAAGTCTGTTGATACTCAAGAAGAGTACTGCTTCTACGACGACTGGTCGATAACGGAACAGTGGTTCGAGGGCAAATACCCTGACAAGGACGGCAAGGACATCTACGTCAAGCTGAAACGTGTTATGTCATCGTCAGCGCCAGACGTCAGCAAAGTCACGAAGTGGGGATTCTACGAAGATTAGAAAACGGCAATTCGTAATTATTGGGACTACTTAATTTTTACATTTTTACATTTTTGCATTTTATATTTTTTAATGAACAACCGCTATATGCAGCGTGGCGTCAGCGCCGCCAAGGAGGATGTCCACGCTGCCATCAAGAACATAGACAAGGGCATCTTTCCGCAGGCCTTCTGCAAAATCATCCCTGACATCCTCGGCGGCGATCCAGACTACTGCAACATCATGCATGCCGATGGGGCAGGCACCAAGTCAAGCCTCGCCTATATGTACTGGCGTGAGACGGGCGACCTCTCAGTATGGAAGGGCATTGCTCAGGATGCCATCGTCATGAACACTGACGACCTGCTCTGCGTAGGCGCTGTTGACAACATCCTGGTCTCATCGACCATCGGCCGTAACAAGATGCTCATCCCTGGCGAAGTCATCTCAGCCATCATCAACGGCACTGACGAACTGCTCGCAGAACTGCGCGACATGGGCATCGGCATCTGGCCTACAGGTGGCGAGACGGCCGACGTGGGCGACCTCGTACGAACCATCATCGTCGACAGCACCGTGACCTGCCGCATGCGCCGCAAGGACGTCATCGACAATGCCAACATCCGCCCTGGCGACGTCATCGTAGGCTTGTCAAGCACAGGCCAGGCAACCTACGAGAAGCGTTACAACGGCGGTATGGGCTCGAATGGACTCACTTCCGCCCGCCACGACGTCTTCGCCAAATATCTCGCAGAACGCTACCCAGAGAGCTACGACCACGCCGTACCCGCCGACCTCGTCTACAGCGGCAAGTACGCCCTGACTGACTCCGTCCACTATGCTGCAACAATGTTGCAGCAAAGCGAACAGCCTAACACAGACCACCAAAGCAACCTGCCCAACATGGGCCAGCAAAGCGACCTGCCCGACATGGGCCAGCTCGTGCTCTCCCCCACCCGCACCTACGCTCCCGTCATCAAGCGCCTGCTCGACGAGCTGCGCCCAGAAATCCACGGCATGGTACATTGCACGGGTGGCGCCCAGACCAAGGTGCTCCACTTCGTGGGCGACAACTGCCGCGTCGTCAAGGACAACATGTTCCCTGTGCCGCCGCTGTTCCAGGCCATCCACGAGTGCTCAGGCACAGACTGGAAGGAGATGTACCAGGTGTTCAACATGGGTCACCGCATGGAGATTTACGTCCGTCCAGAAGTGGCAGAACAGGTCATCGCCATCTCTCGTTCGTTCAACATCGACGCTCAGGTGGTAGGCCACATCGAGGAAGGCCCCCGCTCGTTGACCATCCAGTCAGAGTTCGGCACCTTCAATTACTAACGTTCAGTATGTTGCTGTGCCACAGCAACACCCCCAACAACGATTACGGAGTACGTTGCCACAGCAACAAACCCAACAACGAATATGGAGAATAACAACATACTACAAAAGCTCGACGGCCTGGAGGCGCGCTTCGAGGAGGTTTCTACCCTGATTACCGACCCTGACGTGATAGCCGACCAGAACCGTTTTGTAAAACTCACCAAGGAATACAAGGACCTGGGCGACATCATGGACGCCCGCAAGCGCTACATCGCCTGTCTGAACAGCATCCGCGAGGCTAAGGACATCCTGGCCAACGAGGACGACCCAGAGATGAAGGAGATGGCTCGCGAGGAACTGTCTGAAAACGAAGCCCTACAGCCTAAGCTGGAAGAGGAGATCAAGATTGCCCTCATCCCCAAAGACCCTGAGGACGCCAAGAACGTTCAGATGGAGATTCGCGCAGGAACAGGCGGCGACGAGGCTGCGCTGTTTGCTGGCGACCTGTTCAAGATGTACAAGAGCTTCTGTGATTCCAAGGGTTGGCAGCTCAGCATCACCAGCGTCTCAGAAGGAGCCGTGGGCGGTTTCAAGGAGATTGACTTCGCCGTCTCAGGAGCCGACGTCTATGGTACGCTGAAGTACGAGAGCGGCGTTCATCGCGTCCAACGTGTGCCTGCCACAGAAACGCAGGGGCGTATGCACACCTCAGCAGCGACAGTGGCCGTACTACCAGAGGCCGACAAGTTTGAGGTGCATGTCAACGAGGGCGAAATCAAGTGGGACACGTTCCGTTCTTCAGGAGCTGGTGGTCAGAACGTCAACAAGGTGGAGTCTGGCGTCCGTCTGCGCTATATGTGGAAGAACCCCAATACGGGCGAGACGGAGGAAATCCTCATCGAATGTACTGAAACGCGCGACCAACCTAAGAATAAGGAACGCGCGCTCTCGCGCCTATATACCTTTATTTATGATAAGGAGCACCAGAAGTACATGGACGACATCGCCTCGCGTCGTAAAAGTCTCGTCTCGACAGGCGACCGCTCAGCAAAGATACGCACCTACAACTTCCCACAGGGCCGCGTAACAGACCACCGCATCGGCTATACCACCCATGATCTGCAGGGCTTCTTAGGAGGCGACATCCAGCCCATGATCGACGCCCTGACGGTGGCCGAGAATGCTGAGCGCATGAAAGAAACAGAACTTTAGCACTTCGCTAATGAATAGTGAATAGTGAATAGTGAAGGCGCTTCACTAATGAATCGTGAAATAGTGAATAATGATTATTAAATAGTTATGACCAGACAAGAATTAATACAGCAGATACGCGAAAAGCAGTCGTTTCTCTGCGTAGGACTGGACACAGACATCGACAAGATGCCGAAGTCGTTAGTGGAAAGGGTAAAGAATGAATATGAGGAGGAGGAACAGACATACGGCCTGCTGTATGAGTTCAACACGGCCATTATCGATGCGACGGCGCCTTACTGTGTAGCCTACAAGCCTAACCTGGCCTTCTACGAGGCATACGGACTGGAGGGCATCGCAGCCTTCGAAGAAACGATAGCCTACCTGAAAGAGAACTACCCGCAGCATTTCGTCATCGCTGACGCCAAGCGCGGCGACATCGGCAACACGTCGAAGATGTATGCCAAGACGTTCTTCGAGGAGTACGACGTGGATGCCCTGACTGTCGCACCTTACATGGGCGAGGACAGCGTCACGCCATTCTTGGGCTACAAGGACAAATGGGTCATTCTGCTGGCGCTGACCAGTAACAAAGGTTCGCACGACTTCCAGCTGACGGAGGATGCCCAGGGTGAGCGCCTCTTCGAGAAGGTGTTGAGGCAGAGCCAGCAGTGGGGCAACGACGAGAACATGATGTACGTCGTAGGTGCCACGCAAGGCCAAATGTTCGAGGAAATCCGCAAGGTGGCCCCACGTCACTTTCTGTTGGTTCCTGGCGTAGGCGCCCAGGGCGGAAGTCTGGAAGAGGTGTGCCGTTACGGCATGATTCCTGGCGAAGTCGGCCTGCTGGTCAATTCCTCACGCGGCATCATCTATGCCTCTCAGGGCGAGGACTTTGCAGAGGTTGCGGCCCAGAAGGCCAAGGAACTGCAGCAGCAAATGGCGAAAATAATTTAATATTTAATCTTTAATATTTAATTTATTTCGTACCTTTGCACGCAAATAGCAAACCCGCTAATAGTAATTGTCAAATTGTAAATTGTCAAATTGTAAATTAACATGATTCTTGACAAGATTGAAGAACTTCTGAAAGAAGTACAAACCCTCAGCGCTCAGAATGCCGAAGAGGTTGAGCAGCTGCGACTGAAATATCTAAGCAAGAAGGGCGAGATTCCTGCCCTGATGAACGACTTCCGCGATGTTCCTGCCGAGCAGAAGAAGGAAGTCGGCATGAAGATTAACGAACTGAAGACTTTGGCCACGGAGCGTATCAACCAGCTGCGCGAAGAGTGTGCCACACAGGAGACGGGCGACGAGGGCATAGACCTGACTCGCACACCCTACCCCATACAGTTGGGCACACGCCACCCCCTGACCATCGTCACCAACGAGATTATCGACATCTTCTCACGCATGGGCTTCATCCTCGCTGACGGTCCTGAAGTGGAGGACGACCTCCACGTGTTCACCAAGATGAACTTTGCCGCTGACCATCCTGCGCGCGATATGCAGGACACCTTCTTCGTCAGCCAGCATCCCAACGATGTGACCAAGAACATCCTGCTGCGCTCGCATACGTCGAGTGTCCAGGCTCGCGTCATGGAACAGATGCATACTGAGGACGGCAAACTGACTGCCCCCATCCGCGTCATCTGCCCAGGCCGTGTCTATCGTAACGAGGCCATCACAGCCCGCGCACATTGCTTCTTCCATCAGGTGGAGGGCTTATATATAGATAAAAACGTGAGTTTCACTGACCTCAAGCAGGTGTTACTCTCCTTTGCCCGCGAAATGTTCGGAGCTGACACGCAGATTCGTCTGCGCCCCAGCTATTTCCCCTTCACAGAGCCTTCAGCAGAGATGGACATCTCGTGCTTCATCTGTGGCGGCGAGGGCTGCGGATTCTGCAAGCATACTGGCTGGGTGGAAATATTAGGCTGCGGCATGGTGGACCCCAACGTGCTGGAACAGTGCGGCATCGACTCCAAGATTTACAGCGGCTACGCCTTCGGCATGGGTGTCGAGCGCATCACCAACTTGAAATACCGCGTCAGCGACCTGCGCCTGTTCTCTGAGAACGACGTCCGCTTCTTGGAAGAGTTCGAGGCCGCCAGCTAATCATAACGGTTTCAAGTTTCAGGTTCCACTTAGTGTAATCACAAAGTTCAAAGATCAAAGTTCAAAGATCAAAGTTCAAAGCAGATGAAGCTTGTAGTAATGACTCAGCCCACGTTCTTCGTGGAAGAAGACAAGATACTCACGTCGTTGTTCGACGAGGGGCTTGACAACCTGCACCTCTACAAGCCTGCCTCTGAGCCGATATATTCTGAGCGCCTGCTTACGCTGCTTTCCAACGACTACTACTCCAAGATTACCGTCCACGAGAATTTCTATCTCAAGGAAGAGTATAAGTTGCGTGGCATCCACATTGACAACGAGACGGCTCCTGCTCCCAAAGGTTACAGGGGACACGTCACCCGTACTTGTACACACTTGGACCAGCTGAAGGCGGCCAAGAAGGATGCCGACTACGTCTTCCTGAAGTACATCTTCGACAGTCAGACGGAAGCCGACCAGAAGGCTACATTCACGGAAGAAGCCCTGAAGGAAGCATCACGTCGAGGACTCATCGACAAGCATGTTTATGCCCTTGGAGGCATGAATCTCGACACCATACGCATGGCCAAGGATTTGGGATTCGGCGGAGTCGTCATCAGCGGCGACCTCTGGAACCGCTTCAACATCCATCAGGAACTGGACTATCAGGAGCTAATCCACCACTTTGCCAAGCTGCGCAAGGCCGTGGGATGAGAAAATGAAGAATTGAAAAATTGAAGAATTGAAGTTCTTGACGCAGGACATATAAATCGGAAATACGTAAATCGACAATATAAAGATGGGTAACAACAAAAACTACATGGTGTTTTCTGGTACTGCCACGAAGTACCTCGCAGAGAAAATCTGCCAAAGCTTAGGTTGTCCGCTCGGCGAACTGGTCATCACCAAGTTCTCTGACGGAGAGTTTGCCGTCTCTTACGAGGAGAGCATCCGCGGACGCGACATCTTCCTCGTACAAAGCACATTCCCCAGTTCCGACAATTTGATGGAGCTGCTGCTCATGATTGACGCTGCCAAGCGCGCTTCTGCACGTACCATCAATGCCGTCATCCCTTATTTCGGCTGGGCACGTCAGGACCGTAAGGACAAGCCGCGCGTCAGCATAGGCGCAAAACTCGTGGCCGACCTGCTCTCCGCTGCTGGCGTCAACCGCGTCATCACCATGGACCTCCACGCAGACCAGATACAGGGATTCTTCAACGTTCCCGTCGACCATCTCTATGCCTCTAACGTCATTCTGCCTTACCTGCAGAGCCTGCAGCTCGAGGACCTGGTCGTTGCCTCGCCTGACGTAGGCGGCTCGAAGCGTGCCAACACCTATGCCAAGTTCTTAGGCTGTCCGCTCGTACTGTGCAACAAGACCCGTGCCCGTGCCAATGTCGTCTCCTCCATGCAGATCATTGGCGACGTCGAAGGCAAGAACGTCGTCATCATCGACGATATGGTCGATACGGCAGGTACTATCACCAAGGCTGCCGACATCATGAAGGCCGCTGGTGCCAAGACCGTCCGTGCCTGTGCCTCACACTGCGTCATGAGTGGACCGGCCAGCGAGCGCGTACAGGACTCAGCCCTCGAGGAGATCGTTTTCACCGACTCCATCCCCTACTCACAGCGCTGTGCCAAGGTCAAGCAGCTTAGCGTAGCCGACCTTTTTGCAGAAACCATCCGTAGAGTTATCAACAATGAAAGCATTTCAAGTCAGTATCTTATTTAGTACCCTCCTGCTCGGACTGACGGCATGCCAGTCGAACAGCTATAAAATCAAGGGTACAACAGAAGGTCTTGCCGATGGCGACACCCTGTATTTAACACGTGACATGCAAACTGGTGAGCCCAGCGACACCATCGTCATCAAGGACGGCGAGTTCTCGCTGAAGGGTGAGACAGACACCACCGCCCTTTGCATGATCTATAGTGCCAAGCGCAACGAAATCAACGCTCCCTTCTTCTTGGAGCCAGGCACCATCAGCATCCACCTCACCCAGCAGCCAGGTGCCAGCCGTGTAGGCGGTACGGACTGCAACGAGGAGTGGCAGGAGCTGAACGACTCCGTCATGGTCATCGGCAAGGAGATCAATAAAATAGCAGAGCACGTCTATGCTGGCAACCTGCCCAAGGAGGAACAGGACAAAGGCATGGCACAGATAGAGCAGCTGAACAAGCGCTTTGCCGCCCTCGTAGTAAAGAAGGCCGAGGAAAACGTCGACAACGAGTTCGGCTACTTCCTGCTGACCTACTATCCTGCAGAGCTGATAGACAACGCCACCCGCGCCAAGCTGATAAAGAAAATGCCTGAGGACTTGCGCTGCAGACCTGCCATCAAGGAGGTAGAGAAAGCAATTGCCGCCGCAGAAAAGACGGGAGAAGGTGCTACCATCCAGGACTTCTCGCAGACGGCCCTCGACGGCAGCTCAGTCAGCCTGTTAGAAGAGGTGAAGAAAAACAAGGTGACCGTCATCGACTTCTGGGCATCGTGGTGTGGGCCCTGCCGACAGGAAATGCCATTCATGGTCGAGATGTACAACGCACTGAAAGACCGCGGCTTCGGCATCGTAGGCGTTTCGCTCGACAACAGTCAGGAAGCGTGGGCTAAAGCAACAGGACAGCTCGGCGTCGTATGGCCACAGATGAGCGACCTGAAAGGCTGGGAGAACGCTATCGCCCAGTACTTCGACGTCACCAGCATCCCCCACACCATCGTCGTCGACCAGAACGGAAAGATTCTTCGTCGAGGCCTTCGTGGCGAACCCCTCAAGCAGTTCGTCGAGGAACAGCTGAAATAAGATCTGACGTCAGCTGGACTCTTCAGATTATCCAGAAAGAGACATAATTAAATAAGGTATATTCCAGCGTTGGAATATACCTTATTATTATATATTAGGAGTTCCCGTCTGTCCACGTTCCAGACGAGAAACTAATCCTAAAAGGGAAGGTCATCGGTGGAGCCGTCACCTGCGGGTTCCTGAGCAGGAGGGAAGGGAGCCGTCTCTGCAGCAGGGGCTACAGGCTGCTGGGGAGGAAAGGGGGCTGCACCAGCTTCAGGAGCAGCAGCGACAGGAGCACCAGGAGCAGCAGCAACGGGAGCACCTGGGGCAGCGGCAACAGGAACAGCACCACGTACTACGTTGAAAGCACGGATGTCGTTGAACCAACGGCCATTGAACTCGTGAGCGTCAATGTCGAACTGAATCGTCAGGTCCTCACCCATCTGAATATTAAACAGCTTGATACGGTCTTCGCCAAATACGCGGAACACACACTTCCTGGGGAACTGACCCGGCACCTCAATGACATAATCCTGCGACATCCAAGGGTTACCAGTGCGCTGTGACACACCACTACTTGCCGGCAATACGGCAATGATTCTTCCTGTTAAATCCATAATAAAAATACCTTATTTTAGTTGTTGTTTTCTGTTTCAGATTGCGAAATTACGGAAAATAATTCTAAAAAGAGAATTTTTCGCTCAGAATTTTTGTTATTGAGCAAGACTTTTTGTATTTTTGTACTCAATTTGAATAAAAAGAGAACTAAAAACAAAAATACAAATGAGATTTACCGTTTCCAGCACTGCACTTAGCAGCAAACTTAATGCACTTGCAAGAGTCATCAACAGCAAGAACTCACTGCCCATTCTGGCAGACTTCGTGTTCGACATCCAGGGCGGCATCCTCCACCTGACTGCCTCAGACAGCGAGAATGTCATGAAGACCCAGGTAGAACTGACAGAAAGCGATTCCGACGGACGTTTCGCCGTTGGAAACCACGACCTCCTGGAGGCCGTCAAGGGTTTCTCTGAGCAGCCTATCACCTTCGACGTCGACCAACAGGCTAACATCGCCAAGATTTCCTACCAGAACGGTATGTTCTCGCTGCCCGTCGAGAACGCCGACGAGTTCCCACAGACCCAGAGCATCAGCGAAGGCGCTACGGAAATCGTCATTTCCAACGCCATGCTGGCCGAGAACATCAACCGCTCACTGTTTGCCACGGCTCAGGACGAACTGCGCCCCGTTATGAACGGACTCTATTTCGACTTCACCCCGGAGTGCCTGTCAATAGTAGCTTCCGACGGTCATAAGCTCGTGCGCAACAAGGTTCTGAACATCCACAGCGAACAGCCCGCAGCATTCATCCTGCCCAAGAAGCCCGCCACGCTGCTGAAAAACCTGTTAGGCAAGGACGGTGGCGACGTCGTGATACGCTTCGACGAGCGCAACGCACAGATCAGTTATGGTGACGGCGAGCTGACATGCCGACTCATCGAGGGACGCTATCCCAACTACAACTCGGTCATTCCGCAGAACAACCCCAACCAGCTCACCGTCGACCGTCAGGCCTTGCTCGCTGCCCTGCGCCGCGTACAGCCCTTCGCCAACGACTCCAGCAACCTCATCCGCTTCCACGTCGAAGGTGGCACACTCCAGCTCGACGCCGAGGACTACGACTTCTCGAAGACGGCCACTGAGCGCATGTCGTGCGAGTACAACGGTCAGCCCATGAGCATCGGCTTCAAGGGTTCGTCGTTCATCGAGATATTGGGCAACTTCGACTGTCAGGAAGTACTCATCCAGCTGGCTGACCCCAGCCGCGCCGGACTCGTGCTGCCCTCCGAACAGCCTGAGAACCAAGATGTCCTCATGCTCATGATGCCAATGCTGATCAACGACTGATTATGAAGCTGAACTTACAGAAGCCACTTGTAATTTTTGACCTGGAGACGACGGGACTTGACATTGTCAAGGAACGCGTCATCCAGTTGTCATATATTAAGGTGTACCCCGACGGGCGCGAAGTCCGTGGCAACGAACTCATCAACCCAGAGAAGCCCATCCCCGCCGAAGTGGTAGAACTGACGGGCATCTCCAACGACGACGTCAAGGACAAGCCCACCTTCAAGCAGATTGCTGCCAAGATCTGCGAGGTCTTCACGGGCAGCGACATTGCCGGATTCAACTCCAACCACTTCGACGTACCCCTGTTGGCGGAAGAGTTCCTGCGCGCAGGCATCGACTTCGACTTCTCGAAGTGCCGACTCATCGACGTACAGACCATTTTCCACAAGATGGAGCGTCGCAATCTGGCTGCCGCCTATAAGTTCTATTGCGGTCGCAAGATGGAGGACGACTTCGAGGCACACCGCGCCGACCAGGACACCGAGGCAACCTATCGCGTACTTCAAGGCCAGCTCGACTGCTACACCGAGGAGCACCAGCGCGCCTTGGGCGAAGACCCCACCGAGCGCACGCTGCCAAACGACATGCAGGCACTGGCCGAATTCTCGAAAGTCAACGACAATGTCGACTTCGCAGGACGCATCGTCTGGGCCGACGTCAACGGCAAGCGCACCGAGGTGTTCAACTTCGGCAAGCACAAAGGCGTTCCCGTGGCCGACGTGCTTCGCTTCGACCCAGGCTACTACAGCTGGATCCTGGGCGGCGAGTTTACCTATAACACCAAGCAGGTGTTGACCCGCATCCGCCTGCGTGAAGCACAGAGGTAATTGACAATTGAATTGACAATATCTTATGTTGAGGGGAAAGAAAATAGTTTTAGGCATTACAGGGTCGATAGCAGCATATAAAGCGTGTTACATCATCCGCGGACTTATCAAGGCCGGGGCTGAGGTGCAGGTGGTCATCACTCCTGCCGGCAAGGAGTTCATCACCCCCATCACGCTGTCGGCTCTCACGCAGAAGCCGGTCGTTAGCGAGTTCTTCTCGCAGCGCGACGGCACCTGGCATTCACATGTAAAGTTAGGACTATGGGCCGATGCCATGCTTATCGCCCCCTGTACTGCCTCTACCCTCGGCAAGATGGCCAACGGCATTGCCGACAACATGCTCGTCACCACATACCTGTCGATGAAGGCACCCGTCTTCATCGCGCCAGCTATGGACCTCGACATGTACCAGCATCCCACCACCCAGCAGAACATGGAACGGCTGCGCTCCTTCGGCAATGTCATCATCGAACCCCAAAGTGGCTTCCTCGCCTCTGGCTTGGAGGGCAAGGGTCGCATGGAAGAGCCGGAACGCATAGTCGAATTCATTGACAATGCCTTAAGTCAGAAGGAAGAAGCCGGAGGGAAGATGTATGGCAAGAAGGTGCTCATCACGGCTGGTCCCACCTACGAGAAGATAGACCCCGTGCGCTTCATCGGCAACTACAGCAGCGGCAAGATGGGATTCGCCCTGGCCGAAGAGTGTGCCCGCCGCGGTGCTGACGTCACCCTCATCGCAGGCCCGGTAGCACTACCCACCCCATCCTATAGTTCGCAGCAGACGGTTTCCCCGTCAGCATCCCTCATTCACCGCATCGACGTAGAGAGCTGCGACGAGATGTATCAAGCCGCAAAACAGCACTTCCCCCAGTGCGATGCAGCCATACTCTGCGCTGCCGTAGCCGACTACAAGCCAGAGACTACCGCCACGCAGAAGCTGAAGCGCACCACCGACGACCTGGTGCTGCGCTTAGTGCCCAACCCCGACATTGCCGCCGCGTTAGGTCAGATCAAACGTCCTGACCAGGTGTTGGCAGGCTTTGCCTTAGAAACCAACGACGAGGAGACCAACGCCCACAAGAAGCTGGAAAAGAAAAACTTTGACTTCATTGTCCTCAACTCCCTTCGCAACGAGGGCACCTGCTTCCAGTCCGACGACAACCAGATCAGCATCATCTCCCGCTCAGGCCAGCAGGACTATCCCCGCAAGCCCAAACAAGCAGTCGCCAGCGACATCATAGACTATCTCCAGTCCCTCTATTAATCATCAAGCCACCCCAGCGCCCCTTATAATATAATAAGGTACGCGCACGTGAGGGCTTGTGGTGTCAGCAACCCCTGTCTTCAGCCATTCTGGAGTTTGGCATTCTCGACTATTGCGGCTTCTCGTTTCTCAGAAAAACCGGAAAAAGAAATAGATGGCAGCCCACTGCATGGGGACGCCACGCGCATAGCCGATGGTGCGGTTGTTACTGTCCCTGACAGTACCGTCAGACTCTATCTTTCCAAGCGTCGAGTTGTTGCTGTTCCTGACGGTGCCATTACTCTCCACCTTACCCATATACGAGTTGTTGGAGTTCCTGACATCCCCATTGCTTTCAATCTTCCCCAACAGATGGTTATTACTGTCTCGTATATCCCCTTTGCTATCAATACGAGCCACAACAGAGTTGTTACTGTTCCTCACCGTCCCGTCATTGTCAATTCTCGCTACCGCCGAATTGTTGGAGTTGCGTATCGTCTGCGCCGGACAAGCCACCACCCAGACCATCAGCAACAAAATGATTAATAGTTTCCTGTTCATAGTCTTCACCTGATTACTTTCTAAAATGATTTGCGCTATGCAGCTAACATCTCTTCACCTAATTTGTGAATATGCGAAATGATTTCCTCTTCACGTTCTTTCGAAGGCTTTTTAAAGCCATTAATATAATTTCGGAGCAAAGTAGGATTTATGCCAATTGAACGGGCAAACTCTGCTACGTTGATTTCTTTGTGTGTCAAGAAGAAACGCTGTAAAGCACTCGGTTCGGCATCATCGTACTCGAAGCTCTCAAAGCTGATATCCTCATCAAGGTGGCGCCAATGGATACCACCCATTCCGAAGGAGTATTTGCTGCGTTCCTCGTCAGAGGCATCACGCAATTTTGGATACCAAAGCAAAGACTGCTTGTACTCCTTTTCCTTTTCGTCCTTGCCGTAAATATAGTCGGCATCAAACCAAATCTTCGTAATCTTCATCGTTCAGCCCTCCCTTTTGTCTTTGTCAAAATACTCTTTCCAACGCTTAAGGATAATGTCAGCATTGTCATCGACCATTTTCTTTATCTTCTTTAAGTCGTTGGCTTTTATCCCTGATTTTTCAACTTGCACGAATTCCTTTCCGTCCCAGTCGAACTTGGCCATACCACCATTGCCTTCCACATGTATGTGTGGCGGCTCGTGCTCCCTACTGTAAAAGAAGAAGGAGAAACCATAAAATCTGAATACTTCTGGCATAATCCTATAATGTTATATGTTCTTTTTGGTGCAAAAATAGGAATTATTTTCGATACCTCCAAATTTAGTGGCAGTGAATTCAAAGAAAAGTTCACTTTTTCTTTATCAGCCTTCTTCCATCAGCCTTCATTTGAGTCACCCACCTGTCCCCGAACACGAATCAATGCTCCAGACTCTATCTCTTCCACACCTTCCGGAATCCAATAGGCACCATCAACACTTGCACCCTTCAGCAACCGTTTCCCGTCTGCCGAATACACGAAGCCATAGCTGTCAACCCATAACAAGTCCGAATCAATCATTCCCGCAAACTTCTTTATATATTACCTCCTTACCAATATTTCAGTCTGTCCTGCATGTCACCTATCCCAAATTCGTCCCCGCATGCCATCGGCACGTCGTCAGACATTATCTTCAATCGTCTCATTACTAAAAGATCGAGCTATGCTTTCTGTCCGTACCACCAAAGGAAACAGACAATTAGAGCCAGTATCCCAATACCAATAATTGTTCCAATTAACCTACCGAGAAGGAACTTGAAAAAGTCTCCCAATGAATTGAACTCGAATAGAAAACCATTATACTCCTTGAAAAACCTCATGTCATATATATTTTCTTCACAAACCAATAAGACAACGAAGGTGTACCCTCACGACGTTTGTACTGGGAAAGATCCACTTCGGTAACGATATGTAGCCCATACTGACCGTTCAGCTTCTCTGCCATCTCCTTGAACTTCTTCCCGTGCCTACATTTTCTATCCTGGCTTGTGTATGCCAAGTAGTAGTGAATCATCTCATGCACCATGATGTCCGTAAACTGGCGCTCCGTAAAGTCATAATAGTCCGTAATAAAGATTATTGGGTCGTACACCGTCTTGTCAAACCAGCCGCCAGTCGTATACTGGAAATAGCCACAAGTCCGATAAGAGTGCAACAAGTCAAATTGAGGGAAAAGCAACTTTCCCCCAAAATACTTCATGTTGCACTCATCAAAAGTGAGTAGCATGTTATGCTGGTTGGCCACCATTGGATTACCGTTCCTTATAGTTTATATTTGACCGCCTAAAACTTTATTCCTTTGAGATAATCCATTATAAGATGAGGTTGACTGTTCAATTGTTTCTCTCGTTGTTTTCTACGATTTCTTTCAAGCTATGACAATGAATCTGTTTCACGCCATTCTCATTATAGGCAGAGATGCAAATAGTTTTCTCATATACATCCGTATCCGTTCTTACCTCTGTCTTTCTGATTTCTTCAGCCATCTCTTCAAATGTAACACCAGCATACAAGAATATGTAACATTTAAAACCAAGCACTTCCATCCTATAGAACTTTTCAAAATCAGACATTGCCTCAGGATTATTTTTCATCTTTATCTCACAGAGCCAAAATTGCCCATTAGGTCTCACCTCGTAAATACAATCATGCAGAACCAAATCAGGAGTACATCTTTCTAATTCCTCAACTGCATGTCGTGATTTTTGTTGTTCACCATTAAGATAGACACCCTGATACTTCTCAGGGTTTTTCTCCATAATTTTCCGAAACTGGTGATATACTTCGTATGCAAACACCCTCTCAGGATATTTTGTCTCCTGTTTCTGAGTTGTGTATGTATAATAAAACCCATCTACCTCTATCAATGCCTTTATAAAGTCATCAAGATGTAAACATTGCGCATTAGATACTGTCGAAACTACATCTATTATTTTATTTGCCATATTATCAGATTCTTTGCTTTTAATTTAAATAGAATGTTTATGCAAAACCGAATGGTGCTAACCTTAGGGGCAACACCATTTGGCTTACAATGAAGGTTGTTAGTGGGCACGTTCTTAATGATTATTCGTCATTGTCGATGAAAGTCATTTGAAACCCCGCTTCTTTTATCGCGCTTTTAACTCTTCTAAGCCAACCTATTTTTCTCAGAAGGTTACAATTGTGCTTTGAAAGAATAATTACACATTCTTGGTTATAAACGCCATCCCCTTCAAGTATTGCTAGTGCAACTTTAATGTCATGAGCACTAAGCCCTTGGTTGGATAATGCTTGATTAAACTTATCAGATTCTTTTTCATTCATAGTTGTTTACATGTTTCTCATTTTTTCCTTTAGATTATGCCCCTCTTCAAATCCTTTGTCGTATTGTTCTTTGTATTGTCTGAATATTTCCATTTGTTCATCTGTAGAAGGAGTAAAGTGCCAATCACAGAAATGCTTTTGGCATTCTTGATAATAGGTAAATTGCATACCTTGCTCCTTTCCGTATTCGTATCCTTCTTTTAGGATTTCTTTAATTTTTTTTTCTTTCTCCCTCTTTTCACGTGCCTTGCGCTCAGCCTCTGTCTCTTGCTTCTGCTCAGCCTCTGTCTCTTGCTTCTGCTCTGTCTGTGTAGCAGAGCTTTCATTACTAGAACTTTCTTCCTCATCTGAGGCGGCAAAACCAATAGCAAAGAGGGCTACAGTTGCCATTGTCAAAAAATACTTTTTCATAATTTCTTGTTTTAAATTGTTAAACTTATGTGAAATAATCTCGAAATGTCTATTCATAATTAATCCCACTCATAATCAGCCATGATAAAGCCTCCCATATCTTGACCATTGAGGTAAAGATGATAGTCTCTAAAGTTGAATGTTACTGGTAGCTCAAACATAGCTAATGATTCTGTTTTGGGCATAAATGTTGCTACGAAATATCTCTTTCCATCACTTTCTGACCTCTTTTCGCTCAACTCGAATTGACTATCCCCATCATAACGCCATTTTCCACTTTGTGGAAGCGCGCCATATTGCTTCACAGTATTTCCTACAAATTCGTACCGAAGCCATGCATCACCTCTTGTTGTGTGTGTCCATACGGTGTTATTTATGGCTTGACGGAGTTCATTGATATCCTTTATTTGACTTACTGCCTTTGGACTTGATGATGTTGTTTGTTCATCGACAACCACATCTTCTTGGATTGCATCTGCAGAATTGTTGACAATCTCTTTTTTCTCTTCTGATGGTTTTGCAGGAATCGCTTTCTGCTCTTCATCAGAGGCAGAAAAGCCAATGGCAAATAGAACTACCACACAAACTGCAAGACAATACTTTTTCATACACATTTTTGTTTTAGTAACTTAAAAGTACAATTTTGATAGTAATTTATCGACAAATAAACAAGTAGAGGAAAGGTATAACAAACCAAGTCGTATATATCAAATGTTCCTCTAACTATTCCAAATAGTTGCAGCAGTTCACTGCTGATTGTCACCAAAGGGACAAGTGAAACGATGATATTCCTCATGATTCCCTTTTCTTTATGCCAAATGGCATCAATGAGGAGAATGTAAGCAGCACTATACAAGCCATCTGGCAAACAAAACCTCACAAAATCTGGAATATTCCAGTTCTGAACCCACAAGCGAAGAGTGTCAATTGCAGATGAAAAACCTAGGGTGGCACACCAGTGATAGATGTTTAGTGTTTTGCTCCTAAACAACAGATAAATAGCACAGCCACACAATAAGAAGGAAATAGCTAATGCTACTTTTTGTTGCACAATTATTTGTAGTCGCATATTATCTGTTCTTAATTCTGAATTATTGCTACCTTTTTGTTCTATTCTTTTGATAGTATGGCTCACAATTAAGACTTCGCTATTGATTAAACTTCGTCTATCTTTGGATCAAGTCCCCATGCATTGCCTCTACGCTCGCCTTCTTTGCAAAACCAAATTAATAACACAACAGCTCCAACTAACGGAATAAGGATAAATAAAAAGTTCCATCCGCTTTTTCCTATATCGTGCAAGCGGCGCACACTTACAGCAAGTCCTGGAATAAACATACATAGCGAATACAATCCACCTAATACTCCCATCTCAAATTCAGGTGTTACCCATCCAAGCATAACATCAATAACATGGACTACAATAGCAATAATCATGTAAAACAAGACATACATCCAGTACTCTTTTCTTCGAGCACGTCCAGAAAAATCCGCATACTGTTTTAAGCATTTTAAATACCAATTCATAATATTAATTTGTTTAAGTTCTACAATTCATCATCCATCTTGGCATAGAAATCATCTATACTTGCTCCTAGATGATTCAGCACCAATTTCAGATACTGATCCATCCTACCACATTTCTTGATTTTTAGAAATGCAGAACGTAGCTCATTGCTATTAGAGTAGTCTTTTCCTATACTATGTTTTAAGCCAACCTTCTCATCGGTAAACTCATTTAGCACGCTTATTTCCTCTTTAGTAATACCTTCAATATCACCAACCAAACTATTCAAATCTTGAATGTAATACATAGCATAAAATTTCTTTTACATATTAATGTAACCACGGTAACACAGGAAGGTGTGAGCCTTTCAGTCTATCCTACCGAAGGCTCTGGTAAAACCTGTACAAAGATAAAAGAAACAGCCCACACCCTTGGAGGATATACAGGATGTGAGCCAATGACGGCTACACATAAAATATTCCAACCAAGGAGGGAACGTGTCATCAATCATCTGTTGTACTTTGAAGTTTACCAGACTTTTCGGTACAGATGAAAGCTAAACGCTTCCTTCAATGCTTATCGTCCATTACTGAACGATGCAGCAAAGATAAGAAAAATTTAGTAAACTTTGTTCAATATGGGCTGTTTTTTTACATTTTTTATCGCAATGTCTGAATTTGGACTGTACCACCTTTAGACGTGAAGCGCATCTTGGGGCCATTGTAGTTCTTGGGATAGGCCACACAGATGTTGCCAGTTCCTTCCCAAATCTCTACACCACCATTGAGACCTGTCTGTTTAAGGGTGCCATCGTACCAGATCATCACACCACCATGATTGAGGCAGTTTGAGGGTTGAGAACCCTGGAAATATGCAGTCCCATAAGTCCAGTCGGCCATAGCCGTAAGCATTAGACCTACAAATAAAAATAACAACATTAATCGTTTCATAATCTCACTGTTTTTATTGTTAGACATTCTTATTTGCTGCGAAGGTAAGGAATAAAAATGAGAAATGGAAGGAACGGCGCGACCATTTCTTCCATTTCACAATTGTTTATTCTTCTTTGCTTTCAAGTAACTTGTACTCGATGATAAGATTGACGTCCATTTTACTTCGGGCTTCTAATTCCGTTTGGTCAGCCAGTTCATGAAATATTCCAAAGGATGAGCGCCTCTATATGTTATTGCGGATGAGCCTGATATGTATTACTTTGAAAAAGCTGTTTTTCATTTTGCGTTCACTTTTAATGTTAACACCTTGTGTCCGAGATAGTTATGCGTAGTGACTGCAAATGGTTTGCAGTCACTTGCAGTCACTCATACCAAAACAACTTGTTTTGGTCAGGAAAGTGCCGTGATTTCCTATAGAAAGTGCCTGGCCGAGCAGACCAAAACAAGTTGTTTTGGCGTGAGCGTTAATACGTTTTCCATTCGGCAGGTGCAATCTTTCTTCAGTTTCTTCTTGGCGTAATCTGTTGAAGTAAGCCAACTGCCGATTCGTATATCAGCATTTTTCGGAATTTCGATGGACAGGAAGGCACCACCCGTCTGCTGTGTAATGTCAGGCTATTCCCGTCGGCACATTTGCAAGTCTCTTACAATTAAAATGTTTTAAAACACCCCAAAAAGGTGACTGCAAACGGGTTGCGTTCACTTTGCATTCACCTTGTCTATATGCCTGTAAACCAGTAAGTAACCTCAAAAAGTGAACGTAAATCCAAAACTTATGACTATTCACGGCAGTTTGTTTCCATTGACAAACGCTCGGTGCTCCAAATCCTCCTTATATTTTCGGGTATGGAAACTGACGGGGTTCATGGGACTTTTATACAATGGACGAAACCAATCATCGGTCTCTATTCGCTCCTTCGTTCTTTGAATAATTTCCTGATAACGCCGTAAATAGGAAACATGCGAGGGATACCTTTGGAAGTTGGCCGTATCGTTGAGAAAAGCGTTTGCATCTCTGTAGTATTCGTCCAATTTCTGCTTGTAACGGTCAAATTCGTCAGAAGATGCAATGCGCAGGTGGGGGTGACTCAGGAAAGTGTTCTCTTCCTCAGAAAGTTCACTCTTTATAGGGCCTAAGACTTCTGGAGTCGTCTCTTGATGTTCTATTGAGGCAACTTCTTTCTCGTTTTGTCCAACAGAATGGACGTCGTCACTCACTTTAATGGTTTCTGGCTTTTCTATGATGGTTTCCGTCTGAGGTTCAACGACTTCCGCTGGTTGCCGTTCCCTGCTGGTAAATATGAAATAGCCAATAGACAACACTACAACGAGGAGCATGAGAACGAGCCAGGGAGTGTACGTCCTTCTCGTGGACAGGGTTTCTTGTAATTCTGAGATGGTCTGATAACGGGACGCAGGGTCAGAAGCCGTGCAACGGGTTATCACCTTATTATATATATGATGGTTGGGAAATAGTTCGAGAACCTTACCAATGGCATAGATGTCTGTGCGGACATCCACCATCCCACCCGTCAGCTGTTCAGGTGCGGCGAAGCCATCGGTATGGCCTGTGGTATCAGGGAAGGAATCGCTATAGCAGCAACCGAGGTCTATGAGTTTAACATCATCGTTGATGCGGGTGAGAAGGATATTGTCGGGCTTCAGGTCAAGGTGGAGCACCTGATGGCTATGCAGATAGTCCAAGACGGACAACAGTTGACGAAGGAATTTGTCAGTGTTCTTCCGCTTTCTGAAGTAGTCGGACTGCGTGGCAAGGCGTTGCGAAAGTGGCTCACCATCGACATACTCCATCAAGATGCCATCGTCGCCCATGGAGATGTAGCGCACTAAATTGGGATGTTCCAGCCGATAGCCCGTCTCAAATTCCTTTCGAAGGGCTTCCTGATAGCGGATGTCACCGGCATGTTCAGCTTTCAAACGTTTCAGAAAATGCAGTTTACCATAGACCTTCACACGAAAGGTGTCACAGGTAGCGCCCTGCCTCTCCAGAGGCTCAATGGCTTCATAACGGGACTGACTGTTTGTAAACTGCGAAGACTCCACTTAGAAAAATTGAAAAATGAAAAATCTGAATTGAGAATTACAAAACCTTGACAGATGAGAGGCCTGAGACGCGACCTGCCGTAAACTGCCCCAATGTTTTACCTTGTCGACAGACATTAAGCACTAACAGCGGATGATGCAGGACAAAGTTCAATATTTCAACGTCATCCTCAACTTGTAACTTGCTGTTCTGACTTCCCACGACCCGATAGTGGTTATTGCCAAGATATTGTAGGCGCACCATTCTGTCAGGCAGATAGGTTATCTCAACACAAGCTTCAGGCTGCAGATCGGCGGAACGGAGCTCATCGTCCGTAGCATCAAAATCAGAGTTCCCTTTGTCCTCAATATCCTTCAGTTCGTCCCAGTGGGCATAGCCTAAATAACGGGCAATGGCATCAAGGGTAGTCACATGTGGAGTCCGTTCGTCATGTGCGAACCCCAACAATCGTTTCAGCGTAGTGGCACCAATATGAACACCTGTCTTGCTTTCGATATCCAATGACAGATATTCGCAATCTGAAGGCAGCCGCAAGCCGTTTCCCGACCTGGCCTTCAGCAATTGAATAATTTGAAATGATAGTCTCATAGCATTTCCTGACTATAGGTTGTCTGCAAAGATACGAAAAAAACTTAAGACACCAAAGGATTCTTGGGAAATTTGTTCATTGTGCTATACAGTACACCCCAAACCCTGAATATGATTGAACGGTCACGGTCACAGCTGTGACCATGTGACCAACAAGGCTGGCTGGAGAATTCCAAGCAACAATTAATTGAATGAATATCAATTGGTTATGATCGTATTTCCTAATAAAGTTATCCATAGCGGTCACATGGTCACAGCTGTGACCGTAACCGTTTCTCGTTGGAGGTTACGAAAGAACTCACGTCTCTAAACATATAAAAATTGAAAAACTCGACCATCTAACCCCCATTACTGATAATCAGAAAGTTACGCAAGAAATAACTGACCCCTCAACTGACCCCTAACTAACCCCTTAACCGACCCCTGGTTGCAAAATCACGTAGAAAAGTTGAACTTTTCCACGTGATTTCCGCAAGAAGTTACCGTGATTTCCGCAAGAAGTTACCGTGATTTCCTCAAGAAGTTACCGTGATTTCTTCAAGTAGTTGCCGTGATTTCCGAAACTTTTCTAGTTGATTTCCGCAACTTATCCTTAGGATAACTGAAGGAAATCCTTAGGATAACTGACGGAAAAGTACTGGATTTCTGCAACTTTACTACGTTATTTTTAGCTACTTTTCTACGTGATTTGCAACAAGGGGTCAGTTCAGGGGTCAGTTCGGGGTTGAGATAAATTTTATGTAACCTATTGGTTTTCAGCATCAGGGGTTAGATGGGTCAGATAAACACAGATTATATCATAGTTATCACGATCTGTCATTGCCAGGACTTCCCTTTATCAACTATCCTCATCTGCACAGACAGGTATGGGCTAAAGAGTACTTTAAGGCACAGGCCAAACATGAGGATACAAAGTTTAAGGGTGACTATACTCAACTTTTTCTTTAAATGAAAAGAGCCCCGGAGATTTCTCTCCAGGGCTCTCGACTTGAAAGTGGCGGCCTCCTACTCTCCCGCATTGCATTGCAGTACCATCGGCGCAGGCGGGCTTAACTTCTCTGTTCGGAATGGGAAGAGGTGGGACCCCGCCGCAATAACCACCTGATATAACGCTGCGC
>JAEEGG010005893.1_pt1 | contig 28901 bp, 19 predicted proteins | sample 9134161 | NCBI WGS metagenome assembly JAEEGG01 (sample SAMN16246543, study PRJNA631951) | gut metagenome | biome: gut microbiome; feature: rumen; material: CR-attached | host: Bos | place: Iran: Karaj | collected 2018-10 | reverse complement strand
TGGCTGGCATCGTGGGGCATAGTGCCGCGATGGTGGCTGATGCCGTTCACTCTTTGTCAGACTTTGTAACGGATGTGATTGTGCTGTTGTTTGTACATATCAGTGGCAAGCCTCAGGATAAATCGCATGACTATGGACACGGGAAGTATGAGACGCTGGCGATGACGCTGATTGGCATAGCGCTGCTCGTGGTGGCTGTCGGCATCCTGTATAGTGGAGCTACGAAGATCTACGCCTGGTCGAATGGTGTGCAGTTAAAGGCGCCTGGGACTTTGGCGCTCTGGGCTGCCTTGCTGTCTGTGCTGCTGAAAGAGGGCGTATATCAGTATTCGATGGTGAAGGCCAGGAAACTGAACTCTCAGGTGGTAGCAGCCAATGCGTGGCATCATCGCAGCGATGCTCTTTCCTCCGTTGGTACGGCTTTGGGTATCGGTGGAGCCATCTTCTTGGGGCAGCGTTGGACGGTACTCGATCCTATAGCTTCAGTAGTGGTGGGTGCCTTTATCGTGAAGGTGGCAGTAGATCTGTTGCGCAATGGTATCGGCGACCTGATGGAGCACTCGTTGCCCGATGAGATAGAGGAGGATATGCTCAAGATGGTGGGGGAGCTGCCTGGTGTGGTGAATCCTCATGATCTACGTACACGAAGGATCGGTAATCACTATGCCATCGAACTACATATCCTGATGGATGGTGACATCAGTTTGCGAGAGGCGCACAACAAGGCTTCGGAAGTGGAAGACCTGTTGCGTGCCCGCTATGGCGAAGAGACGCACATCGCCGTTCATGTGGAACCAAAAGATGATGAATAGTATATACATAACCAACCCTAAAACATTATCGTTTATGAAGAAACAATCATTATTCAGAAGTGCTTTGTGCATGGTGGTCTGCTTGTTGCTGTCACTCTCTGCTGAAGCCAAACACGACCATTTTAAGGTCTCAGTCTATGTGCGTGCCGCAGAGGTGCAGAAGATGAAGGACACCCAGTGGCTTGAATCGTCGTGGGCTACCATCTCAAGTCAGTTGGATGTGGATAAGATCTACTTGGAGACACATCGCGACATGCTGATTGTGGATGATGCCACGATTGAGAAAGCTAAGAAGTTCTTCCAGAAACAAGGTATTGAAGTTGCTGGTGGTATCACCTTTACCATCGATGAGAGCAATGAGTTTGAGACCTTCTGCTACTCTGACCCAGAGCATCGGAAAATGGTGCAGAAGATAGCTGAGACCACAGCCCGGCATTTCGATGAGTTCCTGCTCGACGACTTCTTCTTTACCAGTTGTAAGAGTCCTGTGGAGGTGGCTGCCAAAGGCAATAAGACATGGACAGCCTATCGCCTGCAGCTGATGAATGATGCGGCGAAGAATCTGGTGATTGGTCCTGCAAAGGCTATTAACCCCAAGGTGAAAGTCATCATCAAGTACCCTAACTGGTATGATCATTTCCAAGGTCTCGGCTTTAACCTGGAGGATGGTCCGAAGCTCTTTGATGGCATCTGGACTGGTACGGAGACACGTGATCCAGGCAGTGCCCAGCATCTTCAGAACTATCTGAGTTACAATATTATCCGCTATTTTGAGAATCTGCGTCCGGGTTATAACGGAGGCGGTTGGGTGGATGCTGGTGGTATCCAGATGAGTATGGACCGCTATGCAGAGCAGTTGCATCTGACGGCTATCGCTAAGGCTCGTGACGTGATGCTCTTCGCCTATCATCAGCTGCTGGAAATTCCCTTAAACGATCGCTTCCGTGCCCCTTGGCAGGATATGGGTACCAGCTGGAGCTACGACGAGATGAAGGCGCCTTTTAAGAATGGTAATAAGATGGTAACGCCCACCACGATGGCTCGTATTGCTGATGTCACCTTGCGTAAGGCTGATCAGTTGGCTGGTAAGTTGGGTAATCCGATAGGCATCAAGTCGTATAAGCCTTTCCATGCCCTTGGTGAGGATTTCCTGCAGAACTATCTTGGTATGATTGGCCTGCCTATGGATATGTATCCCACCTTTGCCAATGACCAGAAGATTGTCTTGCTGACAGAGCAGGCTGCAGGCGATCAGGATATCATGACGAAGATAAAGGCGCAGCTGCAGAGTGGGAGAGACGTCGTAATCACCAGTGGGTTGCTGAAGGCTATCCCAGAGAAGATCGCAGAGGTGTGTGAGCTGCGTTGCTCAGACCTGAAGGCTATTGTGAACGACTTTGGCAGATATGGTAAGAGCAGTCGTGAGATCCTGATACCACAGGTGCGTTATCAGACCAATGACAGTTGGGAGGTTGTCAGTGCAGGTCGTCCTCTGACAGGTGGCGTCTCTGGCTTCCCCATTCTCCACAAGGCGAAATACACGGGTGCCTATCTCTATGTGCTGACGATTCCTGACGATATGGGTAACCTCTATGATTATCCTGCTGCAGCACTCACGGAGATCCGTCGTGTGATGAGTCAGGATCTGGACTTCTATCTTGATGGTCCCTCAAAGGTGAGTCTCTTCCTTTATGACAACCATACCCTGATTGTAGAGAACTTCAACGATGAGCCTGTAGATGTGAAACTGGTGTGTGAGCCAGACAGATTCAAACGTTTGAAAAATCTTGAAGATGGAAGTGCCATTGACGGACAGTTGGAAGACTACTGGGTAGGTTGGCACAAAAAGAACGCCACGAAGTTTGCCGTTTCTCTGAAACCGCATTCTTACATGGCGTTCAGCTATTAAGCGACACTTATACTCCCTTTAGAGATAGAGAAATGCGATTGCGCCTACGGTCTATCTCTATCACTCTCACACGTAGGTGCTGATGGAGTTTCACCACATCTGTCGGATGGGCAATCCGGCGATTGGCCATCTGAGAGATGTGGATGAGACCATCTTGATGGACACCGATATCAACAAAGGCACCAAAGTTGGTGATGTTGGTAACGATGCCAGGCAGAATCATCCCTTCCACCAGATCATCGACAGTAGAAACATTCTTGTCGAATTCAAACTCCTCTATCTGTTCGCGAGGGTCGCGACCAGGCTTCTCCAGTTCCTGCATGATATCCGTGAGGGTAGGGATGCCTACCTCAGAAGTGACGTAACGCTTGATGTCGATAGCCTCGCGCTTCTCCTTATTGCTGATAAGGTCAGCCACAGAGCACCCTTGATCCTTAGCCATCTGCTCTACAACGGCATAACTCTCAGGGTGGACAGCAGAGTTGTCGAGCGGATTCTTGGCATCAGGGATACGAAGGAAACCGGCACACTGTTGGAAGGCAGATGGTCCGAGACGTGGTACCTTCTTCAGTTGGGCACGTGAGGTAAAGGCTCCATTCTCACGGCGATAATCCACGATGTTCTTGGCGAGGGTGGGGCCCAGACCACTGACATACATCAGCAGATGTTGAGAGGCTGTGTTGAGATTCACACCTACCAGGTTCACGCAGCTCTCTACCGTCTGGTCAAGCGAATGTTTCAGTTGTACCTGATCCACATCGTGTTGGTATTGTCCCACGCCGATACTTTTGGGATCGATCTTTACAAGTTCAGCCAGCGGATCCATCAACCGGCGACCTATGGAGACAGCACCACGAACCGTTACGTCTTCATCAGGGAACTCATCGCGTGCAATCTTAGAGGCGGAATAGACAGAAGCGCCATCCTCGCTGACGACGAAGACTTGAGGGGGCTCTAGGCTCTGCTGATTAGGCTGGCTCGGCTGACTAGGAACCCTAGGCGTCCTGGGGCTACTAGGAATATCATAACGACCTGCCAGCACATCCTTGATAAAGGTGTTGGTCTCACGACTGGCTGTGCCATTTCCAATGGAGATGGCCTCAATCTTGTATTTCTGTATCATCTTCTGAATGGCGATAGCCGATTCCGTGCGTTTGTTCACTGGGGGATGAGGGAAGATGGCATCGTGATGCAGCAGATTACCTTGGGCATCGAGACAAACCACCTTGCAACCTGTACGGAAACCTGGATCGATACCCATGACACGCTTCTGTCCCAATGGGGCACCTAACAGCAACTGGCGCAGATTCTCTGCAAAGACACGTATCGCCTCCTCGTCGGCTCGCTCTTTACTCAGGGCAGCAAACTCTGTCTCGATGGCAGGCTTGAGCAGGCGTTTGTAGCCATCTTCAACAGCTTCTGCCACCAGTTTGCCACAAGGGGTATTACCATATACATAATGACGCTTCAAGCGTTCTACAGCTTCCTCGTCGTCAGGGGAGATGCTGATGCGAAGAATTCCCTCGCTCTCACCACGACGCATAGCCAGCAGACGATGGGAAGAGCAACGCTTCAGAGGTTCCTGCCAGTCGAAATAGTCGCTGAACTTCGAGGCTTCGTCAGTATCGGCTTTGGCTTTGACAACCTTAGAGGAGATGACTGCCTGACGACTGAAGGCATTACGAAGCTGCTGACGACTACGTTCATCCTCACTCACCGTCTCTGCGATGATATCCTGAGCACCCTTGAGGGCTGTCTCCACATCTTTTATATCACCTTTGAGGAATCGCTCTGCTGCACGTTCAGGATCACGCTCACGCTGTAGAAGAAGCAGTTGTGCAAGTGGTTCCAGTCCCTGTTCGCGTGCCACCTGAGCCCTTGTGCGGCGCTTGGGTTTATAAGGCAGATAGATATCTTCCAGTTCTGTGGTATCCCAACAGTCATCGATACGCTTTTGTAACTCTGGTGTCAGTTTCCCTAAGTCTGTGATGGTCTTGACGACAGTCTCTTTCCGTTTCTGAATCTCCTGCAGTTTGTCGAAGCGATCGCTGATAGCTGCAATCTGCACCTCGTCGAGTCCGCCAGTCCGTTCCTTACGATAGCGTGAGATGAAAGGAATGGTGCAACCCTCTTCGAGTAAGGCGAGGGTGTTGGCGACAGCTCTTTCCTGTAAGTTTAGGGCAGTAGCAATCAGTCGGGCATAGATATTCTTTTCCATATTCTTTGGTAAAACGTTAATTTGTGTGCAAAAATACTGAAAATCCGTGAGAAATGTGTAATTTTGCACGCGAAATTAAATAGAGAATGGGAAATAAGCTTATTTTAATCGTGATGCTGATGCTTTCAGCACTCTGTTCTGTGCATGCTGACGAGACGCCCAATTCGCGTCAGGCACGTCGTATTTTCAATCAGGCGTACCAACAGGTGTTTGGTGAACAGGGAGCTACTTTGCATTATGATGTTAATATCATTGGCATCTATAAAACTAATGGTACCATTTGGTATAAAGGCAAGAAAAGTAAGTTCGAGGATTCAAAGATGAATTCCTGGAACGATGGTACGACAGTTTATACTGTTAAGAAAAACAAGAAGAAAAAGGAAGTAGAGGTTCACAGTGCCCAGAACAACAAGTCGGACAAGTACTCTCGAAAGTTCAAGTTCGAGCCAGATAACTATGACTACAGTATAGCTGAGGTTGATGAAGGACTGATGGTGATGCTGAAAGCTAAGAAGGGTGTGAAGGGTATGAAGGAGATACATATACTGTTGGAGCGAAAGACTTATAACCCCATCAGTCTGCGTATAAAGATTTCGATTATCTGGACTACCGTCAAGATTTCCAACTTCCATTCAGGGGGCATCACTGACGAGATGCTGCGCTTCCCGAAGGAACAGTATGGTAATTACAAATTTGTTAATAAACAATGATATCGGTTGAAGGACTGAAAGTGGAATTTGGGGTGAAGCCCCTGTTTGTGGATGCCAGTTTCGTTATCAATGATAAGGATCGTATTGCCCTTGTTGGTAAGAATGGTGCAGGTAAATCCACAATGCTGAAGATTCTCTGTGGGCAACAGAAACCTACTGCTGGTATCGTGAGTGTGCCTAATGACTGTCGAGTGGGCTATCTGCCTCAGGTGATGATTCTGCAGGATGACACCACCGTTCGCGAAGAAGCCCAGAAGGCCTTTGCCGACATCACCAAGATGCAGCAGCGGCTCGACAAGATGAATCAGGAACTGGCAGAGCGCACTGACTATGAGAGTGAGAGCTATCTGGCCCTCATTGAGAAATACACCACAGCACATGAACGCTTTATGATGATGGGAGCAGAGAGTAGGGAGGCTGAGCTGGAGCGTACGCTGACAGGTCTGGGATTCCTGCGCTCTGATTTCGAACGCCCCACCTCTGAGTTCTCTGGAGGCTGGCGTATGCGTATCGAACTGGCGAAGATCCTGTTGCAGAAACCTGATGTGCTGTTGCTCGATGAGCCCACCAACCACCTCGACATCGAGTCGATCCAGTGGCTGGAACAGTTCTTGGCACAGAGTTCGAGTGCAGTGGTGCTGGTCAGCCATGATCGTGCCTTTATAAATAATGTGTCGAATCGTACATTGGAAATCTCTTGTGGTCGGGTGATTGACTACAAAGTGAAATACAATGAATACGTGGTGCTTCGCAAGGAGCGTCGCGAGCAGCAGCTGAGAGCCTACGAGAACCAGCAGAAGGAAGTGGCAGACATGAAAGCGTTTATCGAGCGTTTCAGGTATCAGGCTACGAAGGCTGTTCAGGTACAGCAGAAGATCAAGCAGCTGGAGAAGGTGGTGCCCATCGAGATCGACGAGGTGGATAACTCGGCGATGCATCTGAAGTTCCCTCCTTGTCTCAGAAGCGGCGACTATCCCATCATCTGCGACGAGGTGCGTAAGGACTATGGTGAACATACCGTTTTCGATCATGTGACGCTGACTATTAAAAGAGGTGAGAAGGTGGCGTTTGTGGGTAAGAACGGTGAGGGAAAATCCACCCTTGTGAAATGCATCATGGGGGAGATTCCCTTTACTGGTGAACTGAAGGTGGGACATAACATCCAGATAGGCTACTTTGCCCAGAATCAGGCGCAGTTGCTTGATGAGAATCTGACAGTCTTCCAGACAATAGATTATGTTGCGAAAGGCGAGATCCGTCTGCGCATCAGAGATATCCTTGGTGCCTTTATGTTTGGCGGCGAGGAGAGCGACAAGAAGGTGAAGGTGCTCAGTGGTGGTGAAAGAAGCCGCTTGGCGATGATCCGTCTGCTGCTGGAACCAGTCAACCTGCTGATTCTTGATGAGCCCACCAACCATCTCGACATGCCTTCGAAGGATGTGCTGAAGGAAGCTATCAAGGCTTTCGATGGTACAGCCATTATCGTGAGTCACGATCGTGAGTTCCTCGATGGCTTGGTGACAAAGGTCTATGAGTTCGGAGGCGGCAAGGTGAAAGAGCATCTGGGTGGTATCTACGACTTCCTTCAGACAAAGAAGATCAGCGAACTGAATGAGCTGGGCAGAAAGGATGCTATTAGTCCGTCACGTACAAACTCCCAGTCCGACCCGAGCGGACTCCCAGTCCGTCACGTCGGACCAGAAACTTCCTCCGAAGAGGATCATTCGCAAGTTTTGACCAAAGCCCTCAGCTATGCCGAGAGGAAGGAGCAGCAGAAACGAAAGAATCGTGCCGAGAAAGCCGTGAAGGAGTCTGAGGCTAAGATCGAGAAGATGGAAAAACGCATCAAAGAGCTCGATGAACTGCTGATGCAGCCTGAGAATGCCTCAGATATGACCCTCGTGACGGAATATACCTCAACGAAGAGGGCTCTGGATGAAGAAGTGGAGCGATGGGAAAAGCTTTGCGAAAAAATGGAATCAATTATTTCTAATTAAATAACTTAACTACAATGAAGAAAAGATTTTTAACAATGATGGCAATGGCATCAATCTCAATGATGACAATGGCTCAAGCTACATTAGGATCAGGTCTGAATACAGCTGATTTCGACAAGAGCGTTCGTCCTGGTGATGACTTCTATGAGTATGCCTGTGGTGGATGGATGAAAGCTAATCCGCTGCCTGCTGCTTATTCACGCTATGGCAGTTTTGATCGTCTGCAGGAGGACAACGACAAGCGTATCAACACAATCCTGAAGGAGCTGCAGAGCAATACATATGAGAAGGGTACGATTGAGCAGAAGCTGAGCGACCTGTATAAGTTGGCAATGGACTCTACGCGTCGTAATCAGGAAGGCGTGGCTCCTTTGATGCCACTCATCAAGAAGCTGGAGGCTGCCAAGACCAACAAGCAGCTGCTCGACATCCAGCTGGAGATGGCACCTTATGGAGAGCAGGAGTTCTTCTTCGGCTACTTCGGTGCTGATGACAAGAATGCCACCCAGAATATCCTGAACATCTATCAGGGTGGTCTGTCGCTGGGTCAGAAAGAGTATTATCTCGATAACGACAAGGCTACAGCCGACATCCGTGAGGCATTCAAGAAGCACATCGTGAAGATGTTCCAGCTTTTCGGCTTCAGCAAGAGTGCTGCTACCAAGAAGATGCAGAACATCATGAAGGTGGAGACTGCTCTGGCAAAGGTCTCTAAGTCTCGCACAGAACTTCGTGACCCTGAGGCAAACTACAACAAGATGACGCTGAAGGAGTTTGAGGCTAACTATCCTAACCTGCCATTGGTGAAGGTGATGAACGCTAAGGGCATCGAGACCAAGTATCTGCAGGAGATGGTAGTAGGCCAACCTGCCTTCCTCGAGGGTGCCAATAAACTGGTGGGCAGCATCAAGCCAGCTGAGTATCGCGACGTGATGGAGTGGGGCTTCATCTCTGAGGCTGCCAACTATCTGAGTGATGCCACAGTTGCTGAGAGCTTTGACTTCAATGGAAAAATCCGTTCAGGCCGTAAGGAGAACCATCCTCTTTGGAAGCGCAGTACCTCTCAGGTAGAGAATGTGATGGGTGAGGCGCTGGGTAAGATCTACTCAGAGAAGTATTTCCCAGAGGCTGCCAAGAAGCGTATGATTACGCTGGTGAAGAACCTGCAGATAGCACTGGGTGAGCGTATTGCTGCTCAGGACTGGATGGATGACTCTACGAAGGTGAATGCGCTGTTGAAGTTGAATACCTTCTATGTAAAGGTGGGCTACCCTGACAAGTGGACAGACATCTCAAAACTTCAGATCGATCCTCAGAAATCTTATTACGATAATATTCAGGAGTGTCATAAGTTCTGGAATGCCTGGCGTATTGAGCATACGGTAGGAAAACCCGTTGATCGTGATGACTGGCACATGACGCCTCAGACGGTGAACGCTTATTACAATCCTACTACAAACGAGATCTGCTTCCCTGCGGGTATCCTGCAGTATCCGTTCTTCGATATGACTGCTGACGATGCCTTCAACTATGGTGCTATCGGTGTGGTAATCGGACATGAGATGACACACGGATTCGATGATCAGGGACGTCGCTTCGACAAGGATGGTAACATGCATGACTGGTGGACGGAAGCTGATGGAAAGAACTTTACAGCACGTACGGATAAATATGCCGATTTCTTCAGTGCCATCAACGTATTGCCTGACCTGAAGGGTAACGGACGTCTGACACTGGGTGAGAATCTGGCAGATCACGGTGGTCTGCAGGTAGCCTGGGCTGCTTATAAGAATGCCACCAAGCTGAATCCGCTGGGTGAGAAGGATGGTCTGACTGCAGATCAGCGTTTCTTCCACGCTTATGCCGGCGTATGGGCAGGTAACATCACGGAGGAGGAGATCCGTAATCGCACCAAGAGTGATCCCCACTCACTGGGTCGTTGGCGCGTCAATGGCGCATTACCCCATATCGATGCCTGGTATGAAGCTTTTGGTGTGAAGGAAGGCAGTAAGATGTTTATTCCTAAGTCTGAGCGTCTGGAATTGTGGTAATCAAGGTCGAAAAATGAATAAAATGCCGTCGTAAATATAAATTTACGGCGGTTTTTTTTTGTTTATTTCTTTTTTTTATTAATTTTGCACCTAGATTATAATCAAACACGTGATTGTTTATGAATGAAGATATTACTATAAACCCTGAGAGAACAAATCGAGGGATGCAGCAACTGCAGCATCAGGAGCTCTATTATGAACCTGCAAATGATATGCAGATGAATCAGCAGATGCAGATGAATATGCATGCAGCTCATGGTGTTGCCTGCCCTTATTGTGGAACAATCAATGACCCGGAAGCCGTGTTCTGTGCCTCCTGTGGTAGTCAGATAGGAAAGATATCATGCCCCAACTGTGGTGCAGAGCTTGATGCAGATGCAGACTTCTGTGAGACTTGCCGCCGTTATGTTCGTAAGGATGTGTGCTCCTTCTGTGGTGCTCATCTGGAGGGTAATGAAGCCTTCTGTCCTGAGTGTGGTAGTCCGAGAGGCGGCATCGTATGTCCTGTCTGTCATACGATGAACGATTTTTCCTTCTGCAAGCAGTGTGGTACGCCTCTGACGGATGATGCCAAGATGCTGATGGAGCAGATTCGTGAGATGCCGGAATACATTGAGATGAAGAAGGTGGCAGACGAGCTGCAAGAGCTGGATCTGACACTGCCTTATAGTTCAGAGCTTGAAAAGACACGTGATGAGCAGAATTCCAGATTGCGTGAACGTGTGCTGACATTGCTGGCGCAGGATAGGGGAACACCCAATCCGATTATCCCAGAATCGGAGAACAAGCGTATGAGCAAGGAAGAGTACGACCAGAAGAAACAGGAATACTTGGAAAAGATATCAGCACTGCTTGATAAGATGGCTCAGCAGCCTCAGCCCAGGGCAGCCCAGGTGCGTAACTATGCAATGGCATGCCGCCCCCAGGGAGTAAGACTGGCTTGGCAGTGTAACTATAAGCATGCGCTACACTCAAGCCCATGTGGCTGTGCCAAACCTCAGATGGGTGGCAAATGGCTGGTTCTAGGTAAGAATTCGAAAAAGGAAATTAAAGACGAAATATAATGAATACAGATAGAACGCTTGACCCCTCTCGGCAAGAGAATATCAATGCGACACGTCGAATTGATACTGGATCTGCTACAATACGTGCTAATGCTTCGACATTAAGACCTGCTTCTGCTACGGTTCGTTCTTCAGCAATGATGGGAGGCGCTTTTAAACCTGACAGCCTTGAGGTACAGAACGATAATGTTGATGATAAGTTCTTTCTGCTGAAGGGCAACAAATATAAGAATATCCAGTCGTTGAGTGAGAACACTGGTGAAGCTCAGGTGTTTTTGGTAGAGCGCGACGGAGAGAATTATGTACTGAAGATCTATTATCCCAATTTTGACGTCAACAAGAAGGTTCTTCAGACTGTATATAACTTCGACTTCGAGATGATTGTCAAGGTGTATGACTTTGGCAAGACTTATGTCGATGGCAAGAGCAGATATTATGAACTGATGGAGTTCCTCAAAGGAGGAACGATGCAGGAGTATCGTCTCAATGGCGATATGGACAAATTCCGCAGGATAGCCCTTCAGGGAGCTGCAGCACTGGCCTACTGCCATCAGAGTAATATTATGCACAAGGATATCAAGCCAGGCAACTTCTTTTTCCGCGATAAAGAGCATACGGAACTGGTGCTTGGTGATTTTGGTATCTCCAGCATCATGGATCAGGATGGAAAAACCCATAAGACAACACAAGCTCGTACGCCTATCTATGCTGCACCTGAGATGTACACTGATGTGATCGATGGTGTAGTGGAAGTGACGCCTGCAGCCGACTTCTATTCATTTGGTATCTGTCTGATGACCTTGTGGTTAGGTGAATCGCCACTAAGTTCGAATGAACGTGTGATGATGCGCCAGAAGAGTGAAGGACGCCTGCCACGTATTCTTGATCTTCCTAATCGTGTCAGAATGATTGTTCAGGGCTTGACGGTTGTCAACGCTGCCAATCGTTGGGGCTATAAGGAAGTAGAGGAGTGGTTCCTGGGTGGAAGTCCAAAGGTTGACCTCTCGTCACCATTCCTGAAATATAAGAGCTTTGTTGTTGATCCGGACAAGAATCTCGTTGCAGATAATATTCATGAACTGGTACCGCTGCTGCTTGACAATCAGAAGCTGGCTATCGGCTATCTCTATAATGGACGTATCAGTCAGTGGTTGGAGGCTTGTGGTAATGTGAAACTCAGCACTATCATGAAGGATATCGTGACAAACCGTTATCCTGTAGATCAGCGTGCTGGTTTGATGTCAGCCATCTATAACATGGAGCCAACCTTTGCCTATAAAGACGTGAAGGGTAACTTATGCGAAGATGTTCACAGTATCGCTTTGTCTCTACTTAGTTATCAGAGTGACTATGCCATTCTGCTGACTAATCCCAATGACACACTGTTCCTCTATCTGGAATCTCATACGAGTTGTAATATCGAGCGTCTCCGTTCCTATTTCTCCAAGACCGATAAGAAAGGTTCGCAGATTGCCGTCTTGAAAACAATCTATGAGATTGATCCTGACATACCGTTGTTGGCACGCTATCCTTCTTCTACGCTGAAGGAGATTGTGCAGTCTTTCGGTAGGGAGCAGTTGACAGAAGATGACTGGCATTCTCTGACTGATGGACGTTTGCTCTCATGGATGTATAGCCATGAAGACAAGATGGTCTGCGAGAGCATGCGTATTCTGACACAGGGTAAAACATACTCGGAGTCGCTGGCCTATATGGTGCTGTATAACCTTGATCGCGAAGCTGGCTATGACCTGAGATCAGCCTATACGCCACAACAGATTGGTGAACAGATTGCAGAGCGAATGAAGGGTGTGGAGCATCTGGATGACGAAGGGTTCAAGAATGCCATGACTGATATCGTGGAACTGGATGGCAGATTCAACTATTATGCGCAGCTGCATGGATGGACAGAGGTGATGAATGAGCATCATCGCTGTTTCGATCTGACCAGTGAAGAGAATCGTGAACGTCTGGGAGCCTATGACTTAAAGACAGCTGTCTATCGCTTCTGTCTTATCTTAGGTACATCGCCTGTTTATGTGATGCCTGATGGAAAGGAATATACGAATGGACGTGAGCTTAACGAAAAGGATTTCCCGCAGATACGCACAGAGATTCGCAATGGCTCGTTTGCACAATGGATGTCTATCTTCTATCATGAGGATCCGTTTGCAGACTTCTCAGAAGAATATGCCTACGAGAAGACCATAGAAGAGTGGCTGATGGCAATAGGAAAGATTGACAAGACGCAGAACTACTATAAGCGTTTTGTGGATGCACGTCAGGAGACATCAGCCCGTATCAAGAGTGTGCGTGACAACTGGAATTATGCCAAAGGCAAGGAGAAATTGTGGCGCATGACTTTCTATGGCCTATGTGGTATCTGGATTTTGCTGATTTTGGTGCTAGGCGTGGATGATCGTACGTATCTGCTCGACCATGCACTTTTAGCTATTGGATTACCCTTGGGTGGTATGACAGCTCTTATCGTTGGTACCAGAGCTTTCTTCCGAGGCTATGATGTGTTCTTCTCCATCCTTTGGGGATTAGTGGGAGTTGCTTCGTCATATATACCTATTATAATTTTAAAGTATTTCGGAGAGTCTCATCCGGGGTTGTTCAATATCATCATTGTTGTCATAACACTGGTTTATATGCTGATATCCCACCTGACTGATTTCAGAGGCGATGAGAAAGCTGACAGCAAACTGATAGCTGAGGTACTGGAGAATGATATTAAATCATCACTCCTTGAGCCTTTGTACTATACGTTTAAGACAAAGTCGTATAAGTTCAACGGTTCAAAGTTCGCCTTGTTGAACGATGTGACGGATCAGGTGCGATCCATCAGTGGTGAGAGTGTGCTGCACTATATATTGTGGAGTTTAATGGCACTGATATTTGTACTCGATTTCGTGATCTTCAGCCCGAAGATATTGAATGTAGCTAACCCAGATGCAGATAATCTCAAATCGGTACCTGCATCGCTAATCGAGCAATTAGAAAGAGACGTAGAATAATGGTTTGTGAGAACTGTCATAAAGAAAACAGACTTTTAGCTAAATTCTGTAAGTGGTGCGGTCAGCCAATCGCATCACAGGATCTGCTTGACAAACTGGTAGGGCTTGACGAGGTAAAACGTCAGCTTAAGACAATTGTAAATACCTATGCTTATCTGCGTTCCCGCAGGGATATTGCCAATGTCAGCATCTCTGTAAATGCCATCGTGATTGGTGAGACGGGAACAGGAAAAACAATACTTGCAGAAATACTTCGCGATTATTTCTATAAGCATAAGATCATCCCGAAGCCGAAGTTGACGATGGTTGACGCAGTCGATTACCAGCGTTTTGTTGATAAGTGGGATGATAATATCAAGAATGCTAAGGATGGTATCCTATTCTTTGATAATGTTCAGAAACTACTGCCCGATAAGTATTCGAATCAGGTTAATCCCTTGGATAAGCTGTTTGTGGAGATGGGCAAATGGGAAGACAATCCGATAGTGGTCATCTCTGGTCTGACAAAGGGATTGGATGACTTCTTGGAAAGCAATCCAGCTATTGCCAATCGTTTCAAATACACATTCCGTCTGCCTACACCTGGTTATCAGGAGCTGACAGAAATCTGTAAGCTGAACCTGCGTACGAAGTACGGTGTTACCAAATTCTCACCGGAGGCTGATGAACAACTGACACGTTTCTTCAAATATCAGGTTAAGATCAAGGATGACACGTTTGGTAATGGTCATCTTGCCACCAAGACTTCAGAAGACATCTTCACGCAGTTTATCAGTCGTGGAGCAGATGCTGTCCAGGTAGAGAAGAGTGATATCAGGGGATATGTTCCAGAGGAGCGTAGTGTGGATGATATCCTGAAGGATCTCGATAACTTCATCGGTATGGATGAGGTGAAGAGTGCGGTGCGTGAGATTGCCTATTCTGTTCAGAACAGTATTGAGCGTGCAGAACGTGGACTGGGTGAGCAGGAGAAGATGTCGATGCATGTCATCCTGACTGGTAATCCAGGAACAGGTAAAACGACAATTGCCCGAAAGCTAGGAGAGATATTGGCAGCAATTGGCTACCTCGACAGCGGACATGTGGTGGAGGTGGATCGTGCCAAGATGGTTAGTCCCTATCAGGGTGAGACGCCTAAGGTGGTTGACAAGCTCTGCGATAAGGCGATGGGTGGTATCCTGTTTGTAGATGAGGCTTACACCCTGGCACCGCAGAATGCAGCCGGAGAACGGGATAATCAGGGCGCTCAGGCTCTGGAGAAGTTGATGAAGCGTATGGAGGATGATCGCGGAAAGTTCGTAGTGATTGCAGCAGGCTATCGCACGGAGATGGAGAATCTATTCCGCATCAACCCAGGTTTCAAGAGCCGCTTCACTTACTTCCTTGACATCCAGGACTACTCGCCAGAACAGTTGTATCAGATCATGCTTGTTTTTGCCAAGGAGAAAAAATATATCTTCTCACCAGAGGCAGAAGAGCTGGCAAAGAAGCAGATCACAGAGTTGTATAATTCACGTGGCAATGATTTTGCCAATGGACGTACGATGCGTACACTCTTCGATCAGATATGTAAGCGTCAGGCAAAGCGTCTGCAGGGTGAGGACATCTCTGCGATGTCGAATGAGGAACTGATGACGATCTCGGCAAAGGATATTCCATACGAGGCTCCGCAGTCTGTGGATGTTTCCGATTGCCTTGCCAAACTTGACGGACTTGTTGGTCTGGCAGCTGTTAAGAGGGAGGTGGCAAACCTTACATCTTATCTCAATCTCCAGATCAAACGCGGAGAAACCAACACCTTCCAAGGCAAGCATTATGTGTTTACTGGTAATCCTGGTACAGGTAAGACAACGGTAGCACGTATTATGGCAGATATCTTCAAGACATTGGGTATCGTTTCGAGAGGACAGTTGGTTGAGGCAGACCGCTCCAAGTTGGTAGCGGGCTATTCTGGGCAAACGGCTATTAAGACCAATCAGCTTGTTGATCAGGCCTTGGGTGGTGTGCTCTTCATTGATGAGGCCTATACCTTGAAGTCGAATGACGGTGACTCCTTTGGAGCTGAGGCCATTGACACGCTGTTGAAGCGATTAGAGGATGATCGTGGTAAGTTTATCTGTATCGTAGCAGGCTATACTGACCAGATGCACGACTTCATCGATTCTAATCCTGGTTTGAAGAGCCGATTCACTCAGACCGTTCATTTCGACGACTATACGCCAGATGAGTTGACGGAAATCTTCCTCAATCTGGCCAGCAAGAAGAACTTCACTGTTGATGAGGTGATGCGTGGCGCCATCCATCGTCAGTTTGAGCAGTTGTATCTGCGTCGTGATAAGAACTTCGGCAATGCCCGTGAGGCACGCCGTATCTTCGATGAGGCTGTTGAGCGACAGAGTCAGCGTCTTGTCAAACTGATGAACGATCCTTCATTCAAGGAGAGTGATATGTACAGTCTGACACAAGATGATCTGCCAATGGCACAGAGTGAGGCTGCTCGTCCGCTTGATGAGGTGCTCAACGAACTCGATGAGTTTATCGGCATGCGAACCGTCAAGAACTCCATCCGTCGTCTGGCTGTACAAAGCATGTTCATGAAGCAGCGTGCTGCTATGGGTGCTGGTAACGTGCAGCAGATGGCAATGAACTTCGTACTGACAGGTAATCCTGGTACAGGAAAAACCTCGTTGTCACGAAAGATGGGTGAGGTGCTTCAGGCTATGGACATCCTGCCTACTTCTCGTGTATTGGAAGTAAGCCGTGCTACCTTAATCGGCAAATACATGGGTGAGACTCCCAAGATTGTCAACAGCATGTGTGACAAGGCGATGGGTGGTATCCTCTTCATCGATGAGGCCTATACTCTCAGTGACGGTGGTGACCAGTATGGTAAGGAAGCTATCGACACATTGATGAAGCGTATGGAGGACGATCGTGGTAAGTTTGTGGTGATTGCTGCCGGATATAAAGACAAGATGGAGGAGTTTATGCAGATGAATCCTGGTCTGGCCAGTCGCTTCACTCACAAGCTCCATATCGACGACTATAATGAAGATGAGTTGCTTTCTATCTTTAAGTCGATGGCGAAAAAAGAGCAGTACACACTGTCTCCTACAGCAGAGTTCAAAGCGCTCGATACCATCTACAAGATGGTGCTTGCAAAAGACGAGTCATGGGGTAATGCCCGTGAGATGCGTAATCTGCTCGACTCAACCATCCAGAAGCTCTCACTTCGTGTGTCGCAGATGCCACCTGATCAGGTGACCAAAGAAACATATCAGATTATATTACCAGAAGATATTTAGTTAGAATATGATTATTTGTCCAACGTGTAAAGAAGAAATCGATGATGATTCCCACTACTGTGACCAGTGTGGACAGAAATTGTATTTCTGCAATCAGTGTGGTCGAGTAGGAGTAGGGCGCCGTTGCACGCATTGTGGCGGTTTGATGGTGTCGCCTGATGGCTCCGTCAGTCAGCGGGGACAATCCGCAGGTATATCTATGCCTGGATTCATGTCCTATGGAACATCAGGAGGAGAAAGACCTAACAGTTCCATGAGGGGCATGCCAGTATTGGCACTTATCAATGATAGCTTGAATATTCGTATAAATGGCATGAATGGCGCCATCATTGGTCGCCGTAAGGGTCCATATACACAGTTCTTTGAAAATCAGAGTTATGTGTCTGGCGTGCATGCTCAGTTGAAATATAATCCAGGTGTAGGATGGTGTGTGGTTGATAAGCATTCTTCCAATGGCACAATGCTTAATCAGCGTCCCATCCAGCCAGATATTGAGATGACCTTGAATAGTGGCGATATCCTGACAATCGCAAATGTAAATCTTCAAGTGATAATAAGTTAATAAAGAAAATGATTGAATTTGATATAACATCAGCCAGTAGAATTGGCTGTGTGAGAAGACAGAATGAGGATATGATACTTGTAGATAGTCATTTCGTACGTAATAGTGACTATGCGACAAAAGCATCATTAAAGAGTCAGGACAGATATATTATTGCTGTAGCCGACGGTATGGGTGGTCATAATCGTGGCGATGTGGCAAGTAATGATGTCCTAAAAAACCTTCAGTTCTATTATCATGATCTCCCGATGGGATTAGGAGCCAGTGAATACTATGAGGCTGTTGTGGAGTGGCTTGACTCCATTAATAATTTTATAGCTTCAAAAGGACGGGCTGATGAGCAGTATCAGGGGATGGGTACCACGCTGGTAGCTTTGAGTTACTACTGTGGCGATTTCTATACTGTGAACTGTGGTGATAGTCGCCTGTATCGTTTCCGTGACGGTCAATTGACTCAACTTACGACTGATCATTCCCTGAATGAAATGCTGGGTGAAGAAAAGCATACCAATATCATTACCAACTGTATCGGTGGTGGTAGCACCTCATCCTATGCCGATATGATCCAGATAACGAATGATGTTAAGACAGGCGACCTGTATATGCTGTGCAGTGATGGACTGACGGATATGGTTCCTGATGATAAGATTACTGAGTTGTTAGCAGGTGGTGCAGATGCGAATGCTCTGTGTGAAGCTGCTATCGCTGCAGGCGGATTTGATAATGTGTCCACCTGCGTCATCAAAATTAAATAATACGTTTTTAGACAACAATGCCTTTAAGATTACCAGATAGATTACCTGCCATAGATATTCTTAAGAATGAGAATATCTTTGTGATGGACAATTCGAGGGCCACAACGCAGGATATTCGCCCTCTTCGCATCGTGATTCTTAATCTGATGCCGCTGAAGATAACGACAGAGACGGATCTGATCCGTCTACTTTCTAATACACCTTTGCAGTTGGAGATCAGCTTCATGAAACTGCGCAGTCATACATCAAAGAATACACCGATTGAACATATGATGATGTTCTACCGCGACTTTGAGTCGATGCGCAATGAGAAGTTCGATGGTATGATTATCACAGGTGCTCCGGTAGAAACACTCGATTTTGTGGAGGTGAACTATTGGGATGAGATTACGGACATCTTCGATTGGGCTCGCACCCACGTCACCAGTACGCTCTATATCTGCTGGGCAGCACAGGCTGGCTTGTACTATCATTATGGTATTCCCAAATATCCATTAGAGAAGAAGATGTTCGGTATCTTCCCACAATATCCGTTAGAGAAGGGACTCCCCATCTTCCGAGGATTCGATGATGTGTTTATGATGCCACATAGTCGGCATACGGAGATTCACCGTGAGGATATATTGGCAAATCAAGACCTGACGCTGATAGCTGAATCGCCTGATTGTGGTGTCAGTATCGTGATGGCGCGAGGTGGACGTGAGTTCTATATCACAGGACATCTGGAGTATGCACCCAATACCCTTGATACGGAATACCGTCGTGACAAGGGTGTGCGTGATGATGTGGATCTGCCCAAGAATTACTATCTCGACAACAATCCCGACAATCCGCCATTGGTTACCTGGCGTGCTCACGCTAATCTTCTTTATGCAAACTGGATTAACTATTACGTCTATCAGGAGACGCCATATAATATTGATGACATTAAATAGCATTCAGTCTTGACCTCTTTAGAACTCTTAGCTCCTGCCAAGAATCTGGCATGCGGCATAGCAGCCATCGATCATGGTGCTGATGCCGTATATATCGGTGCGCCGCGTTTCGGTGCACGTGCCGCAGCAGGGAATAGTATCGAGGATATAAGTCAACTGTGCAGTTATGCTCATCTTTTTGGTGCTAAGGTCTATGTCACGCTGAATACCATCATTTACGATGACGAGATAGAGGCTGTCAGAAGTGTCATCAGTCAGTTGGAGAAAGCTGGTGTAGATGCTATCCTCGTACAGGATATGGCAGTACTCACGATGCTTAGGGAACAGCGTTCTATGGCGATTCATGCCTCTACACAGACGGATAACCGTACGGCAGAAAAGGTGCGCAGGCTGCATGATGTTGGATGCTCCCGTGTGGTTTTGGCGCGAGAGTTGTCAGCAGAAGAGATAGCGGCGGTTCATCGTGAGGTGCCTGAGGTCGAACTTGAAGTCTTTGTTCATGGTGCCCTGTGTGTGAGTTATTCTGGTATCTGTTACGCCTCCCAATATTGCTTTCATCGCAGTGCCAATCGGGGCGAGTGTGCTCAGTTCTGTCGCATGCGCTTCTCATTGGTTGATGCTGATGGTAAGGAGATAGAACACGAACGTTATCTGTTGTCGCTGAAGGACATGAACCAGAGCGACCACCTGCAGCAACTGATAGAGGCTGGAGCTACCTCTTTTAAGATAGAAGGTCGTCTGAAGGATATGGCCTACGTGAAGAATGTGACAGCAGCATATAGTGAACGACTGAATGCCATCATTCGTCAGCATCCTGATCAATATTGCCGTGCGTCAAAGGGCTATTGCGAATATACCTTTAAACCAGATTTACACCGTACTTTCAATCGTGGCTATACTACCTATTTCTTGAATGGACGACAACCAGACATCACCTCCTTTGATACCCCTAAGGCGGTAGGCGAGTTCGTAGGAACAGTGAAGGAGATTCGTGGTAACTCCTTTAATGTGGCAGGTGTTACGAGCTTTGCTAATGGTGATGGACTCTGTTTCCTGAATGAAGAACGAAAGTTTGAGGGCTTGCGTGCCAATCGTGTGGAGGGAAATCGCATCTATCCTTTAAAGATGCCCCACAACCTACGTCCAGGTATGGCACTCTACCGAAATAATGATCAGGAGTTTGAGCGACTCCTCGCCAAACCCAGTGCCACACGAAAGATACCTATAAGTATCACGCTTCGGGCTGTTGATGATGGCTTCGTGTTGAGTACTGGCAATCTCACGCTCCACTTCGAGAGTGAACATCAGCTGGCGCAGAAGTCGCCTCGTGAGAATATCGCCCGCCAGCTATCTAAGTTGGGTGATACCATCTTCAAGTGTACTGAGGTGGAGGTACCCGACGATTTCAACTTCTTTATTCCCAACAGCCAACTGTCGGATATGCGCAGACAACTGGTAGAGGCCCTGTCAGTTCCTGCCAAGAAGGAAAGCGTTAAGCATGGTCAGCATAAAGGGATGAAACTAGAAAAGGCCAGTTACCAATATAACATCTCCAATCGTTTGGCGGCAGCATTCTATGGCACTGATACACTGTCGGCCTTTGAGTTGAAGGGTGGGGAAGGCCCCCTCATGCAGTGTCGCCATTGCATCCGTTATAGTCTGGGCTATTGTGTCAAGCATGGTGGAAAGCGCCCCATGTGGCATGAACCTCTTTCTCTCGTATTAGGCGATGGACGTCGCTTTCGTCTTGAGTTCGATTGCCAGCACTGTCAGATGAACGTGTATCCGTTAACCAATAACCGTTGATAAGATATGAAGATCAGGAATTCTTTACGAGCAAGCCGACTTCTCAAGCCGTTTATTGGTTATTGTTTAACCGCTATTGTTCTGACTTCTTGTTATAACAAAGGGCCTATCACACCTGATGCTTGGGATCTGACAAGTCAGCAGATTGACTCCATCTCTTTTTATACCACCCATCATTACACCCAGAATTACAATTTCGTGGTGACTGGTGACTCGCTGGTTCTGGTGGCTCAGCAACCAGAGGATATGTCAGTGCCTGATGTGGTGTCGATGGAGATGCAGTCGGAGTCAGGTGAGCTACAGAAGGATTCTGTGACGATTCATAAAAATGAGCGTATCGTTGTGGCAGACATCAAGACGCTTCCTGCCGACACGATAGATTCTGTATGGGTGAAGGTGGCACGCGACCAGCTTACTTTCGGATGGATTCACGAGAAGGAACTTCTGTCAAAGGTCTCTCCCGATGATCCTATCAGTCAGTTCATCGACATGTTCTCAAACATCCATCTGCTGGCATTCCTTGCCATTATCGTGATGGCAGGTGTGGCATATGGCATCCGAAGCCTGATGCGCTTAGGGGCGAAGATCGTGCACTTCAATGATATTCCTTCTTTCTATCCCACGCTGCTCTGCTTGCTAATATCGTCATCTGCCGTTCTCTATAGTTCCATCCAGTTGTTCGATGCAGAGATGTGGCGCCATTTCTACTATCATCCTTCACTTAATCCCTTTGCGCTGCCATTCTGGTTGGGTGTGTTTGTTATCTCTGTGTGGACAATTGTCATCGTCGCCATTGCCACATTCGAAGATGTCACACGTCATCTGCCAATGGGTAGTGCTATCCTTTATCTGGGAGGACTGTTGGGTATCTGTGCTTTCGACTATGTGGTGTTTAGTGTCGGTACCTTATATTATATTGGTTATCCATTGTTGATAGCCTACTATGTGTTTGCCATTAAGCAACTGATGAAGCAGGACTCCATTTAGTCCACCAGCATCAGTTCACTCATCACCATATCACTCACAAATAATCCTTTGCGTGTCAGATGCAGCTTTTGGCTGTCAATCGCCAACAGCCCGTCGTCGATAAATCGTTTGGCATTCTTCAAGCAATACTGACGATAACGTTCATGCAACAGAGAAAGGTCCAGTCCCTCACATGTGCGTAGGGCAACGGTTACCATATCGTTATAGCGCGTATCCTCATCGAGTGTCTCCGATTCATACAGACGCTCTCCTTGTTGGATGCCTTTGATATAACGACGTATATCGGCGATGTTCCAGCTACGTGTCTCTAAGTCGAAAGAGTGGGCTGCAGCTCCAATGCCGATATAGGGTGTGCCATTCCAATAGCTGCTGTTATGCCGGCTGCGATAGCCCGACTTTGCAAAGTTCGATATCTCATAGTGCTCATAGCCCTTGGCAACGAGTTTGTCAATCAGCAGCTCATACATCTGTCGCTCCAGTTCCTCGTCGATGCTGGATGCAGAACTGTCAGTCTGGCACTTCTCATAGAGCACCGTTCCTTCTTCAATCATCAGACAGTAGCTCGAAAGATGCTCCACATCTAACGAGAGTGCCTTGTCGATATCCGACTTCCAGTCTTCCAGCGTCTCTTGGGGAAAACCATACATCAGGTCGATGCTGATATTGTTGATACCTGCTTCCCTAAGCCGGTCCACAGCCGATTCAACCTGTTCCGACGTGTGTCTCCGTCTGAGGAAATGTAGCCTCTCATCATTGAATGTCTGTGCTCCCATACTCACACGGTTCACAGGCAACCCGCTGATGCCTTTGGCAAATTCAGGTGTTACATCATCTGGGTTACATTCGATGGTCACTTCTGCCGCTGCCGACACCTTATTATATTTATATAGAGCGTCGAAGATCCGATGGAGCTGTTGGATACTCAACTGAGAAGGTGTTCCACCACCCAGATAGATGGTGCCAACAGGTTCTGCGGAACCTCTCATCGCAAGTTCCTGACATATAGCATCCGTATATGCCTCACGGAGCGCCAGCCCCGTGGTGGAATAGAAGCCACAATAGATGCAACGGCTCTTACAGAATGGGATATGTATGTATAAACCTGCCATTTTTGGGGGCAAAGATACGATTAAGCGAGCAAAAAACCAAATGTATTTGAGTATTTTCGAGCGTGAGTATCTTCGAGCGTAGCTCAGAATTACTAATTTTGTTTAATATTTGAAAGAAATCTTTGGTGTTTTGTAGGAAAATGTCTAATTTCGTGCCGACAAAATGAATTATTCACCTAAGACTAAATTGATATGAAAGTTTATCAGACTAACGAGATCAAAAACATTGCATTGCTTGGCAGTGCGGGTAGCGGCAAGACTACTCTTGCCGAATCAATGGTTTACGAGGCCGGCATCATTAAGCGTCGCGGCACCGTAGAAGGTAAGAACACCATGAGCGATTATTTCCCTGTTGAACAGGAATATGGCTACTCGGTGTTCTCTACTGTTTTTCATGTAGAGTGGAATAACAAGAAGCTGAACATCATCGACTGTCCGGGTTCCGACGACTTCGTGGGTGGTGCTATCACCGCTCTGAACGTCACCGATCAGGCTGTGCTGCTCATCAATGGCCAGTATGGTCCTGAGGTAGGCACTATGAATGCTTTCCGCAACACAGAGAAGCTGAAGAAGCCCGTCATCTTCTTGGTGAACCAGCTGGATCGCGACAACTGCGACTTCGACCAGATTCTGAACCAGTTGAAGGAGGTTTATGGTCCAAATTGTGTGCCCGTTCAGTATCCTATCGCTACAGGTGCTGGTTTCAACAGCGTGATTGATGTGCTGCTGATGAAGAAATACTCATGGAAGCCCGAAGGTGGTGCTCCTATCATCGAGGATATTCCTGCCGATCAGTTGGAGAAGGCCAAGGAGTGGAAGGCAGCGCTTGTTGAGGCTGCAGCTGCTGGCGACGACACACTGATGGAGAAGTTCTTCGAGAGCGAGGACCTCAGCGAGGACGAGATGCGTGAGGGTATCCGCAAGGGTCTTGTCACACGTAGCATCTTCCCTGTATTCTGCGTTTGTGCAGGTCGTGATATGGGTGTCCGCCGTCTGATGGAGTTCCTGGGTAATGTGGTTCCCTTCGTAAGTGAGATGCCTGTCATCAAGAATGCAGCCGGTAAGGATGTTCCTGCCGACGCTTCTGCTCCCACATCACTTTATTTCTTCAAGACTGGTGTTGAGCCCCATATCGGTGAGGTTCAGTACTTCAAGGTGATGAGTGGTGTTGTGAAGAGCGGTGACGATCTGACCAATGCCGATCGTGGTTCTAAGGAGCGCATGGGTACACTCTATGCTTGTGCTGGTGCCAACCGTATTCAGGTCGATCAGCTCGTAGCTGGTGATATCGGCTGTACTGTGAAGCTGAAGGATGTGAAGACTGGCAACACACTGAATGGCAAGGATGTTGATAATAAGTTCGACTTCATCAAGTATCCTAACTCTAAGTTCTCTCGTGCCATCAAGGCAGTTAACGAGGCTGAGACTGAGAAGATGATGGCAGCTCTGCAGAAGATGCGTCAGGAGGATCCCACATGGGTTGTTGAGCAGTCTAAGGAGTTGCGCCAGATCATCGTTCATGGTCAGGGTGAATTCCACCTGCGTACCTTGAAGTGGCGTATGGAGAACAACGAGAAGATCCAGATTGAATATCAGGAGCCGAAGATTCCATATCGTGAGACCATTACGAAGATGGCTCGTGCCGACTATCGTCATAAGAAGCAGTCGGGTGGTGCCGGACAGTTTGGTGAGGTTCATCTGATTGTAGAGCCTTATACCGACGGTATGCCTGATCCTACCTCATTCACCATCAACGGCCAGGAGTTCAAGATGAACATCAAGTCGAAGGAAGAGAAAGATCTGGAGTGGGGTGGTAAGCTCGTATTCATCAACAGCGTTGTTGGTGGTGCCATCGATACCCGTTTCATGCCCGCCATCCTGAAGGGTGTGATGGAGCGTATGGAGCAGGGTCCGTTGACAGGTTCTTATGCCCGCGACGTACGTGTGATTGTCTATGACGGTAAGATGCACCCCGTAGATTCTAACGAGCTCTCATTCATGCTGGCAGCCCGTAACGCCTTCTCTGCAGCCTTCAAGGAGGCAGGTCCAAAGGTGCTGGAGCCTATCTACGACCTTGAGGTGCTGGTTCCTGCCGACTACATGGGTGATGTGATGAGCGATCTGCAGGGGCGTCGTGCCATCATCATGGGTATGGACTCAGAGAGCGGTTACCAGAAGCTCACTGCTAAGATTCCTCTCAAGGAGTTGGCAAGCTACTCTATCGCCTTGTCATCACTGACTGGTGGACGCGCTTCGTTCACAACAAGCTTCTCAAGCTATGAGCTTGTACCGAACGATATCCAGCAGGCACTGATCAAGGAGCATGAAGCTGAATTGAAGGAAGAAGATTAATAGTTATATTTATATTTAGGGTTTTGTATCCCCGTTGGATTCTTCTAGCGGGGGTATTTTTTTATTTGCTTATTTTTAATTAAAAACTAAAACCATGTTAAATAATAAAAATTTCCGATTAATAATTAACATATCATGAATTTGTTTTTAAGAATTAGACTACTTTTGCAGTCGATTAGAAATCAATGTAATGAAGAAAAGTACAATTTGGATAATCGCTATAGTTATGGGCTTGTCGTTTGTAGGCCTTCTGCTCTTGCAGATCTCTTATATCGAAGAGATGACCAAGATGAAGAAGGAACAGTTCGACGAGTCCGTTAACCGTAGTCTCTATCAGGCCTCTCGTAATCTTGAGATGAACGAGACGCTCCGTTATCTGGAGAAAGATGTGAAGCAGACGGAGCGCAAGGCTTTCTATCAGGACTCCGTGATGGTTGACGGCCTTGATGGTACCATTAAGCAGAGCCATCAGTATGCAGTAGCTGCCGACGATGGTACTGTCTATTCCTCTTTTGAATTGAAGACGTTTGCCATTAAGCCAGCCAATGTGCCCAAGGCAATGATCCTGCGTACCGATAAGAACTCCATCTCAGAAGCCTCCAAGTCGCTTCAGGAGATTGTGCGCAATCGCTATGTGTATCAGAAGGCGCTGCTCGACGAGGTGGTGTATAACATCCTTTATACAGCATCCGACAGACCGTTGAAGGAACGTATCAACTTCAAGCTCCTCGATCAGGACATCCGCGCTGAGCTGATGAACAATGGTGTGAATATCCCTTATCACTTCCGCGTGGAGACAGCCGATGGGCGTGAGATCTACCGTTGTCCCGACTACACTGAGGAAGGTGAGGAATATACCTACAAGCAGACGCTGTTCCGCAACGACCCCTCTCCGAAGATGGGTATCGTGAAGGTTCACTTCCCCGACATGAACGCCTACATCTTCTCCAGCGTGCGGTTTATGATCCCGGCTATGGTGTTTACCGTCGTTCTGCTGATTACCTTTATTTTCACCATCGTTGTGATATTCCGTCAGAAGCGCTATAACGAGATCAAGAACGACTTTATCAACAATATGACGCACGAGCTCAAGACACCGATCTCCAGTATCTCACTGGCAGCACAGATGCTCAACGACGAGTCAGTCACCAAGAGCCCCTCGATGCTTCAGCACTTAGGTGGTGTCATCAATGATGAGTCCAAGCGTCTGAGATTCCTGGTGGAGAAGGTGCTTCAGATGTCGATGTTCGACCGCAAGCAGGCTACCTTTAAGAAGAAAGAACTCGACCTCAATGAGTTGCTGGAGTCAGTCGCTGGCTCATTCTCTCTCCGTGTGGAGCATACGGGTGGAAAGATCTACACCGAGATAGAAGCTGTCGATTCAGCCATCTTTGTCGATGAGGTGCATTTCCAGAATGCCATCACTAATCTGATGGACAATGCCGTGAAGTATCGCAAGCCAGAGGAGCCGTTGGATATCTATATCCGTACCTGGAACGAGAAGGATCATCTCTGCTTCTCCATTCGCGACACGGGTCTGGGCATCAAGAAAGAGAATGTCCGTAAGATATTTGATAAGTTCTATCGTGTTCATACGGGTAATGTGCACGATGTGAAGGGCTTCGGCTTAGGTCTGGCCTACGTGAAGAAGATTATCACCCTCCATGAGGGCGAGATCAAATGTGAGTCGGAGCTCGGCAAGGGTACTACCTTTACCATCAAACTTCCGCTTCTGAAAGAAGATAATTCATAGTATTAACAATAAAAACAAACACCATTATGGAAGACAAACTGAAAATTTTGCTTTGCGAGGATGATGAGAACCTCGGAATGCTGCTTCGTGAGTATCTGCAGGCCAAGGGCTTTGTAGCTGAACTCTGTGCCGACGGCGATGCCGGATTCAAGGCCTTCTTAAAAAACAAGTTCGATATTTGCGTACTCGATGTGATGATGCCAAAGAAAGATGGTTTCACGCTGGCTCAGGAGATTCATGCTGCCAGTCCCGATGTGCCCATCATCTTCCTCACCGCCAAGACACTGAAGGAAGATATTCTTGAAGGCTTCAAGATCGGTGCCGACGATTATATCACCAAACCCTTCTCTATGGAGGAGCTCGTGTTCCGTATTGAAGCCATCCTGCGCCGCACCAAGGGTAAGAAGAGCAAGGAGTCAACCGTCTATCGTATCGGCAACTTCACCTTCGACACCCAGAAGCAGCTGCTGAGTATCGGTGAGAAGCAGACCAAGCTCACCACGAAGGAGAATGAGCTGCTGGCACTGCTTTGCAGCCATGCCAACGAGATCCTGCAGCGCGACTTTGCCCTGAAGACCATCTGGATCGACGACAACTACTTCAATGCACGCTCTATGGATGTGTATATCACCAAGCTCCGTAAGCACCTGAAGGAAGATCCTCAGATCGAGATTATCAATATCCACGGCAAGGGCTATAAGCTGATCACCCCTGAGCTGGATATGTAGTTGATAGCAGACAACTGATAGTTATGACGACTATTAAAGGCTATATGGGAGTGGCGCTGATTTTACTCGGCGCCCTCCTTTTGATAGTTAGTTACATTGCCGGGTGGGCATCCAGCAACCTGGTGCTGCTCTCAGGCTTGATACTCATCGTTTTAGGAGCTTTCATGCATATTAAGCACCTTAAAAATGGCGAAAAGTATTAAATAGTGTTAAGGATTGGTGGAAATTGTAAATTGTGAATCGTCAAATCGCAAAATTTCACTACCTTTGCACCCGCTTTTCGAAGCACATTATTAATTTTTTATTTTTATTATTGAGTTATGAATCAATACGAAACCGTTTTCATTTTAACTCCCGTTTTGTCTGATGAACAGATGAAGGAAACGGCCGCAAAATTCAAGAAGGTCCTCACCGATAAGGGTGCAGAGATCATCAACGAAGAGGCCTGGGGACTGAAGAAGATGGCTTATGCTATTCAGAAGAAATCTACAGGCTTCTACTGCCTGGTAGAGTTCAAGGCTGAGCCAGAAGTGATTAAGACACTGGAGACCGCTTTCCGTCGTGACGAGAAGGTGATTCGCTTCCAGACAGTTAAACTTGACAAGTATGCTGCAGAGTACGCCGAGAAGCGTCGCGCAAAGCTTGGTAAAAAAGAGGAGGCTTAAACTATGGCAGAGCAAAGTGAAATCCGTTATTTGAATGCTCCTTCTATCGATACGAAGAAGAAGAAGTACTGCCGTTTCAAGAAGAGCGGTATCAAGTACATCGACTACAAGGATCCCGAGTTCCTGAAGAAGTTCCTCAACGAGCAGGGTAAGATTCTTCCCC